>MDTD01166437.1_pt1 | contig 40516 bp, 88 predicted proteins | sample 811221 | NCBI WGS metagenome assembly MDTD01 (sample SAMN05326646, study PRJNA326480) | marine metagenome | isolation source: seawater | place: Pacific Ocean: South West | collected 2011
TGGGCAGATAATGTCACAATGATAAAGAATATGCTTAAAGGCTCTAGCAAAGATGAGATAAGCACTTCTGCATATCTCCCAGGTGAACTCGCGAGTACCGGCACTGGTGCCTACGGTGCTTATGGCTTAGAAGTCAAAGGCCACATTTCTTTGTTAGCAAATAATATGGATGCTATCAATACTGGAAGCACTCGGGATTTTTACGATTTGTTTGGGGTTGAGCATGATGCACATCGAACAGCTTCTTCTGGTAGGAATAAGGGTGTAAAGAAAACGTATATTCCTCGGGGGTATGCAAGGGATAATGCTATTGTCGTACTCTCTAAAAGTGACTGGAATCCGTACGATTCAGGCGATGGCATTACCAATAATGAGGCATTAGTAGATAACTGGCGCCCTGTCGCAATAGTGACCAGCAATGAAGAGTACTATGATGAAGGCGACATGGAAGAGATCAAGCAATTAGCTGAAGAATATGGACTTGAAATCAAAGGCACAAAGGGTATGTACTAATGAACCTTCTCCGCGAATACATAAGAAAGCTCTTAAGAGAGTCTGCAGTGCACCCCAAGATTATGTCTATGATTGATAAGGCAGAATCCTTGAATGTGTCAGTCTATGTTAGAAGCAATAGTGTTTTTTTCATACAAGGTGAGCGCACAAAGGTCGGTGGGATCTGGTGGGCACAAGATATACATGATGGCCCGTGTCTTGGGGCACAGATAGTTGGGGAATCGTTTGTTGATCATGATTTGGGTCCATTAGCATATGATGTTGCGATTGAGGCATCTGGAGGTCTTACACCAGACCGGGCCGATGTGAGTCAGGAAGCCCGGGCCGTATGGGACAAATATATGACCATGCGCCCAGATGTCCAGGCTTTCCAGCTTGACAATGATCATAATGAACTGACTCCAGGCAATGAAGACAATTGTTCGCAAACGATGGCTATGAGAAGACAGAAGGCATCAGGAACCCCATGGTCAGAGAGCTCGCTAAGTAAAATGTATAAGAAAAGTGGGACGCCTGTCATAGATGAGTTGCGAAGCCGGGGGATGCTAAAAGAATGAACATCCTCCGTGAATACATAAGAGAGTTGCTGGCCGAGGAATCTAGTTCTGTTTCTCTGCACAGGGGTTCAAGCGAAGATTACTTTAGAGTCAATCTCAGTGTAGACGGTAGAATGGTAGGATATGCAGAGGTCAACTCAACTCTCAGGTACTCGAACTGCCAAGAGAACGTTGCGGAGCTTGAGCAGTCTCCAGAATATCTTGCGGCTAAAGAACAGCACGAGGCGACAAGTAAGTGGAGCTGGCATCCAAAGATGTACGTAACAAATAATGTCTGGATTCCCAACGAGGCTGACAGAGGGAAAGGTTACGGTAAGTTGATATACCAGGCAGCCATTGACCAAGCAATTCAATACGCAAGGATCAGCGGCGGCGTGTTTATCGGATCAGATGCATGCGATTCAGCTGGTTCTACTTCAGCTGATGCGGCACGTGTCTGGAGTTCTTTAGGGCAACAGTTCGGGTCCAGCTCAGGCCAATTAATATTCGTGAGGACAAACTAATGAACCTACTCCGCGAGTACATAAGACATCTACTCAAAGAAGATCCGATGGGATTTGTCCATGACCTTGCTGCATCCGGCAAGTTCGATGACCAGTTCTTTGGCGGTGTTATAGGAAAAGATACTGCCAGGGAAATCAAGCGCGCGTTCAATAAAAATGCAGATCATCAGTTTCTCAGCACTCTAGACACAGTCCATTGGACTGGTGATTTCTATGCAATGGAAGCCCTAAAGGGAAAGGGGAAGGACGAACTCTCTGCGACTATGTCTCTTCCTGGTGAGAATTTTGACGCTGCGCTGGATTATGGTCTGTGGATAAAGGGAAGAATTACACTGGCTGCAAATGACCAGGACAAATTGTACTCTGGCTTCCACGGTGATTACGGGCCCGGCGCAGAAGGAACAGAGGAGGAAGTGGCGCACAGAGACAAGTCTTCTGGCAGAAATAAGCGCCCATCTGTATCTAAAAACTACAAGAACTACGGCAAGCTCGAGCGCGGCAATGAGTACATGGAGAAGATGGCAAGAGATGGAATTCCATACGTCTTAGATCAGTCTACGTGGAACCCGGTAGATACTGGGCGTTCAAATAATGAAGCCCTAGTAGATAACTGGAGACCAGTCGGAATAATCATTACTAACCCCGACTTGATAAACACAATCTCAGGTTTAGATTACGTCGAAGGTACCAAGGAAGATATTGAAGAGTTCGCCATAGGCATAACCAAAAAGATCCTGTTGACAGCCCTTGCTTTTGGGGTCCCGGTCTATGACGAAGAGCGTGAAATGCTGTGGAGCCCGGAATGAATCTGCTGCGTGAATACATAAGAGCGCTGCTCGACAAAGAGCATGCAGATGGCGATCCCTGGGAAGAAATATTCCAGCAGATTCGTGCTCATAAGATTCACGGCAAGCCTATGCCAAGCATCGATATCGACTCACTCGCGTCTGCTATGAATAGTGACATGGGGTACGATGTTGATAGAGCTGCTTTTACACCCACAAAATACTCAGATTTTGATGAATGGTTCTTAAGAAAGCTAACTCCAGAAACTCTAGAGATGTGTCTAATAAAGGCGTCGCTGTCAGACATATGTTCTCCAGTTCAGGGTACTGTTAGAAAGAAGGTGCCGGCAGGAGAAATGACGCTTAAAAAATCAGTCATTGCCGCTGAGACTCTTCTTGACATAATGCAGGGAGATGATCTGCTGCAAATATCACTGCAGAAAACTGACTATCATAGAGTACACAGTCCTGTCGATGGCAAGTTTACTCGAGCAGTCTCAGTAGAAAAGGACGAGCTATTTCCCGGGTCAGAAGCAATGGTGATTATCGAGATCGAGTCAACAGTAGGCCCAGTCAAAGTAATGTGTATTGGTGAGTGGACTGTGCAATCGTTTATTACGACTGCGGAAGTAGGCACAGATTTAATGAAGATGGATGAGCTTGGCCACTTTTATTTTGGCTCGCAAGTAATAGTAGTAATTCCTACAGGCGTAGCAGTCATAGCAAACAGAGAAGGGAAGCAACGCGTCTTTCCTGGTGACCCTATGGGAGTTGTCTTATGAGACTCCTGCGCGAGTATATTAGATCATTAAATGAGACAGGCGTGCCGGCAGGCCACTCAGGCGGTGATTGCTACGAGGCAGCTGGAAAATACATGATGGACAATTGTGATGTTGACGGATGTGAAGATCTAGTTCTCGTTCACGGAGAAGTGGGAGGTCAGGGAGCATTAGACGGTGTGCGCTTTGGGCATGCATGGGTTGAAAAGGGTGGGACTGTGATTGACAAGTCCAATGGCAGAAACATCAATATGCCGAAGTTCGTGTACTATGCAATAGGACAAGTGCAGAATATCGACCCTGATAAGTGGGGCAAGCCCGAGTTTGGCCAGGATGTTTTTACTGAGGGTAATCTGCACAAGTATAATTGGGAAGAGGCCCGGGCAAAAATTTTAGAGACCGGTCACTGGGGCCCGTGGGATTTAGTAACATCGAGCGGACTATGAGTAAGAAGAAACCACAAATATTCACAACAGTTGATGACCAGAACGTAAGAGTGCCAGACAGTATATTAGCGGACTTAGAACAGCAAGAGATGACAGAGTCTCTTCTTCGTAAATGGGTTCGAGGTGTGCTAACTGAGCAGAATGTAATGGCAGTAGGCATGTGCTTCCCGTTTGCAGCAAAGAAAGCTGAAGAGTGGTTTGACGATCACTTCGAAGCGCGCAAAGGCCGTGCACCAAAAAGACACCCCGACCTAAACAACATGGATAAATTCAAGGTCGTCCACGGAAAGGTAACCGATCAGTGGCAGGACCCCCCAAAGCCGATTGTGCATGCTTGGGTTGAGATGGGTGATTTGGTATTTGACGACCAGACGAAGATGACCAAGCCTGATGGTGTACCAAAAGACGTGTACTACGACATGTACCAGCCAGAAGTCATCGAAGAGTACTCGGCGGAAGATGCTGTTGTGAACTGTGTTATGAAGGGCGAGGGTCCATGGAATAAAGAGCTCGTCGATATCATGCAGCAGCGCGATGCGTGGATGAATGAAGCCACCCAGCTACCTCGTGAATACTTCTCTGTGGTTGACAATGCAATATCTTCTTCTAAGTTTTGGGAGCAGCCTAATTCACGTGATGATATTGACTACTATGAAACAGAGTCCGGCGGTGTAATGGGAACACCTGCAGCTGAAGAGCTCGCGATCGCTCTTCAGAAATCTATGGAAGACGTAGGCTTGGACATGGATGTTCTTGTTAGGTCACACGATACAGATGATCTTGAAGGTCTCTCACTTCACCCCAAACACCCAGCTTGGCCGAATCGTTGGCTCATCGACGCGAGCTGGTACGTTTCAAAGGAAAGACCTGGAAGAAACACAATAGACCTTGAGATTATGACGTCTGAAGAAGAACATGACATATTATCAGCACTAAACTCTGCAGCATTGGTTCGTCACATAGCACAAACTGTTAGGCACGAGCTAGTTCACTACTCACAAATGAAAAAGCAGGCTGCAAATAAAGGCCTTGACGACACCGGCGCTTTTGAAGAGATGCTTAATGATCCATCTCAAGTTCCTAAGGGGGGTGCTGATGATCCTGAATGGCAAAAGAAGTACTTGACTTCGCACATAGAGATAGATGCACACGCTCACGATGCAGCTGAAGAGTTACTAGCAGTCTATGACGACGAGCAGATAAAAGATATTCTAAGAGGCAAGGTTGACATGTCTGACAGGAAATTGCCCAATGCAATACGACACTACTTTGAAGTTCTCGGCGCAAACCATGATGCAACCCACAAGTTCCTCAGCAAGCTGTATACACAAGTTGAGAGTATGAAGTAATATAGGGTGCAGACAGGATAATTAAAGACATGCATTCTTCTATCACAGAGCAAAATTTTGTAAGTCACCACGACGAGCCTCAAGTGGGTGATGCTGTAGTTAATAATAATCCTGACTGCAAGCACTACGAAAGCGAAGGTGTAGTGATTAAGATTGAAAGTCTACCTGAAGATAAAGGCAAGACTGCGACTTATAAGTGCACCAACGACGGAGATAATTGGCAGAAAGGTGACGTCCTCACAAAAACTATGGATCAGCTTATGCCCGTAGGTGGTGTGGAAGATGTGGTTGCTGAGATACTTGAGAGCCTTGTGTCACCCAAGATGAACGCCGAAGAAACTTTGCGCAGATTTATCAGAGAAGCCATCACGGCAGACGCGGCTCAAAAAAAAAGATCTGAGGCTAAAGTTCGAGGTTATCTAAAGCCGACAAGCTGCTTTCACACCCTAGCTCAGTGGGAGTCTGTTGTCAATCAGCTGATTAAGTTGCAAGAAGAGGGCGTTGACACTAGAGGCGGCAAAATAAGATCCGACCAGCGCCTTCTAGCAATAATAGACCAGTACTTTGGATATCTACTTAATGACGAAGTCACTAGATGGGAGCACCTGACAACTAAGAACGTGCTTGACTTTATCGAAGACTTTGCAAACCATCGTTTCTGGGGCTTAGAAAAAGAATTCGGGCACTATTTCCCCGACATCACCAGACTTAAGTTTGCCTACTTCTATTCTAGAGGTGACATAGAGCCGTATGTGTTGCTCGATGAAGAGTTCACAACCCAGCTTTATGGAACTACTCACAATCCGAAAGAACTGCTACATTACACTTCAGCTGACGGCCTTGAGAGGCTGAAAAAGTCCGTACAGGCCGGCCAGCTATTTGACATTTCGACTTTTACTGTTGCTGAGCGTCCGTTTTTTAGGCCCGAGTCTAATCTAGTTGTTCACATGGTTGGAAATGTAAGAGCAGGATTTAGAAGTGACATTAAGTCAATGGCAACTGACTCGGGCAGAAGGGCATGTAACCTTTACAGGCTTGAGTATCCCGGCAGAGATCTTAACAACATATGCGACGAGCTCGAGACTTGTGACGGTGACGTGAGAACTTCACTTTGGAATGAATACATTGCGACACCCATAGAGATCATAGATGTATACGAATTGGTCAAAGAGGAATAATTACTAACATGGACTCTCTAAAAAAATACATACAGCAAATTTTGCTTACTGAAAAAAATAAGGGCCTCTGGGCTAACATTCACGCCAAGAAAAAGCGCGGAGAAAAATCAGACCCAAGAAGTAAAAGCTATCAGGCTGCCAAAAAGGCAGGCGAAAAGATTAACAAGAATGAAATGGATGAGGCTGATAATGCGTCTACTAAGAAGTATGACGACAATCCGGCACTTAAGGGTGACCAAGATAAGTTGCCTGACAAGCTTCAAAAGGGTATCATTGCAAAAAATTTAGATGAAGACGATACAGCACACGAGCCGCAGTATGATGCACCGCAGGGTAGCAAGAGAGATAAGCAGCTTGATGCGACCAAAGAGGACCTTAAGAGTGGTGACCCTGAGCGTGTCAAGCGTGCATACCGCCGGCGCGAAAGAATGGAGCGCCAGGAAAGAGAAAAGAATGAGGCGCTTGTAAGAGGGTTTGTCAAGCAGGTCTTGGGAGAAGAGCTTAGCAAAAAGACTAAAGCAACCCTTCGCAAAAAAGCTGAAGAGCGAGGACTAACAGTAGGGTCCGTTGAAAAAGAGTACAAGATGGGACTTGCTGCCTGGGCAACATCAGGATCACGCAAAGGAATGACCCAGCATCAGTGGGCAATGGCGAGAGTAAATTCTGCCACTCCTTCTAAAGACTGGGCAGTTGTTAAGAAATCAAAGGCAAAGAAGAAATGAGAATTTCAGAATCACAACTTAGGAAGATTATTAGGCGCCGCCTCGCTGAAGATTGCTGGGATGGATATAGCCCTGGTGCGCAGTCAGGCAAAAAGACGAAGAAGAAGGGCAATAAGCGCGTGCCCAACTGTGAAAAGATAAACGAGGACGAAGAGGAGAGCCTTGACGAAGCTGTCAACTATCACATCATCTCAGGTGTCGGTGTAGACAAAAATGTGTTTCGCCCTGGGTCTACTGCGTTCTTCGCTCTGTTTAGAGAGTATCGTCGCCGCTATAACAACGGTGACTACACGCCAAGAAACTTGGATGAGTTTGAGCTTCTAGAAGATCTCGATATCGGGGAGTTTGCGCTGTATGAAGGACAGCTAGTCCCCCTTGACTATCCTATCATGGAAGGTAACGAAGAACACCTCAATGAGGCAGAGTATAAGGGAAAGAAGGTCGAGCTTAATAAGCCAAAGAGGGGCGGAGATGGTGCTTATGTCTATGTCAACTCAGGCAAGAAAAACAAAGACGGCACAATTAGGGTTAAGCGGGTAAAATTCGGCTCATCTATGCCCGATGCCATGGGAGACTCAGAGGCACATAGAAAACGTCGTAAGAGCTACGGTGACAGACACAATTGTTCAGACAAAAAAGATAAGACACAGGCAGGATATTGGTCTTGTAGGGCTACTAAGTTCTTCGGGCGTGATATTGCAGGTTGGTGGTAAGATGAGTTTGCCATTTAAGCAGAAAAGAAAAGGCATGTTACTAATCAGAGAGTTTAGTAAAGGTGTTGATACTAGTGAGCTTGTGTGGCACAGGGACAGAGAAGACAGAAGAGTCAAGGTAGTGAAAGGAGTTGGGTGGAAATTGCAGCTCGAAAACAAGCTGCCAATGCCGCTAGAGGTCGGCAAGTCTTACTTCATTCCTGGGAAAACATACCATAGAGTAATAAAAGGCAAGAGCAGCCTTGTTGTAGAAATCAGTGAGAAGCCTATGAAAAAGACACGCCAGATGCTTAGAGAGTACGTTAGAGAGATCTTAAAAGAACAACCTGGGTTACCGCCTGGACCACAACCAGAAGAGCAATCTCAGTTCAAGAAGGGGGAGTGGGAGTTGCTGCAACCAGGTGATCCTCGAATGGATGCTGCACAAGAAGATTTGTATAACATGGTTGTTGACACTTACGCAGGCATCGGAGGACATGTAAAAATTACAAGCCCTGCCAGCCTATCGAGGTATCAGTACTGGGCTGTTGCAGATGTTGATGACGACCCTGATATCGATGTCGCAATCTTCGGAAAGCCTGACATCGGTGGAGCTAAGATGGGTGGAGCGGCCAATGACGGTTCAGCTGCTGCAGCGTCTGCCTACAAGGAAAAATCTGCCGAGCTCCGAGGCGGAGGATCAATCGGAGGGGTAGGAAACTGGTGGGGAGAAGTTTCAGGAAAGCCCGCGTACGCAATGATCAAGCGAGGTGCAAGAGCTATTGAAGACGAAGCCAAAGTCGCACAACTCCTCGCCGGCGACGACTATATATTTCACGGTGAGCACCCAGACCCCAACGCACCCGCGATGTTCAAAAGCGTAAAAGGTTGGTATACAAAGAAGTTCGGTAACTCCGAGCACACCAAGATTATTTTGGGCAATCCGCAGTAAAGAAGTTATACCTTCCTTCAGACACGCATTACCATATCAAAAACAAAGGATGCGAATTGAAGTATGCGGTTAAAAGTATCTTAGTCTTCGTCATGACACTCTTTTTTGTGAGCGCACATGCCAAAACACACATGCACGTGGAGCCCGGATCTTATGAGGTGTCAGCTAAGAGATGGAAAAATGCAGCCAACTCCGCCACTTTTGATTCTGATAGTTGGGTGTGGAGTCTTGGGTTCAGTGACAAGTATCACAAAAATGGAAAACGTGACACCGCGCTGATAGTCCCCAGCACAGCAGTTCCAGACGATGTGACCCTTGTGATCTGGTTTCATGGTCTCGGGGGTTTTACTGAAAGTGGATTTCAGCGCAGAATAATGTCGCAGCTAAATGAGCTTGCCAAAGATAGCCACTCTTTTGCCCTGGCAATTCCTGAGATGCCGTGGTCTGTTAATACAACCACACCTCGAGGTCGACAGGGGCGCGTTTGGACTAAGCCAGGAGAGCTAGAGAGGTACGTTGCTGGTGTGCGCCTAAGACTTGAAAAATGGTCCATGCTCCGACACAACCGTCCTTTGGGCACAGTAAGGATCGTTTTTGTAGGGCACTCTGCTGGAGGAAGTGCGCTGATGGCGGCTGCTAAAGAAGGAAGCCTTTGCAGAATTGGACCTGAAGCCATCATCTGGTCAGATGCTAGCTACGGCTATTGGCTCGATGCCACCATGAATAGCTGTGTCAAACGACTTGATACACAACTACATATTTTAGTGCGTAAGTGGGACAAGCCTCACAAAAGTGCTGAAAGAGCACTTAAGCTCTACAAGCGCAAACCAGGCCTATATGTGCCTCATATTCGATATCAAGTACTTGATCGAAGAGCTTGGTCGCACAGAAGAATTGGAGACAATGCACTAGAGCTGACGGGTGTTTTTCCGCCCGGATGCTAAGGAGACAAGATGATTAGCAAGGAAGCTAGGCAGAAACGAAAGATTGCGCGCATGAAGAAAGAGATTAGAGAACTTAAAGCTCAAGTCGCGCAACTGACTGAAGAGAAGAACATGGCGTGGTTCATGCTGGATGAACTCAAAGCATCTGATATTAGAAACATGGACCTTTCTGGTAGGCTTGACGATGTAGTCCAACGCCAGATGGCAAACTTAAAACTTATGCAAATGAATAAGGGAGAGGCATAATGTATAGGCCTGGAGATAGAGTACACCCGTACACAAATATGGGAGAGACGGGAACAGTTGTTGGGCTGTACGCGCAAAATAGCCAGCAGTGGATGGTCGGTGGCGCAATGCAAGCCTTGTGGATTGTTCAGGTAAAGCTCGACCGCGATGAGACAATAGTAGAGTATCGTGCTGACGAGCTTAGAAAAGTCGACTAGCCAATGTGGACAATGTATGTCCTGACCTGCTCTGATGGGTCGTTCTACTGCGGCATAACAACAGACATGTCCCGACGTCTAGACGAACACAACGGGGTTGTGTCTAAGAAGGGCGCAAAATATACACGTTCACGGCGCCCTGTCATACTGTTTTATACAGAAGAACATCCCGACAGATCTACAGCATCAAAAGCAGAAGCTGCGTTTAAGAAGCTGTCAAGAAGACAAAAGTTGTACTATATGGCAAATCAAGTAACGATCAAACATGAGCAAGAAATGCTAGATTATCAGCGTAAACTTGATAGTGAACAGTCATAAGCCACACGTAGACCAACAAGCAGCAGCATGTCGCCAGCCACGAGACTCTAGAGGATCTGTGTGCATAAAGAAGATAAGACCCTAGGGCAACTAAAGTAATTTTTACTGATGCAAAGAGCCAAGGGCTTAAGGCGAGAAGAAACTCCATGAGAGGGTTAGCTTCTTCAGCAATACTATTCGTGACCCAGTAAACGGTAAGGCTGGCATCAAAAGCATTTAGAATATTAAGAAGTACAATGAGGTGTAAGAAGTATCTTGTGAAGAAAGATTTAAGGAGCTCCTTCACAGCGGAATTTACTCCTCCTCTTCTTCCATCTCATCGAGTGAGTCGGGTTCGTCACCGTAGTCAGCGATTCCCATGTCTTCTTCCCACCAGTCTCCGCCTGTTCCAAGCTGCTCACCTGGTGCCAAGTTTTGTCCAGGGTGGTTTTTCATGCCGCCACCGAGTCGATCGATCTTCTCAGGGTCTGTGACTTCTTTTAAGACCTGTCTAATTAATTGTCTAATCTGATTTTCAGTGAGTCTAAGCATCTTTCTTTCCCTTAAAAAATCTCATAATTCTTCTTACTAGCTTTCTAAGCCACGTCTCTTGACGCAGCTTCATAATTTTTAATTCCAGCTTTTGTATCTGTTTGTCTTTTTTTGCTACTCGCTGCTTTAGAGTCAATATTGCCATGTGCTGTCTGACTATGACAAACCTTAGATCTTTCGGATTTGATGTACGTTTTGACACGCTTCTTCCTCCTCAAGTCGAACCCTCTTGCTTTGTAGCTATTCTTGTTGATCTTCAAATTACACCTACCCATAAGTATGCTGTTTACGGCATCCATACCTGAACACCAATGATAATAAATGACAGCGCAATACAAATCAGTGTCTTAGGTGTCAACATGGACTCGTGCAAAAAGACCCACGTTAGAATAGGAAAAACCAGCCACGAAGTTCCAAACCCAATGAACCGAGAGCTCCAGGCACTATCACTCAGCGCGTGGTAGGTAAATTTTGTTCCCATATACGCCATACACGTAATAGGAATGGAGAGCGCGATGGCAATTAGGAATGACTTATCTTTCCACCCATCAATGAACTGCAGATTAGTGCCGAACCACACAGCAATATGCATCACAGTGTAAAATGCTACGCCTATCGCAAGCTGTTCATACATACCACGCTCCTTGTTAGCGAATTCGCTCAAGGAGTTTTTCCATTTTTTCCAGGTCACGCTTATTCTCCGCTGTCATGTCTTGAATCTTGTGTATAGTGTCAACGATTGATGCACGCAAGTCTAGATTTTCTCTCTTAAGCGCGGAGTTCTCTGCTTCAAGTGCGTTAATTTTACGAAGCAAAATTTTTACAGCTGCAGTGTGAGTCATGTCAGCTACGACTTCGACACCTTGTTGCACCAGCTTCTTAACCATAGTCATCTCCTCGTCTATACTATTATAGATGAGAGGGAGAAGATGAATACAGATAATTTACCAGGGCTCAGCAGCCTTAATCTCTTCGAAGTCCTCTTTGAGGGAGAGGGTAAACTTGTCCGTGTTGTTTCCGTAAGACATACTTTTAAGAAACCACTCTGCGGTTTCTCTGCCTCTTATGGACACAAGTAGTTTTCCGTTGACGCACAGGTCATACCACTGATTAAAATTTGGGGGTCTTTTTTCAAACATGATTAACTCACTCTTTGTAACTCACGGAACGATTATCCCTAAAATAAAAAGACCGCCAGAAGGCGGAGTATTTCCTGCTGAGAACTACATATTTATTCATGCAAATGAGCACATAAAATACGCATGTATTCCGTGTTATTCGGTTAACTAAGGGGCTTTTGATGAAACTGACCAGAAAAATGTTAAGAAAAATGATCCTGGAGGAGAAGGCTCTCCTTGCTGAAAACAGTCCTATCGCAAACGCGCAGCGAATGCAAGGGGCATACTCAGACGTGTCTGCTATTAGCGCGGTTGAAAACGCGATCGCTGAATTGATGGCCGGTACAGATCAGTCAGCGTTCGAAGATTTTCAGGACGAAGATGAGGCAGACGAAATGGCTGTCGCCGCAGTTACACTAACAGTTGCTGAAACGTTACAGTCGTTAGGAATGTTGGCGCAGTATGATGCGCTGATTCGTACTTTAAGATAAAAGGAGAAATATCATGAAGGGTTTACTACATAGAGTCGCAAATTTATTTAATTCAAAGCATTGCTGCTGCTGCTGCGGATGCTGTGGGTGCGACGCCTCTTGTCAGTGCTGCAAATAAGAGGTAGCCGTGAGAATAACAAGAGGACATCTTCGTGCTCTTATAAAAGAGACGATTATTACTGAGTCCGGTTGGGAAAGCGGTGTTTCTGCTGCTGACCCGACCGTTCTTCTTGATTTTGCTAGAGCTTATGCAAAAGTAGGAACAGCTGTTCAAGAGCAGTTTGAGCAGCTTGTAATGTCGTATTTTGATTCAGGTCCTGAGTCACCTGAGTGGGAAGATGCAGTGTTTGGCGTCAATCCTAATGCAGTTGATATGCTACGAAGAGAAATGAGAGGCATGAACGAGGGCATTGACGAGATGTTTGAGCAGTACGACAAAACATATCATTCTGAGGGACCTGAGTAGATGGGTGTATCATACAAGAGATTGCAAGAAATTATCCGCGAGGAAATTCTAAGAGAACACACGCGCCTGACCCGGCCATCGCTAGTTTTTACGCGGTCAGGCTTGGAGCTCGCCGGCAATGTATTGCATGATATCAATGAGCTTCGTGAGATGAGCTGGCCCGCACTGGTCGAGCTGAAGCTTGAGTACCCAATACACGTATCTGCTGAGCTGCAGGACAAGATGCTGCTACCAGAGTCAATCGACAGTCTCGACCAGCTAACTGAAACTGTAGAGATATACGTGTCACGCGTTCTGAGCGAGGCTCTACTAAGAAACCTCTTGGAAGCAGCTGGTGACGATTTGATTGCCAGGATCTCTGAGTTTGTACAGGCAAGGGCAAATGCAGATGGCACAGATCTAAAGACACTACCAAAGGCCGATCTCTTCCAGATGATCGCCGACGCCGCACTGGATGAGGGTGTGCCTGACAGTGAAATGTCTGATGTGGAAGAGCAGGTTCTTGAGTTCTTAGTATCAGACGGGACTGTTCCACAGTCATATAGAGATTAAGATGAGAATCACAAGAAGACAACTAAGAAAAATTATTAAAGAGTCCCATCCAGACTATCAAGGTCTTCCGCAGAGTGATATTGATTATTACGAGCTAGCAGATGATTATGCGATGTGGGCCAAAGAAAACGGTCATGTCACGCCCGCCGCTGCATCAGTCATGGCAACCTACTTTTTAGAGAAGGGCCTTAAAGATGACCATGCGAAACATGAGATGTTAGGTAAGGCATTTAAGGTAGCACATAATGATATCATGGCAGACATTAGACGGCAAGAGGCTGAAAAGACTGCTATGATGGGAGAATCAAAAGTGAAAATCACAAAGAGACAACTAAGAAGAATTATTAGAGAAGCGTTTTACGGTGATGAGTGGGATGACGGACCATCTAAGAAAGATGCAAAGCGCCCATGGGGTTCATATTCTCAGACGGGGAGTGGTTCATACACAGATACTATCATAATGAGTCCGAATGGTGACAGCGTGCTAGTTGATGGTATGGAAACATACATCACAGATGTCCCACAGCAGCTTGAGTACGCCTCTGGCTTTCCTATGGATGACACAGAAGCAGACAAGTTGATAGATGCCCTGGACAAACAGATGTCTAGTGGTTACGTAGAGTTATCTGTTGAATACAAAAACGGTAAGTGGGGCGGAAGCTGGCGATGAGAATAACAGAGCGACAACTTAGAAGACTTATCAGAGAGGCGATCGACGTTGTTAATGTGGAGTCCGGCGAGGTCTTAGCGTTTTCTGATGAAGATAGCTCCATGATAGATGCCCCAGAAGCTGCTTGGCCCGATCTTATCAAACGACTCGGTCTTAACCCAGCAGATGCGGGTGAGTGGAACGACGTTCATGGGGAAAAACACCATAGTTTCGAGCTCTCCGGAGAAGAGTGGGCGAGGCTTGAAGGCGAAGTTGTTGGAAAACGTGACAAGCGTCAAGCGAAGAAAGACCTGGCACAATACAAGGCAGATCTTGAAAGACTCGATCCTGAAAATCTTAAAGATCGTTTGAGGGACTGGGCAGAAACAGCGGCTAGCGAGTGGGAAGCTGATAATTCAGGACCAGGCGGACTTTCTATTCAGGATGTCGCCTTTGACCTTGCAGACAGTGCTCAGTATTCTTTTGAACCTGATGAGTGGGATGAGCTGCTTTGGGCTTTTGATGACGACAAGGAACTGTTAAGGTCATTTATTATGGATTCGATGGGGTAATACAATGAGACGAGTCATACGAGAGAGCACCCTGCGCAAGATTATTCGAAGCAAGCTGCTGGAAACAAAAATGCTTGACATTGTTACGAACTCATATGAGGACGTCGAAGATATTAATCGACTTGCGAACTACGCGCTCAATGACGACATGCAGGGCGCGCTTAAAGACCCAGAGTTGCTGTATTACATTGAGAAAAACGAGGCGCAATACTTGGTTGATGATTCTAGGGGGTGGTTACACCTTGTCGGTGATGAAAAGCAAATGGGGCCTGCTCCCGAAGGCTGGAACCTCGATGCTGTCTACAAGTTCATTGAAAAATTCGAAGACGAAGCTTACAAGATATTCAGCCAGAAAGAGAAGAGTGAGCACGGATCTCTTCCGGCGAAGAAAGAAAGAGAGATTATCGGCAATGCTCTTACAATGTCTTACGTGATGCCTAATGATATTAAAGCCATCGAGTTCCAGATACGTAGAAAAGGCGGAAAGCCGAGCAACATCAACATTGAAGACGACAATATGGTGTCAAATATTACTGCTCAAGAAGTGGAAAGACAGGGGCTGACCCTGGATGACATTGCTAAAGTTTTGCGTGATGGTGGCGCCAAGGAACGCAAGAAGCAGAAGCCGATCAAGCATACACCTCCGATGTACGACTAGGAACTAAAATGAAAATCACAAAACAGCAATTGCGAAGAATTATTAGAGAAGAAATTATACTGCGTGAAGGGGCTGGCACACCACTAACCCCCCAAAAAGGCCAATGGTTTCGGCTTAAGCCGAAAGGCAATCGTGATTGGTATGCCTGGGCACAATTAGCATCAGTGGAAGAAGCTTTGGGACGAACAACTTTTTGGACTAAGTCTGGACATAATTTAAGCCTGTCACCCGGCGATGAATATCAGGTATTTGCCAACACATATGAACCAAACTATCAGGAAGAAGCCAACCTTGATATTCACGTTTGGTAAGGGATTAAAAAATGAAAATCACAAAAAACAAATTAAGGCAGATTATTAGAGAAGAGAAGCAGAAGCTTCTTAAAGAGCAATATGGCGAATTTGAGCATGGATCACTCCTTATAGATTTTGCTCAGGCCTACGCAGGACTTGGGGGCGCTGTGCAGGAGCAGCTGAATCAAGTTGCTAAGGTCTATCTGATAGACGGCGGTCAGCCCGACGAGTTAGACAATGTCATTTACCAGCAAAATCCTTCTGCACTAGAAATGGCTATGCAGAGGCTCAGGGGCCCATTAGGAGACCTCAGAGGTCACGAAGAAGCTGATTATCTCCTTGACATGTTTGAAGAGATTGAAGAACGACTGAGGAATATGTAATGAAAATCACAAAAAAGAATTTGCGGAAGATTATTAGGGAGACTATCTCCGAAACCACAGCAGGCCCTCCTATCTCCGGAGAGCAAGCAATGCAGATGGGCGGCGACCGTGGTGGCCCTCCTCGAAACGAGGGTGCTAGAATGGCTGAAGAGGTGGTTGATGCCATCAAGAACGGCAGCCCTGGAGTTGATTACAAGCGGGGCACTGACGAGATCTACATCATGACAGGTGCTGCTGAAGGTATTACGGTTAAGGTGTTGCGAAGAGGTCGATAATGAAAATCAGCAGAGCAGAATTAAGAAGTTTAATACGAGAAATTGCAGAGTTGACAGACTCACCCGGCCGTGACTTGGGCTATGGCGAAGGTGAAGGTCGGATGACCAAGTCCCAGCTTTTCAAAATATCAGAGTACGCTGCTGTTTTACATGAAATGCTCGAAGACGATGACGACCTGCCTGAGTGGGTATTAGCTAAGATTTCTGTTATGGCAAATGACATCGGTAAGATTAAGCACTACCTTGAGTACAAAATTCTTAGAATGACTGGTGAGGCCGGTGGAGATTGATCTTGAAATAGGCGATATCGTCCTGGGTGGCAAGTTTAAGAACAAGCGCATGAAGGTAAAAACCATAGGCGTTGATGATCTCGGGCAGCCAACAATAAACGGGAAGAGCCTACTTAAGTTCAGAATTGAGAAAAATATGCCACGTGATAAGTGGTCTTCTAAATCTAGAGAAGAGGCAGAGAAGAAAGTGAAAATCACAGAAAAGCAACTTAGAAATTTAGTTAAGCAGACATTAAACGAGTCTTCAGGTAGATCTTACAAGATGGACCACATTAAAGCCCCGGTGCCTGTCAAGAGTCGAGCATCAGCAGAGTTTGCCAACATTGTTAAGGGTAGAAAGCTTCATGAAGCCGAGTCACGTGAGGCCAAAGAAGGGCGCATGTTGGGAGATCTGGCTAGCATCACTTCTGCTATTCAAGAAATATCTGACGGAATGTATGGATTGGTCGACCCTGCTGAAAGCCCTCGTCATGAAAGTGATCGTATGGTCGCTGGTGATGAAATGGCGCGAGACCTTGAAATGCAGATTGAACGCCTGAACGATCTTTTTGGGATTCTTGAGGCACACTTCGAATCAATGGATTTTGATCCTAACGCACCTGGCATGAGATAAGATATACAAGCACTGCCTTTCTCTGTACATTACCTACAACTGTTTAGGAAATCAGCAGTATGTGGGAAACCAAAGCAAAACCAGGAACTAAATATCTGTGCACGGCTTACGAAGACCGACCGGAAACTTGTATAAAGTACCCATGGAATCACGCCAACCAAATATTTCCTGAGTGCATCTTCTATGATGCAGAGACGCAGTCTCTTCGCTCTAATGAAGAGCAGCTAGAGCTAAACACTGAAAAGGAAATAAGCGACTACTGTGTTTCATGTGGTCGATGCTGTCACTTTGGCCCGGCTGCATGCAGCATGCTAAAGGTTGTGACAATAGAAGAGCCCAATGGAATCCCCTCTAAAAGAATGACTCGAATGGAAGAGTGGTTCACTGCTGTATCCGAGACCTTAGAAAAAGAGAATCATAGTGAATCTGATAAAAAATAGCCTGGTCGTTCTTGCTGCGCTGATGTTTGTGGGGTGTGCTTCGTGTAACCCTAAAACACCAACACCCACAGTTGACCCATATGAAAATATAACAGCAAACAATATTGCCAAAAGTTGCCCTGTTCCTGCGGAATACCACTTCATACCGGGCATGCTTGTTGTCGAAACGCCGATGCAGGTGATAAGATTTAAGGACTGCTTGGATCAGCCAGACATTTTGGTAATGAGTTTCCCTGGAGAAAATAGCGAGCTTGTGCGCACTTATGCCCAACTTATGATGCTTCTTTACATAGATTCTGTTAAAGTTAGCACCGGTGCACAGCTTGAGTGGAGCTTAGTCAAGAGCAGTCGACTTACTGAAGTTGAGGGCAAAGATGTTACTGCGGAGGGTGAGGTGTGGTTTATCATATACAAACTTACCCCTAAGGTCGTTGAGCAGCCGGCACCAGAAGCCGACGCTGTACCGTAGCAGGAGACTGTCAATGTTTAACGTACTACTTTTACTAGTAGGTGCTATGACTGCATCTGCACCCCAGATTACAGACAAAGAAATTCTTTTTGAAGCCAGGAATAACTGTCGCAGCGCTGTGCCAGAAAAAGTTGATATGAAACTTCTAGAATACTTGCTCTCAGTTGAGAAGCAGTACGGAGTGCCTGACTCCTTGAGGGGTATGCTCTTAGCATCGGCATGTCAAGAGTCGGGATATAATCGATTTGCCAAGGGTGACAGAAAGTTCAGCAAAGACAAGAAAACACCTAAGGCAATCGGCCTATTTCAAATGTGGCCCTGGTGGGAAAGCAAGAGGTGGGGTTATGGGATTGACAGGACAGACGTAGAAGCCACTGCACACGCCTACATGGACCACATCACCAAGCAGCTACCCAAGGTAAGAAGGAAGTGCAAGATTCCAAAGCGAAGGGTTAAAAGAAACTGGATAGTCGCATGGGTCACGGGAATTAGAGGCTATAAAAAAGAGGGCAGATGTAGAGAGAGGCCTAACCATCTGCGTACCCTTAAAAAGTGGCACCGATCAATAAAAAAGAAGAGACAGAAGACAGGAAACTAGAATCTTCTAGACTCAAACAAGCATAGTTATATGCAACTAAGTAAGCGTTTTGGAGATGTTTTAGATGAAGTTAGCTCTGTCCAGAATAGTAGGGGACACACCGCTTGTAAGAATCAGTGAAAAGATTTACGGCAAGCTGGAGACGACCAACCCATCAGGGTCGGTAAAAGATCGATTAGTCGCGTACATTGTAAGTCATGCGCTAGAAAAGAAAGAGATAACAAGCAGGTCTAGACTTATAGAGGCGACCAGCGGAAACACCGGGATTTCTCTTTCTATGATAGGCGCTGATCTTGGGCTTCCGGTGACGATAATAATGCCCAGCAATATGAGCGAAGAGCGACGTCAAATGATGCGTGCCTATGGGGCAGAAATCATCGATGTAGCACCCAGCGATTTTCAAGCTGCAATTGACTTAAAAAAAGAAATGATGACACAGGACGACAGGTGGTGGTCGCCCAACCAGTTCAGCAACCCTGTCAATATTGACTGCCATTTTTACACTACAGCTCCAGAAATTCACAAACAAGCAGGGCCGAGCTGGTCTGCTTTTGTTCATGGCGCCGGCACTGGCGGCACAATCATGGGTGTCAAGAGGTTCATAGATTCGCGCCAGTTAAATGTTAAGACATGTTTAGTTGTACCCGAAGAAGAGCTTCACGGCATTCAGGGCATCGGCGACGGCCAAGACTTTCTCGTCAACAGAGACAAGATAGATGATGTGTGTGTGATTAGCACACAAGATGCCATCCAGCGTGCAAAGAGAATAGCACAAGACACAGGCTTGCTAGTTGGCATAAGTTCCGGCGCAAATGTGCTGGCAGCAGAAAGGTGGGTAGGTCAGAACGACCCAGAAGGGGTTGTTATAACCATGCTCTGTGATCGGGGCGAACGTTACATGAGCATATACAACAGCGAGGTAGACAGTGAGTAATCATTTTAGAAAACTAAAGGAGATGTTGGAGCGAATAGTTCATGACATTAATACAGTTCTGAATGAGTCTCATTGGTCAAAAGAGCAGCTGGCGCACGGCAAAAATTTTGTGATGCATAAAGACTGGTTGCCCCTTACATCCACGCTTGTAAAGAAGTACAGAGGTGCTGGGTGGATAGTCAAACTAAATGTTGAAGTTGAACCTGGTCATCGACAGTACGTACTTAACATAAAGCACCCAGAAACTTCAGTTAAGTAGTTTCTTTTCGGACTCCATACTTATTAGTAGAGTAAAATATTGCGCGGGGATGGAAAGATGAAAGTCTTTCAGGTGAAAAGCACCCCGGTTCGGGTGCACTGGTCGTTGTTGGCTTTATTAGCCGGCCTTATGACGTGGCAATATATGACTGCAGGGATCGGCCCGGCTGTTACAATAGGTGTGGCTGCTCTTTGTGTGTTCGCCACAGTCTTTGTACACGAGCTATCACATGTACTAGTAGCATCAGACTTTGGATATGATGCAAGAAGTATTACACTATACCCGTTCGGTGGGATAGCAAGGATCGAAATGCCTGTGCACGTTCCCCCAAAACATGAGCTGTATATAGCCTTAGCTGGGCCGCTATCAAATGCTGTAATGGCACTGATGTTTCTGCCTCTAGCGTGGTTTTATGGAGAGCCTTATGGCTTGCTTCTCTTGCTGAACTTTGTCATGTTTCTATTTAATATGCTTCCCTCTTATCCTATGGATGGCGGGAGAGTAATGAGATCGTTGTTGGCAAGGAAATACGGACACAACAAGGCCACTAGATTTGCTATAGCGATATCGAGGGGCTTTGCGTGGATTTACTTAATTGGTGGAGTTGTGATGTATAGCCCGCTTCTTGTTATGATAGGGGCATATCTACTCTACTTACTGTATTACAGAATTAGAAAAGGTGAGGAGGTGCTTGGAGAAATATGATTTGTAGTTGAGTAAAAGTTGCGTTTGAAACAATAAGAACACCTTAAATGGAAGGGCAATAAAATGAAAAAAGTACTATTTTTAGATGGACTCGACAAAACAGAATCAACCGGTCTCAAGGCATTCTACCTCAATCAAAAGTACGACACATATACACCTTTGCTGCAGACGTCAGATATTAATATTCTCAAGCAGAAGTATGGCGACTCATGGAACAATATCGATCCTGAAGAAATCTGGTCAGCAATGGACATTCCAGCAGCACAAGTTGAAAACGCTATTCATGAGTTTCAGCCCGACGTCGTAGTCAGTGCAAGCTTTGGTGCAGCCCTTCTAACTAGACTCATTGAAGAGGGTGCATGGGATGGCCCAAGCGTATTCTTAGGAGCTGCCGGCACAAACGCTATAGGGTATCACCCTCCGGAAGAAACGAAGCCGTCTATCTGGATTCACGGCAAACAAGACGAGACAGTGCCCTATGCACACTCAGTCAAGGCATCAAAGAAGTGTGGGGGCACACTGGTGCTAGTCAACGATGATCATATGCTGCACTCTGTTGTTGAGAGCGGCCTGATAGACTGGGCGATTGATTCAGTTGCAGAGGCTAAGATAGAGTGGGCTGAAGATTATTAGACAAGTGGCATCCACCTCTTGCGTTGCCAGTCTAGAATCATGTCGACGATCGTCTCTGTTGTCTCTTTGACTCTAAGGCGATTATCGTTTGCAAAGCGTATAAGCGTTTCAGGGCCGATCGTCGACAGCTCTATTATCTGATCCGAGTTGATCGTCAGCTTGTCACCAGTCATTAGAGTTACTTCTATCATTGATCTGTAATTATAACAAATTTAATATAATTTGTGAAATCTGTGCAAATCCTCCGCACATAGGGTATAATATCTATGTAATCAAGGAGGAAATATGATTCGCGACGAAATTATCAACGACCTAATTCGTAACAGGCCCAAGGGTCCGTCTGGTGTGAAGCTGTCCTACACAGTCACAAACGAATATTGTTATGACTCAGGTCGTTATAAGAATTTCGCGGAGCCATCTTTGGCGCAGTTCGGCTATCAGGATGGTGTCTTGTTTGACCTTGGGTTTAAGTGCAGGGCTGACGTCGATTCTTATCTTCGTAAGCGGGACTTTGATTCAAAGAGTGACTGGAATCTTGGTGGAAAGAAAGCCACCCTTACACGTCGTGTCAATCGTCTCTGGACTCGCATTGAGGATTCTGTTACACGCGTCCGCCGCGAAGGTGGCAAAGGAATCTATAGGGTTTCACAGAGCATATACTCTCATAACGCCCTTGGTCATCTCTACGCTGAAACCAAAGAAGAGGCGGCTATCACTGCCAAGATTTACTTCGGATACTTGACAGACAACCCGGATCGTATGCGAGTAGAGTTCGTCCGTCGGGGTTCCGTTGCAGAGATGAAGAGCTTGAACGAAGACATGATCGAGTCCATCAATAGGGACATTGAGCGCAACGAGTCTGAGCTCAACAGTCTTCTCAAGCGCATCGAAAACCTCAAAGCTAGAAAAGAGACGCTGGCCACTGTCGAAGCGCAGCAAAAAGCTGTTGAGATGGTGAACACACTTGATAACCTGGAGGGATAATGAACGACTACGATCCTCAAATGCCGATGCTGCGGCAGATGCTAGCACTCTCTATCGTCAATAAGATGGAGGAGTGCGGTTTTGAGCTGTTGCCGAAGACAAGCCAGGTCAGGTGGTCTTCATTGCAAGAGAGGGTGTATGCACGCAACGTAACAAAAGACGGATCCGTTCAAGTTCGTGTGTATACCAGCGTTGTAGGCGGTGAGGACGGCAAAGATTTGCAAGTCCGCGCGGAAGGAAAAGACGCTATTCGTGTTTGTGCCACGTACACATGCAAAAACGGAAAGACTCGAGGCCTGGTTAAAGAGACCCGTATCAATCGCATCGGAAACATTGACGATATCGTCGAGCGCACTTATCATCGCATGCGCTCTGCGTGGCAGTCCGCAAATACGTGCCAGCGATGCTCCAGCTGCGGAGCGCCGAAGTTCCAGGCAAAGTCAGGCAAAATGGTGTGTGCTGAGATTTGTTGGAAGTCGGATGAACAAAAGAAGGCAGACGATTTAGCCTATAAGAGCAAGCGGCGATTCGCCGGCAAAAGAAAGTATCGAAGGTGGCGCTAATGCCAAGACAGAAAACAGTGTTAAGATATGCCTGTGGAATAGTTGAGTACGAATACAGAGACGAGACACATTGGGCACAAATGGTGGGCACCACACTCGTAAGGTGTGACAACAAGGCGAAAAAGTCAGGGTACGGTTTAGTTTCACAGTTTAATCATCAAACCGGCGCAAGGTCCACATGGCACGGAGCGCTTCCTCAAAACACAGATCCAACACTTTGGATCAAAGACAAACACGTAGAAGTATACGAAACAGAAGTAGACGTTTCTTAGGAGAGAAAATGAGCAGAACATTTGCACTTACATTCGCCGCTCGGCAGACGCCCGAATCCAGGTTTTCACACTTTGAGGGCACAGAGACAGAACTCTTGACACTAGTGTCTCGATGCTTTGAGGACGCTAAGCCCGGATATCGAGAGGGAGTGCTATGCATCCCAGTGCCACCCAGCATGTTTAAGTCAGGAATTGTCCAGCTTGAGCCGGGGATGGAGCTTGTCGGTGGGTTTGAACCTCGCCGCGACGGTGAGGATCCTCGCAAGTTTGTCACAGCAAAGGGCACAAAGATGCCGGCTAAGCATGTGGAGATTATCCTCTACAGTAGGGAAGTGCTAGAAGAGGACCCAGAGTACCGAGCACACGCAGATTGGGAGATTATTTCTATCAACGCATCGCCTACTCGAAGTCCTGCACCCATCCCGCCTGAGGCGCTCATTGCAAACCATTTCGGTCTTTCTGGTGGCACTGGAACGTGCATGTCTTCAGAGGAGTTTGAAGAAGCACTCAAGCACTCAGTTGGATTTTGGCGAGACAAAGCTATGTGTGGCTAAATCGCACGAAACAGAGTAGAACACCCCAGCTAGCAGTGATATTTAGATCTGTTAGACTGGGGTTTTTACTATGCCAATAAAGAATATGGGTTCCGCTATCATGCGGTTCAATGAAGGAATAATCGTCTCAGGATCGAAATCTTCGTCGTTTCCTAATCGTGTTCCGCTATACGTAAGTGGAAGCATAACACTAGACTCTGAAGAGCCTACAATTGCCTTCAAAGAGGGCACAAGCGATAGAATTACGATTGGAGTCAACGACTCGGACAATTTGAACATTATCAATCAGTCTTCGAACAAGTACATCGTTTTCAAGACTAATGATGCAGGCTCGGTTCGTGAAGGCTTTAGAATTGGCGGGCCTGTCCCAGAGGTCGTTGTTAACGAAGGATCAAACTCTTTAATAGACTTCAGAGTTGAATCAGATAACAACACGCACATGCTTTTTGTTGACGGTGGGAATGATAGGGTTGGCCTCGGCACGTCCAGCCCAGTAAGTCCTCTCCATGTCTATGGCAATCTAGACGGTACTTACGTAGCAACTATTGATAATGACGAGAACACAAACGCTCACGTCTTAAAGCTGCAAACAGACGGTAACGGTTCCGGATCTCGTCTTCTAGAGATGGAAGATGGGGACGGCGATATTATTTTCCGCGCCCGAGCTGACGGCCGGTTTGGCTTCGGTCCGGACGGCGTGAGCAGTATGGGCGCCGGCACATTCGTGGTGGGCATTGATAACTCTTCCCATACAGCTGACATAGCTATATCATCCAGATTGCAGCACCTCGGTGACTCAGACACGTACATAGACTTTGAGCCCGATATTGTGGAAGTCACCGCCGGCGGTGTTGCGCAGATAAAACTTAATGAAGCTTTTTATGACTATGTCAAGATCAATTCTTTGCACAACGATGTTGATTTCATAGTTACTAGTCAAAACCAAACACGCGATCTGATTAAGGCAATTGCTCAGGAAGGTGGTGAAAAGGTATACCTCCTTGCAGACCCAAGTCACTCGTCGCCCTCCGATACATCATTCTTTGTTTCAGGTGGTATCCAACAATTTCCCGCAATGGGAGCTCCCCAGCACCATACTGAACCAGGTCACTCAGTTTTCGGAGGTGACTTGATGACATCAGGCAGTTTCGAAGCAAAGATGATGATAACAGCTCAAGAAGGAATGAGCTTTGGCCAGAGCTCGACCTCAGCTATGGGCGCGATGTTCCAGGGATACGGACAGGTGCAGCTCAACGCAGGCAATAGCGCCGTAGGAAATGAGCTCTATGTCATGTCTTCTTCTATGCACACAGTGCCTGTTATGTCAGCCTTGCCAGCTTCAGGTACAGTTGGCATCGGCTCTTACAATCCGCAGAACACACTAACAGTCAGCGGTTCCGTCGCATTTAGCAGCCTCTACATTGGAGCACAGAATAACCCGGGCTCTTCTTATAATGTCACGCCGCAGGACCACATTCTCTTGATCAACACAAATGGTACTGCAATGGGTGGAACTAATTCTGCGCTGGACGTATTCTTACCAACTGCTGCAAAATACCCGGGCATGGTTGTATCCATAAAGGACGCCGGCGGAAATTTTGGAACAAACAATGTTGTGGTTAAGCGCACGGGAACTGACTACGTAGGACACTTTGGCTCAACATCTCAGACCTTGTCTTCTAATGGTGAGTACGCACAGTTTATGTCAAACGGTTGGGACTCGTGGATACTCATGTTCAAGATGTCGTAAACACTTTCACATCACCCGTAGGATTGTACTAATGAAAGAAGAAGACATGAGTACAATTGGTAAGTGTATTGAGTATGGTATGAACGTCACTGCTGGCTTCATGATCCTCGGCATATGCTTGGTTCACATGGCAAGAGAAACTCGACGATATGCAAAACAAGAAAAAGCTAGAGGCCGTATTCGTCGTTAAGAATTAAGTTGACTCTGTCAACAAACATGCTGTGCTTTTCTTCCCAGCAGGGAAACTTCTCCCCTTCATGGTCAGCGTCAGCGTCACCGCATGTGTGATGCAAAGCGATGTGTGTAAGCTCATGAACGAAAGAGGTGCTCGAGATATATTCACTCTCAGCCCATACCCAAACAGTTGTGTCATTTTGCATAAGTCCGGCGACTGTCGCTGTTTCTAGAAAGTTGCCATCCATGTCATATACGTTGTTGACTGTTTTAAGATCTTTTCCCCACACAATTGTCATCTTGCCGAGGGCACACTTAAGTGATTCTTCTGGATCGCCAAATTCTTCAGCCCACATTTCGTAAAATATAAGCATGGTCCAGGCAACGTTGTCTTTGTCGTATACACTGCACGAGAATTGAATGTGATGTGCATCGATGAAGTACGGAAGCGGATTGACTTGTGGGAAAGGCGCCGTAGGAATGCATTCCGGTATTTGATCGAGTGTGATAAAAGTGGGTGGTATGGCTTTGATCTCAACAGGAGAGTTCAGCGAAGGCACGAGCGATGTAGGCGAGCTGCTTAATAAAATAAGCCCCAATGCTGCCGCGGTAACTGTTCTTTTCACATTAAAAGACCCCTCATTATTAAATAATACAGCGACCGGTCGCTTAGTAATAATTTTTCAGCATACGTAAGAATAGAGCGTTCTTTTTCAATCAGGTTTTAGGAGTAGAAGATGATGTCAGTCGTCGGTGTCTTGTTGGGTTTGTTGTACGGAAATTTTATAGAGTGGTTTGCACACAAATATGTGCTTCACGGGCTAGGAAAGAAAAAGTCTAGTCCGCTGTCTTTCCATTTCCATCGTCACCACAAAGAGGTTAGAAAGTTTAACGGCGGCGACCCGGACTATCTAGAGTTTAAGTTGGGCAGCCCGGAAATAGTTTCACTGGCATTGTTGACTTTGGCGCATGCGCCGCTGTTTTTCTTCTTTCCCGTATTTTCAGGAACTCTGGTTGCACATGCATTCGTATATTATGCCGTGCATCGAAAGTCGCACTTGGATCCGAGGTGGGCAAAGAAGTGGCTGCCATGGCACTACGATCATCACATGTACTATCAAAATCATAATTGGTGTGTGACTTTCCCGCTGTTTGATTATATTTTTGGTACACGAAAAAAGCCTAAGGCAGTATAGTTCGAAAGAACCAATGTAAAATGAGGATTCGAATGATAAAGCATTTGTGGCTTTTGGCGGTAGTGTTGTTGATGTCGCCGGCCAATGCAGAGGTGCCGACACCGCATAAGGTGCTACATGCAGACAAAGACATCTACATAGACATAACGGAAGTCTATGGCCCAGACGGATCAAAGGGTACAAGCTACGACTTGAACATATTGATATCGCAGCAGGCAACAAGGACGTACTCTCTCCAGAGTCGATTTCACTCTTTTGCTGCTCCGGGCACTTGGCGCCACGTAATAAGAACATACGATAGGCACAACATTAAATACAAGCCGGGCTATAGGAGGTGCAATTACGATGATGCCCTCAGGTGCGGTGTGATCAATAAACACTGGACAATATTGACACATGTGACAGTAGGAAAAAGATACACCACCATGACGATGATGATGTACAACGAAAGAGCCCAGCTAGTCTCCTCAGCCCAGAAAACAACTTGGGGTCGCGTTATATGGATGCCCAATTGGAAGTACACACAGAGAACAGACTCAGGAAATTGTACCGACGCGTTAGACGATAACGGAATGCCATGGACCAGGTGTACATCACCTCGCACAAACACTGTTTACGAGAAGTACCCACCGGAAATGAAAGAGCTCCCACCCCTCTTAAACCCAGGTCATGTGCATCAATGCGTGGCAGGTCTCTATCTTAGTCTAACCAAAGACTTTATGCGCAAATAAGTTGTAAAATTGCCGTACGGCATCTACAATTAATTATCCAGACACGGGAGATGTATGAAGATTGGAGACATGGTAAGGCCCTTGCCGCTTGGGCATGGGTCTTGGGGTGATGGAGCCCCGGCGGACGGACAACCTCGAGTAGGAATAATTGTGGGATTTCTAGAAGAAAGAGATTTCTCAGGCATTGCCGAGGTATACATGCCAATTGTGTATTGGAGCGCAAAGTTTCCATCAGAAGTAGAATATCGTGATCAGATAGAGGTGATTAGTGTGGCCAGTCGGACCGAGCCTAATTTTATGGCAAGTCGGTGATTTAGTCAAGGTGTGTTCAGCACCTTGGCAGAATGGAAGCCCGGGAATAATATTAAAAATCACAGACAGGCGGCACACGCAGTGGTACGATGTGCTAGTGGATGGGAAGGTCGCCTCTTTGATGCATTTGGATTTTGAACCCTATCATCGGTGCAAATCTTCTAGAAGCGGTATATAATAGAACTATACCACAGGAAAGGAGGTCATAGATGACCCACCAAGTCAAAATCGGTAATAGAAGTCTTAAACCCGGTGATCGCGTAGTTCAGTCGAGGTCACTACAGTTTTTCTCTCCTCTTGGTGAAGGCTTCCCGTGGGAAGTTGTTAAGACATGGGACACAGGAGAAATGGCCCAGCTTCGATATGTTGGTACATGTGGTACCCTCGACGAAGGATTCGCAAACGCAGTTTTAACTAAGTACTTGGTAAAAGGATAAAAAGAAAATGAGAGCTAACATGTTCGAACTTACAGAAGACGACGCGAAGCGTCGTCGAGCGGCACTTGCTACGATGCTTGACATGATGGACGTGCCCGAGATGCGCAAGGAACCAAAGCCGTCGAATTTGCGGTGGTTGCAGCGCAACCTTGCGGTCAACAACAGCAACAACCCGATGCTACAGTCAACCTTGGGCTTGGTTAAGTGGCTTCTACGGTGGGAAAATGCTTAGGGTTGATAATGACACACCGGGTGTATACTATGAAGACTTGCAAGGCGCACCGGATGTAAAAGTAGGCGATCTGGTTTCAGTGGCGATGTATGAGTCGCCGAGAGGTCTCATGGTTGCTAGTCCAGAGTGGCTAATCGGCAACAAAAATCCTACACAGCCGGAGCTTCACAACTCCAAATCGCGCACACGAGCCGTGTCCGCTCTCGTAGTTGGTTCGCGTTCGGCATGGCCCAAGGAGGGTCGCCCGATGCTAGAGGTGGTGATTGGACCAGACCGGACAGAAGTACCGATCGCGTGTGTGGTGGAGGTATTGAATCGTGGATGACGACTTGCAAATGTGGGTGAACGCGGAAGAGATTCGAATTGGGAGTCTGGTGGTAGACCGAAGCGACCCAAGCCGAGTGGGGGTGGTGTGCCTTGCCGCGTTCAGGATGAGTCAAGGCCCGGGAGCTTGGGTGCTCTGGCCGGGTGAAGACTACTCGTGGACCCCGCTTAAAGACATGAAGCCGGCAAGGCAGACCTCATGAAGTTGCGATCATGCGGATCATGCGTGGAGTGCTGCACTACCCTCGCCATTGCGGAGTTGAACAAACCCAAGTGCACGCCCTGCCCACATCTCAAGCGGCCCAAGAAGCGCAAGCGGGGCGGTTGCAAGATCTACGGGAAGCGACCCACCGAGTGCCGGACCTTTCAATGTGAATGGACTCATGGCCGCCTCGACCGCAATCATCGGCCTGACAAGAGTGGAATGGTCGCCTTCTGGGTTGACGCGCAATTTGGCGAATCACTGCTTATTGCTGAGGCGAGGGTGGGTGCCTTTGACCTTAATCCCCAAGCCCTAGAGGAAGCGATCGAGCTTGCCCACAATCGGGGTAAAGCGGCGATCCTCTCGACCTGGGATGGGAGGGGGACGGCGATCCTGCCCGATAGTCTAGCCCCGCACGATTCTCTGTTAAAAAACGAGGGCCCAGAATGATCTCTGTTGTACTTCTAGAGGCTTCCCTATATAGTTGTTAGGGGCAACAGAAGAGTTCAACAGATGATCTCTCCTTGTATCGATACGATCTGTGTGCGAGGAAGCTGCCCGGAAAGGAACAATCATGATGCTCCTCTTGCTCGTGATGATCGCGTCACCCGGGCCCTTGCCCCCTTGTCCGAACTGGCTGCCAGGTACCGATATCCGCATGCCACCGGGAGTGGAATACAACTATAGCGCCGCCGAGAAGCTCGAGAACAAGCTCAAGTGCTATTGCGCGAGAGTCGCCCCGCTGGAGCGGGAGTGTAAGAAGCGGCACGGGGCCGAAGCCTGTCGCCGGCGCACGCTCGATTGGGTTGAGCAACATCTCGGGCCACCGCTGCCGCCCCTCGCGGAGCGCGGGAGTGGGCGGAACGTGATCGTCAATGTGCACAACCGGTAGACGGGGTGCGGCGCTGATCGTGGTCCTCGGGCTGTGTGCTCTCATCTCTGTGAGTGCGATCGCTCTGTTCTCAACGGCTCACCTGGACACTCTGATCGCCGGGAACGTCCGCAGACATACACAGGCAGGGCACGCAGCGGCCTCTGGGATGCATCATCTCATGAGCTTGAATATACCGGTGCCTAACTTGGTTCGTGCTCTCAGAGAGCAATCTGTGGCGTCTGCGACCGTCTTGCAACCCACTCTCATTCCGGGGACTCGGACTCGGTACAGGGTGGACGTGAGCCTGTGCTGTGACGCCCGAGGCGGAATGTTGCCCGAAGACACCCTGCTTGTGATCTCCACTGGTGAGCTGATCAAGGGAGGTCGACCGATCGCGGTGGCCCAAAAAGTCGCGACAATAAAGTGGCTCCCTTGAGTGCAAATCTCGAGCCCTTGGTGTATAATGGACACATGGAAGAGGGGAGGAATCCCTCAAAGGAGAAGATTAGAGATTGGGTTACGGTTACCGAAGCTTGCGACCGGAGTGGAAGAAGGATTGGGCCATGGAGGCTGAGTTCGACGCCGAGGGTGTGACGCTCACACTGTTCAGCACCGACATCTGGCACTACAACCAGTTCTACCTCACCTTCGAGGCCCTCAAGGCCTGGCGCGCCTCCGGCAAGTTCGCCGCTGACGCTGACTGGCTCCGCTCGGAGTTCGTCCGCCAGGTGCTGAAGAAGCCCGAGGTCGCGGACAACATGCCGCACAGCGGCCCGCGTAGCTGGAGCTGCTTGGAGAACTGGCTTAAGCCGGTCCCGCTCCGCGACCACATCATGGAGTACGGGGAGCATGTCTAATGAAAGTTGGTGATTTGGTGAAATCTAATGCTGGCACGAAGCATCATGGTAGGGTAGGTATCATTGTTGATACTGAACCTCGGTGGCCAAACGAGCCTCGAGAAGATGAGATGCTTTTTGGCGTCCTTTATCCAGACGGCCAGCAGGTCACATGGTCAGAACGAAACTTGGATGTGGTCAATGAAAGTCGGTGATTTGGTAAAGTTTTATAATATCAGCTGGATTGGGCCTGTACCAAAAGCATATGAAGGTTTCGGCCTCGTGGAAGAGGCTTATGATGATGGCACATTTGAGGTATATTGGCCTAGTATTATTGCGACACGCACATTGGGCAAAGAGGCATTAGAGGTGGTTAGTGAAAGTCGGTGATTTGGTGCAATATGTGGCCCACTCTTCGTGGGACAACGGTGGCCTGGGTGTATTGACTGATGTACAGCAGTACTTTAGCCCTCTTGGTGAGGAGCTGCAGCGATTTCAGGTAACCTGGCTCGATGACATTGAAGAGCTTGGCTGGGGTGGTGCCGTCCTCGTATCCCAGTGGTATGATGACTTGGACAGTGATGACATTAAGCTTTTCGCGGAGGCAGGATGACTATTGGTGACATGGTGAGAAACCTAAACTCTGAGTCACGGATGACAGGTATCATCGTGGGTTGGGTCCGTCGCGACGATGGCGACTCTCAGGTCATGAATCCGCAAGTGCTGTGGGCTGACGGTCGCCTCAGCTGGATTTGGGCACACCGGTGTGAGGTGGTTTCATGAAGGTCGGTGATTTGGTCAAGTTTAAGGGTGAAGACGAGAACGACGAGGGTGCCGCAAAAGGGCTCTTGGTTGAGATACGACCCAACGTCTGTGGCGTGTACGGTGTCATGTGGGATTTCCTCAACGGTCAGATTGGCTGGCAGACTGAGAACGATATCGAGGTCATAAGTGAAAGTGATTAACCAAAAGCATGGATATGAAGTGGGCGACCTGGTCAAGTACATGAGTCGCACGGTCCTTGTCATTGAGATTGGTGAAGAGTGGGTCTGGGGCCTTGAGCTTGGAGAGGCCGAGATTGCAAAGTACAAGAGGCATGTGTTGAGACATCTCTAATAAAAGAAAACAATTATTGCAAACGAGTGCAAAATTTGCTGCCACGATGTATAATAGTACTATAGAGGAGGCAAGGAAACATGGCTCGAAAACGTCGCAAAGATAGGTACCACCTGGTATATCAGCTCACGGCTCCTACGGGAGAGCGGTACATCGGTGTGACGTTTGTTCGGGGTGACTCGCGCAGCATGAAGGCTCGCAAGAAGTCGGTTGAAGCTCGGTTCGGTTGTCATGTCCGCAACGCCCTCCAATACGGTCACGAGACGCTTCTTTCGCAAGCCATCCGTGAGCACGGACCTGAGGCTTTCGGTCGAGTCACCCTTCACGTGATTCGCGGCAAGCAAGAGACCCACGATATGGAACGTGAGCTCATCGCCTCAATTCAGCCAGAGCTGAACATGGAAGGGATGGGACGTAAGATTAACAGTAAGCGAGGCGAATAATGAAATATCCTGTTGAAATGCCCATGCCACCCGGCATCATGGTCAGCTCTGTATCGGGCAAGACTTACGCGGTTGGTGGCAAGTGGGTGGAGATTCCTGCTGGCACGACTATGGCCGAGCTGCACAAGTATGCAGTGCACCCCCGCCGCGAGTACGACGTGAAGGAGTGGAAGGTCAAGTCATCAAGCGGTTCGACCTACACAGTCCGTCGCATTAACGGCAAGCAGTTCACTTGCAACTGCCCAGGATTTAAGTTTCGCAGAAAGTGTAAACACACAGAACAAGTAAGGAGCAAAGCATGATGCACAAGCAGTACGAACTAATCATGTGTGCAGACGGATTTTCTATGTCTGTACAGGCGAGTCATGGTCACTACTGTGAGCCACGAACAGACACAGGCCCGTATCGATCAGTCGAAGTAGGATATCCAAGTGCTGAGGAGCCACTACTCATGCAGTACGCGGAGATGCCTGACCGACCTACGAAGTCAGTGTATGGTTGGGTGCCCTCTGAGACTATTTGGGACGTCATTCTTAAACATGGCGGCCGAGTTGCCGGGGAGCTTCCCCCGCTGGTGATCCTATGAAAGTCGGCGATCTAGTAAAAGTTACGCTTGAGTCTGGCATTACTGATATCGGGCTCATCGTGAAAGTGGAAGAAAACCTGTTTGACAGTGAACAGCGTCCAGCATATCAGGTCGCATGTCAACAGAGGAAGACAACTGCAATCGCAACTGAGTGCATGCTCGAGGTGCTAAGTGCAGCAGAGTAACAAGCGATTCAAACCCGGCGACTTAGTCAATTTTGAAGCCAAAGCCTGGGTGTTCAGCGGCGCTAATCGGCGTTACAAGAACCCAGGGATAGTGATTAAGGTTGGAGACTTCACGGGCATAGGATTGCCAGTTGCTAGAGTCATGTGGGCAGACGGCAAGTTTACATCAGAATACGCAGTATATCTGCACAGCGCGGAAAACACAGGAGAAGAAAATGAGTAAAGTTTATGAGGCCGCAGGCCTGACAGCAGAAGAAATTAAAAAGATGCCTGAGTACATCAATGGTACTCGAGAGTTTTATGGAACAACGGCATTTGAAAAGTTGTTCGAGCACTTCGCTTTTGACACAGCTGAGATGCCGTACGGAGTTGCAAAGGCTCGAACTGGCGATCCTGACACTTGGATTCTAGACAAAATGGAGGTACAAAATGCTGAGTAGATATGACTGGCAGCCTGGGAATGGCACTCGATATGACCTATTCTATGGCACTACAAATCGTAATCGCACGCTAGTGTCGTGGATGTTCCGCGGTGGTGCAGGCGGAAAGACGCTGTTGTTTGATGGATATTTGCACTACACTTACATCATGGAGAAGATGGATATCCGCATTGCTGATGCTGTCGGAATCTTAATGTTTCTCAAGGAAATGGGACACGAGGTGGGCATTCCAGACTCGTCTGTTGGTTATGAAAGACCGCTTGGAGAGCCTTACATCAAGGTTCTGGAGTAACTATGGATAAAGCGTCCTGGGAAAAACAGATTACCCACGTGCGTGACGCGCTGAGTGGCATGGGATGGCTTCTCCACGAATTGCCTGATGAAGAAGACAGAGTCTGTTTCGAAGAGCAGGCTGTCTACATCAATTCTCGCAATTGGCCCGAAACGCGGTTTTATACGATTCTGCACGAGCTGGGACACATCATGGTGTGGGCCAACTCACATGGGTTCAAGACAGTAGTTCCTATGTATGTCCACTCCCCAGAAGTTCCGACTGATGGGAGAACAGAGCGGGGGAAGGCCTATCGAGTGTCTCTAGTGGCTGAAGAGCTTGAGGCTTGGAAACTCGGCCGGCGATTTGCGCTTGCTCAGGGGCTGTGGATCAATAGAGAGAAGTACGATAAACACATGACTGAGGCGGTCATGACTTATATAGATTGGGCGGCAAATGAGTAATAGACTGGTCAAGGTGATTATGTGGCGCGTCATTTCTATCATTGTGACGATGCTGGTCATGATAACAGCAACAGGCAATGTCAAGGCAGCAACGTCAATCACACTGTTCTTGCATATGCTACTGCTTACATGTCACTATTTGTTCGAGACAGTGTGGGAGAAACACTTTGAAGATTAATGTACTTGACACACACCGCGTTTATAATACTAGCGAGGACAGAGTAAATGAAGCTAGTTAGAGACAGAATCCCGCAGATTATCGAGCAGACAGGCAAAACGCCCAAGTGCCATCAGGCAGACTTGCAAGAGTTCATTCAGCGACTCGGCGATAAAATGAAAGAAGAGATGCAAGAGTTTATGGAAAAGCCCAGTATCGAAGAGGCGGGTGACATGTACGAGGTTCTTCGTTGTCTGTGTTGGTTGTATCGGTTTGACATGGAAGATGTCATTAACGCTGCTGACTTAAAGCGAATCGACCGCGGTGGATTTAATCGCGGTATTGTGCTAGAGGAGGTCGAAGACCCCAGCATCGAAGATGATTGGACCACAACCTCACAGGGAGAAACAGTATGAACGTAAAGACTAGTGAGCTGGACAATGCCACTATCGTGATTGAAGTCGAAGACGGAGACGAGGGCCCTATCGTTGAGATGCTTAATGTCAGAGAGAATGGATTTGCTGTCTTTGGAGAGGGAGTCGATGTTCCGATGGCAGTTGTTGATAGTCGTCTATTTAAGCATGACTGGTTCACTAGCGCCCACCTGCTAGCCATTGAAGCCCACGAGCTTGGACACATTCGAATGCAGTCTGAGGAAGAGTGCGTGGCCGAGCGTGAAGGTATTCGCCTTCTACAAAGTGCAGGTTACAATGAGGCAGCCAACATTCTGTTGGAAAGAGGGGTGTTATGACGCTTCAGGTGGGTGACCTGGTAAGGTTTGTTGCAAAAGACTACGGTCCGGGTATTAAAGATCAGTGGGTGGGTCTAGTTGGGATTGTCTCATCAATTGACAAAGAGACACACCATCACAAAAAAAGCTGCACTGTGATTGTAAAGCATCCAGAAGATTCTGCACCTGCTGAAGTGCTAGCTTTTGAGCATGATTTAGAGGTTGTAACAGATGGCTGATGATATCAAAATCGGTGACTTGGTGCGGGTAGTCAGAGTTGCCAGCTTAAGCTTTGATGAGTTGGGAATGGTTACAGACATTCTTGAAGGTACTGATGGATTTTATGACTATGAAGTGGTGTTCCCAAATGACAGAGGCTGGTTTCAGAATGTGGAGCTGAGGGTGATTAATGAAAGCAGGTGACATGGTACGATTCAAGCACCCCGGGCTGGCGGTGCATGACTTCCCAAACGAAGTGCCGTGGCACCTGGGCCTGCTAATTGAGTACCATTCTTGGGAGAAGATCGCAACAATAATGTACGAAGGGAGACTGCTCAGAATAAGGTCTCTCTACGTCCAGAAAGCGGGTAAGAAAGACTACGAAGATCAGCCAGAAAAAACAGAAGACGACCTGAAAGAGAGAATTAGAGCAGAAGAAGAAATGTGGAAAATGTGGGGTGACCAGTGAAACCAGGAGACTTGGTTCAGTTTATTGATGACGCTAACTTGACCGATCAATTGGACCGGGCTGCAATCATGATTGTACTGCAAATAAACAAAGACTCATACAAAGACGATGGGTGGTCATTTTGCACAGCTGGGCGCAAAACAGCAGATTCAGTTGATGTGTTTTATCCGTCACGCGGAATTAGAACTTACAAGTCATGGGCACTTAAAGTAGTGAGTGGAGACCATACATCAATTGAACATGCAAAGCTCACAGCGCTGGCCTTCGCTGGATCTTGCTCTAATAAAGAGGGAGAGTGCGGCTGATGAGCTATCACGCGGGAGACATGGTGAGGCTAAACCCAGAAACTCTGGCGTACGTGTCTAAAAAAATTGATACGTCACCGATGATCGGCACCGTAATTAAGTCTCGAAAGCGTGAAGTACGAAACGAGCCTCGCCGGATTGGTGCTCTTACAGAGATAGCAGTCATAGACATGGTTGAAGTCATGTGGAGTAATGGCCTTGTGCAAAAGATAGACGGCAGGTATTTAGAGAAAATCACAGCAAGAATGATAGAACAGGAGAAAGACAATGGATGACATGACAGCAATCGGAATCGCTGAAGGGTTCATTGCAAATGAAGGGCCCGAACATGAAATCGAGGCATGGCAGCACCTAATTGACACAGGCTTGTGCTGGTCGTTACAGGGATGGTTTGGTAGAACAGCTGAACATCTCATTGGTATCGGTGCATGCGAACCTGCAAACTTTGAGAGGATTAAAGCCGTTGAGCCCAAAGATACCAGACCTGAGCAGGGGTGACCGGCTGATTGTCGAGACTTTTGCGGGTCCACAAGTGACGATGGAAGTTGTTGAGGTCTATTACAAGTCAGACCACGGCCCATGGGCTGAAGGGTGTCTCGTCTATCGAAAAGACATGATGGCGCTCAAGGCAGCTGGTGTGCCCTATAAAAAAGAAGACATACCGAAAAAGTGTATTGGTGTGATCTTTGAAGACCAGATCATAAAGAGAGTACCAAAAAGAAAGAGAAGGAGAAGAGCTAATGGCTGAATTGATGCCTGCAATTTTTGTGTTTATCGGCGCGTACGTGACTGCGAGAATCTTAAATCACAGGGAATACGTCAAGGCACGAAACGAGCACGAGAAGAAAGAAACCGCGCGGCGCAATAAAATCGACGCACTTTACGGAAGAGAAAAGTAGCTTCTTCGACGATGACATGATCTTTTATTGCGCGGCGCAATTTTTTTTACATTAATGCACGGCTCGAGTGCAAATTCTGTCTGCATAGGGTATAATGTTAACATAAGGAAGGAGGGGATAGGACCTCCCTCCACAACCCTAGTCAAGGAAGAAAAATGACTAAGATCACTAAAGGAACTCTCGTCCGGCTTAACGTCGCTAAGTGCTTTACCACTAAGCAGGGTGGAGAGCTTAAGTACCCACTCACAAACTACGCAGCTGATGAAGCTGGAACTGTCCGGACGCTACGTCCAACTACTCAAGAAGAGCAGGAAGCGTGGTATGACACCGACGCAGCTAAGGGCCTAAACTCGGCAGGGGAATCTAAACTCCCACCCCAGGCACGCGCCGTCATCCTCCACCGTGACCGGGTTTACACAGTCCTCCGGGCACGCGCTCAGGCACGACTTGGGTGGGGTAATAAGACAGGTGGTCTTACTAAGGTTCTCTGCACTGAGTCTGGCGAAGAAACCTACGTTCGCCGTGAGCTGATCGAGGTGGCAGTATGAACCCGGGTGATATGGTAAAAGCTAAAGGAAGCAACACGTACGGTACATTTATCGGAATACGCACTTTCGAGAATAAAAAGTCTGCTGGGAATGCTTACACATGTGCAGAAGTCATGTGGTTCGATCGCAACGCGCCGAACGGTGACCGGATTAGTACGATTCAGATGGATTTGTTGGAGGTGGTGAAATGAGCACACACAGCGCACTGGGCGTTCAAATGGAAGACGGCAGCATCATGGGGTGTTATGTCCACTACGATGGCCACACAATGTCTGAACGTATCAAGCAGTTTCTAGACGAACACACAACAACTGACTTGGTCATGCTCATCGCTAGAGCGCAGTCTACTGGCGGAATGAGAGGATTTCACACCCCGCGTGCCGATGGGCTAGTAGGCAGCGTGCCAGAAACAGACTTTCTAGAAGACGACGTGCCTTATGTCATCGACGAAGCAAATTTTTATGAAGATCATATGAGTACCTACGCATGGTACTTGGTAAACTACAAAGACAAGACAATTGAAGTCAAGGAGAGATACTAATGGCAGGATATTACGCAGGAAAATGGCGCTCAGACGCTTGGTTCGAAGATGGTGGCGCAAATGATGAGGGTTACTACTACACTCAATGTCACATTTGCGGATACAAAACAGAGCACGAGCGTGGTGGATATTGCATCCCATGCACTGATCGCACGATTCGGCGCAATGCCGGCATCCGGAAGGTTGTCGTGCCAGGCTCTTCCGGGAACCACACAGTAAAAATCTACCCCAATGGGAAGAAGTACTGTGACTGCAAAGGCTTTAAGTTTCGCAAAAAGTGTTCACATACTGCAAAAGCAGTTTAGGAGAAATGATGCTTAAGATTGGTGATACTGTCACACACGTAGACTATCCAGGTGAGAAGGGGCGCATCGTCAGCCGATGCAAGACTTGGCCTGACACGGGCTACGTTTTTTTAGTTCTCTGGGCAAACAAGAGTCAGTCGCGACACATTGGTTATGCCCTCAAGAAGGTTGTCTCCTAATAGGAGATACATCCAGGAAGGGTGCAGTATAATGAATGAGATGTTACGTGTCGGAAGCTTAGTCAAAGCAGGATATCAGGGAGGACCACAGCGCTATACAGGCATTGTGACTGATATTAAAGAATCGACAGGCTTATTCAGCGACAAGTTCGCAATCATAGAGACAACAACAATGGTACATGTCCTCAGTGAGGGCGAGCTATTGATTTTTGACTTAGAAGAAGACAACATTGAGGTGATCAGGTGAGGACAAGGACGTCTGAGTTTATTGAAGCAACAGCATTTATCTGTATTGTGGCAGCGATGGGTCTGGTTTGGTACCACGCCTATGTGAAGCCTGCAGATGAGATGCGCAACGAAATCATGGACTGCATGGTCGAGATTCAAGATCAGTCGGAAAGGGGATACAAGCACTGCTTTGACACTTTGAAGGCACAGCGTAAGTGATACCCCCGACTCGAAAAGATCGAGACTATCAAGAGCATCCAAGGCATGGTATCAAACCAGGTGATCTGGTCAGAATGAGATACATGTCTTTCTGGATGAAGAAGAGTGGGACTCAACGTATCCCCTACACAGAAGTCCCGATGCTTGTCCTCGAGACTGCCTATAACGCGATCAAGGTAATAATGCCTGATGGCAGAGTTACATCAGACTTAGCAGAGTATTACGAGGTGGTAAGTGAAAATGCACAATGAAGTATATCAGGGGCTGTTGCTCAGATTCGCCAAAGAGCTTTTTGAGGTGGGCGTATCTGAAGACTTGCGTAAGCTAGTCGAGGCACAGTATACACGAACGCCAAACCTTGTTGCAGCGTCGGCAAACGAAGACACAAAGAAGTTTGTCTACAGGCATAATGGCTATGAAATCGAAGCAGTCCAGAATGTCAAGATCACTGTCAAAAAGTGTACATGACAAACGATCAGCAGCACTTTTTTTATCTTTTTTTTGCGCAATCTGTGCAAATTCTGGCTGCGCGGTGTATAATAGATACATAAGGTAGGAAAAAAGGAAACGCCTACTTTCTAACGCTTCAAGCCAAGGAGAAAAAATGAAGCTCAACGTAAAGAATGATGGAATCGAGTTCGGAACTAACATCCTCAAGGTGAAGGTGCCTAAGGCACTTCGCAACAAGGTTCAGTCCGGTCTCGAGTACGTAGACTGCGCGCTTGGCGGCGAGGGGTTCACCCCGTCTCAGGTGCTCTTCTTCACTGGTACTCCTGGTGCCGGTAAGACTACGATGATGCTCACCTTGGCTGACTCACTTACGCGTCAAGGCGCGCTGGTGGTGTTCAACACCGCTGAGGAATCTCTCTTCCAGGTGAAGATGATTGCTGAGCGTCTTAAGCTCAACAGCGGCTTTGCCGTCGGTCAGGAGACTCACGTCCCGACCCTTCTCGAGAACTGCGACAAGCTGCGCTCTAAGCGCGGCAACAAGTCTAAGCCGTTCTTCCTCATCGTTGACTCGCTCCAGTGCATGGACGACGGTAAGTACAAGGATGGTTCGGTCAACAGTCAGTCGGCCACCCGAGCTCTGGCTCTCATCACCGATTACTGCAAGGAGCAGTTCACCAACGCCATTGTCATCGGCCAGGTGAACAAGGAAGGCAAGATGGCCGGTTCCAACAAGCTCAAGCACATGGTTGACGCCATGATTACCCTCTCTGTCGAAGAGAAGGACCCGGACCTCCGCGGATGCCGAGTTCTTCAGACGGTTAAGAACCGCTTCGGTGGCTGTGGCCACACCTTCTTCCTGGCCCTTGACGGTCGTGGCTTCAAGGAGGTGGCACGCGTCTCCGCTGCCTAAGATTTTTCCTGCTGAACCATCAGGTTTCATGCAGGGCGGGAGGATGGTTCAGCTTCCTTGGCTTACTCCCGCCCTGCTTTCTCTACTGAGGAAACATGTTTAACATTCAAGACCTAGTCGGCTCAAAACACAGAATCTCACGACACCTCCAGCAGAGAGGTGTTGCTGACGTGATTGAAGATTTGGTTGCTGATCTTATTATTACGAGACACAGTGGCACACCTGCCCGGTCGAAGCGCTCCATCGAAGACGTGATGGTTGGCGACACAACATACGTTGACATTAAGACACGTGATATCAA
>MDTD01100398.1_pt1 | contig 40508 bp, 37 predicted proteins | sample 811221 | NCBI WGS metagenome assembly MDTD01 (sample SAMN05326646, study PRJNA326480) | marine metagenome | isolation source: seawater | place: Pacific Ocean: South West | collected 2011
GCAGCAACGGTGGTCGGCCAGTTCGGTGGTCCGCCTCGACGACATCTACCCGGGCTGGGACGGGCTGGCGTGGGCGGTCGAGCACGTCGGCACCCAGCTGCTCGCACCGCGCGCGCAGGGACGACCGGGACGATGGCGCCAGTGGGACTGGGCCACTGACACCCCCGGACCCTGGCACACAGTCGAGCCCGGCACCCGACTCATCCTGGAAGGGGTCGGCGCCCTTTCCGCCGCGCACCGCGCGCTGGCCGATCTCGGCATCTGGGTGACAGCCCCCGACGAGGTGCGCCGCCGTCGCGCCCTGCACCGCGACGGCGACACCTATCGCCCGCACTGGGACCGCTGGGCGGCTCAGGAGGAGCAGTTCATCAGCGAGTTCGCGCCCCAGGCGGCCGCAGACGTCACCGCGGTCGAGACCGGCACCGGGTGGTCCTGGAGCTTTCACCGGAGCTGACCGATGCCCGGCGTGGTGACAACGGTGCGCTCTGCGCTAGCTTGGGAGGTTGGAGTCCACACGGGAGTGCACACCGAGTGCGCTGAGAGGACGGCTGACGGCCGTCGACCGTACGAACCTGACCGGGTAATGCCGGCGTAGGGAGATGTGATGGGTCAGCCCCACCCTGATGGCACCGAGTCGTTTCATGGCACCGAGTCGATTCATGGCACCGGGTCGATTCATGGCACGGGGTCGTTTCACGGCACCGGGTCGTCCTTCCGGACCGGGTCGTTGCGCTGGCGCGTGGTCGACATCGTGGTCGCCAGCGTGCTCGCCGTCGCGGCCGGATTGGTGTTCGTCATCTGGAACGTCGCGCACAGCCCGATCACCGCGCCGCTGAACGCGCTGCTCCCCGGCCTGCAGGCGCTCGCCGGTGGCGGGTGGCTGTTCGCCGGTGTGCTCACGGCGCTGGTCATCCGCAAGCCCGGCGCAGCGTTGTACGGCGAAGTCGTGGCGGCCACCGTGTCGGCGCTGGTCGGCAACCAATGGGGCGTGCTGACCATCGAGTCCGGGCTGGTGCAGGGCCTCGGCGCCGAACTCGTGTTCGCCGTGTTCCTGTACCGGCGGTGGAACCTGCCCGTCGCGATCCTCGCCGGCGCGCTGGCCGGGGTCGCGTTGGCCGTCAACGACCTGATCCTCTGGTACCCGGGAGCCGCCACCGCGTTCGCGGTCATCTACACGGCATCAGCGGTGGTCTCCGGCGCCGTCATCGCCGGAGTCCTGTCGTGGTTCGTGGTCAGAGGTCTGGCCCGGACCGGCGCCCTGAGCCGCTTCGAGTCCGGCCGGGCGTTCGCGCGTTCCGCCACCTGATGCCCGCAGCGGCGTCCACCCACGTCGGCGCCCGCGTAACGGCGCAGCAGTGGGGTTGGCAGCACGCCGGGCAGAACAGTTGGGCGGTCAGCGAACTCGACCTCGACATCGAGGCCGGCCAACGCGTCCTGGTGCTGGGGCCGTCCGGCTCGGGCAAGTCCACCCTGCTGCTCGGCCTCGCCGGCCTGCTGGGCGGCGCCGACGAGGGACACGAGACGGGTCGCCTCCTCGTCGACGGTGTCCGCCCCGCCGATCGACGCGGCCGCATCGGAATGGTGCTGCAGGACCCGGATTCGCAGGTGATCCTGTCGCGGGTGGGCGACGACGTGGCGTTCGGCATGGAGAACTTCGCGGTGCCACGCGCAGCGATCTGGCCGCGCGTCGACACCGCCCTCCACTCCGTCGGTCTGGATCTTGCTGTATCGCAGGACACCTCCACTCTGTCGGGCGGCCAGAAGCAGCGCCTGGCACTCGCCGGGGTGCTGGCGATGAACCCGGGCCTGATCCTGCTCGACGAACCCACCGCGAATCTGGACGCCGAAGGAGTCCTGGAGGTCCGGGACGCGGTGACCGCGGCTGCCGACGCCAGCGGCGCCACCGTGGTGGTGGTGGAGCACCGCACCCGGACCTGGATCCCCGTCGTCGACCGCGTCGTCGTGCTGGGCCTGAACGGTCAGGTGGTGGCCGACGGCGCGCCGGAGCCGACCATCGCCCGCCAGCGCGAACACCTGCTGCAGTGCGGGATCTGGGTGCCCGGAGCTCCCCCGCCGCGAATCTCCCGACGCCGTCCGGCGGCCGATGACCCCCTGCTGAGCGCCACCGACCTCTCGGTCGGCTACCCCGCCGCCCCGGTCCGCGCGGGCCTGGACTTCGAGATCCGCCGGGGCCGGGTGATGGCCGTGACCGGGCGTAACGGCACCGGGAAATCGACGCTCGCGCTGACCCTCGGCGGCTTGTTGCCGCCCCAGGGCGGCCGCCTCTGCGCGCAGTCGCTGTTCGCCCCCTCACCGAGACGTGTGGAACCCATCGGCTGGCGCTCCGAGGAGTTGCTCACCCGCATCGCCACCGTCTTCCAGGACCCCGAACACCAGTTCCTCACCGGCAGCGTGCGCGACGAGATCCTGCTCGGACCAAAAGCGCTGCGCCACAACAGCACCGAGACTGCCGCCCGCGCCGACGAGCTGCTCGACCGGCTGCGCCTGACCCACCTCGCGCATCGCAATCCCTACACCCTCTCGGGCGGCGAGAAACGCCGCCTGTCCGTGGCCACCGTGCTGATCACCCGGCCCGGGTTGGTCGTCCTCGACGAGCCCACCTTCGGCCAGGATCGACGCACGTGGGTCGAGCTCGTCGCGCTGCTGTCCGAGATCGCCGACAGCGGAACCGCGGTCGTCGCCGCCACCCACGACGACGAGTTCGTCGACCTGCTTGCCGACGACCGGGTGGAGTTGCAGTGACGTCGCCGGACACCGCGACCCGCCCGAGCCTCAATCCTGTCGCCACGTTGCTGACCGCAGCGGTGATCGCCGTGGCGTTGGTGCTCAGCGTCGACTGGGTGTCGGCACTGACCGCGCTGGTGTTGGAGATTCCGCTTTTTCTCGCGCTCAGGATTCGCCTGCGCACCGTCGCGGTCCGCGGCGCGGTGGTCACCGTCGCGGCCGCGCTGACCGCGCTGACAAATCTGCTCTACGGGGAACCGAGCGGCACCGTGCACTGGCACTTCCTGTTGATCAACGTCAGCGACGGCTCCATCGAGCTGGCGGGCGCGATGTTCCTGCGGGTGCTGGCCATCGCCCTGCCGTCGGTGTTCTTGTTCGTCGATGTCAGCCCGACCGAACTCGCCGACGGGTTGGGGCAGGTGCTGAAGCTACCCGCCCGCTTCGTGATCGGGGCTCTGGCGGGACTGCGCATGGTCGGCCTGCTGCGCCAGGACTGGCAGTATCTGGGTTACGCCCGTCGTGCCCGCGGGGTGGCCGACACCAACCGGATTCGGCGCGTGTTCGGTCAGGCGTTCGCCCTGCTGGTTTTCGCGCTGCGCCGCGGTTCCAAGCTGGCCACCGCCATGGAGGCCAGGGGGTTCGGCGCGTACCCGACCAGGACCTGGGCGCGGCCGTCGGTGTTCGGCTGGCGCGAAGCGGCCCTGATCGTCTACGGCACCGTCATCGCGGCCGCGGCCATCGCCGTCGCGGTGGCCGCGGGCACCTGGCAGTTCATCGGTGGCCGATGACGGACGGGTCGCCCGCATTGTCGCGACGGGCCGCACTGCTGAGCTGCCAGCATTATTCACGGCCTCACGCTGCCGGGCAGGTCTGCGCAGCCTCCTCCAGAACGGGCGCCGACGCGGCGTCCACCGGTAGGCCGTACCCCCGTAACACCGCGATGAACTGCATCGCGTACTGGCAGTGGAATGCCTCGTTGGGCGGCATCCACAGCGCCGGCTGCTTGTCGCCCTTGTCCTGATTGGCATCTCCGGCGACGGCGATCAAATTCGCCGGATCGTTGGCGAAGCGCACCCGCATCGCGTCCGTCCAGTTGCGCGCCCCGAGGTCCCACGCCAGCGCCAGCGGCACCAGGTGATCGATCTGCACCTCGGCCCCGGTCTGCTCGCCACGGGTGAAGGCGACTGTGGCGTTGGTGTAGGGATCGCGCAGCACCCCGGTGGCCACCGCTGTCGGGCAGCGCGAAATCGCCACGTACGTCTTGTCGATCAGGTCACGGTCCAGGATGTCGTTGCGGGTGTCGCACCCGTTGAAGCCCCCGGGGGCGGTGGTGTCATCGGTCCAAGCCTCTCCGAACGCGTCGCGCCGGTAGTCGTATCCCCGTACCCGCTCGGGGATCTCGGCGACGCCGGCGAGGACGTCGACGCCGGGGGCGACGGTGGGGACGTCGGCTTGGGCGATCAACTCCGAGGGCCGCTGGGAATCGTCGACGACCTGGACGGCGACGAACACGGCGAGGGCCACCGCAACCGCCAGCCACAGGATCTGCCTGCGGCTCACGACTTGTCCAGGTAGTCGAGTCGGTCGGTGTCGGTGAACGGCGCCGACAGGAACGCCATCCCGGCGTCACCGGGGTTGAAATCGTAGACCGCTTCACAGAGATCCCGCGCATCCTCGATGATCTCGCGGTGCTCGGACAGCGACAGGAATCGCAACGTGATCGGACGGCCGTGTTGACTCAGGCCCAGCACGTCACCCTCGCTGCGCTCCTGCAGATCGAGTTCGGCGAGCTTGAACCCGTCCTGGGTGCGGGCCACGGCGGTCAGACGCCTGCCCGCTTTCGAACCCTCGGGCAGGTTGCTCACGAGCAGACACAAGCTGGGGTGCTGGCCGCGCCCGATCCGGCCCCGCAACTGATGAAGCTGGCTGATCCCGAACCGGTCGGCGTCCATCACGACCATGACGGTGGCGTTCGGCACGTCGACGCCGACCTCGATGACCGTGGTGCACACCAGCACGTCGATCTCACCGGCCCGGAACGCGGCCATCACGGCGTCCTTCTCGTCGCTGGGCAGTCGCCCGTGCATCAGGCCCAGCCGGAGACCGGCCAGCGGGCCCTGATGCAGGACGGCGAAGAGGTCGACCACGGTGATCGGTGGTGGCCCCTGTTCCTTCTCGTCGTCCTTGTTCCCTTTCTTGGCCTTCTTGGCGCTCTTGGTGCCCTTGTCCGCATGGGCAGGCTTGTCCTCAGCGGCGGTGTCGTTCTCGTCGATGCGCGAGGCAACCACGTAGGCCTGCCGTCCAGCGCGGACCTCCTCGGCGATCCGCGCCCACGCCCGGCTCAGCCAGGCAGGCTTCTGCTGGGCGAAGATCGTGTTGGTGGTGATCGGTTGGCGGCCCCGCGGCAGCTCGCGCAGCGTGGAGGTCTCCAGGTCGCCGTAGACGGTGAGCGCCACGGTGCGGGGAATCGGTGTCGCGGTCATCACCAACAGGTGCGGGGTGATCCCCTCAGGGGCCTTGGCGCGCAATCGGTCCCGCTGCTCGACACCGAAACGATGCTGCTCGTCGACCACCACCATGCCGAGGCGGTGGAACTCGACGGTGTCCTGCAGCAGCGCGTGCGTACCGATGACGATGCCCGCCTGCCCGGAGGCCACCTCGTCACGCACCTCACGCTTCTGCTGCGCCGTCATCGATCCCGTCAACAACGCCACCCGGGTCGCGCACTCGGCTCCCCCGAGCTGACCGGCCATCCCCAGCGCACCGAGCATGGTGCGGATCGACAGGGCATGCTGGGCGGCAAGGACTTCCGTCGGCGCCAGCAGCGCACACTGGTAGCCCGCGTCGACGAGCTGGAGCATCGCCAACACCGACACGATCGTCTTTCCCGAACCCACCTCCCCCTGCAGCATCCGGTTCATCGGGCGTGCCGCGGCGAGCTCGGTGGAGATCACCTCGAGAACCTCGTGCTGGCCCGCGGTCAACTCGAACGGCAACTGGCCCGTCATGGCCGCCACCAATCCGTCCGTCCGCACAGGCGCCTCCGGCGCGGACGCGCCCAGCTCACTGTTACGCCGAACCACCAGGCCCCACTGCAGCCCGACCGCTTCGTCGTGGGTGAGCCGCGCGATGGCGCGGTCGCGGCAAGCCTCGGTCTCGGCGACATGGATCGCCCGCAGTGCCTCGTCCTCCGACATCAAAGCGTGTTCCCGCACATAGGTTTTCGGCAATGACTCCGGGATGGGGTCCAACACGTCGAGCGCTTGACGCACGCAGGCGTAGATCTCCCAGGTCTGCATCTTGGCGCTGGCCGGGTAGATCGGGAAGAACTCCTTCTCGAATTCGGCAAGGAGGTCGTCTCCGGAAGCCCCCGTCGCCGTCGCCACGGACGTCAGCGCCTTCGTACCGACGTTCCTCCGGCCTGCGGTGCCGAGCACCATGAACGCGGGGTGTGTCAGCTGCATCGTGCCGCGGTAGTAGCCCACCTCACCCGAGAGCATGACGCGGGCGCCGGCGACGAGCGTCTTCTTCAGATACCGCGGGTTGAAGAACGTGGCGGTGACCTTCGGGCGCCGCTGCCCCAGCGTGACGACGAGGAAATCCCGCTTGGGAGTCCGATTGGTCCATTTGGTTTCGGCGTTGGTGATGGTGTCGACGAACGTGACGTGTTCGCCTTCGGCGAGGTCGAGGGCCTCTCCCTCACCCCGGGTGGTCATCGCGTCGCTGTACTTGCGGGGGAAGTACCGGATCAGCTCGCCGACGGTGCGGATCCCGAAGTACTCGTCGAGCTGATCGGCGGCCTTCTTGCCGAGCACGAAATCCAGGCGGTCGTCCAGTGTGGCCATCTCACTCCACCCCGATCAGCAGCGCGTCACCGACGTGGCCGGTGTGGAACGTGACCATCTCGGTGCCCGGATGGTGTTCACGGACATGCTCGATCAGGGCCGCGGCGACGTCCTCGTCGACATCATGACCGGTGAGCACCGTCACCAACTCGCCGCCTGCGGCCAGCAGCACGTCGATAAGGCCCGCCCCGGCGGTGACGAGGCCGTCTCCGACGATGACGACTTCGTCACCGGCGATCCCCAACCCGTCACCGGGCCGACACGTGCCCGCCCACGTCAACGCCTCCTGGGCGGCCAGCCGCACCGACCCGTGCCGGGCGCCCCCGGCGGCCCGAGCCATCGTGAACCCGTCGTCGACCAATCGGCGTTCGGGATCGTGCACGGCCAAGGCGGCCAGGCCCTGCACCATCGACGCGGCGGGTATCGGGGCCATGTCGATGCCCCAGTCGGCCGCAACGGCCCAGCCCGCCAACAGTTCCTCGGCTGCGACGTAGCCGTTGGGCAACACCATCACCTGGGCCGCACCGGTGTTGACCAACGCGTGAAGCAGCTGATGGGCGCTGATGGGGACGTCGGGCTCCACCTTCAGCGTCTGCGCACCTTCGGTACGGAACAGGCTCTCGGCCCCGTCACCGTCGACGACCGCCAGCACGGCGCGCTCGCGCGTCCAGCTGCCTGACGGATGCCGGTCGCCGCCCCCGCTCAACGCGGTGATCTGGATACGGCTGGGAGTGCCGACTTCGATGGCCGCCTCGACGGCCGCGCCGGCATCGTCGGCGTGCACATGCACCGAATAGCGGCCAGGCGTTCCGGCTCGGCGGCCGGAAGCCGCGATCGCGACAGAGTCACCGAGCTCGTCGAGGCGCACCCGCAGCTTCTCGATGCCGTCGGCGTCACAGTCGGCGAGCAGGTACATGATCTCGAACTGCGGTGACGCCGGGGCGGCCGGTGTGACAGCGGCCGCGGCCGGAGAGGGCAGATAGGCCGGGCGTGCAGGCGCATGACCGGTCAACGTCCTGCTCAGCGCATCGAGGAGGACGAGCAACCCGCGGCCGCCGGCGTCCACCACGCCCGCGGCGGCCAGCACCTCGAGTTGCGTCGGGGTTCGCTCCAGGGCGGAGGCCGCCGCCCGGCCCGCTTCGGCGACCACCTCGGCCAGCACCGCGCCCGTTCCCGCCGCGACCTCGGCCGCGGAGGCGACCTCCTGCAGCACCGACACGATGGTGCCCGCGACGAGCTGGCCCATCGAGGTCACCGCGAGGCTGACGGCGTGCCGGAACGCCGCCGCCAACAGTGCCCCGTCGATGTCGGACAGTCCCCCGCCCCGGTCCGCGGCCGCCTCGGCGCTAACGTCGGCCAGACCGCGCAGGATCTGCGACAGGATCACCCCTGAGTTGCCCCGGGCTCCGCGCAACGCACCGTCGGCGAGCCGGGCCGCCACCGTGGCGGCGTCGTCGGCCTCGGAGTGGGCGTCCGCCTGCGCCCATGCGGCGCGCATCGTGAACAGCATGTTGGTGCCGGTGTCGGCGTCGGCCACGGGGAAGACATTGAGCCGGTTGATCTCATCGGTGTGGCTGATCAGGTCGGCGACCGCGTTGTGCGCCCACGCCCGCAGGGCAGACGCGTCGAGCAGTCCAGCCGACATCGCCACCTCCAGACACGTGCGGCTCCCGCGACCCAGCCCCGCGCTGACGCCGTGGGCGCCAGCCTAGCCAGTGCCGCGGACAGCGCCGCGTGCTGCCGTCGAGCCGCTGTGGATGGCGGGGGTGCGGCCGCTTTTTTGGTGTTCACTGCACCGGTCGGTATTCTGGTCGGGTTGTCGGGTCGAGCCGCGGTCAGCTGCGGCCCCAGGACCCAGACCCCACGTACTGATATCGAGGAGTTCTACTTATGGCTGCCGTGTGCGAGATCTGCGGGAAGGGCCCCGGCTTCGGCAAGTCGGTGTCACACTCCCATCGCCGGACCAGCCGCCGGTGGGATCCGAACATCCAGTCCGTGCGCGCCGTGGCGCGTCCGGGCGGCAACAAGCAGCGTGTCAACGTATGCACCTCCTGCCTGAAGGCCGGCAAGGTCAGCCGAGGCTGAGCACGTTCGCGCCGGTGTGACGTCCGCTCGTTTACCGGCGACTCCTTCGGGTATCGCGTCTCCCTGAGGCCGGGCACAGGGTCCGGCCGGATGGGAATGAGCACACAAATGTTGCACGCCGGAATCTCTCGCCACGCTCTGATCGCTGTCTCCGGGGCTCTCGCCGCGGGATGGTTGCTGACGGCATGCGGTGATGACTCAGCCAACGACAACCAGACGACGACCACCGAGACGACGGAAACCACGTCCGAGACGACCGAGGGCGAGAACACCATCGAGGTTCCCTCGCCGGACGTCGACGTTCCGTCACCGGAGATGCCTTCGGTCGACGTTCCGTCACCGGACATGCCTTCGGTCGACGTTCCGTCACCGGACATGCCTTCGGTCGACGTTCCGTCACCGGAGATGCCTGAGGTGACTCCGTCACCGGTGCCCTGATCTCGTCAGGGCAACCGCCAGTCCACCGGGTCGGCGCCCATCTTCTCCAGTAATTCGTTCGCACGGCTGAACGGCTTGGATCCGAAGAAGCCGCGCGAGGCGGACAACGGTGACGGATGCGCCGACTCGATGGACGCGTTCTCCCCCAGCATCGGCTTCAGTGTGGCCGCGTCACGCCCCCACAGCACTGCCACCAGCGGCTGACGCCGTGCCACCAAGGCCCTGATGGCGCATTCGGTGACGGCCTCCCAGCCTTTACCCCGGTGCGACGCCGGTTCGCCCGGACGCACTGTCAGCACCCTGTTGAGCAACATCACACCTTGGTGCGACCAGGGGGTCAGGTCACCGGAGGTGGGCGCGGGGTGTCCGAGGTCAGCGCAATATTCGGTGAAGATGTTGGCCAGGCTGCGCGGCAGCGGCCGAACGTCGGGTGCCACGGAAAAACTCAACCCGACGGCGTGACCCGGCGTCGGGTAGGGGTCCTGGCCGACGATCAGTACCCGCACCTGGTCCAACGGAAAGGTGAAGGCCCGCAAGATGTTCGGGCCGGTCGGCAGATAGCGATGTCCTGCGGCCAGTTCGGCGCGCAGGAATTCGCCCATCGTCGCTACCTGGGCTTGGACCGGTTGCAGGGCGTCGGCCCAGGACTGATCGATCAACTCGGTAAGTGGGCGTGCCGTCACGACAGGCCAACCTAGTCGACCCGGAACGACTCCCAGCCCGCGGTGCCGTGCCACGGGACACCGTCGACGGTGACCCGTGGCTGCGAACCCGTGTGACCCCGCACGCGACCGATGCGTCGCCAGCCGGGGGGCGGATCCGTGGGGAAGGTCGCGACCAGCGCGTGGTCTTCGCCGCCGCCCAGCACCCATTGCCGGACATCGGCGTCGATCACCGCGCCTGCCGCAGCGACAGCGTCGAGGTCGGCGGCGAGCAGGTCCAGCGAGATGTCGACGGAAACCTCCGACGCGGAGGCAACGTGCCCGAGGTCGGCCAGTAAACCGTCGGAGACATCGGTCATCGACGTCGCACCCGTGCGCGCGGCGACCTCTCCCTGCCCGTACGGCGGCTGCGGCACGAGGTGCCTCCGGCGCAACTCGTCGAATTGTTCGATTCCATTGCGCCACAGTTCGTAACCGGCATGCGAGCGGCCCAGATCTCCGACCAGCGCGACGATGTCGCCGGGACGGGCGCCATTGCGCCGCACCGGAGTCCGCCCGCCGAGATCCCCCAGCGCCGTCACCGACACCACCCACTGCGGGCCGGACACCAGGTCACCGCCGACGATGCCGGCACCCATCAGATCCGCCTCGTGCCACATGCCATCGGCCAGGTCGACGGCATGCGCGGTGACCGTGTGCCCCGGCGCGGCGAAGCCGACGACGAATGCGGTTGCGCGCCCGCCCATCGCCTCGATGTCGGCCGCGTTCTGGGCGATGGCTTTGCGACCGACGTCGTGGGGCGACGACCAGTCCAAGCGGAAATGGCGGTCCTCGACGAGCATGTCGGTGCTCACCACGGTACGTCCGTCCGGGCAGGAGATGACTGCAGCGTCGTCACCGGGTCCGAGCGGCACCCACGGCGGCTGGCAACGACCCGCCACCAACCGGTCGATGACGGCGAACTCACCCGACTCCGCCAGCGTCGCGCCGGGACCATCGCCGGTCATCTGTGGATTCCTCTCGTCGCCCGCGCACTGCCGCGTGCCCTGAACACCGGACGCACCTGCGGTACGTTTGGCTCCTGCGGCGTGGAGTCTATGCAGCCAGATGGAGGTGTTGCGGCGTGGTCGAGGCTTTCGTTCTGATCCAGACCGAGGTCGGTCGCGCCGAAGTCGTCGCCAAGCAGCTCGCGGGCCTGAGCGGCGTGCTGTCGTCGGAATACGTCACCGGTCCCTATGACGTGGTGGTCCGCGTCGGTGCGCCGACACTGGCCGAGCTGGAGTCCTCGGTCGTGCCCGGCGTCCAGCAGGTGCCCGGCATCACCCGGACGTTGACCTGCCCGATCGCCGACGGGGCGGCACCCTAGAGTTTGGCGGGTGAACAGCCAGACCGGTGACGGACCGCCGAAAGCGGTGTTGATCGTCGCGCTCGTCGTCGCGGTCGGCGCGGTGGTCGCGGTTCTGGCGGTCGCCGCGGTGCGCCAGCGTCAGCCCGCGCCGGAACCGATTGCGATCTCCACCGTGCCCGCCCCCCGCGCCGAGAGCCCCGAATGCGGCGCGCTCATCGGCGCGCTGCCCGATCAGCTGGGCGACTATCAGCGCGCCCCGGTGGTCGAGCCGGCGCCGACGGGCACCGCCGCCTGGCAATCGGACGCCGGGAGTGAGGCCCTGATTCTGCGCTGCGGTGTGGACCGCCCCGCCGAGTTCGTCGTCGGTGCGCCGCTGCAGATGGTGGACGCGGTGCAGTGGTTCCGGGTGGGCGAAGCGGGGGCGGGTGGAGCCGGAGCGGGCGAAGCGGGGGCAGGTGCCCCTGGGCCGGGCGAAGCAGCGGCCGGTCGCAGCACCTGGTTCGCCGTGGACCGGCCGGTGTACGTGGCGCTCACGCTCCCCGCAGGCTCCGGACCCACGCCCATCCAGAGGCTCTCCGCGGCGATCGCCGAGACGCTGCCGGAACAACCGATCGATCCGGCACCGGCGCGGTAGCCGCGACGACAGTGAACTCAGCGCGAATCCGAGGCCGGATTTTCGCAAAAGTTGCACACTCGGCGAGCGCTCAGCGCAGACCGGTGCCCCGGGCGATCGCAGTGTCGACCATCGTGGCAAGCAGGGTCGGGTAGTCCACCCCGCTGGCCGCCCACATCCGCGGGTACATCGAGATGGTGGTGAATCCCGGCATGGTGTTGATCTCGTTGATCACCGGGCCGTTGTCGGTGAGGAAGAAGTCGACGCGGGCCAGACCCTGGCAGTCCATCGCCGTGAACGCACGAACTGCCAACGCGCGGATCTGCTCGGCGACGTCTTCGTCGACCTTGGCCGGTACGTCGAGTTCGGCGCCGTCCTCGAGGTATTTCGTCTCGAAGTCGTAGAAACCGTCTTCCCGGCCCCGCACGCCGGCGACCCGGATCTCACCTACCGTGCTCGCCTCGATGCGTCCGTCCGGGAACTCGAGCACGCCGCACTCCAGCTCCCGACCGGCCACTGCGGCTTCGACGATGACCTTCGGATCGTGCCGGCGGGCCCCGTCGATGGCTGCGGGCAGTTGATCCCAGCTGTCGACCCGGCTGACCCCGATCGACGAGCCGCCGCGTGCGGGTTTGACGAAGACCGGAAGGCCCAGGCGCTCCCGCTCCTCCAGTGACAACGTGGCCCGTTTCGGACGCAGCACCACGTGATCACCGATCGGCAGCCCCTCGGCCGCCCACAGCTTCTTGGTGAATTCCTTGTCCATGCCGGCCGCCGACGCCAACACCCCGGCCCCCACATACGGCACGCCGGCCAGTTCGAGCAGGCCCTGGATGGTGCCGTCCTCGCCATAGGGGCCGTGGAGCACCGGAAAGACCACGTCGACGGCGGCCAGCATTTCGCCGGCGCCCTCACCCAGCGACACCAGCTGACCCCGCCGTCCGGGGTCGGCGGCCAGCGCCAACTCGGTGCCGGACGCCCCGTTCACCCCGGGCAGCGTGCCGTCGGTGATGGCCAGCGTCTCGGGCTTGGCGTCGGTGAGCACCCAGGACCCCTCGGGGGTGATGCCGACGGCGACCACCTCGAAGCGCTCGGGGTCGAGGTTGCGCAGGATGCTGCCTGCCGAGACGCAGGAGATCGCGTGCTCGGAACTGCGGCCGCCGTAGACGACGGCGACACGGGTGCGGGCAGTCACAACCTAGAGAGGCTACCGTCCGGCCCGGAGGACGCGGGCCTGGCCTGAGACGTCACAGGGCGTTGAGCGCCTCGTCGAGGTCGCTGAGCAGGTCGTCGGTGTCCTCGATGCCCAGAGAGATCCGGGCGAAACCGGCGCTGACCGGATCACCCCACCGAGCGCGGCGGTCCACCGAGGAGTGGATTCCGCCGAAGCTCGTCGCCGCGACCAGCAGTTGACTGCGTTCGACCAACGCGTGCACCGCATCGGCGTCAGCCAGTTCCACCGACACCAGGCCTCCGAAGCGGCGCATCTGCGCTGCGGCGACCGGATGCGACGGATCGTCGGGGAGACCGGGATAGCGCACGGAACGCACCGAGGGGTGGGCACTGAGCATCAGCGCCACCGCAGCGGCGTTGTGGCATTGACGCTCGAACCTCAGACCGGCCGAACCCAGGCTGCGCAGGACCAGCCACGCTTCGAACGCGCCGAGAATCGAACCGGCCAGCAGCCGCTCACGCAGCACGCGCTCGATGAGATCGGGACGGCTGCCGGCGACGTAACCGGCCAGGACGTCGTGGTGACCGGAAAGCGCCTTGGTGGCGCTGCCGACCACCAGGTCGGCGCCCAGCGACAACGGTTGCTGGCCCAGCGGCGTCGCGGTGGTGTTGTCGACGACGAGCACTGTGCCCTGCGAGCGGCAGGTCAGCGCGAGGCGATGCAGGTCGACGACATCGAGACCGGGATTCGACGGCGTCTCGGCGAGCACCACGTCGGCGCCGACGGCCGCGTCGCACATTTCTGCGCAGCTCGCCTGGACCACCTTTGCTCCGCGAGCGGCCAGGAATTCCTCGGCGTATGCGCGCACCTGGTAGTACCCATCGGCGGGGACGACTACGGTGCGCCCCGGCTCGGCCAGGGTCCGCAACACCGCCGACAGGGCGGCCATGCCCGAACCGAATGTCACCGCCGCGGCGGCGCCCTCGAGTTGGGCCAGCGCCGACTCCAGATGCCGCCACGACGGATTCGACGCCCGACCGTAGGTGTCCACTCCCGCGTCCTCGTCGCGCGACAAGTGGTAGGCCGCCGCCGAAGTCGGCACCGGGCCAATGGGTGAACCGGGAATCGGTTCGGTACCAACGGCTTTCACACTACGAGTGGAATCTCCGGGTGCCCGGGCCATGACGCTACTCCGGCTTGGTGGAACGGCCGAGGAGCAGCGCCACCGCTTCATCGACGGACAGTCCCTTGTGGCACACGCGGTGCACGGCCTCGGTCAGCGGCATCTCGACGTCGTAGCTGGCGGCCAGGGCGAGCACCGACTGACAGGAGGTGACGCCTTCGGCGACATGGCCGCTGGTGGCAGCCATCGCCGCCTGCATGGTGCCGCCCCGGCCCAGCCGCTCACCGAACGATCTGTTGCGCGAATGCTCGGACATGCAGGTCGCCACGAGGTCCCCGATACCGGCGAGCCCGGCCAGCGTGGCGGGCTTGGCACCCAAGGCGATTCCCAGCCGCATGATCTCGGCAAGGCCGCGGGTGATGATGGCCGCCGCCGTGTTCTCACCCAGACCTGAACCGGCAGCCATGCCGCAGGCCAGCGCGATGACGTTCTTGCAGGCACCCCCGACCTCCGCGCCGATGACATCGGAGTTGGTGTAGGGGCGGAAGTATCCGGTGGCCAGTGCCCGCTGAACGGTCACTGCCCGGCCGGAGTCACTGCATGCCACCACGGTGGCGGCCGGCTGCTCGCGCGCGATCTCGCTGGCCAGATTCGGACCGGTGAGCACGGCGACTCGGGCCGGATCGGCACCGGTCACCTGGGTGATTACCTGGCTCATCCGCATCAGGGTGTCCAGTTCGATGCCCTTGGCGAGGCTGACCAGGGTGGCATCGGGCCCGATGCAGTCGGACCAAGTCGTCAGGTTGGCCCGCAGCGACTGCGACGGGACCGCGAGCAGCACCGTGCAGGCACCGGCGAGCGCTTCGGTGTGATCGCTGGTGGCGCGGATGGCGGAGGGCAACGCCACATCGAGGTAGTCGGGGTTGCGGTGGGTGCGATTGATCTCATCGGCCAGTTCCGGGCGACGGGCCCACAGTGTCACGCGGTTGCCTGCATCGGCGAGCACTTTGGCCAGTGCTGATCCCCACGCTCCCGCACCCATCACCGCCGCCTCGACCACGGCTTCAGCGTAGCGGGCACCGCAGGGCTGGCAGGATGGCCTCGTGAGCGGCAGCGACAACACCGTGGCCGACGTCGGTCTGGTGATCGCCGTCAAACGGCTCAGTGCTGCCAAGACACGGCTGGCTCCGGTGTTTTCGGGACCCGCCCGAGAAGACGTCGTCCTGGCGATGCTCGTCGACACCATCACCGCAGCAGCCGCGGTACCGGCCGTGTCGACCGTCATCGTCGTCACCCCCGACCACACGGCCGCCGAGGCCGCTCGAGGGCTCGGCAGTCTGGTGCTCGCGGACCCGACCCCCGACGGTCATCGGGATCCGCTGAACAATGCGCTGCGGGCGGCGGACGCACACGCGCGCCGAGAAGCCTCCAACGTCGTTGCGTTGCAAGGTGATCTGCCGGCGCTGCGCACGACGGAGCTTGCCGAGGCGATCTCCGCGGCGCGCAGCCACCGACACAGCTTCGTGGCCGACCGCCACGGAACGGGGACGTCGGCGCTGTTCTCGTTCGGCGTCGCGCTGGCACCCCGGTTCGGGACCGATTCCGCGCGGCGTCATCGCGACTCGGGGGCGGTCGAGCTGACCGGCGCCTGGCCCGGTCTGCGGCACGACATCGACACCCCTGAGGACCTCGCCCAAGCCCGGCGCCTCGGTTTGGGGGCAGCGACCGCTCGGGCAGTCGAGCACGGTGCCTCTTCGGCTGCACACAATGACCGATCTCGCTAGCAGGACAGCCGACAGATAGGGGATCATCAGTGCCATGACCGAAGCGCAGACGCGACCGGATAGTCCCGAAGCGACGAACGGCCTGCCGATGATCACGGCCGGCGTCGGGCCCGCGCCGGAGGCACCACCGGCGGCGACCCCGCCGCAGGTGGAGAACCCGCTGCCGGAAGACCGCTACCTCAACCGCGAGTTGAGTTGGCTCGACTTCAATGCCCGGGTCCTCGCGCTGGCCGCCGACCCGAGCCTGCCGCTGCTGGAACGGCTGAAGTTCCTGGCGATCTTCGCCTCCAACCTCGACGAGTTCTACATGGTGCGCGTCGCCGGGCTGAAGCGCCGTGACGAGATGGGGTTGTCGGTGCGCTCGGCGGACGGGCTGTCGCCGCGCGAACAGCTGCGCCGCATCAGTGAACGCACCCGACAGATCGCCGGCCGCCACTCCCGGGTGTTCCTCGAGAGCGTGCGGCCGGCGCTGGCCGACGAGGGCATCGTCATCGTGACGTGGGCCGAACTCGAGGACGCCGAACGCGCCGAACTGTCGACCTACTTCCACGAGCAGGTGTTCCCGGTGCTCACCCCACTCGCGGTGGATCCGGCCCACCCGTTCCCGTTCGTCAGCGGTCTGAGTCTCAATCTGGCGATCACGGTCAAGCATCCCGACGACGGCGGCCAGCATTTCGCACGCATCAAGGTGCCCGACAACGTCGACCGGTTCGTCGAATTGTCCGACCGTTCGGCTGATCCCGGCATCGTCCGCTTCCTGCCGATGGAGGAGCTGATCGCGGCATTCCTGCCGGTGTTGTTCCCCGGCCTGGAGATAGTCGAACATCACGCATTCCGGATCACCCGCAACGCGGATTTCGAGGTCGAGGAGGACCGCGACGAAGACCTGCTGCAGGCTCTGGAGCGCGAGCTGGCCCGTAGGCGCTTCGGTTCCCCGGTGCGCCTGGAGGTTTCCGACGACATGACCGAGGGCATGCTCGAGTTGCTGCTCCGCGAACTCGACGTGGACCCCGGTGATGTGGTCGAGGTTGCCGGCCTGCTCGACCTCTCCTCGCTGTGGCAGGTGTACAGCGTGGACCGGCCGGCTCTCAAAGACCGCCCGTTCGTGCCGGCCACTCCCCCGGCATTCGGCGAACGCGAGACCCCCAAGAGCATCTTCTCGGCGTTGCGCGACGGTGATGTGCTGGTCCACCATCCGTACGACTCGTTCTCGACCACGGTGCAGCGCTTCATCGAACAGGCCGCTGCCGACCCCAACGTGCTGGCGATCAAGCAGACCCTGTACCGCACGTCCGGGGACTCCCCGATCGTCAACGCCTTGATCGACGCGGCCGAGGCCGGCAAACAGGTGGTGGCGCTGGTCGAGATCAAGGCGCGGTTCGACGAGCAGGCCAACATCAGGTGGGCACGTGCTCTGGAACAAGCCGGTGTGCACGTGGTGTACGGGTTGATCGGCCTCAAGACACACTGCAAGACCTGCCTGGTGGTGCGTCGGGAGGGCTCGATGATCCGCCGCTACTGCCATGTCGGGACCGGCAATTACAACCCGAAGACGGCGCGGCTCTACGAGGACATCGGTCTGCTGACCGCCGCACCCGACATCGGCGCCGACCTGACCGACCTGTTCAACTCGCTGACCGGGTACTCACGCAAGGACTCCTACCGCAACCTGTTGGTGGCCCCCTACGGGGTGCGCAAGGGCATCATCGAACGCATCGAGCGGGAGATCGCCGCGACCCGCGACGGCGCCGAGGGCCGGATCCGCTTGAAGGCCAATGCGTTGGTCGACGAGCAGGTGATCGACGCGCTCTACCGGGCTTCGCAGGCCGGGGTCCGGGTCGAGGTGGTGGTGCGGGGAATCTGTGCGCTGCGCCCGGGCGTGCCCGAGTTCTCCGAGAACATCGTGGTGCGCTCGATTCTGGGCCGCTTCCTCGAGCATTCACGGATCATTCATTTCCGCGCCATCGACGAATACTGGATCGGCAGCGCGGACATGATGCATCGTAATCTCGACCGGCGAGTGGAAGTGATGGCCCAGGTGAAGGATCCGCGGCTGAGCGCCCAACTCGACGACATCTTCGAATCGGCTACCGATCCGCAGACCCGCTGCTGGGAATTGGGTCCTGACGGACGCTGGACGGCCTCGCCGCAGGAGGGACAGACCGTCCGGGACCACCAGGTGTCGATGATGGAACGACACCGTTACTCGTGAGAACCGCCAGGACCGCGACGACCCGCAGGAGCTGAGTTGCCGAAGGCGACATCGCCGGATCCGATTCTGGGCACGAAGACGATCCGGGCTGCGGGCGCGGTGGTGTGGCGTCCCGGCCCGCGTGACGAGACGCCGGAGATCGCGATCATCCATCGTCCCCGGTACGACGACTGGTCGCTGCCCAAGGGCAAGGTCGACCCGGGTGAGAACGAACCTATCGCCGCTGCGCGCGAGATCGAAGAGGAGACCGGCTTCCGCGCCAGGCTGGGGCGGCAGCTCGCCACCGTGCACTATTCGGTTCCCCAGGGCGCCAAGCAGGTCCGGTACTGGGCGGCTCGGCTCCTCCACGGCGAGTTCCGGGCCAACGACGAGGTGGACGAGCTGAAGTGGCTTCCGGCGCACCAGGCGATGTCTGAATTGCAGTATCCGCACGACCGTGACGTCGTCAGCCGGTTCCTGGCCGCACCCGCCGACACCCGGTCGGTACTGATCGTCAGGCACGCCACCGCAGGCAGCAAGTCCCGCTTCGTCGGCGACGATCGCCTGCGCCCGTTGGACAAGCACGGCCGTGCCCAGGCGGAATCGTTGATCAGTCAGCTGCTGGCCTTCGGCGCCGAGGAGCTGTTCGCCGCGGACCGGGTGCGCTGTGAGCAGACGCTCGACCCGCTGGCCGAAGAACTGGGTGCGACGATCCGCGCCGAGGCCTCGTTGACCGAGGAGGCCTACAAGGGCGATCGCGACGCCGCGCACGAACGCATCCTCGACATCGCGGCCTCGTCAGCCACCCCGGTGATCTGCAGTCAGGGAAAGGTGATTCCGGGCCTCGTGGACTGGTGGTGCCAGCGCGACGGGGTCCGCCCCGGTGAGGCCGGCAACCGCAAGGGCAGCACCTGGGTGATGTCGCTTGTCGACGGGCGACTGATCGCCGCCGACCACATCGACACGGCGCTCCCACCGAAGAAGTAACCGCACAATTGAATTCAACTCGTGTCGGTGTCGGTCGACCTCCCGGCACACGAATTCGCCGCGGGTCGTGTCGACCCGCGGCGAAATTCGAGGACTGACTACCGGCGACCGCGCTTGGCGGGCGCCTTCTTGGCGGCCGTGGCCTTCTTGGCCGGAGCCTTCTTGGCCGCAGCCTTGGTCGCGGCTTTCTTGGCCGGAGCCTTCTTGGCCGGAGCCTTCTTCGCGGCCGTGGCCTTCTTGGCCGGAGCCTTCTTGGCCGCAGCCTTCTTGGCGGGCGCGGCTTTCTTGGCCGGAGCCTTCTTGGCCGCAGCCTTCTTGGCGGGCGCAGCCTTCTTGGCGGGCGCGGCCTTCTTGGCCGGAGCCTTCTTCGCGGCGGTCTTCTTCGCCGGAGCCTTCTTCGCAGCCTTCCGCGCAGTCGTGGCGGTCACGCCGCGCTTGACGGCCGGACCGTCTGCCGGAAGCTTCTGCGCGCCAGACACAACGGCCTTGAACTGAGCGCCGGGCCGGAACGCCGGAACGGATGTGGGCTTGACCTTCACCGTCTCACCGGTGCGCGGGTTGCGCGCCACGCGGGCGGCGCGACGGCGCTGCTCGAAAACACCGAAGCCGGTGATCGTCACGCTGTCACCCTTGTGTACCGCACGGACGATGGTGTCGACGACATTCTCCACCGCAGCGGTGGCCTGCCGACGATCCGAGCCCATTTTCTCCGTGAGTACGTCGATGAGCTCTGCTTTATTCATGCAAAACCTCCGAAACCAGTGGCCCTACTTGGGCCGACTAGTGGACACGGTAAACCCATTGCCTGCTGATTTCCAAGAGCCACGCGCAATTTCAGGCCAAGCCAGCGAACTTTTTTCAATCCGATTGCTGCGCTTGACCTCCTACCGAAGGTCTCAAAAGGGCCTTGCGGCGTCCGGAATTCGCCTCTGCGAAGGCCGCCGTCAGGCGGGCAGAGTGCGCGGTTTCCAGTCCGGACGGCTGCTTTCGTATTCCTCGATTTGATCGAGTTTCCGCAGCGTAAGGCCTATATCGTCGAGCCCTTCGAGCAGGCGCCAGGCGGTGTAGTCGTCAATGTTGAACGGCACCACGACCGTTCCTGCGGTCACCGTTCGATCTTGAAGATTTACACCGATTTCCAACCCGGGCTGTTGCTCGATCAGCTTCCACAACAATTCCACATCATCCTGGGCGACTTCAGCGGCCAGCAGCCCTGCCTTGCCGGCATTGCCGCGGAAGATGTCGGCGAATCGCGACGAGATGACGACCCGGAATCCGAAGTCCATGAGCGCCCACACCGCGTGTTCGCGGGAGGATCCGGTTCCGAAGTCCGGGCCTGCGACCAAAACCGAGCCGTTGTCGAAGGGGGCCTGATTCAAGATGAAGGACGGGTCGGTGCGCCAGGCGGCGAACAGGCCGTCCTCGAATCCCGTTCGGGTGACGCGCTTCAAGTACACCGCGGGGATGATCTGGTCGGTGTCGACGTTGGACCGCCGCAGCGGAACGCCGATGCCGGTGTGGGTGCGGAAAGCTTCCATCGGGATCTCCTGAGGATTCTGGGGCTCGGGGCTGGGGTGGCTCTGGAATTCAGCGGGCCGGGGCCGCGGGCAGATCGGCAGGCGAGGACAGGGCGCCACGGACCGCGGTCGCGGCCGCGACCGCGGGCGAAACCAGGTGCGTGCGGCCGCCCTTGCCCTGCCGGCCTTCGAAGTTCCGGTTCGACGTGGACGCGCAGCGCTGGCCCGGCGAGAGCTGATCGGGGTTCATTCCCAAGCACATCGAGCACCCCGCCTGCCGCCACTCGGCCCCGGCGGCGGTGAACACCTCGCCCAGCCCTTCGGCTTCGGCTTGGGCGCGCACGCGCATCGATCCGGGCACCACCAGCATGCGAACCCCCTCGGCGACACGGCGGCCCCGCAGCACGTCGGCGACGACACGCAGATCCTCGATGCGTCCGTTGGTGCAGGACCCGACGAACACCGTGTCGACGGTGATGTCGCGCATCGCCATTCCCGGACGAAGGTCCATGTAGGCCAACGCCTTCTCGGCAGACTGTCGCTCTCCCTCGTCGAGCATCAGTTCCGGGTCGGGCACCGAACCCGCCAGCGGTACGCCCTGTCCGGGATTCGTTCCCCACGTCACGAAGGGACTCAGCGTCGACGCGTCGAGGTAGACCTCGGTGTCGAATTCGGCGCCGTCGTCGGTGCGCAGCTGACTCCACGCTTCGACCGCGGTGTCCCAGGCGGCGCCCTGAGGCGCGTGGGGGCGACCCCGCAGGAACTCGAAGGTGGTCTCGTCGGGGGCGACCATGCCCGCCCGGGCGCCGGCTTCGATGCTCATGTTGCAGATCGTCATCCGGCCTTCCATCGACAGCGATTCGATGGCGGTGCCGCGGTATTCGATCACGTGGCCCTGCCCACCGCCGGTGCCGATCTTGGCGATGACGGCCAGGATGATGTCTTTGGCGCTGACGCCCGGCGGAAGCTGGCCGTCGACGTTGACCGCCATGGTCTTGAACGGCCGCAGCGGCAGCGTCTGGGTCGCGAGCACGTGCTCGACCTCGGATGTGCCGATGCCCATGGCCAGCGCACCGAAGGCGCCGTGGGTCGAGGTGTGGCTGTCACCACAAACCACCGTCATCCCGGGCTGGGTCAACCCGAGCTGCGGACCGATGATGTGCACGATGCCCTGCTCGGCGTCGCCCATCGGGTGCAGCCGGATGCCGAACTCGTCGCAGTTGCGGCGCAGCGTCTCCACCTGCGTGCGGGAAACCGGATCCACGATCGGCTTGTCGATGTCGACGGTCGGCACATTGTGGTCTTCGGTCGCGATCGTCAGGTCCGGCCGGCGCACGGGACGACCGGCGAGCCGCAGGCCGTCGAAGGCCTGCGGACTGGTCACCTCGTGAACCAGATGCAGGTCGATGTAGATGAGGTCGGGTTGACGTGCCCCGCCCTCTCCGGTTCCGGAAACGACGACGTGGTCGTTCCACACCTTTTCGGCCATGGTGCGGGGCTGGTGCGCGAGGGCCATCTTGACTATCTCACAATCTGGGACGACAGTATCTCCTTGTGAGACAGGATAGCGGCATCGGCGTGTTGGACAAAGCGATGAGCGTTCTTCACGCGGTCGCCGACTCACCGTGCGGGCTTGCCGATCTGTGCGAGCGGACCGAGCTCCCCCGGGCTACTGCGCACCGCTTGGCCGTCGGCCTGGAAACCCACCGGCTGCTGGCCCGGAACGGCGACGGCCAGTGGCACATCGGGCCCGCGGTCACCGAACTGGCCCGCCACGTCAAGGATCCTCTGCTGGCCGCGGGCGCTTCGGTGTTGCCGCGCCTGCGGGAGCTGACCGGAGAGAGCGTGCAGTTGTACCGGCGCGAGGGCACCTCCCGGATCTGTGTGGCGGCGCTCGAACCACCGGCAGGGCTGCGCGACACCGTGCCCGTCGGAACCCGCCTGCCGATGACCGCCGGGTCCGGTGCCAAGGTGCTGCTCGCCTACGCCGACACCGCGACCCAGCACGCGGTGCTACCGGCCGCGAGCTTCAGCGATCGCACGCTGGCCGAGGTGCGCAAGCGCGGGTGGGCCCAGAGTGTGGCCGAACGAGAGCCGGGTGTGGCGAGCGTCTCAGCGCCGGTCCGCGACGCCCGCGGGGTGGTCATCGCGGCGGTGTCGGTGTCGGGCCCGATCGACCGGATCGGACGCCGGCCGGGGGCACGGTGGGCCGCGGACCTGGTGGCCGCCGCGGAAGCGCTCACCCGCCGTCTGTGACCTGGAAAAGCACGACGACCTCGCAATGGAGGGCCTGGAAAGCACAAAACTCCGGACCGTATGCGGTCCGGAGTCGGTGATTGGTACCCCCGATGGGATTCGAACCCACGCTACCGCCGTGAGAGGGCGGCGTCCTAGGCCGCTAGACGACGGGGGCTAGAACTCGTTTCGGACGGTCAGCATAACTCAGCCGAGAACGCTGACCTAATCTCGTTGTCTCGCTGGGGTACCAGGACTCGAACCTAGAATGGCTGAACCAGAATCAGCTGTGTTGCCAATTACACCATACCCCATTGGCTGCTTGTCACCGCTGGTCACAAGCTATTTTCGGCCTCGACGCGCCCCGGTGGATCCGTGGGGCGTCGCATTGGCGGCCGACGAGCAGACTACCAAAGATTCTGCGGTGGTTTTTCACGCCTCCGCCGGCGCCGACGCAGCGGCATGGTCCCGCCCGGCGCGCAGGCGCGCCAGGCTGCGATCGCGGCCCAGCAGCGCCAGCGATTCGAACAGCGGAGGGCTGACCGACGAGCCGGTCGCGGCGACCCTGACCGGTCCGAACGCCTTGCGCGGTTTGAGCTCCAAGCCGTCGATCAACGCCGTTTTGAGCGCCGCCTCGATCTCGGCGGTTTCCCAGCGCGGTACGTCCTCCAGTGCGCCCAGCGCAGCCGTCAGCACCGGCACCGCCGCGTCTTTGAGCTCCTTGCCCGCTGACTTCTCGTCGAGGCCGAACTCCGCGTCGCTGAGGAATTTCAGCAGATCCCAGGCGTCCGACAGCACGACGATGCGGGTCTGCACCAACTGCGCGGCCTCCGCGAACTGGGCCTCGTCGAGACCGGTGTCGTGGCCGTGAGCTGCGAAGTACTCGGCCAGCCGGCGTTCGAACTCGGCCGGGGCCAGCAGCCTGATGTGTTCAGCGTTGAGCGCGTCGGCCTTCTTCTGGTCGAAACGGGCCGGGTTGGAGTTGACGTCGGCGACATCGAAGGCGGCGACCATCTCCTCGAGGCTGAACACGTCCCGGTCGTCGGCGATCGACCAGCCCAGCAGAGCAAGGTAATTGAGCAGGCCCTCAGGGATGAACCCGCGCTCGCGGTGCAGGAACAGGTTGGACTGCGGGTCGCGCTTGGACAGCTTCTTGTTCCCGTCCCCCAGCACCGAAGGCAGGTGAGCGAACCGCGGGGTCGCCTCGGCCACGCCCAGGCGGGTCAGTGCCGCATACAGCGCCAGCTGCCGGGGCGTCGACGGCAGCAGGTCTTCACCACGCAGGACATGGGTGATCTTCATCAACGCGTCGTCCACCGGATTGACCAACGTGTACAACGGTTCTCCGTTGCCCCGGGTCAACGCGAAGTCGGGAATCGAGCCCGCGGGGAACGTGGTCTCCCCGCGGACCAGATCCTGCCACGTCATGTCCTCGTCGGGCATGCGCAGCCGCACCACCGGCCGGCGTCCCTCGGCCCGTAATGCCGCACGCTGCTCGTCGGTCAGCGTGCGGTCGTAGTTGTCGTAGCCCAGTTTCGGGCTGCGCCCCGCCGCCACATGCCGTGCCTCGACCTCCTCGGCCGTGGAGAACGCCTCGTACGCCTCCCCGGTGTCGAGAAGCCGCTGGATCACATCGGTGTAGATGTCGCGGCGCTGCGACTGCCGGTAGGGGCCGTAGGGTCCGCCGACCTCGGGCCCCTCATCCCAGTCCAGCCCCAGCCAGCGCAACGCATCCAGCAGAGCCAGATAGCTGTCCTCGCTGTCCCGCTGAGAATCGGTGTCCTCGATCCGGAACACGAACGTCCCGCCGGTGTGTCGCGCGTATGCCCAGTTGAACAGGGCGGTGCGAATCAGCCCGACGTGCGGCGTACCGGTCGGTGAGGGGCAGAATCTGACTCTGGTAGTCACTTGTGTCCTTTGCGCACAACAGGATTGGAAAGGGTGCCGATGCCCTCGACGGTGATGCTGACGGTGTCGCCGTCCTCGATGGGGGCCACTCCCTCAGGAGTTCCGGTCAAGATCAGGTCGCCGGGTAGCAGCGTCATCACCCGCGAGACCCATTCGACGATGGCGCCGATGTCATGGATCATCAGCGAGGTCCTGGACCGCTGCTTGACCTCGCCGTTGACCTCGGTGCGCAGCTCGAGATCGGCCGGGTCGACATCGGTGACGATCCACGGCCCGACCGGGCAGAAGGTGTCGTGGCCTTTCGCGCGCATCCACTGACCGTCCTTTTTCTGCTGGTCGCGCGCCGAGACGTCGTTGGCGATCGTGTAGCCGAGGATGTTCTCGGCTGCGCGGGCGGCCGGCACGTCCTTGCACGGGCGGCCGATGACCGCGGCCAGTTCGCCTTCGAAGTGGACCGGATGCGCGTCAGCCGGGAGTTGGATCGCGGTGTTGGGTCCGATGATCGACGTGTTGGGCTTGAGGAAGATGATCGGGTCCTCGAAGGTGCCGCCGCCCATCTCCTCGATGTGGGCGGCGTAGTTCTTGCCCATGCAGACGACCTTGCTGGCCAGGATCGGGGCTAGCAGCCGGGTGTCGGCGAGCGGCCACTGCCGCCCGGTGAAGGTGGGCGCACCGAACGGATGCTCGGCGATCTCGCGCGCGATCGCCTCGCCCGGCTGATCGGGGGGGCCTTCGATGCTGACGAAGGCGACCCCGTCGGGGCTGGCGATTCGGCCGAGACGCATGTCTTCAGCCTAGTGCCCTGCCGCACTGCCCGGGTCCGGTGGCCGGACAGCCAACAAAGTCTCATATTTTGAGACAGATATTCAAGTAGATGAGATAGCTGTGAGACGATGGCGCCGTGGCCGTCGACGCGATCAGCTCTCTGCGACGCTGGTCGATGCTGGTCATCGCCCTGGTGGCCACGCTGTGCGCCAATGTGTTCATCAACGGGGTGGCTTTCCTGATTCCCACGCTGCAGACGGCGCGCGGGCTGGACCTGGCGACCGCCGGGCTGCTGTCGTCTCTGCCCAGCCTCGGCATGGTGGTCACGCTGATCGCGTGGGGTTATGCCGTGGACCGGTTCGGTGAGCGCCTGGTTCTCACCCTCGGATCCGTCTTGACCGCAGCCGCGGCGTTCGCTGCAGCCTCAGTGCAGTCCCTCGTTGCCGTGGGGGTCTTCCTGTTCCTGGGCGGCATGGCTGCGGCGAGCAGCAATTCGGCCAGCGGGCGGCTCGTCGTCGGCTGGTTCGACGCCCGCCGGCGCGGCCTGGTCATGGGTATCCGCCAGACCGCCCAACCGCTGGGAGTGGGGGTCGGCGCGCTGGTCATCCCCCGTCTGGCGGAGTCCCAAGGTATCTCGGCGGCGCTGCTGTTCCCTGGAATCGTTTGCGCGGTGTCGGCAGTGGTGTGTGTGGTGGCCGTCGTCGATCCGCCTAGGCCGCCGCGGTCACAGGCCGACCCGACCGAACTGGCCAACCCCTACCGGGGATCGTCGATGCTGTGGCGCATCCACCTCGCGTCGGTGCTGCTCGTCGTGCCCCAGGTGCTGGTGTGGACCTTCACCCTGGTGTGGCTGATCGATGCGCGCGGCTGGTCGCCTGGCTCGGCCGGCACGCTGGTGATGTCGGCCCAGCTGCTGGGAGCGGGCGGCCGGATCGGCGCTGGTCGCTGGTCGGATGCGGTGCTGCGCCGCAGCGGTGACGTGGTGTCCGCACGCCTTCGCCCCATCCGGGTCATCGCCCTCGCCGCGGCCGGGTCGATGATGCTGCTCGCCGTGACCGATGCGCTCGACTCCCCCGTCAGCATCGCGCTGATGATGGTGGCGTCGGTGATCACGGTGTCGGACAACGGGTTGGCATTCACCGCCATCGCCGAGAACGCGGGCCCGTTCTGGAGCGGGCGGGCCCTGGGCACCCAGAACACCAGCCAGTTGCTGACCGCAGGCGTCGCGCCGCCGTTGTTCGGCGGCCTCATCGGGATCGCCGGGTTCCCGGTGGCTTTCGCAGTGTGCGCGATCTTTCCGCTCCTCGCGATCCCCGCGGTACCGGTGCCCGCCGGGAGCGTCAGCGACCGTCGGGGCTCTGCGCGCAGCGGTTGAGCGCCCCCACACCCCTGTACGCAGACGCCGAAACGCCCTCGGTCATCCCCGCTTTCCTGGTCACCAGGACGTCGCGTGAGGGTGGGCGGAGGGCCCCGCCGAGCGTCGGGGCAGCACGATCAGAGCTGCGACCAGGAAGCACAGCGCGCCGACGAATGTGCCCGCGGTCGCCAGCGTCTGGTCGGCGGTGACCCCGTTGCGGCTCACGTGCGCGGCCACCGCGGACACCCCGAACGCGAGGCACCCGACGACATTCACCACGGCAGCCGCCCACTCCCGCCGGCGCAGATCGACCGAGCCGACGGCTGCGGCCACGGCAGACAATCCGATCACCGCACTGACCAGGAAAGCCAGCGATCCCGCAGCGTCGGGCGCCCAGACGTATTTGCGCTCCGCCGACACTGCGTGCGTCCAGACCGCCGCGGCGGTACTGACGTTGAACAACACCGTTCCGATGAACTGCACAGCAGCCGAGGACCATTCGCCACGAGCAGTCTGGTCCGACAACTGCAGCTGCACCCATGCCGCGGCTGTGAAGAACCAGGAGCCGACGAAACACAGTGCGTTCGCCGCGGCCGCTCCGGCCCATCCCCCGAAGCCAGGCAGCGTGGCCACGGCGAACAGCGACGATCCGACGGCGAACAGCCAGCACTGCCGACTCAGCGTCGCGATCGTCGCTATCGCGCGCGCCTCAGAGCCGGTCCAGGATGCGCCGGCCGACCTCGGACGTGGTCATCCGGGTGTCTCCGCGGGTGGCCAGGTGGTCCTCCACGGCCCGGTCCACCCTCGCCGCCGCCTCCAGTTCGCCGACGTGCGCCAACAGCAACGCGACCGACATGACCGCCGCGGTCGGGTCGGCGACGCCCTGCCCGGCGATGTCCGGCGCGCTGCCGTGCACCGGTTCGAACATCGACGGATTGATGCGGGTGGCATCGATGTTGCCACTGGCCGCGAGACCGATACCGCCGCACACCGCGGCGGCGAGGTCGGTGATGATGTCGCCGAACAGGTTGTCGGTGACGATGACGTCGAACCGGCCCGGGTCGGTCACCAGGTGGATCGTGGCGGCATCGACGTGCTGGTAAGCCACCTCGACGTCGGGGTACTCCGCGGCCACCGCCTGCACCGTGCGCCACCACAGCGAGCCCGCGTACGTCAGCACGTTGTTCTTGTGCACCAGCGTCAGATGCTTGCGGCGCTGCTGGGCGCGACCGAATGCGTCCTGCACCACGCGCCGCACCCCGTAAGCGGTGTTGACACTGACCTCGGTGGCGATCTCGTGCGGGGTGCCGACCCGGATGGCCCCGCCGTTGCCGGTATAGGGACCTTCGGTGCCCTCCCGCACGACCACGAAATCGATCTCGGGGTCACCGGCCAGCGGACTGGCCACTCCCGGATAGAGCCGCCCGGGCCGCAGGTTGATGTGGTGGTCGAGCTCGAAGCGGATCCGCAGCAGCAGCCCCCGCTCCAGTAGCCCGCTGGGCACCGAGGGGTCACCGATGGCGCCCAGCAGGATGGCGTCCTGGCATTTGATCTCGTCGAGCACCGAGTCGGGCAGCACCTCGCCGGTGCGGTGATACAGCCGCGCGCCCAGCTCGTACTCGGTCTTCTCCACTCCGGGAAACACCGCATCGAGGACCTTGAGCGCCTCGCCGACCACTTCCGGGCCGATGCCGTCACCGGCGATCACACCCAGCCTCATCGCTGCGGTCATGACAGATCCACCACTTCCAGCGTCACCGCGGCCACGTCGCGACCGATCGCGGCGAGCACGTCGGCGGGCACCTGGCGATCCAGCCGCAGCATGACCGTGGCGCCCTCACCGTCGGCGTCCTGGCTCAACTGTGCGGCCAGGATGTTGGCGCCCGCGCCGCCGAGCAGCGTGCCGATCTTGCCCAGCGCACCCGGCTGGTCGTCGTAGTTGATGATCAGATTGACGCCCTCGGCGCGCAGGTCCAGGTTGCGTCCGTTGATCTGGACAACCTTCTCCACCATCTGCGGACCCGACAGCGCGCCGGCGACGTTGACCGTGACGCCGTCGGCGCCCACCGCCCGCACGTCGACCACGCTGCGGTGGTTGGGGCTTTCCGACTGGGTGGCGATCGAGGCCTCGACGCCCCGCTCGGCGGCCAACGCCGGCGCGTTGACGAACGTCACCGGGTCCTCGATCACCGCCGAGAACAGCCCACGCAGCGCAGACAGCCGCAGCACCTCGACTTCACCGGGTCCGCCCGCGGCCAACTCGCCGCAGACGTTGACCGCCAGCGACACGGGCAGTTCGGGCGAGAGCACTCCGGCCAGCAGACCCAGCTTGCGCACCAGGTCGAGCCACGGCGCGACCTCCTCGCCGACGGCGCCGCCCCCGACGTTGACCGCGTCGGGCACGAACTCCCCCGCCAGGGCCAGCTTGACGCTGGCGGCGACGTCGGTGCCGGCGCGGTCCTGCGCTTCGGCCGTCGATGCACCCAGGTGCGGCGTCACCACGACCTGCGGCAGTTCGAACAGCGGGCTGTCGGTGCACGGTTCGGTGGCGAAGACGTCCAGGCCGGCCCCGCGGACGTGTCCGCTCGTGATGGCCTCGGCCAGCGCCTGCTCGTCGATCAGTCCACCCCGGGCGGCGTTGACGATGATCACGCCGGGTTTGGTCTTGCCCAGCGCCTCCTTGCCGATCAGACCCGCCGTCTCCTTGGTCTTGGGCAGGTGCACCGAGATGAAGTCGGCTCGACCGAGCAGGTCGTCGAGCGTGAGCAACTCGATGCCCAGCTGCGCGGCGAGCGCATGCGACACGTAGGGGTCGTAGGCGACGATGTGCGCCCCGAAGGCCGCCAACCGCTGGGCCACCAGCTGGCCGATCCGGCCCAGGCCCACCACGCCGACCGTCTTGCCGAAGATCTCGGTACCCGAGAACGACGACCGCTTCCAGGTGTGTTCCCGCAAGGTGGCGTCGGCGGCGGGGATCTGCCGGGCGGCGGCCAGCATCAGCGCCACGGCGTGCTCGGCCGCGCTGTGGATGTTGGAGGTGGGGGCGTTGACGACCAGCACACCGCGCGCGGTCGCGGCGTCGACGTCGACGTTGTCGAGACCGACGCCGGCGCGGGCGACGATCTTCAGCCGCGGGGCAGCGGCCAACACCTCGGCGTCGACGGTGGTGGCCGACCGCACCAGCAGGGCGTCGGCGTCCACCACCGCGGCGAGGAGCTTCTCCCGGTCGGGGCCGTCGACCCAGCGGACATCCACCTGGTCACCCAGGGCTTCCACCGTCGAGGCGGCCAGCTTGTCGGCTATCAGTACCACAGGCAGACTCACGAGGCTTCAGCCTAACGGGCTGCTATAACCGGTTGGTGGGCGGGAATGATTCGAGCGTCGATGTCACCGTCGTCGGCAGCGGCCCGAACGGATTGGCCGCCGCGGTGATCTGTGCCAGGGCCGGCCTGTCGGTGCGCGTGATCGAGGCGCAGCCGACCGCCGGGGGCGGGGCCCGAACCCTGCCCGACCCGGAGTTCAGCGGGGTGAGCCACGACATCTGTTCGGCGGTGCATCCGCTGGCCCTCGCGTCGCCGTTCTTCTCGGCCTTCGATCTTCGCTCCCGCGGCGTCGCGCTGACCTCGCCGGAGGTGTCCTACGGCAATCCCCTGCCCGACCGGCCGGCGGCGATCGGCTACCGCGACATCGACCGCACCTGCGCCGAACTCGACGACGGCGGATCGTGGCGCAGGCTGCTCGGACCGCTCGCCGCCGACTGCGATGGCGTGGTGGGACTGCTGCTCGGGGACAAGCGCTCGATTCCCCCGAGCATCCCGGCAGCGGTGCGCGTCGCCCCGCGCCTGCTGGCCCAGGGCAGTCCCGCCTGGCGCAGCCTGCGTGGGGAGGACGCCCGCGCACTGTTCACCGGGGTTGCGGCCCACACGATTTCGCAGATGCCGTCGTTGGTGTCTGCCGGCGCGGGCTTGATGCTGGCCACGCTGGCGCACGCGGTCGGCTGGCCGATCCCGGTGGGCGGCTCGCAGGCGATCCCCGACGCCCTGCTCGCCGACCTCCGTGCGCACGGTGGCGAACTGGTCCTCGGCGAGGAGGTGACCAGTCCACCACCAGGGGTGGTGCTCTACGACCTCGCACCGACTGCGTTGCTGCGCATCTACGGAGATCGGTTGCCGCCGCGCTACGCCAGGACCTTGTTGCGCTACCGGTATGGCCCCGGTGTGGCCAAGGTCGATTTCGTGCTCTCCGGTGAGATCCCTTGGCGCGATCCACGTCTGGCCGACGCTCCGACGCTTCATCTGGGCGGCGACCGTGCCGCGATGGCGCTGGCCGAACGCGAGATCGCCGCAGGACGTCACGCCGAGTGGCCGATGGTGCTCGCCGCGCTGCCCCATCTGACCGATCCCGGCCGGATCGATGCGCAGGGACGGCGACCGCTGTGGGCCTACGCGCACGTCCCCGCCGGGTCGACGGTCGACATGGCCGACAGCGTCAGCAGCGTGTTCGAACGGTTCGCGCCCGGTTTCCGGGATCTGGTCGTCGGCGTGCGCAGCGTGCCTGCCGCTCGACTGTCCGACCACAACGCCAACCTGGTGGGCGGCGACATCGGGGTCGGCGGCAACAACATGCTCAGCGCGCTCACCGGACCCGCGGTGCGGTGGAATCCGTGGTCGACGCCGATCCCCGGGGCCTACCTGTGTTCGTCGGCAACGCCGCCGGGCGGCGGTGTGCACGGCATGGCGGGTTACTACGCCGCGCGCACCGCGCTGCGAAAGGAATTCGGCATCCGGGACCTGCCCTCGCTCGCTGGGTAGGGTCGCAGGCATGACCAAATTGGCAGTCCTCTACTACTCCGCGACCGGTCACGGCACCGCGATGGCCAACCGGGTGGCCGCGACCGCGGAGACTGCCGGGGCCGAGGTGCGGCTGCGCCACATCGCCGAGACCCGCGACCCGGAGTCGTTCGCGTCGAACTCTGCGTGGACAGCCAATTACGAAGCGACCAAGGACCTTCCTGCCGCCAGCGGTGACGACATCGTCTGGGCCGACGCGGTGATCTTCGGTACACCGACGCGGTTCGGCAACGCCGCCTCTCAGTTTCGGGCGTTCATCGACTCGTTGGGCGGCCTCTGGGCCAAGGGCCAGCTGGCCGACAAGGTGTACGCGGCGTTCACGTCGTCGCAAACCGCGCACGGCGGGCAGGAGACCACGCTGGTCACCCTCTACGTCTCGCTGATGCACTTCGGGGGCATCCTCGTACCGCCCGGCTACACCGACGGCGTGAAGTTCGCCGACGGAAACCCCTACGGCGTGGGCCATGTCACCGGACCGGAAAACCGTAACGAACTCGACGACGCCACGCTGGACGCGCTCGACCACCTGGCCCGCAGAGTGGTGACGATCGCCGAACGACTCTCCTAGGTTCCGTCGCCGGTGCGCGGCATGGCCCGCATCGCCGAGCGAATGACGAAATAGAGCACCGGCGACGTCACCAGCAGCACCGGCCAGCCCATGGCGATGCGCGCCACGGCGAGCATCCCCTCCTGGTCGGTGGTGTAGAGGTGGTACTGCACTGCGAACCGGGTGGCCGAGATGGCCGCCATGCCGAGCGTCACCAGATCGAAGGCCAACCGCACGCGCCGGACCCGACGCCAGCTGTCGTCTCGGCCGGTGATCCACGCCCACACCACACCGACCACGGGACGCCCCACCAGAACCGAGCCGGTGAACACCACGGCCAGGGCCAGATACATCCAGATCCCCGGAAGGTAGAAGTCCTTGGCTCGGCCGGTGACCAAGGCGAAGGCCGCCCCCACCGCGACGCCGGCGAAACCCAGCAGCGCCGGTCGGGCCGATTCGCGCTGCAGCAGTTGCCAAACCAGCACCACCGCCGCCGCGCCCAGCGCCGCGATCAGTGCGGGGCCCAGCCCGGCGAGCGCGTTGGCGGCGGCGAAAGTGACCACCGGAAGCGAGGTGTACACCAGCCCGCGGAATCCGCCCGCGCGGGCGAGCAGCCGCTCACCCGGCGTCTGTGCGCCCGTCATGTCCACCGAGAGTACCGACCGCGGCACCGTCACCGTGAAAGAGAAATCCCGGCCGGGATCCTCTTCGGATCGACGACCGGGAATTCTCGTCCGCGAAAGTCAGGCGGTTTCGGTGATGGGCCGGTCCACCCAGCTCATCAGGTCGCGCAGCTTCTTGCCGGTGACCTCGATCGGGTGCTCGGCGTTCTGCTTGCGCAACGCCTCGAGCTCCTTGTTGCCGCCCTCGACGTTGGCCACCAGACGCTTGACGAAGGTGCCGTCCTGGATGTCGGACAGTATCTGGCGCATCCGCTTCTTGGTGTCGGCGTCGATCACCCGGGGACCCGACAGGTAGCCGCCGAACTCCGCGGTGTCGGACACCGAGTAGTTCATCCGGGCGATGCCGCCCTCGTACATCAGGTCGACGATCAGCTTGAGCTCGTGCAACACCTCGAAGTAGGCGAGCTCAGGGGCGTAGCCCGCCTCGACCATGACCTCGAAGCCGGTCTTGACGAGTTCCTCGGTGCCGCCGCACAGCACGGCCTGCTCACCGAACAGGTCGGTCTCGGTTTCGTCCTTGAACGTCGTCTTGATGACACCGGCCCGCGCACCACCGATCGCCTTGGCATACGACAGCGCCAGCGCCAGACCCTCACCCTTGGGGTCCTGCTCGACGGCGACCAGACAGGGCACGCCCTTGCCGTCGACGAACTGACGGCGCACCAGGTGCCCGGGGCCCTTCGGGGCGACCATGCCGATGGTCACGTTCGCAGGCGGCTTGATCAGACCGAAGTGGATGTTCAGACCATGGCCGAAGAACAGCGCGTTGCCGTCCTCGAGGTTGGGCTCGATGTCGCTGGAGAAGATCTCGGCCTGAGCGGTGTCGGGTGCCAGCAGCATGATCACGTCGGCCCACTTGGCGACCTCCGCCGGGGTGTCGACCTCCAGGCCCTGCTCGGTGACCTTCTCGCGAGACTTCGAGCCCTCTTTCAGGCCCACCTTCACCTGCACACCCGAGTCGCGCAGGCTCAGCGAGTGGGCGTGGCCCTGGCTGCCATAGCCGATGACGCCGACCTTGCGGCCCTGGATGATCGACAGGTCCGCGTCGTCGTCATAGAACATCTCAACTGCCATATTCGTGAATCTTCCTTCTTGTCTTGACTGTTGCGGGTCTTGGGTCTTGGTCCTATTTGGTGGAGATCCCGCGGGGGCCGCGCGCCAGCGAAACCACGCCGGACTGGACGATCTCGCGGATCCCGTAGGGCTCGAGCACGCGCAGCAACGCCTCGATCTTCTCCTGGGTACCGGTTGCCTCGACCGTCAATGACTCGTTGGAGACATCGACCACCTTGGCGCGGAACAGGTTCACCGCCTCGATCACCTGACCGCGGCTGGCGGCGTCGGCGCGGACCTTGATCAACGCAAGCTCACGGGACACCGAGTTGGCGTCCTCCTGCTCGACGATCTTGATGACGTTGACCAGTTTGTTGAGCTGCTTGGTGATCTGCTCGAGCGGAGAATCCTCCACGTCGACCACGATCGTCATGCGGGACAGGTCTTTCTGTTCGGTCGCTCCGACGGCCAGTGACTGGATGTTGTAGCCGCGCCGGGAGAACAACGACGCGACCCGGGCCAGGACACCAGGCTTGTCTTCGACAAGCACCGACAGCGTATGCGTGCGGCGTGCGGTGGTCGTCATGCGTGTCCCTCTTCCGGGTCGTCGAACAGTGGCCGGATGCCACGCGCCGCCTGAATCTCGTCGTTGCTGGTGCCCGCGGCCACCATCGGCCACACCTGGGCGTCCGCGCCGACGATGAAGTCGATCACCACCGGGCGGTCGGTGATCGCGCGGGCCTGGGCGATCACCTCGGCCACGTCCTCGGCGCGCTCGCAGCGCAGACCCACACAACCCAGGGCCTCGGCGAGCTTGACGAAATCGGGGATGCGCCGCGAATGCGTGGCCAGATCCGTTTGGCTGTACCGCTCTTCGTAGAACAGTGTCTGCCACTGCCGGACCATGCCCAGGTTGCCGTTGTTGATCAGGGCCACCTTGATCGGGACACCCTCGATCGCACAGGTGGCCAACTCCTGGTTGGTCATCTGGAAACAGCCGTCCCCGTCGATGGCCCACACCTCGGTGTCCGGGCAGCCCATCTTCGCCCCCATCGCCGCGGGCACCGCGTAACCCATGGTGCCCAGGCCGCCGGAGTTCAGCCACGTCTTCGGCTTCTCGTAGGAGATGAACTGGGCCGCCCACATCTGGTGCTGGCCCACCCCGGCGACGTACACCGCGTCAGGTCCGGCGATCTTGCCCAACGACTCGATGACGAACTCCGGTGACAAGCTGCCGTCGCTCTGCGGGCCGTAGCTCAACGGGTAGGTCGACTGCACGTTGCGCAGGTACTCCCACCAGTTGTCGGTCTTCAGGGTGCCCAGCGTGCCGTCGCGGCGCAACGCCTCGATCAGATCGGTGATGACGGCCTTGACGTCACCCACGATCGGCACATCGGCGTGCCGGTTCTTGCCGATCTCGGCGGGGTCGATGTCGGCGTGGATCACCTTCGCCTCCGGCGCGAACGAATCCAGCTTCCCGGTGACCCGGTCGTCGAACCGGGTGCCCAGCGCGATCAGCAGGTCGCTGCGCTGCAGGGCGGCCACCGCAGCCACGGTGCCGTGCATGCCGGGCATGCCCATGTGCTGGGGATGGCTGTCGGGGAACGCGCCGCGTGCCATCAGCGTCGTCACGACCGGGATGCCGGTCAGCTCGGCCAGGTCCAGCAGTTGGTCGGTCGCCTCACCACGGATGACGCCGCCACCGACGTAGAGCACCGGCTTGCGCGCCTCGGCGATGAGCTTGGCCGCTTCCCGGATCTGTCGGTTGTGCGGCTTGGTGTTCGGCTTGTACCCGGGCAGTTCGAACTGCGGCGGCCAGGCGAACGTGCACTGGCCCTGGAGCACGTCCTTGGGGATGTCGACGAGCACTGGCCCGGGGCGTCCGCTGGCGGCGATGTGGAACGCCTCGGCGATGACGCGGGCGATGTCGTCGCCGTTGCGCACCAGGAAGTTGTGCTTGGTGATCGGCATCGTGATGCCGGAGATGTCGGCTTCCTGGAACGCGTCCGTGCCGATCAGGGCCCGGCCGACCTGGCCGGTGATCGCCACCACCGGGATCGAATCCATGTAGGCGTCGGCCAGCGGCGTCACCAGGTTGGTGGCCCCGGGACCCGAGGTCGCCATACAGACCCCGACCCGGCCGGTGGCGTGGGCGTACCCGCTGGCAGCGTGACCGCCGCCCTGCTCGTGGCGCACCAGCACGTGACGCAGCTTGTCGGAGTCGAACAGCGGGTCGTAGACCGGCAGCACCGCGCCGCCGGGGATGCCGAAGACGACGTCGACATCGAGCTCCTCGAGCGAGCGGATCACCGCCTGGGCTCCGGTCATCTGCTGCGGGGCAATCCGTTTCGGCTGCGCAGGGGTGGCCTTCGCGCCGGTTGGGAGGTGACCGCCGTTTGCCGGCATCTCCGACTGTTCGGGTGCTCGCGTGGTGGGTGCGCTCACGATGTCCTCGGTCTCTTGTGTCTGTTGTCAATCGGGCAAGAAAAAACCCCCGTCAGCCCGGCGGCTGAACGAGGGTTGCGCGTCGATGCTGTGGTGGCTATACCCGGGTGAGGGCCAGCGCGGCATCAACGCGCAACCCAATTACTACCAGTCCCGGGGTGGTCCACATAAGCCACGACGGTAGCTTCCGAACTGGCGAAAGGTCAAATTCGCCCGGCGTGCCGGGGCGGCCGGCGCCGATGGGATGATGGCGACATGGGCACACCTTCGGCGTCAGCGTCGACGCCGGTCGTCATCAAGATCTCTCCGATGGCACACATCGCGGTGTTGATCCTGGCTTTCGCGATGCTGTCGATCGTGCTGGCCGGACCGCCCTGGTGGGCATTGCTGCTGCTCATCCCGGTCTTTGCGTCGGTGGCCATCGCGCGCTACCGCACCGTCGCCGACCGCGACGGCGTCACCGCCCGCACGTTGCTCAGCAGCCGGGCCGTCCGATGGGACGAGATCGCCGGGCTGCGGTTCGGCCGCCGGGCGTGGGCGCTGGCCCGCCTGCACGACGGCACAGAGGTGTCGTTGCCGGCGGTGACCTTCGCGACGCTGCCGCTGCTGACCGCTGCCAGCGACGGGCGGGTCCCCAACCCTTACTCGTGAGGCACGGCGTGGGTCACGCCAATCAAGCACGGCGTGGGTCACGCCAATCAAGCACGGCGTGTGTCACGCCAAGGGGTTGGTGCCGTTGAGCAGTACCCAGATCGCCACCCCGGCGCCGATCCCGAGCACCAGTGCGGCGAACGAACCGATGAACGGGCGGCGCGCCCAGCCCCGCCCGGCGTCGAGGCCGTAGCGGCCCGGCCCGATCAGGATGATCGCCGCGACAGCGCACAGCAGGATCACCTCGTACTGGTGGCCGTCGGTGAGAAATGCCGACAGCCGGGCCTCGTCGTGTGCGTCCGCAACCTCGGCCAGCATGCCGGTGACCAGGTAGGCCAGCGCTCCGGCCGCTGCCACCGGGGTGAACAGGCCGACAACCAGCAGCACGCCGGCAGCGACCTGACCGCCCGCGGCGACATAGGCCAGGATGTCGGCGTAGCGGAAGCCGAGCTCGGCGAGGTAGTCGCGGAACTCGCTCACCCCGGAGCCACCCCACCAGCCGAACAGGTTCTGCAGACCGTGACCGATGAACAGCGCCCCGACCGCCACACGCAGCAGCAACAAACCGAGATCCTGGGTGCCGCGCCGGTCAGAACTGGCCGGGTCGGCCGGCTCGACCTCGGTCGGCGTCGCTGTCGAGCCGTAGGCGCCGGGGGCCAGCCCGGCGGACGGCTGCACGTACGGCAGCGGCTCCGGGTCGTTCATCAGCCCGAACGGCGTCTGGTCGGTGGTCGACTTCGGGGTGTCGTACCGCGGGATCGCCGTCGTCTCGGTGTCGCCGCCGAAAGTCGGCGAATGCAGGTCGTCCTCGGGGTCCACCAGCCGCGCCGAGGCGGGCCGGCCCGAGTCGTCGGGCCGCTGCCAGGCGCTGGGGTCATGGGGACTCGTCACAACAGCCAGGGTAAGTGCTGCTGCGCCGCTGCTCGGGAATTAGCCCGGCGCGCCTTCGCACCTGTTGGCGCAGCATGCGCGGGTAGCGCGTGGCGCGCACCGCCGCACGATCCGTAACCTGGCCAGCATGAGAAAGCGCCGGTCGGCACGCACAGCCGCTACCGCGGTGTGTGCCTTGATGTGCGCGGGACTTCTGGCGGTCGCCGGCTGCGCCAGGTTCGATTCCGCCCAGTCGCAGCCGTTCACCACCGAGCCCGAGCTGGCCCCGGGGCCCACCACCACCCCGACACCTCCGCCGCCGCTGCCCGCCAAGCCGTTCCCGAAGGAATGCCCGGCACCCGGCGTCATGCAGGGCTGCCTGGAGAGCACCAGCGGGCTGATCATGCTGCCGGACAGTCAGTCCGCGCTGGTGGGCGAGCGGATGACCGGTGCCGTCAAGCAGGTGTCGGTGCGCGCAGAGCCCACCGTCAAGACCGTGATTCCCGTGGATCCGACCGGGGACGGCGGCCTGATGGACATCGTGCTGTCACCCACCTATTCGCAGGACCGGCTGATGTATGCCTACATCACCACCCCGACCGACAACCGGGTGATCCGCATCGCCGACGGCGACATCCCCAAGCCGATCCTGACCGGCATTCCCAAGGGCACCACCGGCAATCGGGGCTCGTTGATCTTCTCCAGCCCCACCACGCTGATGGTCCAGACCGGTGACGCCGGCAACCCTGCGCTGGCCGCGGATCCCGCCTCGATGGCAGGCAAGCTGCTGCGCATCGAGCAGCCCACGACCGTCGACCAAGCGCCCACCACGACCGCACTGTCGGGACTGGGCGCGGCGGGCGGAACCTGCATCGACCCGGCCGACCAGTCGCTCTATGTCACCGACCGCACCGCCACCGGCGACCGATTGCAGCGCATCACCAAGAACTCGGTGGTTTCGGAGGTGTGGACCTGGCCGGACCGGCCGGGTGTGGCCGGCTGCGCGGCGCTGGACGGCACCATCCTGGTGAATCTCGTCGACACCAAGCAGACCGTCGCCGTGCGGTTGTCCCCCGACACCGGCGCGGTGACCGGCGAGCCCGAAGTCGTGCGCCAGGACCAGCACGGTCACGCGTGGGCGCTGCAGGTGTCGCCCGACGGCAACATCTGGGGCGCCACGGTCAACAAGACCGCCGGCGACGCCGAGCGACTCGACGACGTGGTGTTCCCGTTGTTCCCGCAGGGCGGCGGGTTCCCGCGGACCAACGACGAGAAGACCTGATCGAGACGCTCTGCTACTGCGGACCGTGACCGGGCAGCCTCAGCATCAGCCGGGCACCGCCCAGCGGACTGACCTCCAAGGCCGCGGTGCCGCCGTGGATCTCGGCCTGCTGCGCCACCAAAGCCAGCCCCAGGCCCGAACCGGACCGCGACGCGGTGGTACCGCGGTGGAAGCGTTCGAACACCGTCGCCCGCTCCTGCTCCGGCACACCGGCACCGTTGTCGTCGACGGCAATCTCGACACCCTCCGACGATGACACCACGCTGAGCCTGACCTGGGTGGCGCCGCCGTGTTTGACGGCGTTGGCGATCGCGTTGTCGATGACCAGCCGTAGACCGGCGGGCATGCCGAGCATCAACACCGACGTCGAGGAGGCCAGCGACACGTCCAGCCCGGGATAGTTGTGCATGGCATCGTGGGCGGCACGGTCGAGCAGTTCGGCCACATCGACGGGCACGAAGTCGTCGACGGTGGTCAGCTCCCCCTGCGCCAGCCGCTCCAGCGCGCCCAGGGTCGCCTCGATGCGGGACTGGGTGCGCATGACGTCGGTGATCACCTCTTTGCGCTGCTCGGGCGCCAGATCCAGGGTGAGCAGCACCTCCAGGTTGGTCCGCATCGCGGTCAACGGCGTCCGCAGCTCGTGGGACGCCACGGCGGCGAAGTCGCGCGCCGATTCCAGCGCCGCGCGGGTGCGCTGCTGTTCGTCACCGATCCGCGCCAGCATGCCCTCGACCGCTTCGGAGATCTCGACCGCCTCCCACACCCCGCGCACCTGCACCTCGTCGGGGTTGGACTGCGCATTGATGGCCCTGGCCTGCTGGGCCAGCAGGCGGAACGGGTTGACCATGATCAGCGAGATCACCCAACCGACCAGAAGTGTGCTCAGGATCACCCCCGCGCAGATCCAGAACACCCGCCAGTGCAGCGAGTCGATCCTGGCCTGCGTCTCGGCCAGCGGTGCGCCGAGCGCGATCGAGGCGTTGCCGGTGGTCAGCGTCCGCACCCGGTATTCGACGCCGTCGATGCTGGCGTCGGCGTAGCCGGCGGGCAGCTCGGGCAACACGACGTCAGCGGGGACCGAGATCGTCGCGTCTCCCAGCCTGGCGGTCCGCACCAGGCCGTTCTCGGTGGGCTCGGGTCCGGTCCCGTCCTGCACACTGCGCAGCAGCGTGTTCACGTCGCCGAAGCTGGACAGCGAATCGAGACGCCGGTCGAGCTGGTCGAGCTGGTCGTTGGTGACCCCGACCCACACCCATACCCCCAGCGTCAGCACCAGGGTGATCACGCCCAGCTGGGCCAGGATGACGATCGAACGCAGCGACAGCAGCCGCAGCGGGTGCGCCAGAATGC
>MDTD01018568.1_pt1 | contig 40503 bp, 52 predicted proteins | sample 811221 | NCBI WGS metagenome assembly MDTD01 (sample SAMN05326646, study PRJNA326480) | marine metagenome | isolation source: seawater | place: Pacific Ocean: South West | collected 2011
AATTTCTGCATAGTCTTCATAGAAGACATCTTCTACTGTAGTTGCACTACGAGTTGGCTTTAAGGCAACTCGCATTGTTAAGCTTTGAGCTACAGTCTCATCAGGAACTGGTAGCAAAGTAAATGTTCTTTCATCTTTTTGAAAGATATTTCTTGGCTTACCTGTTACTACACTATTATCTTTATTTGCAAACCTGTTATAAATTGTTGGGTCTGTTATTCCGTCAGGAGCAATTGGGTGTAACGACTGACCTTGACACCATGCATTGACAATTTTAATAACCAAGTGATTGTTAATCGGTGGCTCAAAATCATAATCAGAAATATCTTTTACAATTGTTACTGGGTCGTGATCTCTTTCTAAAATCATAGTTCTCTCACTAAACTCAATGATAGAACTCATTAAATGAGTATCAATTGTTATCTCAGGACATCCGCTGACATGAGGAACTATGTAAGGATAAAAACTTGTTAAGGTAGCCATTACGCATCTGCTCCAGCTTCTTTGGGCGGTACTCCAGATTGATTCGCAACATTTGGAGAACTCACATATTTCATTCGTTTATCAATCCCAATAGAACTAGCAAATAAGTTAAAGTGTGTAACTGCTCTTTGGGCATTGCCTGTATATTCTGCATCTTTGCTATATGCTCGGTACAGAATGTAATCGTATAAAGTGTTGGTATGTAAATCTTCTTTTGCCAACGCAGTAGTAGAATCTAAGTCTGATGAGCCAATATCTACAGGAGACTTAGAGTATAAAATTTCTAGTTTATGTCCACCGCCTGATGCTGGTGGATATACATAAAATATTTTAGGACTTCTTTCATCAAACATAAAATTAATGATTGAAGTTGTTGCTGTTGTAGAATGCCAGTCAGGATTTTGTGCATCAAGAACTTCACGCTCTACAAGTCTTACAACTCTTCCAACTACATCTGATGAACTATAATTTCTAATCGCATCAATAAATGTATTGCCATCAGAAGGTATCGATTGTTTTGTTCCAGCAACTAAAGCAACTGATGAATGCTCTGAATAAATGTCAGGCTTATTAATTGCAAGTTCTCTTCTGCCATCATTTAAATAACGCAAAAGTTCAGCCGATGTCCAACGCACATTCCCAACGTCTTGTAGAGTATCAGCGACTCTAGTAAAAATATTATTCGGTGTCAAAGCCATTTTTATTTATCCAAGTAACATAGGGTAGGGGGGCAAGCCCCCCATCCTATTAACTAAGGGTTAACCCTAACCTGGGTACGAATGAAACTCTACCAATGCTTCTGGCTTAATTACTTTGAAGCCATAAACATTTAAACCACGAACAATTTGTCCGAAGGTTGAGGTAGAACGCAATGTCTCCATGCGAGTAAACTGAGAAGCAAATGTAATTGCATCTCTTGTACCAGCATAGACTGTTGTCCCAGTTACTGATGAATCAGAACCTTCGCCAGCAACAGATGATGAATCTGTTGGAAGAAGATTTGATACATAAAGTGTGAAACGATCAATCATTCCTAAACGACCATTTCTCAAAGGAGTCGTTTGATCTCCTGTGATAGATGCATCTTTCAAGTCTGACTGCTTGATACGAGAAGCGAACCAAGCTGGAATGACTAAGAATCTTCCATCCTCTGGTGCGTTCTGCTCATCAAGTACTTGACCAAGGTCTACAATATGAGAGACAACATCAGATGATGTTACTTTCTTTGCAGTCTTAGTGCCACTTGTAGAGCCAAGATCAATGTTGTTTGATAATCTACCAGCAGTAGTGCCTCTATTATCAGCAGAAGCCCCGCCTTTAACACCAGCTAAAACCTGTGTGTCAACTGCAATCTTCATTTGCTGAGAAGCATCGCCAGTAAAGATATCCATAAGACGAAGATCGGCTTGCACCTCATCGACATCATCAACAACTACTTGAAAGTACTTACCTTTGTCTATCAAGAGTTCTACTAAACTCGTAGTAGGAACTTGATTGGCAAGAGTTTCGCCTTTCTCATAATCATTGATTGTGATGTTCGGTACGGTTCTGATCTTGACCTTATCGCCTTGATCTCTGATCTCTCCTTCGAAATCATTGTTTGTGATTTCGGAAAGAACAGTCGTATCGTAAAATTTAACTTGAAGTTTACCTGACCAAATCTCAGGAATAAACTTACCTACATACTCGTCTGTGCCACCATTTCCATAGTAGCCACTTGTAATTGCTAAAGACATAATAATACTCCATTAAAAAAATTAAGGTTGAGCAGTTCTAATCCTATTATCTGCCATTGCCTTAAATATATCGTTTTCGATTTTATCCCTCTCAGCCTTGTTCTTGTACTTTCCGCTTCGGCAGTCTGCATAAAACTTTGCTACTTCCTGAGTCGTGTAATACGTTTTTCCTGAAGGCGATTTACTCTTGCCACTTGGCTTTGGAGTAACTTGCGTTTCAAGCGAAGGCTTATTTGACGAAGGTTCGGCTTGTGTTTGCCCTTCTAAATATTTATTAAAAAAGTTTGCAACTCTCCAAGAATCATAAGAGTTATGAGCATCTTCTAGCATTGATTGTCTTGTTTGACCAGTAAGATCGTCTAACTCTCCAAGCCAATCTAGAAACCCTTTGTCTGTATTGATAGTCTCCCAATCTGGACAATAGCTGATTAATTCGTTACGAAAACGCTGTTCTTTCATAGCAAGAAGTTCTTGCTGTGTGGTTGTAACATCCTTCTCTAGTTTTGCAACATTCTGAGAAGGTGCAACATTATTTGACAACACTTCTTGTGAAACTCGTTTCATAACATCTAACAACTCATCTCCATACTGTTCACGGTCAGAATCAGTAATGAGTTGTTTGGATTCAGTCTTTTGTTCAACTGGTACGGATTTTAAAGATTCGTTTTCACTTCGTAAAGTGGTTAACTCTTCTTTAAGACTCCTCAACTCAGAAGCTAGTCTAGGAACTTCAGCACTATATTTGTTTTGTAAAACCTTGTACTTATGTTCAAAGTCATTAGAAGGTTGTGGAATTACTTCGTTTTTCTGCTCGACCTCAGCTTCTTGAGGAGCTTCAACTTGTTCTTGAGTTGGAGCTTCTGTCGTAGCAGAAGCGACTGATTCTACTTTCTCTTCTACTGCTTCTGTCTTCTCTTCTTCTATAGGAGCTTCTTCTGAAGTATTCCCATACATTTTATTGTGCAATTGATTTGCAACTCTTTCAGCTTGTATAACAGCTTTATTTTTTCTAGGCATTGTTTTCTCCGTGAGCCTTCCTTCGTGCATAAGAGCCTATAAAGGTATTCTATAGCCTACGCAAAGGTATTCTCGGTTAGGTTAAAATTATTTACTACACATTCTAATTAAATCTCGTAGAGCTTGGCTATAGCCTTGCAACTTGTGAACATGAATTGCATTGTTCGCATCTTCAAGTTCTTCAAGAGTATCTAAACGATGTTTAATTAAATACTCAATGAGACTTTTAAAGTCTTCATCTAAGTTTAGTTTTTTGATTCCCTTCTTTAATCTTTCACTAGGAATCATTTTTTAAAATCTTCTTTTTGCCACATCATGCGATCACCAACACCACCTTGACCACCATGATAGAAACCACCAACAGATGTTGTATCTAGAATTACTCCACCATGAGCAAATCTAGTTGTTCTACCACCATCACTATCTTGCATGTAGGAACCATCTGATAACTTCGTAAATCCAAATAATTCGTTTGTTTTCTCAAGTGCGTTTGCATTTTTGCTTGTTACTACATCTGGTTTTTTTGGTTTATCGCCAAAAGTCGTTGTTGTGCCACCAGCAAAGTCTCTAGTTGACATACCATTAGAATCCATTTCTGTTGCATTAGGCATTCCATAAGTTACTTTACTATTTGTTACTCCAGAGTCTTGTCTGATAAGTTGATCAAACTTAGCCTTAAATTCATCAGATTCTCTTTTTCTTTTTTTTATTAAGGCTCCTTGTAAAACTCCTCCTAAGACTCCTACCCCCACATTTGTTGCATCTAATTTAATACTCATTGCGGTGTATCCCCTTCTGTTGGTTGTTGTGGTAACGGCTGTGCTTGTGGTGGCATTTGCAATCCTTGTGGTTGCTGAGCTTGTTGTGCCATCATAGATTGTTGCATCATCTCTTGTGCTTTAAGTTTGTCTGGGTCTGGAATTAATTTATCAATATCCATATTTAAAACTTTAGCAGTCTCTCGAAGTAACTCTGCTCTGCCCCCTTGACCCATAATCTGAAGATCAACAGGATTCGATGTAAGTTGCAAGAACTCGTTTCTTCTTTGCTGTACTGTCTCTTTTAATAAAGTAGCAATGATACCAGATGCAACAATCTGCATATCGCCTTTGATTTTTGGATCAGGGTCATAGATCATAAGATGATCATATAGTCTTTTCAATACATCTGATATAGCAGTATCAATATTTAGTATTGCTTGTTTAATACCTTTTGATGCATTCTCCATCATCATAGACAAACCGCTTGCTGTTCTTCCAGCACCTGAAGCAATATTGCTACCTGAGCCATAAACATAGTTTGGTATTCCTGTCACTTCGTCTGCTTGTTTTTGATAATATTGATATACCTTTAACAAGGTATCTGCATTCATATTTGGTTGGAAGAATTGTATTGCTGGCTGTCCACCACCAGTTCGGTCTGATGTTGTTTGCCATATCTTCCACGGATGCATCTTAGTTAAATCTTCTCCCTCTGGCAATCGGTCAACACTAACCATTACTTGAGGAGCCGAAGCTAAAGCCATATTGTTCGCTAAAGCTCTAGCACTAGCATTACACATTATTTGAATGTCTCGCATTACCTCTGGTAATGCCAGACCCCAGAATGCTGAAGGGATTTGCTCCCATGAACATTTGCTGTACGGTCTTCTTTGTAGCGGGTCAATATTCATTGCACATTTAATAACTTCTCTGCCAATAACCCAAACATTAACTTCGTATTCTCTGTAATCTTCTACATCTTCCATGCCCATTTCTTTGAGCATGATTCCAGATACGCTACCCCAGAACTCTATACCTTCAATAAGTTCAGTTCCGATAAGAGTATTGTTTCTGCCTTCGAGTAGATTTCTTTCTGTATCAGATTGTGTTAACTCTCTATGTCCACTTGTACCATGTGAGATTAGTACTTGTTCTATAGCTTCTTTGTTAAATCCTTCTGTATTTAATAATTCCTCTAAGTCTTTTCTTGTAAATTTGTGTCGTTGAATAATATACCCATCTTGTGTACCAGAAGCATTTGGAGATGGAAAGATGTCATAAGGGCTAACTCTTTCAAAATCTTCGATGATTCTTTCTTTGACTTCTGGCTGATAGTTTTCGCCCCAAGCCATAAATTTCTTTTTACGAATAATTGGTGCTTTGATAAAAGCACAAGGAAATGTTACAAAGTCGTAGATTACTTCAGACAGTACGTCTTTATATCCTACGTCTTCCATCTTATCCATAATTCTTTTTTCCATTGCCATAGCAGACTCTGATACATCCTGTGCGATTTGTTCTAACACTTCTTGATATATCTCATCCATTCTAGCTTCGATAGCTTTCGGATTAAATGTTCCACCCATCTGTTGTAGAGTTTGTGCTTCAGCCACAACTGTCTCTACAATTTCTTTTTCATACTCTTCAGGAACAGAAGGTTCGGTAGTAGGAGTAAGTGACCAGCTTTTCTCTCCAGAAGAAAACATAACATCTTTAATCCAGCTTTCGGAAGCACGGCATTTAATATCAGTTAACATCATGAAAATATCAGAACCGCCAGTATCCCTAATCATTGCAAGTTTGTCAGGGTCATACTCTCCTCTGCGTTGTCTTTCGCAACGCAAGAGTCTTTCTGTTATGTCTGATTTAGCTGTCTTTGCATCCTCATAACAACTGTGAATGTAGTGAGCTAAAGAACTCATTACGAGTTCATCGTCTATTTGAGAGTCTTCGTTTATCGCTCTAAGTTTTGGATTAATTGCCATTCTTGACTTCCTTCATCGGCATTTTGACTTTAGCCATTTTACTTTTCTTTTCTATTTCTTTTTCCCTTAAATCTTCTGAAGCTACTATAATCCAGTCAAAGACGTTCCCATCTCTTTGGGCATCGTATATAGGACGAGTCTCATCTTTTTCGTAGAAGAACTTCATTAGTAACTCCATATTGTCGGTCTCGTATAAGTACTCGTTCCCATGTCAATATGAATAAAACGTGAAGAACGATCTCCTTTTTGACTGACCCCAATACCAGTCCAACAACCGTGATCTAATACACACTTTAAAAAGTGATGAGCATCTTTCCCACTTACCAGTACGTCACATGCTAAACCTGTTGTATGCATTCCACCACCGCTCTTTTTGCGAGCTTCTATCGGATGCTCAGGACTTCGATAGCCTGAACTAATCAACATTGCTTTTCCATAGTTTTCTCGCAAAACATTTAGATTGTCTATGAAGACTTGCTTCATTTCGTTGTCGCCAGTATGCGAACAATCAAACTCAGTCTTAATAAAAAACTTTGAGTCTTCCCATGCTACGCCATTCATATCTTAGGTTCCTTTTTTTCCATGATCTCCTGTAGTTCCTTACTCTTTTCTTTTGAACCAGTAGAACTGCCGAAGTAGTAATTAATACATGACATCAATGCTCCCGAAAGCAAACCGAGGATGTACAAGGCAATCTCATAACTCTTACCTTCAGTAATATCTAAAAACAAAATCGCTGTCATCATTCCAAAAGTTAACAGCACGATAAGTATCGCAAGGCATGGTACGATGATCTTATTTATAAAAGGGGCGAATTGAGATGTAACGACACGGACTTCTCTTTCCCTTGCCGATGCAGTATTTGCATGCTCGGCAGACAGACGAGCAAGCTCGCCAGTTTGTTCCATTTGCTTTAACTCTTTGAGAGCTTTTTGTTTTGCTTCTGGGTCAGGGATAAGTTTATCAATTAACTTTTCTCCAACTGGTAACAATGATCCAATTAAATTTAACATTACTTAGAACTCTCCATAATAGCGTTGTACAAGAACCAACATAAATAAAACAAAATCATCAATAGAAATCCAATGAGCGAGCCAAGCTTGGAGTTATATATGAGAGCTTTCCTTCTTCGGATTCGATTATATTCTTCTTGCTCCTTTTTGGCTCTAATCTCCTCTCTAAGCTTTCGGAAGCGGAGCCATCCACCACGACCTCCCCATTCTTGAGTCCAATTCGCACTAAAAAAATTGTAGAGTTCTTTTTCATGTTGACGAATCTTCTCCTCCATAATGATGATGTCGAATGCCTGATCGGTTGCACTCTTCGCCTTGTTGACTGCTTTTTTTAATTTGGTTTTACCAAACTGCTTTTCTTGACGAACATGTTCTCTGGCATCTTCTATGGCTCCAGCGTATTTACGCAAACTACTCCATAGTGCTTCAGAATCATCAACACATTTTTTGATGGTTGATATTGTTGCCCCAGCAACTGTAATCGCTGTGATGGGGTCAAGCACGAGACTATCCTTTTGTTACTAAACTTAACAATAAGACAATGATGAAACCACAAGCCCCAATCATTATCGTTTCTAGCCTCTTGAGTCTACCTAACAAACCATTGTATCGTTCTGCACAAACTGCTTCGTGTGTAGTCAATCGTTTGTCAATGTCATTAACAATTTCTTCATTCACTTCTTATCCTTGTATAAATTATTAAAGGTCACTTCAGGGTCTTTGTAAGAATCGTCTTGTTCTGCACAATGTGTATATTGTGATGGTCTAAACCAATCTGGAGCAGAACTTCCTGTCTCCCATAAAGCTGGGGAAGTAACCCTAACTCTATTATTAGGTAAGGCAACTATGTTGCCTTTCCATTTTCCGTCTGTTAATGCAAGGACATGACTTTGTTTGTGTTGTGCTGGGCAATCTGCAATTTCGCTTTCAGAATAATCTACAGTAAATAAATATCTACCTGTATGAAACTCTCCATCAATTTTACAAAGCCACGGAGATGGTTTGCATCTATCAAAAGACACAATTGAGTGATAATGTGAAGGACAATCCCAAGGTTGTGCTAAATGCGTTGGCATTTTCTCAGGAGCTGATTCCATAGGCATGTCATAGACTAGACCTGTAATTGGCATTCTAGCCCACATGGCTCCCCCAGTTTTATTGGGTTCGTCTGTCCCATCTGTTTCACAGCCAGTAAACATAACCTGAAAACTTAAACACCTATCAGGCATTGTGGTAACTGCAATAATTAATCCATGTAAAAACTCCCCCTCATAATCGCCATGATTATGTGTAAAGTCTTTACGAATCCAAACTTTTTCATAAGGAATATTACTTATCAGATAAGCCATTACTTACCTATTCTTCCACCTCTAGCATATCCCTTTTTCTGCATATTCCCAACTACTCCACCGCCTTTTAGCTTTTGTTTGTTTTTGTCATTTTTTTTGTTCTTCATTGTGGTTCTGCTTTTGCCTTTAGTTTTTAACATGCTTCTCTCCTATTTTAAAAAAATTTTTATATCATCATTCACGCTGAAGCCTTTTTTAATTTAGCCTGAACACTTTTTGATAATTCTTTTTTATGAAACAACCTTTGCGAAGTTGCACTATGTGATGCTCCTGTATGAAGCTGACCGTTGGGCATCTTGTGTTTTTTACCTTTCCACTCTTTACCAGACCTTAAGTAATGTTTAACACCTTTCATTCTTAATCCTTTTTATTTTAAAAAAACTTTTATATCCTGTAGCCTTCCGATATCAAATAGCTTTTGATACCACTTTGCAATTGTTTTGTTTGACGTAATAAGTTTAATTGTATTGTTTTTATCAACTACTGCAAACTTATTAACAGGTGGCATTGTTGGGTCTATCATGTCCAACCTACTGCTGTTCTTTGCAACACCGCTCTTGCTCTTGTCCTTGCTAAACCACTTCGTACCCTTAAACATGCGTACTGTAATGCATCTTGTATGTGTGACATGTCGTCTTTTAACGGTCTGTCACGGTATCTTGCAGTACCAGATACTTTAAGACGTTGGTATTGGTACTTACCGTTTAGTCCCTTTCTGAGTACTTTACATCTTTTATCTAGTAAAAAAGCTGGCTTTCCATCGTTCATTCTTGTCAAAAAGAATGCAACAGCTTCTCTTCTGGGCAACCAATCGTTAGTATCTGCTATCTCAGTTGGTATTCCGATTTCAAATAATTCTTGAACACATGATCTTTCATCTACTTGTGACCTCTGGTTCCCACTAGGGTCACATGTAGAAACCTTTGTATATCCTGAGTAGTTGTTTAACAAGATTGGTTTCACAATATCACTAGCGAATTGTCTTATACCCATGTCTTCTGAAACGATTTCTTCGAGTACTTGTATCTGACCTCGATTCGTTTGTTGCATAATCACGCAACTAGGAGTCAATCCAAAGTCCCATCCTAAGACGATAGGGATGCCCCTGATCGGCTCCAAAGGAGTTTCGGATACATGTATCTTATCTTTGAACTCTGGGAACACAGGCTTACCGTCTGAGGTAGAGCCATAGTTTCCTAGAACAAAAACATTAATCCAGTTGTCGTCTTTTGCTCCTAACATGTTAAGATAGTAATTATAACCGTTAGGTAAGTTTTCTATATTCTCTGCATCTGGGTTTGGCTTATATTCTTCACCATCTTTATAAAGCCCCCCAGATTGTCGAAAGAATTTCCAGCCACTAGGGGTTTCTTCTTCCGCAAGTTTAAAATACCACGAGTCATCGTCAGGGGGGTTCGTATCAAGCAGTACACATGGACTGTGAAAACCACCATCTGTTTTTCTAGGGAACCTACCTACACGTTGCGTTGCGATATCAAATATCTCTTTTGGTACTTCTGAACACTCGTTAATCCATGCAAGTGATACTTCGAGCGATCTCATTCGACCAGTATCTGATGCTCTATCCAAAGCCATAAACCAAACTTCTAACTTCAAACCAGTCCCATCCCCAATGTCGGAAATGTTCATGGTGCTAGTAATTGGAGTATCCCATTTGATAGGAGCAATGTTATGTGGGAACCATTGTTCCCATGTTTTAATTGTTGTGGACTTTAGTTCTGGATATGTGTTTCGTATAACTAACGCTCTACACTTGCGTACACCGTCAGGAGAGGGCGGTTGTTGTAAGGCTAGGTTAACTATCTCTATACAGCAAGCGGAGCTTTTACCGCTTCCTACGCACCCCATAAGACCTTTTACAAATCCCTTTGCCTTATGAAACTTCTTAGCAACCTTACCACTAGGGGAATAATTAATTACTTCCATTGCCATAACCGTTTAATGTGTTCTTTATCAAATCATTCAAGTCTTTTTCCCTACGATCAAAGATATGACCAAACAAAGAGAAGTTCTTCCACATAACCAAAGGAGCATCATCTCCCATATATGCGTTCTCAACATTAAAGTCTATAAACTCTAAAGCTTCTTCTTCGCTCATTCTATCACGTTGAACAAGTATTTGAACCATTAGGTCTGCATCGTAAACAAGCTTTTTAATTTTTTTACCACCATAATAGACATCTACTGCTCCAAGGATAGCCCTGTTGAATCCTTCGAGCATTACAAACTCATCTATCTTTTTCGTCTGAGTCGTCTTCTTCGTCTTCGTCATCAGGAACTCCAGCTACGTTTAAATTAAAAGTAATACCTTGAGAGGTATGCTCCATCTTAACATCTGATAAGTTCGGTAACGACTTATCAAGAAGTATTTTAATAGCGGTTATCTGAGAGTTCTGTAACTCAACATCTCCACCAATATGGCTCATAAGCCTATTGATTAGCTGAGATGCCTGTATCTTCTTCCTGATTTCCTCAGAGTGTCTAGGATTTAATCTTCGTGCCATTTCATTTCCTGTTTCAAAATATAATAAGTGTGCGTGTATATGCCCTATACATGTATATTTTACCCCTATGTACACAGCCCAAGTGTCCATGTACCCCCACCTATGCATGCTGACTGCCTGAGCTGTCGATGTAGCCCCTTTAGGACTCCACCGCCAGAAGAACTACCGTAGAGCATTCTAGAGCGTAGGACTAGCGTGAGAAGCCATAGCATGTACATACACCGTAAAACGATTAACAAGCCAATGTACAGGTCGATAGAGCGAGAGAATGCGTAGCAAAATCCAGAAACCCCCACCTCTACTCTTCACCCCCCTCCCTTTTTCTGTAAGGGGGGTTTCTCTTTCTCCCTATTAAAACCTTCGATAAAGCGTTGATTTAAATACCTTTTTCGAGCTGACTTATATAGGAGCATTACAATGAATTATCAATATGACATCATCAAGCTTTTGTTTTGTATCGCATGGGTAACAATCATCATACCTGTAGTATCGCTGTTCGGATACTTCCTCTATCTTGCTGAGCCATCTGCTGGATGGCACTACGCTATTCTGTTCAGCATTGCATTGGTAATACTGCATAGTCCGTGGTTCGTATATAAGGGCTATGAAGCAATCCGTAGCATCTATAGAGATTACAAGTTCTCACGGGATATCCGTTCTGCGACACGCTGGTAGTCTTCCTTAACCAGCATTCTCTTTCATTCTATCCCCCTCTTACTTATGTAAGGGGGATATCCTTTTCTCCCTTTAACTTCAAACTGGAGGTCATACCATGACTGACGTTGTAAACTCTGGCTCAGCAGTTCAATCTGAGATACCTCTCGCCCAACAGAGTCAATCTGTTGATGCCCCTGTTACTGCTAAACAGCGTAACTACCTCATGTCCTTTGTGGACAAGCAGAGAGACCCTCTCAAGAAGGAGTCTCTCACTCAGGCAGTAGAAGCAGTTCAGACTCGTGCTGAAGCTTCTAAGATGTTGACTTCGCTTCAAGCGATTGACAACACTCGCCAGCTCAGTCCAGCTTTGGTCAACAAAGCTAAACAGCTTGGCGTTGCTCTTCGTCCTGTCAACATCGGTGGCAAGACGATTTACTTCTTGACCGAGCATTCAACTAGCTATTCGCTATTGAAGGCGGTGCAACAAGCTCACCACAGCTTGATGCAAGGTCAAGACCCAGAGTCAACTTGCGAAACGCTGATACTACAAGTCAGTAAGCTTGTAGCATCTACTGCTAAGTTCGAGGAGTTGCATCCATCAACCAACCGTGACGAGGTGCAAACCGAGTCAATTTGGAACTACGATTCCAGCTTGCAAGAGTTTCAAAAGCAAGCGGATGTTCCACCAGCGGAGATTTGAACTACCTCCGCTTCGCTTCGTGGGTGAGCTTCGCTCGCCCCGAAGCTCGGTTTTCAGAGCGACCGAAAGGTCGCTCGAAAAAACCCCACTAAACACATTGTATCTAGTTCTAGGCACACAAGTTTTTTTAAGCTTGAGCATATGTTGCCTAGTTCTAGGCACACACACTTTTTAAAAGGAGTATTAACATGGTACTAGCAGTTACTAACGAGAACTATGAATTAAATACATTCTATGGTTCATTGGAGTTCACTAGTTTGAGTCCAGTATTTCCTAAGTATTGCGTATCTGAAGGTGTCAAGCACCTGATGGAGCGTTGTAATGCTAGCTGGCTTGTAACAGATGTTGTTGCATGGCATTCATCAGCTACACATAACTCTGTACGTTTAATGGTTGCAACCTTAACGGTTGACCGTGATAACGAGCGTGGTGACGGAGTCCTTAACATTACAGATGAGAATGGCATGGGTTACTATTCAAAGCTATACAATTTTGTCTCTTTGAAGGACGGCAAGTATGAACTCTGGATTGCGGTGAATTACAATGGTTACACAGTCTATCTACCATCTGAGCATTAGGAGATGACATGAAACTATCACACCTTCATCGTCCGTTCGTTCTAGACAAGACATTTGTATCTCCTGTTCATAAGAACGCACCGAAGCTTGAGTTTGAGTGCCGTATTGCATACGGTACTCCTCGCTTTTATCCAGCAACTAGATTCACAACAGAATCCATGCGTATGTTTAACAACTCTAACAATACAATCAGCCCAGAGCAGATAGAAAAAATTATCAGCAATGGAATGTACAACGTAACACTAACAACTACTATAGATTAGGAGAAGTTATGAAACCATTACAACTTGTTTATGTATGTCAAGTAGACCGTGATTTGTTTGAAGGTCTACAGACATCTATCTCAGAAGTCACACTCCATATTGCTAACGGTTCGTATCACCATGTAGCATCTGCTTTTGTTAATAGTATAGCTGATGTTAATGATATCTTTTCTCCTTCTGCGTTTGGAAGTAATAAAGAATACACAGGTCTTAGTATCCGTACAAAACGTACCCTAAAAGCAGAAGTAATAGTTCATGGAAGTGAAGATCAACGTAAAAACTATCAACATCCTAAAGTTATAGTACACAGTCCTATGAGACCCGTATGTATCACAGATGTGCTTATCGTTCCTAATTTGCCACACGGTTTTAGTAACTGGTTTCTAAAAACACGCTCTGGTTTACAGTTATTTGCTACCAGCGAAGACATAGACCCACCTTACTTACAATGGGTGCATGAGCATTTCAAACAAATGGAACGTCATAGTATGACAGAAACAGAAGCCTATGATTGGGAGATTCCATTAACTTACGAGACTATAAACAGTATAGTCTGGCATCCAGAAAAACTAGGAGAAGTAAATGAATGAAGAAACAACCATCCCTGATTGCTGTATATGTGGCGAGTCTTGTCGTAATGACAAGACTGGCTGGCATCAAGGTCACAACCCAGCACCTTTGAAGTCCGAAGGTAGATGTTGCGATGTATGTAACACATTAGTTATTGCTATGCGTATGAACAAATACTTAAGCAGTAAACTGCTGGGTTAAACCCCAGCCTTGAGCTAATTATTCCTAGTTCTATTTCCACACTTAAGGAGAAATTATGAGTTGCGAACACAATGTGTCAATCCAACAATCTTTGTTTGACAAAATAATGCTGATGACAATCAATGAGTTTGCTCATCACATCGGCAGACATTTCAATAGCGAAGATGAACGACTAGTCTATGAACTGTGTAGTAGAAACGACTTCTTCAAAGGCAAAGGCGATTTTACATTCAATAAAACTGTTGACGATTTAGCGAACCACTTATGTCATGGTTCACTTGATTGTCCACCAGACCACGATAACGATACTAAAGATTTAAATACCTTGCTTAATCTAGTAACCCAACTTGTAGATTATCAGTTCGACAATCTACCTGACTATCAATAACAGGAGAACGTATGCCTAATAACCCCAATATTTATTTGAATGTTGAAGTCTTTGACAAGATTGCCGACTGTGAAAACTGGGCAATGTTTACAGAGACAGGCAACAAAAAGGTTCAAAGAATTTTTCAGCAAACTTTACAACGAGACAGAGGAAAGTATGCAGAAGAATACTTTTTATTTGCATCCAAAGCAGTAGATAAACTCAGCAAGAACGAAGCCTTCGGAGAAGCGATGGATTCTGAAGTACGCAGAACTCTTTACAACCGCATTGAACATGTACTAGAAAAGTCCGACATGCTTAAGTTCGGAGAAAGCTGGGACAACTATGTTTGGTAATAAACCTAAGCAATGCAAGCTATGTCACAACAGAGGTTACATTCATACTTACAACACCCAAATGGACGTAGATGAAATACAACGATGTGACGAGTGTTGGTTTGAAAACCAACCTTGGTCACTTCCAAGCGATGAAGTTGCATTCAATGAAATGCAATTCACTAAACAATACTGGTCAATTAAGGAGAACCAATGACACATATGACAATCACGAACCATGAAGATGGTTCGAGAGAGTACGCTTTACAACCATGCATAGATTTTGTTTACAACGATGGCGGTCGTAGTAAATACTTCAAGGGCAAAGAAGTAGGAGATTGTGTAACTCGTGCGATAGCAATTGCAACTGGTAAGGATTATAAAGAGGTATACGATTTTCTTGCCATGAGTAATGCAAAGCAAAGAGTTACTGTCCGTCAAAAACGCTCTAAAAAAACCATGAGAAAAGCCAACAAAGTAACTGCCATCTATGGAATCTCAACCAAACGCAAATGGTTTAAAGATTACATGCAGTCTCTTGGTTTTACATGGACTCCTACTATGTCCATTGGCTCTGGTTGTAAAGTTCATCTCAGAAAACGTGAGCTACCCAATGGTCGAATCATTTGTAGTGTCAGCAAACACCTCGTTGCAGTAATAAACGGTGTCATCTATGACACATATGATTGTTCCAGAGATGGAACAAGATGCGTGTACGGCTATTGGAAACTTAATGAAGAACAACCTGTGAAACAAGAAGCTAGTTTAGATTATATGAGAAACGCTTTTTATAAAATGGGTTTATAAATAGGAATCGTTATGACAACCAATGAATCACTACGCTTAGCTAACGAGTGCATACTTGCACTTAATGACCCGAAGCACCGTATATATGGGGCATCCGATGCACGAAAAGTTTCTTCTAAAAAACATTTGAATATGGTTCACAGAACTCTTAAAGATGTATTAATCAAAAGTACTAAATTCAATATCACTAACAACATGATTGAAAAGATAGATACAAACTCAATGGGTAGTGTCGATAATTTAATCAAAGCAGTTTACTCTTGCAAAGTACCAAACTATCCTATGTGGATAGAGTTTGATAACCAGTTCCGTATCGATAACCTAAACAAACTATACAGAAGCAAAGGTTATGAAATTGGTACAACTGAAGACAGAAATATCAAGAAGGTTGGTTTTCTGCTAACTAAAGCTGTGAACAGTTCATTCCCAACTCCTCATGGCAAAGGTGATTACATCGAAGGATGGACAGGATTTAGTGTCAGTCAGTTTTTTATGATTGATAACAAGCTTGTCACTCCTCCAGTATCAATAATGTTTATACATCCAAAAGATTTTGATGCAGTTACAGATGCAGAGTGGGATGAAATCTCAGGCATGGGACACCTTCGGTTTAATAATTTTATACGCCCATACTACACAGGCAATGCATGGAATCACAATGTCAAAGCTGACCTTGCTCGTATACATTACGAAACAACTTTGCAATTTTTTAATCCTACATGGTGTGCAATGACCGTTAAAAATAAAACGGACTACAATAAAATACGCCACCTAATGAAACTCACGATGATGCAATGGAGTCCTTGGTGTCAAATGACTGGTCATACTCCTCTTGGATTAACAAACGCCTTGTTACACGACACTAAGTTTTTATACGACTGGGACAATGGTGAAGGCGTTAGTTCTTTTAAATTTCTAAAAGAGATTCACAAAGAACATTGGGACGATAAAAATGTAAAACGTACTACAAAGTGGGATGATAAAAAATATTCATATCACTTTGGACTGGCTTCAATATTTGCTGGCGACTTGCGTTTTATACTACATGCTTTGGCATGTATTAACTCAATAGATACAACACCTACTATTGTCCGACCACCAATGCACAAGACCTACACTCTGTACAACAATCGTGTACCAACATCCGACTACTATGTATTAAAGATTGACCCCACTAGAAAGCGTATACGTTATGCAGATACAAAGGGTTTTGGTTCTCCAAAACGACAGCATCGCAGACGAGGTCATTACAGACGACTGCCTAGTGGTAAGTCTATCTGGATAGACAGCATGGTATGTGGTAATCCAGAGCTAGGTTCTATCAACAAAGACTACGAAGTAATATCCAAATAAACCCCTCCTCCTCTCTACAGAGGGGGGGTTTTCTTTTTCTCCCTTTTAACATCATTTTAATTTACAGCATGGAAAGGATAAATCATGGCTGACACACAACCAATTAGCATTGAGCTAAACGAATCTCTTACAGTAAGTATCGACCCTAAAGAAATAGTTGACGTACTAGAGAATCCATTACTTGACAAAGTCAAGGAAGACATTGAATACAAAATTGAATCTGCTATCGAAGACATTGACGTTGATGACAAGGTTCAAGACTGGATGTACAACTCATTTGACATCAGCGACTACAGCAGAGACATCGGTGAACACGCTTGGCAAGCTATCAATGATGAAGTAGATTTGAATGCACTTGCTGATGACGTTAGGTGTCTTCAAGAAGAGTTTGAGCCAATCAAAGAGCTAGTATCACTATCTTTGAATCCTGATTTACCTTCAATGTTCAAAAGTCTTCACAATTCTAAAAGAGATTTGCATAACCGAATAGAGGAACTTGAAAAGAAGTATGCTCCTTTTGACAAGGTTCAAAATCTTATTGATGAGACTGTAGGAAATAGCATGAAGGGCATTGAAACACTCAAAAAGTTTTGGGTAATGAAACTTCATAACTCCAAAGGGTATGTATCGTTTGAGTTAGTTGACTACGAAGAAAATAAGTTTATGTTCTCATCTTTGTACCTTAAGGGAGAAGAAAGCTACCACAGTAACGATAATATTTATTACAATCCGTTCACCGTCTTTAGCAAAGCAATCCTCCCTACAGACAAAGAAATGTTTGAAGAAACAAAGGAGGCAGAAAATGTTTAGGTCATATCAACTTCGTAACTTGCACAAGTTTCTAGAATATATAGAAACTTGTCCTTGCGACTACACAATCTCTTCAATGTCTGGTGGTTTTGTACACGTTAAGTTCTTTGTTCCTGTAGACCGAGACATCGAAGACACAAACCAAAAGGAATAATCTATGGAAGAAACACTCGTTGAGCCTGTTATTTACAGCAGTCCCTATTACGAAGGGGGTAATCCTCGTATCACAATTGCACAAAAAGCTCTGAACAAAAAGACTGCGTTAGAGATAATCGGTGGGTCTCTTAGTAAAACATCTAAGATGCCTTGCTTGTCATGGGGTATCTCTACCGCATACTGTAAGACTGGTAGGAAGTTAGCAAAAGTAAAAGGCACTCCGTGTGCCACATGTTACGTTGACAGACCTACCAGTCGTTACAGGCTGTCAGCAGTTCAAAAGTCACACGAGAAAAGACTTCGTGCATTGCAACATCCTAAGTGGGTACAAGCAATGTCGTTTCTCATCTACTTAGAATTGAAGAACCGTGGTATTCAATACTTTAGATGGTTTGATAGCGGTGACTTGCAAAGTGTAGAACACTTAGATTTAATTGTTCGTGTTGCCCAGAATGTACCAGAAGTTCGCTTTTGGCTACCAACTCAAGAACGTAACATTGTCAAAATATATCGTAAGATATACGGCAAAGAACCAGACAATCTTTGCATTCGTTTTTCAAACAGCAAAATAGATTCATATATCGACCACTCTGAATTTTCTCCCACCTCTTCAGTTGCAACCAAAGAACGCTTCTCACAACTAGAAGACCACGGATGGCAAATGCGTTGTCCAGTCTATTTGAAGAAGGATTCTGACCCAGAGAAAGGCAAATGCGGTTCATGTCGCATGTGCTGGAACTCAGCAATAAAACATATATTCTACCAGTTGCATTAATATGTAACTGGTAGTACCATTATGTAATGTTTATTAACTTTTATTTTAGGAGAACCTATGAACCATTATGCAACACTTAATGAGCATGGACTGCATCCCAGTCGCATGCTTACGGAGCTATGTGTAGCCAACGATTCTGGTCAGCCAAAGTTTCCAGCTTTGCCAGAAGCTTACAATTACGAACCTGTATTCGCTGACCTACACTACGATGTAGAATATTTAGATAAGATCACTATGAAAGTATCCGACAGGCGTGGTCTAATCAATCCAAACAACGGAAACTATATTGGTACAGTTGGTCTTAGACATGTAGTCCACAACTTCAACACAGTATACAGTCAGTTTACTTCTCGTCTTGAAAACTCAGGCCTTGACTTCAGCGGTTCTTCAGTCAAGTTTGTATCTAATGCAGACCATTCAAACCTAGAAGTATGGGTAGATTGTCCAGCAATAACATTCAATGACTTGCTAGGCGAAGAATCCCATATGCTTATTCGACTGCGTGATTCTCACAATCAGTCTGCTGTTCGTTCTATATCAGCAGAAATTATCCGTGACTTCTGTCTCAATGGTTGTGTCTGGGCATCTAGAAAAGCTAAAGAGTACAACACTTACATAAGTGAAATGCATACGAAATCAGCTCGTCCAGTTGAACTTGCGAACTCTGCTTCTAGGTTTCCTGTAATGCTTGCTCATCAAGCAGAACAGATTGGTGCATTGAAGAACATTGTAATCAAACCAGACGATGCATTTGAGTTCTTCAAACGAACCTTATGTGCAACGGTTCGCAAAGGCGAAGTCAAAACCAACGAAGAAGAACGTAAGCGTTGTGTTGAAAAGTGGGACAAGTATCATCACGATGGTAATACTCTTTGGAGAGCATACAATGTATTGACTGACTTCTCCACTCACATTGACCAGAACCATCATAACCCAGTTGTAAAGCGTGAACAGAATCGTTCTAAAGTTCGTTCTGCCTTGCAAGACAAATGGTTCAAGTCCTTACTACCTTTTGAGATTGCTGATGTCGATACCGTTTAGGTCATGGGATGACTTAAAAAAGACTGATGTTACGACAGAGTACATTGAGCATTCATTGCTTGATGTACTCTCGACTCAAGACAAAAAGAAAATAATTGAATGGCAAGAGTGGCTTAAGAAAGGTTATGAGCTTAACGCTATATCTCCGCAGTTGTTTTCTTATTTCGTTAGCCGTTTAGATTTTTATATAAACGCAATGAATCCAATCACAGGAAAGGATGGCAGTAAAAAATGTTAGGTTATAAAACTTTCTTGAAGACAGCACCTGACAGAAAGATTAAGTTAACAGAAGAAATGAAGAACATGCTGTTAGATTACGGCATGTTCATCTTTCATGTTCTTTGTGATACGAGAATGAAGCATCATGTCAATGATAGCTTTCAATCAAACGACTATCACGTAGATTTTATATCTGATACTTACAAATGGTTCTGTTATTTAAAAAACAACGACCCAAAATCTACTAAGTACAATGTACCTATGCAAGAGTTTGGAGAAATGATTTACAAAGCAATAAGACCCAACCTCATATATGAAGAAAAATTCTTAGACCACACATATGATTCAAAAACCCAAGAACTAAAGTCGTTAATTAACCGTAAAGAGTATGTATCGCTTATCTATGATTTATATGAACGTGATACAAGAGATTGGTAATTTTTTTTTGAAAGGATATTTTATGCCAGTTATACCAGAATCAGTTGAAATTTCTGAACAAAGAAGGACTAGAGTCTACGTCTTCCTTACTAGGCTAAGAGTTAGTGGCAACGCTCCGAACATGATGGATTCTTGGAAAGACGTAATGCGAGCTTTTAGTATTCCTAAGAGAGATTCTCAACGCTTAGCTATTGATTGGATGGAATGGTTTGAAAACCAACCAGAACATGTAATAGAAGCAATTGAGAATGAAGACCCAGAAGTCAACATCGTAGTTAACTAATGGGCAGAGTATTTATTTTAAAGTGTTTATTTAACTTTATCCAATATCCGTGGATTGAGATAAGAGTGCTATTAAGATAAATACCCCTTACAATGCGAGGTAGCTTCGGCTACCTCGTTTTTGTTTTCAAAAACTTTTATAAGTACATGCCCATAGTTCTAGGCACACAACATTATTTCTTTGCAAATGTTTTTACGTTTGTTGGTTTCTTTCCAGTATTACTTGCTTTTCTTTTTCTTCGTACTGCTGATTTTTTTTCTCCAGCACTCATTGACCTAGCTTTACTTTGAGGAACACATTTAGGATATTTTCTTTTCTTACTGCTTGAAGATTTTCTGCCACACTTCTCGTGTGTACCGTCCTTTTTTTTTGAGCCAATGTCTACCCACTTTTCAGCAAACCACTTTCCTAATCCTCCCTTAGCCACGTTTCTTCTTAACCCTATTATCTTTACCTGACCATGTGCCACCTTTACTACGATACCATTTTGAAGCCCATGCGTTAGCATAAGCCGAGGGGTATACCTTAAATTTCTTTTTAGCCAAGGCTTTTGCTCTTGACCACAATGATGGGTTGTTTGGTTTTGGACTTGACATTAGCAATCCCACTTTCTTAGTGCTTTGTTTATCCTACTGTTCGGGTCTTTTGCAGTCTTGCTTCCTGTTAGTTTCTTCTTCATGCCCTTCATTCTTGCACAGAAACTCTTTCTTCGACTTGCACTCTTCTTGCTTTTTTTTGCTTGTTCTTTTGATACTGGCGGTTTTAAATTTGCACCAGTCTTACGTTTAAAATGTTTACGACCAGCTTCATTTAAGCCACCTTCTTTGTTCTGATATTTTTTGGCAACCATTTCTATTCTCTAATAAAAAACCCCCAAGCAAACCGCAGAGATTACTTGGGGGAGACCAAAGAAAAAACATATCATTATGGAGACCTATAATGAATGATAATAGTACCTATATTTAGTGTGAGTTATAGATACTATTACTTATAGTATACACCTGTTTGATTGTTTTATGCGTATTCTTGCTTTAGCCAATCCCATAATTTTGTAGTTAAACTTTCTTCCTCAACTGCTAGATTCTTTAAAGCCTTTCTTCTGTATTTCCATGCTTTATAATTAGTTATGCTCATGTTTTTTGCACATTGTCGTACACTTCGACTAGTCAACACATGATATATCTTGTCACGTTCTAGATTAAAATGTCTCCATTTGTAACTCAAAGCTAATTGCTTTGCACTTGCTTCTTTTTCATGGGGATTTCCGTAAGTCCAGTATGCCCACAAGATTTCAAAAGGCTGTTGCCTATTGATAAAACTAAGTATCAAGGCTGATTGAGCATGGAAGTCAAAGGGAGTTAACTTATCCTCGTCATGTCTAAACTTATCCTTGAATGAGAATATTGTGCCACCCCTACTGACAATGCTTTTATCTCTGGTCTTAAAAGCAAACTTTATTGCTTGGTCTGGACTATAAAAATTCATGCTTCTTCAAAAGTACATACTAGCTTTGCAACATCTCCAAACATTTTTTTAACAATCACACTTACTACCTGTACGTCATCTACGAATACCGTTCTATTGCAAGCATCTAGAGCAATTTTAATTACATTATCTATGTCTGGTTTGCTAGGTGCAATGAGATTTTTTTTAGCGATTTCTTTTTTTGTTTTATTCCAACTTACTGGTATCGTATGATACGCAGTAATTGTAGCCTTGATAGGGAATGTAAAGGGTTCTCTACCATCCATCTCTTTGAGTGCAAAGTCTCTGATGATGGACTCGTAAGAGCGTGTCCTTTGAGGAGTTATAGCTACGCCAGTTTTCTTTACAAAGTGGGGTCTGCCTTTGCCGACCACCTTACCATGTACCTCGAAGTGTATGTAGTTACGCTCCATAGGCTTTCCTTTCGAGCCTATTGTTTGCTTGCTGGCTCCTCCAAATTTCAATCTCATATTCAATCTTCTTCAACAAGAACCGATAACGAGCTTCATTTTCAGTAGCTTCCTTCAAAGCATCTAACACTTGCAAGTAATCTGTATCACACCTAGCAAGCTTTTCTTGCGATGCAACAGTCTTAGCACCATCTCTTTCAGCTACGTTCATGCACATAGCCAGCTTAGATTTTTTAAATTCTTCTATATAAACCAAATGAGCCTTAGCTTCTGCGTACTGCGGTATCAAATCTCTAAACTCTGTTAGTAACTCTTCAGTTCTATTATCCAATTTTAATCACTCCTTGTCTCGCTAATTCATTTATAGTTCTACATATAGCAGTTAAAATGAAGTCACGCTTTTCTTCTTTAGTCATTTTATTACCTTGGTCATACTCAGAATGGCAGTTCCAACACAACCAACCCCCCATGATATCACTTGCCTTGATGCCTTTGCCTTTACCAAATTCTAGTAAATTCGCATGAGCTAAGACAATCGTTCCATCATCTGCACCACACATAACGCACGGCTGATGCCGTGCAATATCTTTTAATTTTTTTGAACGTACATAGTAAAACTCATTTCCGTTTACAGAAATCGACAACCCACTTCTCCTTTAATTTCTCGTAACATGCCTTGCAAACCCAACCATCTTGAAGTTTTGTACCACCAATAGTTTCTTTGAAGTCTTTACATTCATGACAAAATGTTCTCCCCAAAGGCCACCCCCTGTACCCATTCATTAGTCTTTGACCTCAATATAGTTTTCTCTAATGTAAGTTACCTTTACGTCATCTCCAAACCTTTCTCTAAATTTTTTAAGGTACTTGTAGGTAACTGGGAACATCTCTGTTTTTTCTTCCTTTGTATAATCTCTGTTTAATTCAGAAATCGACAGAGTCTTCAAAACTACAAAACTCTCTTTCTTCTTTAAATCTACCATTTCTTTTATCCCACGTTAATTGAGCCATGCCAGTCTTACCTAGCCATCGTGAACGTACCTTCTGTACATGAACTTCAACTTCATCACTCCCAACCATCCTATGTACAGCAAGTATGTTGTCAGCTTTGTTATAAAAATGTGCAGAACCAGATACGCTGTAACCGTCAGGGACTGGATAGTTACCTTCTTTATCCTTTGCAAGCTTTGCTGGATGTGCAACAAGCCATATATGCACAGAATAATCTCTGGCAAACTTGCGTAATCTCGTTAAGAAAGCAGATACATACTCTGTTTCTGATGCAACCCCATCTCTTCGAGAATGGTCAATTTCATTATAAGGGTCTATTACCAATCCTCTCATGCCGTAACGCTTAACAAGCAAGCTTGCATTAGCAAGCACAGCTTCGAGTGTAGGTTCTTCGGGAAGTATAAAGTAATAGTGTTCGTTTAACCACTTTACACCATCTTTAAACTCCTGATCTGTGAACTTATCTATTCTTTTACCTACTTTTTTCTCAAGTAATTTAGTCGTATGCCACTCCAATGGCTGGTTTTCAGGAGAACATACACCAAATATCCAATCATTCTCAGCTAAATTAATAGTCAAAGCATCCAAAAACTCAGATTTTCCCATTGATGGTATGCCAGTTACGAGAGTCCATTGACTCTCGACTGGCGAATAAAGCTCATCTAAACAACCCCAACCTGTGCCTGTACCCATTGGCATTCCAGTCTCTCGAATAAGTTCGAGGTTCTTATAAATCTGCTGAATAGTAAACAATCCTTCGACTGGGTATGGCTGAGCTTCAGCAATCATCTCCTTAAGACCATCAACACCTAGATTCTGAAGAACATCGTTAGCATCCTTCATACCATCTGGATAATCTACAGTCTTACATCTCTCTCTTCCAAGCCTTCGAGCCAGCTCATTGCCTAGCTGAATGCCTACGGCATCGCCATCGGTACATATAATGAACTCTTCGACAGCATCTAATTCGTCATAGTTAAGATAATCAAATTTACTGCCGTAATTCTTAGTGTTAAGTGGACTTGCACCATCAGGCACGCTACATACATTATTAAAACCAGCCGTCTGTAAGCTAAGCATATCTATCTCGCCTTCGCAAAGTATAGTTGTACTGCTTATATTATCAAAACCATACAATATTTTCTCTGCGTTTGCTTCTTGTTTGAACTCTTTAGCTGTCGTTCTATACTTTCTGTTAACTACTTTTGAGTTCTTAAGGTAGTCGAAGACTATTACATCTACTTCTTTTCCCAAAGCAGACATATAACTTAGCGTGCTATATAGTTTATTTTGACTGATTACTGGTTCTGAAATGCCACGTTCCTTTAAATAGTTAAAGTGGTCACTACTCAATTTGACCTCAGCAATCTCTTTTATCTTGGCTATTTTCTTATCTGCGGTGTTGATGATCGTTCTCCTTTTCTCTGGTAAATATCCTGACCATTGACAATGATGACACACCCACACTTTCTTCGTCAGATTAACACTCAAGCATTTAATGTTTTTCTTTTTGCGAAGATGACTACACTTGGGGCAAGTAGTTTTTATTTCCCCACTCTGTGCAGAACTTCCTATCTTTATATCATAATCAATGTAATCATTCATATCATTTAACTCTTTTTAGTGTAAGTACTTAGCGTACTTACACTAGACTCTTCTTTTAAAACCATTATACTCTTAGTGTAATTGTATTTTTTTAGTTGTCAAGTCATTTTGTACTTGCAAATACATTTTATTACCTGTATGCTTTGTTATGTTACTAAATAAAAATTGGAGAAAAAAATAGTGACTACTACAACGACCAAAGAACTAGTAAAGAAATTTATAGAGACTAAATTTGATAAATTAGTAGATAAAAAGGGAAAGTTTAGTTATGCACCTTGGGCATCTGCCGTAAAACAATTGTTATTGGTTGCACCCAACTCAACTTTTACTTTTGAGCCTGTGGTTTATTATGGAGATACATGCATGGTATCAACCACGGTGACTATCAATGACAAGAAGTTACCATGCATATTGCCTTGCTATGCTACCCCTAGAGGTGGCGGTAAGCCTTCCTCTATATCTAACCCAGACTCATACGAGCTAAACACATCCTATATGCGTTGCTTAGTTAAGAATATAGCTATGCATGGTTTAGGCATAGACATCTACACTCAGGATGAGACTGATGAATACTATATGGAGTTCGATGATGAGATTGATGAAGAAAAAGAAGCCGATCTTCCTGAACCGCTTCGAGCGAAAAATATTCGTGCAGACAAAGCGAGAGAAGATAAGATTAAATCTCAAGCAGATAATGATCTGGGCAAAGACACACTTTTCAAAGTTCACGAATCGATAACACGTTATGGCTTAGAAGAAGCTGGGTTTGTAGTGATTTTAAATACAATTTGCAAAGACCATAAAAGTAAATTGAAGTTTAGAAATCTAGAAAACTTTGAGAAGGACATTAATAAGATTCCTGAGAACATACTGTCCTCAGTACTGGAGCGTGCAAACACATTTATTCAAAAGAACGAAGCAGTTCGCATGGATAAAATAATTGATGAAACTGTTTAGGAGATAACATGGCTTTCAAGAAACAAGAACCAAAACCTCAATGCTCACTTATTATCTTTGATAATAGGGAGAAACAAAAGAAATGGGATGAAGAGAACGGTCATAAGGATGGCTCTTTTACGAAAGGTAGACCCCCTATGTCCAATGCAAAAATTACATTTGAAGTTGATTTAAAAGATGAAGACGGTAACATATTAGTATATGCTGGTACAGAACTAGAGTCAGGGTTATATCTGAACAAATCAAAGGACGGACTGGTGTTTAAGAAGGGTAACATTAGTGCTACAAAGTCACAGTATAAGAAGCTTGAACAAACATTTCCTAAAGAAAAAAAAGAAGACAAGGAAGACAAGGAAGAGGTCAAGAAAAATAAGGTAGAGGAGTCTATAGATTTTTGATAGTAACCAACAAAAACAATTTACCAGAGCCACTCGTCAGAGCCTTCAAAGTACTGAACTCTAAGTACGTTGGTGGGGGTAATGTTAGCGTGACAACTCTCAAAGATAGTCCTCAGATACATAAACTGAGGACTATATTCAAAGATTACGTCACAGTCGATGCTGAGAGCATGCTTTATTCTGTGCTAGGTCAAGCTATGCATCAAGTCTTAGAGAGTGCTAACGAGCGTGTGAACGAGGACAAAGACATACCAGATGTTATAGAAAAAAGATTCTATAAAAAGTTTCTAGGATGGGAGCTAAGTGGTCAGGTTGATCGACTAATCCCACAAGAAGAGAAGATATCAGACTGGAAGATGACATCAACGTGGAAAGTGATGAACAAAAAGTTTGATGACTGGGAAAAACAACTGAATTGTTATGCCCATCTAGCACGATCAAATGGTTACAAAGTGTCTAACTTAGAGATTGTCGCTGTTTTGAGGGACTATAAGAAAAATTCTCAATCAGTAAATTACCCTAAATCTCCAATACAAGTCATCGATATACCTGTATGGGAAGACAAAAAGGTAGAAGAATATATTACAGAACGTATAAAGTTACACAAGAGTGTTATAACAGAAAAAAAAGAATATGTTTGTACTGGCGAAGATCGTTGGTACACGGGAGATAAGTGGGCTTTGATTAAGAAGGGTAACAAGAAAGCCACTAAGATTTTTAGAACCAAAGAAGAAGCTGGAGAAATCGGTAAAGAGTACAAGTTAGAGTTTAGAAAAGGTACTAGTATACGATGTGAGAACTATTGTGAGGTTTCAAATTTCTGTAAACAATATAAAGAGGAAAAAGAGAAAAATGAAAGAGGATAAAATATTATCAGTCGAAGAACTTGCAAGCTTGTTAAATCTAGGTAAGAATTTAATCTACAGTTTATGTAGGGACGGTTCAATACCTCATCAAAAGTTTGGAAGAAAGATTAGGTTTTCACAGAACGCTGTATTAGAAAAGCTAAACAATGACTTTCATAACAGACAAGCTGAGAGTAATGCTGAAAAGTAAATGCGTTGTTTAAAGTGTTCTTCTAATTCATTTAACACACTAGATACTAGAAATGAATTTCACCCTACTCTCAAAAGAATACATGATGTGATGAAAGATCACACCAATGCTATTTATAGACGGAAACAATGTGCCGAATGTGGTTTTATGTTCTTTACCAAAGAACATTTTATTATCGCTTATGAGAAATTACAGCGTGTAGTAAAGGTAGTTCAGAAACCTGAGAAGAAAAAAACAAAAATAAGTAAACCTAAACCTACACCAAAACCAAACAAACCAAAGGTCACAAAAAGAGTAAGTGCGAAAAAAGTCAAACACGATAGTAAAGACAGCTTGTTTGATGAAGTGGAAGATTTAGAAAATCGTGTTAACTTAGACGACATTGGGAAGGAGTTGGGAATTGATTTCGGGAAAGAATAATTGGACTATGGTAGATAGTGTTGAATATCGTGATAATGTTGAATCTCCTAGTCATTACAATCGGGGGAAAATAGAATGTATAGAATACATAGAAGATTGTATGTGTGAACAATCCTACAAGGATGTTTGTAGAGCAAACATACTCAAGTATGCTAGTCGTGCTGGACACAAAGACAATGAACTCGAAGACGTAATGAAAATTATAAAATACGCAAAGTTTTGGATAGCAAAAATAGAAAGTAAAAAATGATTAAAAATATTATTTTTATAATCTTTTTGAATTTATGGGGAGTAGGTACATACTTTGCATATAAAGCTATCGACCAACAAAACAAAGAGTTTTGGAAGTCAGCTTATCATTTAGGATATGAGCAAGGCTATTTAGTAGCCAAGCATCAATACAGACTTACTAGAGATCAAATGGCAAGTAGATGTATGTTCTTTGATTATGGAGATCAAAATCCAAAGAAACCGTAAAGGAGACAATATGGCATTTAACACAACAACACTATATCAGTTGGTCATCAATACAGATGACCAAAGACTTCTTGCAACAACTAAGGTACGACAGAACCTTTTATTCTCAAGTGCAGTTGCATTGCTAACTGAGTTAACTAAATGGCATTTTATTCCTGAACTTAAAAAGAAGATAAACTCTGTGAAGCCAGTAGATATTGCGAACTTAGAACAGGATTCTTGCCTTGAGTTTTCAACACATGACGGCTGTTACTCAGGCTCTGTATACATTATTAAACGTAGGTGCATTCCTAGTAAGCAAGATTTTATGAAGTTCTTTAATCGATACTCAACACATGAGTCTTTATTTAAAAAACCTAATGCTGATGTACATGTATATGAAAAGGTAGAAAGTTAATTATCCCTGATGAATGGAATTATATCTTTTCTATATCCTTCATAAGATAATTCATCAATAGCTTCTTTATATAATTCTTTTTTCAAATCTTCTAAAGTGTTTTGCAATTCACTAACTTCAAATTCAATTGCTGGATTATCAACTCCAGTCTCTAATCTTTCAATTTTTAATCTTTTGATTTCGTCATTTAAATATTTGGTTTCATCTTTAATTCTTTGGTCAGTTCTTTGAATAAGGTAATAATTACTTATAAGGTTGGGATACTTATAATCTAGGTCATCTTTTCTAAACCTTCCGCTTTCACCGCCAACACCTATGTAATCTGGAATATTTTTATACTCGTTATATAAAGTATTAATTTTAGATCGCAGAACTTGATAAACACCTATATGCCTTCTAGGTGGAACCATTGCGGAAAACCTTCTAGCAAAATACGTTTGATCTTCTGGTATATCAATACCCATTTCTCTTCTTTTGTACCTACCAAAAGTTTGCCATGCTTCGTTTGGAACACCAGATAAATAGCTTCTTGTTAGATGATCAATCATTGCTGGATTAATATCTATACCTTCTTGGTTGTACATATTCCCAGCATTAAATGGAGTGTTTTCTTGTATCCATCTTGCCATTTTATAACTAACTGGATTTACATTTCTAAAAGCCATTTCTGTATCAGACATTTCTGGTCTTCCAAATAAAGAATCTTTATATATTGGAGAACCAAATCGGTTTTCATTTAACCACCATTCTGTAGCACCTTGTGTAATTGTAGGGGCTATAGCTTTAGAAATCATACTAGCAATGCTATTTGCATCGGAGACTCCTGTAGCTATCGGACTAAAAGCTTCAAATACACTAGTAGATATATTCTTAATTGTTTGTTCTATAGACATTCTACCTAACACTAAATCGGTCATATAATGACCGACAGAAAAGAACGCATTCCATCCATAGGCTATTGGCAATGCACCGCCTTCTATGTTTGGAAATAATATCAACATAGTTGAACGCTTATACGTTGGTACTTTTTCTAATGCATCTCCTTCTTCATCATCTTCTTCACTTGAAAGTGATCTAGCTATGACGTTTCCTAATTGACCTATAACTATCCACATCATAGCTATTCGTGCAAATCTCTTTGGATTTTGAACAGCAAGCTTTACCATCTTGCTTGTACCCTGTACTGCTGGGTTAAAGAATAAGTAAGAGTTCCTAAGCCAATCGGCAGAGCCACGCATGTTAAAGTTGACTGATACTTCTCCAGACATGACTGCTGATTCTTTGCCATCTAAGTTTCCAAATAGAGGGTCACGAGCAACAGCATATGTTGCTAATCTAGGAGCAATCTCAAATGGAATGGTAAATGCTTCTAAAGCATTTAACATTGCTGAAAAACCTTCCTTACCTGTAACAAGAGGATTAGCATACTTAATATATTTTTTATAACCTTTTGGTCTTTCTTTACCTATACCCCCAATTAAATTGTCTAACTCTAAAATTTGATCATCAAGATTTCCACGATCTAAAAATGCTGTGAAAGCTCCATTCTGCTTGCCCTCTCTCATCATTTCTAGTAAATAATTAAACTTTTTTGTACCACCAAGAGGTCTAACAACACGCATAATTGATCTTCGTGCTATATCTACAGCCTTTCCTTTTGCTGTATTTACATTTGGTTTGTATGATTCCAAAGCATCATAGAGAGCAACTCTTGAAGCTGGGAGTAAATATCCTAGCATCTTAACTGCACTACCCTTTGGCATATTTTTCTCTATCTCTAAGTTAGAGTACACAGTTTCTACATCTCGAACAAAGTTTATAGGAACCCAAAAAGGGTTCCATGTTGTCATCAATCTTCCGATAACTTTAGTACCTCTGCCCATTTGATATAAAGCCCAGTTCTGATCTGGTGGATATATAAATCCATTAATTGACTCTGAAAAACTACCTTTATCGTTGTATGTAAACTGCATTGTAATAGCTTGACCATTTACTCTAGCAACAAATAAATTCTCTTCACTTTTAATTCTTTTTTCATTGTCTCTGTAATAACTTATATTTCCTTTTTCATCTATGATTTTTAATTTTTCATTTGGTTGAATAGTTACAAAACTATCGTCCCTGTGATGAGAAAGAAAGTCTAAAACTTTCTTTGCAACTCTGTTTTTATTCGCACGAAGCATAGCTGTTTGATAGCTTACTAAAGTTTGTGCAAGTACATTTTGGGCTATGGTTTTACGACCAACTCTCCTTTTATCTCTACCACGAACATTAAGTTTTTTGCCAATAGCACCGCCAACAAAAACAATCTCTTTATCCATTGACTTGCCAAACAATGTTTTACTAGGAACTTCTGCTCGAAACTCTGCTAGAGCATCATCAGTTTCATTTTGTTCTGTTCCAGCCATTGTTCTGTAATGTCTATAAGCACCTTTTCTTTTTTCGCCTTCTTGTCGAGATATCATTCCAGACTCTACTAATAAATCAACTTTCCTATCTCCTAAAGCATCTAATGTATTACCTATTTCTTCAAAGACTGTGCCATATGCTTTTGTTTTATTTTCTTTTAAAATCTTTTCATATTCTGATCTGCTCATACCAGAACCAGTCCAATTAATATTTTTAGTAAAATCTACTAAATTGTCTGGTTGATTCCATTCTTCATCTTTGTTTTCTTCTGATGTTGCCCATTCAATTGTTTTTTCTCTAAGTTCAAAATCATTTAATCTTCTACCCCTATACTCTGGGTTCATTTCATATTTATTTGTCTTCTTGTTTAACACCATTAACAAATGAACTTTGCCATCTTCATCTATATTGGCTGTCAATAATTTTTTGTAATAATCTAAAACTTTTTTAGGCAATCTATTTCTTAGTATTTGAAGATTTGTTTCTTCTGCTGTAGTAGCAACTAAGTATTCGTCTAAATCTTCTATGGTAGCTCCAAGATTACTAGCATCTTCCACTAAATTATGTAGCGGTTTGACAACTGTATTTTTAAAAGACTTCTGATCTTCTGCTTGTTTGCGTTCATAGTTTGTAAAATATATTCTTAAGTCATCTATAGTTTTAAGAAGACCTTGTTTTTCAAGTTTACGCATAGCTGTAAATACTGGCAGATATCCATTCTGAACCCATTGCCAAACTCTATATCTAGCATAACTAAGCGTTCCAGCTTGTGCTGTATCAGTAGCATCAAATATTTTTACAGCTTTCCCTCTTGCTTTATCCCCTTTATATAAAGATTCAAATTTATTTTCATCAAATGTTTTTGCCTTAGCTTCTTTTTTCATTATGTCAGCAACACGTTCATAGTCATCAACCGTATAATGAATATATGGAAACTCTTCTAAATCTTTTTCACTTGCACGTTTTGTTTCAAGGTTTAATCCATTTCTGTGAACAACTGTCCACGAATCTGATAACACATTGTAGGTAGCATAACCTACAATTGTGTTTCCAACTTTTCCAAACAACTCTAGCGTTGGACGATCTGAAACTGGAGAGCCATCAAATACTTTTATACCTTGCTCTTTTGCCCAATCTCTAGATGATTTAAGAATATAACCTAACTCATTCATAGTGATCTTATCTAAATACTGAGCTACTCTAACGAATCCTATCTTTCTTAAACCTTCTGTGAATTTATTAAATATTCTTCTAAGTAATTTAGATTGATCTCCTCTACCAGCTAAATCAGCTAACGCTTCCTCTACTGCTTCTATACGACCTAACTTCAATTCTTTTGCTTTTTGGTCAGCAAGTTTTTTAACTGTACTATTTGTTAAATAAAGAGTGTTGAGAGTGCCATCGAACTCATCTCCTAAAAACCCTCTCATCCCTAAGTGTCCATATATCTCATGGAACAGAGTAAATTCTACGTCACGAATGTCATCATTTAAGTTGTCAGTAAACAAATAAACTTGATTAGTATCTGTATCAAATAAACCTTTTAAATCTCCCTTGCCACCAAACTTTGTCATCAACTTAGTTCGTAAAGGTTCTGGAGTGCTTTTAATATCTGTAAAGTACTTAATGTTTGGCTTATATTTCCAGTCTTTTGTAATCTCCTCTACATACTGGTGCGTATTCATACCAGCAGATACACCACTCCGAACACCAATAGAAGCTCTAAAGTCATTTGGGTCATCAAGAATGTCTTTGTTAGGAGATACATTGTTAACTTCAATGTTTTCGTCTTCTATGTGAATATTCTTACTCTTGCCTAAGTCTTCTTGAAGAGCCTGATTATATACATCTGAGCTGTCTAATCCCATAGAAGCTAATAAGTCAGCTTTGCTCATCTCTTCTTGCATAATCTCGTTCTCATACACCCTGTGAGCTGGATGAATATTGTCATATTCATCTACAAGTGGTATGTCTTCATCAGCTATAGGAATAGCTTCTGATGCAAACGAAGGTTCATCAGACATGTTTGATTCTTTTTTCAAATCAAAATAAAAATCATTTAACCTATAGCTAGATTTAATATCTGCAAGAGGTAAGTTGTCATCTTTAGGTTTTTTGTTATCTTTGACTAACCCTAAAAATGTTTTAAATAAATTAGGATGTTCATTCTCCATGTAATGAAGAATAAAATCTTTTTGATCGTTATAAATATTTATATATTTATCTGAATTTAATTGTTTTTCTGTGTGAGATTTTCTATTAAAGTTGTAATCTTCTAACAACTGCAAGAAACCATCTACGTCTTTAGACCTATGTTTTGTGGTAACTGGGTCAACTCTTGCTTTTTTAAATTCTTTGACATACCTACCTCTTATGTCACGAATCCATTCAATATACTCTTGCTGATCTCTTACACTAACTAGTTCTTTAAACTTATCGTTAAAACCTTTATATCTTTTCCTAGCATAATACAAGTCTGAATGCCAAGCTTTTATTAACTGATCTACAACATCGTTTTCTATTATTGGGACACGATCTACATTTTGTAAATTTGTTATTTTTCTAATGTATTCGTTTTCTAATTTTTTGTAATTATCTATTGACCTTTTAAATGATGTAATCTCAGAAGGACTGGTAAGTAAAAACTGATATTGACTGTTAACAGCGTTAAGTTCTTCTATAGTATTTTTTACTACAAGTGGAGGTTTTTTTTCAAGTGCGGAAAGTTGCATTTCAATAGTTGTGCCATGATTTTTCATCATCATGTCAAACCATTGTATATATTCAGAATCTTTAATCGGTCTACTAGGTTTAAATATATTAGTATATTTCGCTACTTCATTACGAAATTGTTGATTAGTTTTACTTATGTTAAATTCAATCTGTTCTTTTTGTCTTTCTGAAAATGTAGATGTATCTTCCTTAAGCAATAAGAGTTGCTTAACATTTCTTTGCTTAGCTTTATGTAACTGATCTGCTGTTGTAGTTCTAATTATTGGTTTTGCTATATAGTTAGATAAGAAGTATTGATCTTTTTCATCAAGATAACGGAACCCTCTTAAATCTGTTAACGAAAATCTAGAGAATAAAAACTTATCTAGAACGCTTGGGTCAGCAGTTATTTTTTCAGCATCTTTTACTATATATGAATATAAAGAAACTGGTTTTTTTGTCGTATTTCTTTCTAACAAAATCTCCTGTTTTGTTTTCTTTTTTACTGTTTTCTCTAAAAGAGTGTTAGGGTCAACATGTTCTCTAGCTAAATACAATAGTTCTGTTTCTAACCAATCGTTAAACTCTGCACGTTCTCTTAAAGATAAAAACTTATTTTCTATCTTAGTTATAAAGTCTTCGCTGTTGGGTTTTAATTCAAGCAATCTCTTTTGAAACAACAGGAATGAACTAAAGTATTCTGCTTTTGCTTGATAACCTGTACCTCTTTTAGCTACAAAGTCCGACAATGATATTGTCATTATCGGATATGACATAAGAGTTTTCCATGTAATAGGAGTAGACATCCCTACTGCATTATACAAAGCATCTAATTCAGCCATGCTGGTCATCCTACCAGCTTTGTATTCATCAGCTAATTTTAAAAACAGTTCTTCTTGTTGATTCTTGTTTAATGATCTAATTTCGTTTTTAATTTTAGTGTGATACGACAAATCAATATTAAATTGTTTTGTCGGGTCAATACCATCGTCAATAAATTTCTGTTCTAATCGCCTATCTTTGTCAATGCCATCTCTAATAACTTTTATTTTGGTATTGATTTCTCCTTCAAGCTTCTCTCCTAAAGCTTTGGTCTGCTCAGGAGTTTCTTGAGCTGGTATTTGGTCTTTATAATATTCTAAAATTCTAGCAGAGGTATTCGTGTCTTCTTGGTAGACTTCTCTTCTCAAGAGATCACCCATTTCCTCTTCAGCTATTTTCTTTGTTTTATTTAAATCTCTATATATACCCTGTACATATCTTCTTAATACTTCTTGATCTTGTTGAGCTGTACTGTAACCTTGAGCTTGGTCTAAATAATTATTTAACAAAGCTTCTAGTTTAGATTTAATAATCGAATCTTTAAAATATAAGTCTAATAGAGGAGTTGTTCTGCTTGCATCCCTAGTTTCTGATAAAAACTTTTCTAAATTAGCTTTAGCATATCTAAGTTTATCCCGATCTCCCTCAGTAGGACGTTGTTCTTTATCTCTTCCTTCTGTGTCTCTGTCTAACTCTTCACGAACTTTATTATCTGTATCATCTAACCTTAAATATTTTGTTACTTTTTCGTAAAGTTGGTCATAACTTGCTTTATTCTTTTTGAGCTTTTCGATAATAACTTCGTCATAAATTGCTTGATCTTTTTTAATACCGATTCTATCTGTAAGTTCATTTTCATCCCAATTCCTTAAGATTCCTTCTAATTCTTGTAAATATTCGTTTGCTTCCTTAGCTTGTGCTTTAGACTGATTATATCTAGCAAACACATCTGGGTCATTTAAAATCTTTTTTGCATCTTTAAAAAAATCAGCGTAATGATTTAAATGTGGCTCATAATAACCAAATATTCCTTCCAACATTTTTTCTTGTTTTTTGCGTTTACTTTTGTCTTCTATTTTAAAAGAAGGAATAGGTTTACCATCAACCTCTGTAACAAAATATTTTTCTTTTATGTTTTCAAACATTTCATTAAATCGATCTCTTGCTTCTTGATCTTTACTTAGTCTGTCAAAAGCCCTTGCAAATTCTCCATATTGCATCTGTGAGCCAGCAATCATTACAGACTTTTTAGCTTTTCTTTCTTTGATTTCTTGTCTATCTGACTCCTCAACAAAACCACCTTGTTGATATATTGAATAATTCTTTTTTAAATCCTCTACACCAAGATCATATTCATCTTGTGATAAAGTAAATGAATCGTTTCTAAATCCACCATTTACATTAGATGGGACATATTCATCTATCGCCCCGAAGTATGGCTTTTGACTATTCGCAACTAATTTTAACAACTTGTTTCTTACAATGTATCTAAACAACGGAGTATTGTTTAGAGCATAATCAAAACTCTGGTTCAATAAACTACTTAACCTAGTTATTCCCGAACCGTGAAATTCTTTAGCTTTTTCAAAAGCTATTCTCATAGAGGGTTGAAAACTTATATCTCTAATTTCATAAGTACCAACTCCTTTTGATTTCTTGGACTTTTTCGTTCTTCTTAATAATGTTTCACGTTTAAGTTCTTTTCCTATTTCTACCTTTTTTTCTTCACTTACATCTTTTGCTTTTAACTCTTCTTGTAACATGTCAATGACAGTCGCATTTTTTTGAGTATATGCATCATAAATTTTTTGTCTTTGTTTAAAAGATAAATTTAATGGGTTGGAATGAGAGCCAATAGGGTCAACTTTTTTTGTATTCATTCCTACTCCAACAACCATTGGTTTGTTGATGTAGTAATCGTTAGCTAAAACATAATCAATTATATAAGGTGGATTGTCTCTGTCATTTTGAGTATCAACAGCTCCGATGATTTGTCTTACTTTAGTCATAACAAATTCATCTTTGTCATCTTGAGAAACTTGTTTAGTAAACTGACCAAACTCTACAGAATCATCATCTGTTTTTCTACCAAGAAATACTTGTCTTCTTTCTCCTTTGTCTAAAACAATCCTATTACCGTCTTTATCTTTCCCATATTTTTTAAATCTAGGATGATAATCTACAAAGACACCTTCTTTATTTTTAATAAATTTACCAGCTTTTTGAAAAGCACCTTGCTCAACAGCAAGATTAAATTCTTTAAGATTGCTAGGAGTTCTAAACTCTACTTTACCTTTTACAAATACTTTAACTTCTACTCCAGCTTCTTTAAAATTTTGACCATAAAACTTTTCAAAATCAAAAGATATTTCTGAAAAGTTTTTTAATCTTAAACTTGGCATTAACCCTTTTTTAATAAAATACTCTCGTATTTTATTTGGGTTTGGATTTTTAATTAATAAATTTCTAAACTCTTCAGGATTATTTTTATATTTTTTAGTCTGTGCATCATAGCCATAATATTCATCATAGGCATTTTTATAAACTGTTTCTATGTTTTCAAAAAACTTGTCCACTAAACCAGAAGGAAAACGCAAACCAAGTTTGTCTTTTACTTCTTGACCATAATGATAATTAAAATCTTTTGGAGCAACACTTAACTGGATATACTCTCTAGAAATAGAATTAAAGTAACCCCTAAGACTTTCTGTCTTAGGTGTGTATTGACCTACTGTAACTCCATCTGCTGTTTGTAAATCATTGTACTGATAACCTTGGCTAATCAGATAACTAGATATCTGTTTTTCGCCTTTGTTATATTTACTTTTATTTACATAGTTTCTGCTGTCAGTTATAAACGTGGCTCCAGCTCTAACTGCCTTGTTAATTTCCTCGAAGTCTGGGTTTAATCTGTTTGGTGCATTACCATTAGCAGAAACAAAAACTTTATCAGTAGCAGAATATGTACCCATATTTGCTAGTCCATATCTATCAAAGTCTTTTTGATATAAATCAGTAGAAGTGCCTTTTCCACCCTGACCAATAAACTTATCAGCAAGATCAGCTTTTGCCTGATCTTTAGCGTTTATGCTCTGTGATACGTTGTTACGTTTAGTAAGTTTAACTTTGTTTTTTAACTTTTGGTTTGATACAGATGCTTTTAAAGAATCTCTTAATTCTTCTAAAGCTTTTGGAAATGCTTTATTCCAAAACTTACCTCCCTGAAGATGAGTAATTTTTTTATTTCCAGTCTTCATTAAAGCTCTTTGGAATGCTCTAGCACTTTCGCTTAATTCTTCTGGAGCTACAAATTTATCTCCTTTTTCATCTTCAATAAGTCTTCTATCTGCTGTTGCAAAGGCACTAGCTCTAACAAGTTTCTTCATTAATGATAAAGCTTGTTCATTAAACTCTGCTACAGTACCGCCACCAAACTGTTGATGTATTTGTAAATCGCTCTGAGGTGTTGCAGATATCTTTTTTTCATTAAAGTCTGGAGACTTAGGAGTATCTTGCGTATCTATTGGAACTCTTTTTACTTCGTTGCGAAATACAGAACCTTCTTTCCAGTCTAATTTATATATTCTATCTTGATCTCTGATAACTCCAGCAGGATTTTTATATCCTTTTTTATCCAATAGATAATCAAACTTAAGAGTTTGATAAGCATGTTCTACAGATTGATACGTTCTGGTTCTTCCAGAACGATCTTTAAATTTAAAAGGTCTTTGAGCAAGATTACTTAATTCTTTGTTTTCATTTGCTCCATAAAATACATTTACAGAATCTGTTTCTGGTTTTACGGAACCTCTTAGATTTTCTCCTTCTTTTGGTCTTACATCATCTAAGCCCAAGATATCTTGTTCTGCTTTTTTAGCATCGCCAGTAAAACTAGCTCTGTCATCAATTTTTAAATCAATTAAACCTCTTGCTTCTTTCGCTTCTTGTTGTGCTTGTATGTTTGCACGTTCTCGTTCTGAAAGTTCTTGACCTTTTTCATCTTTTGTTTGCTTCGCAAGAGTCCTACGCAAATTTAAGGATTCGCCTTTTGCGTATGCTTCTGATTGAGCATCAATAAAATCTTCAAGATTTCTTCTAAGTCTAGGAGATTGACTTAAGTTTTCTGAAGCTTCTTCTCTTCTTGTAACAAGAGCATCAGCTTTTTTCTTGCTTACAAGTTCGTTAAAATCATCTTCATACCCTAAGTCTTGTGCAATTCTTGCTATAGTGTCTACTCTTGATTTATCTGTATTTGAATCGCCAGAAGCACTTTTTTTATGCATAGCATATAAAGAATTAACTGCGTTATCTTTGTCTTCAAACAAAGAAACTACATTTCTTTGTGCTATCTCAGTTTTTTCTCTAACTTTAGATTGTCTTTTTTCATCTTTTGCTTGTTTTTCATCTGCTTGTCTAGCTTCATCAGACCTAATTGTTGCATCAATTAAATCTACATCTTCTGTAACTTGTTGCCCAATTTGTTCTCTTCTACCTACCGCTTGACCGTAAAGATTATTAACTCCACCAGCCATAACCTGAGCAACAGATTGTGTACCACCAGCAATTGCTTCGATGATTGCATCGAATGCATCTGCTTCTCCAGTTGCTACTAACTCTCCTAAGTATTCTCCGAAACCTTCTCCAGCAGTTTCTAAAGTTAAAGCCACAGGAGGAGACATAGTTTTTTTAGCCATGTAATCCAAAGAACTTTTTACTTTTTTATGAGCTAAAGTAACAGAGTCTCTAACAGCTTTTTCTCCTAACCCATAATTTTGTGCAATTCTGTTTGCACCAGTAATAAAAGCATCTCTTTGTAATGGTTTAGAAGTTTTTGCTAAATCAACTTGTCTCTTAAAGGTTGCTAAATCTTTTGTAAAACCAGCTACATCAACATTATTTTTATTTAATGTATCAATAGTTGCTCGCTCTATAGCTCGATTAGCTGTGTTCATAAATGCTTTTGTAGCACCAAATGTTACTACATCAACAGCAGTAATAACTCCAGCTTTTACTGTTCCTTCTTTTAAAGACTCTTTTCTTTCTGCTTCTGTAAAACCATCTAAGCCTTTTTCTTGTGCTTTAGCACCTACCTCTTGAAACATATTAAAGCCAAACATGCCAGCGATAAAACCAGCAGTTGTAAATACTGGAATCGAAACACCGTAAGTAAACGGAGCAAGAGCAGTTCCAATACCTAAGCCAGCTTTTCCACCAAGATACCCAGAAGCTAATGTTCCTACTGTATTAGGAGCTTGTTCAGCAACAAGCTCTACAACACCAGCTTTCTCTTGGTAGATTGCATCTCCCAATCCATAAAGAGTATTGAAGAATCCTTCTGCTTCATCATAGTTTTGTTTTGCTTTTTTTAAGAATCTCTTCTTATTAACTAAAAGAGAGTTCTTTGACAATAAAGCACTTTGTTTGGCATCTTGTTCTACTTCAAGATTGTCTCCAGTTAACACATCAAATGTTGAACCAGCACGACTAAAGGATTGCTTACCACCCTCTATAAGTGCATCAGCATAATTTGGGTCAAGAATCATATCTAATATGCTATCTGGTTCTTCTTTTGCATCTATTCTGAGATCAGGATATGATTGAGTAGAAGTGCTAACTCCATCAACTTCATCATCTGATAATGGCACACCAAAACCAATATCATCGGTTATTGAAGTTGTTTGTTCTGGCTCTGTTGCTGTAATTGTTTGTTGGTCTTCTTGCGTATCAGGAAGAATAGGTTCTTCCTGTGACTTAGTTGGAGAAATTTCTATTCCCCATGACTCATTTATATCTACTTTTCGATATTTTTTCTGAGGAACATTAGAGCCTGTTGATATAGATTGCCTATTTAATTGTTCAACGGCTTGCAACCTATCAATAGTAGAGTTACGTCTATCCCTAATAGTATTTATGTTTCTTAAT
>MDTD01139784.1_pt1 | contig 40503 bp, 27 predicted proteins | sample 811221 | NCBI WGS metagenome assembly MDTD01 (sample SAMN05326646, study PRJNA326480) | marine metagenome | isolation source: seawater | place: Pacific Ocean: South West | collected 2011
AGCAGTGGAGGAGCGTCGTGCACGAGATCGCGACGGAGATGAAGATGTTTTCGGAATCCGTCGAGGTGGGGGATTCCGGGGATAAGTTTGTCATCGTGCATAAGAGGGAGCCGCGGGCGGAGGAGGCGGGCGAGACGGCGCGAGACGCGGCGGCGGCGAGAGAACGGGCGATGAAACCGAGCAAAAAGGGGGAGGCTCTGAGCGACAAGGCGCCGACGTTCGCGGGTGATGACGTGGAGTTGACGGTGGTGGGTACGGTGAAGCGCGATCTGCGATCGGTGGAGGAAACCATCGCTGACATGCGCAAGGCGAAGGAGGCGAAGCACGGCGAATAGAGTGCGAGCGCCGTTTTATGTGTTTCGGTGTGTGTGTGTGCGCGCGTGAATGTCGTGTAAACGAATGTTCTCTAGAAGTCTGTATTATAATTCATCTCTCACGTTCGTCGCCGCGTTCGTGTCGCTCGGATTTTTCATCCCTTCCTCGACTCGAGCCGTGAACGCGCGAACCTCCTCATCGAGTCCCGGCCACTCGGCGACGATGCGGCGAGCGCCTTCTAATTTCGGTTCCTTGGTCAGCGGATTGTTGCAAAGATCGATCGTTTTCGCCACAGATTTGGTCTCGTTCCCGCACCACGACTCGCACCACAACCAAGGCTGAGGAAGCGAAAAGATGGGAACCTCGTGCTGCGCGTAGTTGGGCAAGTCTTGATCGAGATTGGCGAGCGAACCGGGGTCTCGAGACAGTGTATCGTACATCACGCGCAACTGATCTCCCGCCGCCAACGCTCGAAAACGATCTAAGTCGACGACATACAGCGCGCTGATGTGATACGGACGTCCTCGAAGGTGATTCTTCCAAAATCCTTGCTTCCAAAATCTGAAACCCTCCATCTCCTTGTTGTTGTCGCACATCGGAGTGTACCCGTACGGAGCGCCGTGGAGATCCATCGTCCACAACTCGTTCATATCTGCGCGAACGATTTGATCGGCGTCGACGAATATGACCTTGTTCAGTTCGAGCGGGAACAACACGTCCAAGAAGAGAATCTTGTACGCCCAGATGATGCGCTGCTTCTCTGTCTGTTTGTTTAACCACGTGGGCCACTTGTAGCTGACGAGCTCAAACTCAAAGTCGTACTCCTTGGCCATGTGCGGCAAAAACTCTTTGAACGATGGCGAGAGCCAGTTCTTTATGAACCAAAACTTGACGGGATTTTTTGTCGTGCGCTTGACAGACGCCATCATGATTTTCAAAAAGCGCTCGTACAGGTGCCCCGAGGCGACGCTAAAAATATGAACGCGTTCCTTCTTCTTGAACGCGTTCGTAATCCAGCTCGATTTTTTCCAAGTCGCATCGTCGCTCAAAACGTCCTCGCGTTCCATGCCTCGTCGTTTCGTGAACGTCGTCGCGAGCTGCCGGCCGCGGAAAGAGTCGACGAGGACCTCCACGGATGTTCCGTCCGTCGACGGCTGCGCGTTCGGTGCCTCCGGATATAAAAGATCTTCAATCTCCGCGAATTTGAACACGTCCGCCGATCTCCCAGCGCGCAAAGACAGTTTTCTCACGCCCGGCGATGCCGGAAGCTGGAAATACCCCAAGTTGGACATGACGATGGTGCCCGAGGACGAGCTCGGATTTTCGAGCACCAACTGCGTCCCTCTCACGGGGTTCCCCGACGCACCGTCCGTGGCATGACCCGTGACGAGGAGCGACTCGAGCCTGTACTCGGCGCGAACGATGCGCTCAGAGATGTCTTTCAAGATGAGATTGTCCAAATCATACGATGCCTTGTGCGTCGTCACCATCCACGCCTCTGGGAAATCGACGTGCATCGTCAGCGTTTTGTGCGTCGGGACGTTGGTGATGATGGCTTTCGGCGCCTCCTCGGCGCTCATCGTCGGGACAACGTAGCGATAATACGAGGTCAATGGTAACTTGGACAGATTATCGACCGGGTTGAGCACGATCTCGATCGTGACCTCGTCGCCGAGACGATCTCTGAGCAACGCGAGCACCGGCGCCACGCGCTGCGCCTCTTTACTGAGTGGATCAAGGATGGCTTCAATCTTAATGCTCGTCCCTCGTCCCGCTCGGAAACTCGTGCTCTTCGCCTTTCGAATGATTTCATCCAAACTTCCCACCACGCGCTTGTTGGACGCGCTGCGCTCTTTCATGGCGACGACCGCGGACGTATCCGAAATGATGGACGAGAGCGTTCGAGCGTCTACGTCACGCACGCCCTCAGACACGACGTCGAAGACGTGCTTCGTTCGTTTCGACATCTCCACCGCCGCCAATACGCCCACATCGCCGGCGTCAATCTTGCAATCTCGATCCATGAGGTCAAGCACCCGCCCGCCCGCGACGATGGAGCACTTTGACTTCAAATCGTAGTGCCGCGCGAATCGTCGACTCTGACGCGAGACGACGCTAGCGAGTTCGTCGTCCGCCATCGATCGCGAGAACTCCGACGTGAACAATCCGACGCGCGTCGCGACGTCCTCGGGATCGGCACCGAACGACTCGACATCGAGCAACTCTCGAATGAACGGCAAAATCTTCTCTCGATGGTTCGTCGCGCGCAACGCGGCTTGCACGGCGCGCGACCGTTTGCCCATCGTCGCCGCGCGGCCGACGTGCGCCACGGTGAATCGAGACATCGAACCACCGCTCGACGCGACGTGTTTCGCCACTTCCGCGATCACACGCGCGCCTCTGTCGCTGTCGGCGTCCGCAACGACGACCAAGGACATCGGTTTCACGCTCTCGACGTCGCCCGCGTGCGCGTACTCGAGCGCCGACACCGACTCGCGATCGACGGGACTCGCGTACACCGAGACGTTTTCGTCTTCGTCCAATATCCAAGGTACGTACTTGAACACGGCGCCTTCGTTCACGACCTCGAGCACGTTGGACGACGTCAACGTCCCGACGCTGACGAGACGACGCACGGTGTCCATCTCTTGTCGCAACTGGTGCGAGAGCAATTGTTCGAGCGTGGTGCCGTGCGCAAAGGCGTGTGACTCTCGCGCGTATTCACCGTTCAAGAGGAACGACTGCGTCCGCAATCCTTTCTCTCGAAGCGCTTCGCGAACCGCGTCCAGGCGTTTGTCGGTTTTTGAGGCATCAGCAGACTCGAAATCGCGCAAGAGCGCGTCGGCGTCGAATTCGTCGGCGGCAATTTCTTCCAAGACGGAGGCAAACGCGTCTCGTGCCGCGTCCCACGTCGGTGGGAAAAACGTCCCCATGGAAAAGTACGACTGCGGTTGATCCTGTTCGCGAGCTTCCGCGACGCGTGACAAGAAGTCGACGTACGCGCGCGTGCTGTGTTCGCTCAGCAAGTAGTTGGCCGCTCGGGCGACGCGGCGGCCGAACGTCTCGTCGATTTTCTCACCGCTGGGTCCGACCGCGTTCTCTTCGGCCATGTCCGTGACGATGACTTGCGCGATGCGCACAGGAATACCATTGTTGGCGAAATAATCCAACATCGCGACGAGATCCCACGTCGACCCTCGCGACGGGTCCATGATGACGACGAGATTGTACAGATTTTGTCTCACTTGCGGAAAACCCGACTGCGTCGGCGCGAGAAGTTTTCGCACATCCTTACTCCACGTCGCGTACCTGGCGTCTTTCTCGACGTCATTGTAGAATGCGAACACGGGACTCGTCGTGTCGATCTTCACGCCCTTGCGCGAGCGCTTCGGAAGACGAAGCACCTCGGAGATGACGGCGTCGGGAAGACCGACGCGTCTGAGCGCCGCCGAGAATTCAATCTCCCTCGAGATGGTCTCCGTCAGGGTGTAAATATCGATCGTATCGAGCTCCAAGTTTTCACCGTTGAGCGACATGACTAAACCACCGGGTCGGACGATTTTATGATTCGCCTTAACCTCCTTGACCATGGTAGCGTTGAGTTTCATTCGCGACAAGGGATTCGCCAGCGAGGGGAAATTTTGCGACAACTCCACGAGCTCCGTCAACGGATCCGCCGAGAGCGCGATTCGTTGCGTCGCTTGAAGTCCCAAATCCTTGATGTCCCACAGTTTCAACGGTGCATCGCTCGCGAGCGCCGATTTCCGGCTGAGTTCCTCTCGAAATGCGCTCAATCCGTCCGCGTGTTCCGGATGGCGCTCGGTCAACGTTGCGAAATGAAATCCCGACACGCTCTCCTCCGTCGACTCATTCTCACCGCCCGAGACGTCACCCTCGCCGCCCTCGGTCACTTTACTATCGTCGATCGCCTTGTACTCCATGTTTTTCACCGCGAGCTCGACGCCGAACCCCGTGAGTTGCAATTCGTCCTCCGTCGCGCCGTACGCCGCGCACGCGTCCTCTCTGGCGCACGACGCGTCGAACAACACCGGTCGCAACGCGTAATTCACCACCCCCGCCTCCACCGCCGCCACGAGCGCATCGTGCATCGCCGAATAACACCTCGTACCGGGCGCCATGTACGCGAACGCCGTCGCCAGACTCTCATTAAACGTCCCCGCGTACGCCGCGTCTCTCGTCGTCGGCGTCTCGCCGCCGCTCTCCAATCCCTCATCCGACTCCAACGCCGCTTTCAGCGTCTCCGCGTCCTCGTGCACGCGTCCATTGATGACGACTCGACAACACGCCTCGCTCCCTCCCGTCGCCCTCGTCGCCATCTCACGAACGCTCTCCAAACGCGGCGAGTACGCGCGCGCGCCGAGCGCCAGTCCCATCGCGCGCGCGCGTCCACCGTCTCGCAGCGCCCCTTCGACGACGCGTCGCACGCTTCGCGCGCAGTCCACCGAATCATCCTCGCGCGATCGATCCAGCGCGCTCGCCGTCCACCAAAACGCGTCCGCGTCGCCGACGTCACCGACGCCGATCAGCGCCTCGAGCGCACCGCTCGTCGCGCGCCATCCCGCGCGCATCGCCACCGTCACCGACGTCGCCGCGCGCGCGGGCGCCGCGACGAGGGCGAGGGCGATGGCACACGCGAGTATGCGCGTCCCCACCGCGCGCGCGACGCGGGCGCGGTCGTCTCGGCGACGGTGAGGGGACATGGCTCGGTCTCCGCGCGCGACTGTGAAGACGACCGTCGGCAGTCGACGCCTCGAGACGTCGCGGGCGAGCGAGTCCGTCTCTCGCTCGCGCGCGGAGGGCGAGCGCGATGGTGTTCGGTGTGTCCGCGACGACGGTGGTGGTCGTCCTCGGCGCGGGCGCGCTGGCGTTGGGGCCGAGAGACGTCCCGCTCATCGCGAAATTCTTGGGTCGAGCGACGGGACGCGCGGTGGCGCACGTGAGCGCGTTCACGCGCGCGATCGAGCGGTCGACGAGCGGGAATGAATTGCGGGGAATACGCGCCGACGTTCGCGCCTCGATCAAGGACATACGAGGGGTGGCGAGGGAGATCGAACGAGAGTTGACGCCGCTGGGGCGAGCGGGCGAGGACGAGGACGCGGCTGCGACGACGACGACGACGCGTGCGAGAGAGAGGACGCCGACGTGTGAGCAAACGTTCGCGGCGAGCGCGGTGACGCCGCACGAACGCGTGATTCCGGTGAACGCGCGATCGTTGGGGGCGACGCCCGCGAGCGGGAGTTTCGGCGCGACGGGCTCAGACGTGCTCGCGGCGAGTTACAAGGAGCGCGACGTGGCGTACAGGGCGGCGAAACTCATGGAATCGGGAGCGATCGATGAGTATTTAGCGAAGCGCGAGCGCGAATCGAATAGCGAATAGAAGGTGTGAATAGGATGTAGACTAGACTGAGTAGAGTCAGAAACCTCTCGTTACAAAAGATGCGGACAACCGGAGACGACGCACGACCATTCTTCTCCCGCTCTAAAGCTTGTCGAGAATGTGTTCAGTGACTTGCTTGCGCGTGTCTTCCGGAGACGTCACCGTGTGACCGATCGTCTTCGGGGATTCGAAAATTTCGTGGTCGTTTCCGCCCGGGTACGTCTTGTCGCCGAAAAAGTGAATGACGTCGAAATCCTTCTCGACAAACTGCAAGCAATACGTCTTATCCCATCCGTTCGGGAACACGTCGAAAGAGATTTGACCCCCGATGGAATACGTCAATCCGTACTCGGCGAATTCCTTCTTCAAAGTCTCCACCATCTTCGTCCGAACGCCCGCCTCCTTGTCGAAACGTTCAAACTCGTCCCGCTCCTCTTGGCTGCAATTTCTCCCGATCGGCGACACGTTCAACATCCCGGACCTAAACTCCACGAACGTTCCTCGCTTGATCGGAATGTCCAAATCCGCCACGTATCGCAGCACGAAATTGATAAACTTTTTCAATTTATCCTCTCCCAAAAACTCCCGCAGCGACTGCTTCGCCAACAGCGCCCCCCTCTCGTGCGCCACGAGTCCATTCTCCGAGAACACGTACTCGTACTCTCGCTCGACGCCGTCACCGAGTTGTTCCGAGATCTTCGTCAGATCGGATCCACCGACGATCCCCACCGTCACCTTGCGTCGAAGATCTCTCATGAATGCCCTCATGACGTCGTCCGATTTCTTTCGAGGCTCGGTGAGCGTCCCGTCGACGTCGAACAGCGCCAACACGCGAGACATGACGACGCGCTTTCACGACCGAGCGCGAGCGTGCGCGCGTGTTTTTTCACCTCCGCGCTCGAGTGTGCGCACCCTCCGCGCGCGCGCGCCTCTGCGGAACCCCGGACTCGATGCGTGTGTGCGCGCGCGCGCGGGTGAAAAACGCACAGCCTCGAGAAGCGCCGACGGGACGCGACGGGCGCCCTTGCCATCGCATCGCGTCATCGCGTCCCGGCGCGAGAGAGACGTCGACGCGCGCGCGATCGTTCGTTCGTTCGTTCGATTCGATTCGGCGACCTCGATTCGGTACCTCTCTCGTCCGAGACGTCGACCGACGTCCGTCGTCGCCCGCGCGAGGCGGAGGCGGAGGCGGTCCGTCGTCCGAGTCAGTCGCGGTCGGTCGCGCCGTCACGAATCGAATCTGAATCGAATTTGAATCGAATTTGAATCGACGAGACGAGACGAGACCATCGTCGCGGGACGCGTCGTCCCCTCGTCGTCCGATCGTCGACGCGTCTCGTCTCGTCTCGTCTCGTCTCGTCTCGCGTCGCGCCGGCGGTCGCGCGTCGGGTCGTCGGTCTCGCGGTCGGTCGCCGTGTCACGCCCGGACCTTTCCCTCGCTTTTCTTATCCACTCGACGACGACCCAGACCCACCCGCGTGTGTGTGTGGTCGTGACGAGTCGTGATCGGTGACATTGCCCATGTCGATCACCGGTGACGCGCGTGTGTGTTCGCACACGGGGTTTCGGAAGGCTTCACTACGAGCGCGAGGACGACGAGGTGGACACCACTTCGCGACCGCGCGCGCGCCGCCCCCCGCGCGCGCGCCCGCACCCGCGACGACGACACAAGACGACGACGACGACGACGAGATGAGCGTTCAGGAGTACCTCGAGAAGCACGATCTCTCCAAGAGAGTGGAGGAAGCGCTCAACGCCGCGGTCAAGGCCAAGGCGGAGGAGCCGCTCGCGTTCGTGGTGCGTCGCGATCGATGATGCGTGGATGTGTGGATCTCGCGCGCGGATGGATGATGAGGAATGAATCGAAGGCTCGAGCGTGCGCGCGCGCGCGAGGGTGATACCGCGCGTGAGGGGGTATCGTTCGGTGGTGATGTTTTTGTTTCATCGAATGCGCGCGGTGCGCGCGGTGTGGAGGCGTGGACGCGCGCGCGCGCGGAGGCGATGACGATAACGACGTCGGCGGATGCGATGAAGTGTCGAACCGCCCGGTGTGCCCACTGGAGACGGGGAAGGACTGGAGTCGAGGGAACGGGGGGGGGCGACGCGCGTGGACGCGCGCGAACGCGAACGGTGGACTGACGATATGTGTCGTTGACTCGTTTTTACTCCCGCGACGCAGAGCGAATACATGAAGAAGCGCACGAGCTCGGCCATCACCAAGGTCGTGGGTCGTCAAATTTTCGACTCGCGCGGGAACCCGACCGTCGAGGCGGACGTGTACACCCACAAGGGTATGTTCCGCGCCATGGTGCCGAGCGGTGCGTCCACCGGTATCTATGAGGCCGTCGAACTTCGCGACGGTGGTAAGGAATACATGGGTAAGGGTGTCGCGCAAGCCGTCAAGAACCTCAACGAGATCATCGCCCCGGCGCTCGTGGGTAAGGATCCGCGCGACCAAAAAGCCGTCGATGATTTCATGTGCAAGGAACTTGACGGTACCGACAACAAGGGTAAGCTCGGCGCCAACGCCGTGCTCGCGGTCTCCATGGCCGTCGCCAAGGCTGGTGCCGCCGAGAAGGATGTGCCGCTTTACCAACACATCGCCGATCTCGCGGGTAACGGCAAGTTGATCCTCCCGGTGCCGGCGTTCAACGTCATCAACGGTGGTTCCCACGCCGGTAACAAGCTCGCCATGCAAGAGTTCATGATTCTCCCGGTTGGTGCGTCCTCCTTCAAGGAAGCCATGCAAATGGGCTCCGAGGTGTACCACAACTTGAAGTCTGTGATCAAGAAGAAGTACGGCCAAGACGCCTGCAACGTCGGCGACGAAGGCGGCTTCGCCCCGAACATTCAAGACAACAAGGAAGGTCTCGACCTCCTCGTCGAGGCCATCGAAAAGGCGGGCTACACCGGTAAGATGAAGATCGGTATGGATGTCGCCGCGTCTGAATTCTTGACGGAAGACAAGCAATACGATCTCGACTTCAAGACGGAGAACAACGACGGCTCCATGAAGAAGACTGGCGCCCAGATGATCGACTTGTACCAAGAGTTCATCAGCGAATACCCGATGATCTCCATCGAGGATCCGTTTGACCAAGACGATGCCCAAAACACCGCCGCGCTCACCGCCAAAGGTAACTGCCAAATCGTCGGTGACGACTTGTTGGTCACCAACCCGAAGCGCGTGCAATCCGCCATCGACGGCAAGTGGTGCAACGCCCTCTTGCTCAAGGTGAACCAAATCGGTACCATCTCCGAGTCCATCGAGGCTGTCGGCATGTCCAAGGCTGCGGGCTGGGGTGTCATGGCCTCCCACCGATCCGGCGAGACGGAAGATTCCTTCATCGCCGACCTCGCCGTGGGTTTGTCCACCGGCCAAATCAAAACGGGCGCCCCGTGCCGCTCCGAGCGTCTCTCCAAGTACAACCAGCTCCTCCGCATCGAGGAAGAGCTCGGCGACAAGGCGGTGTACGCGGGAGAACAATACAAGCACATTGCTTGGTAGACACGCTCGACACGAATTCGTCGTCGCGCGCTCCACTTCCATTTCAATACCCAAAAACATTCTAGTGCCACGCCTCGAGTCTCTCGCGCCTCTCTGTACCTTTCCCAATCGGACGCCATCGCGCGTCGCGCCCCCTCGAGCGCGCCCGCGTCGCCTCTTCGCGACGCGAGTGCGCGCACAAAAATGGCGATATTTGAGACGCGCGCTCGCGACGGCGCCGTCGACGTCGACGACGACGGGGGACTTGCGCGCGCGCGCGATGAAAATATCGTTCGCGAAGCGTCGCGAGGCTTCCACGATGACGTTCCGCGGCGGCGCGAGGGCGGTGACGCGACGATCGCGTCGATCGCGACCGCGCGAACGCGAGAAGAAATATTACCACAGGCGCCGGCGCGCGCGGTGCGGCGTCGGAGGCGTCGACGCGCGCGCGGGCGGGGGTCGACCGATGGCTCGAGACGGTTGGTGATGGAGGGTGCCAGAGACGCGTCGGCGCGCGAGACGCCGCCCTCGCGCAAGACGGAGGCCGACAGCGCGCGCGAGATGCGCGATGAGATGCGCGAGATGCGCGATGAGATGTGGGCGATGACGCTCGAGGACGAAGAGACGGTGGGATTCGAGTTCGAGGCACGGTTGGAGGAACTGTGGACGACGTATTGGGACGCGTTCGCACACGGCGATGGAGGCGAGACGAGCTCGAGCGCGCGCGCGGCGATGGATGCGTTCACGAAAATCATCGGTGGAACGAGCTCGAGCGCGCTTGAGAGCGGTGTGGAATTCGAGGACGCGACCGATGGGATCGAGAGTGCGGAGACCGGGGTCGCCGAGCGGTGTCCAGTGTGCCTCGAACGCGTCGGATGGGAGTGTTCGAGAGCCGTTCGACTTCGCGCGTGCGAACACGTCTTTTGCGTCGATTGCATCGCGCCTTGGCTTCAACGTCACTCAACGTGTCCGACGTGTCGCGCCAACGTGCGTTGACGTCATCGATAACGTCGCGAGCGCTCGTTCAGCGCCTCGCGCTCATTGTTTTACGCTCACTCTTTCAAATTGAAACTCCGCCTTCGCCGCGCGCGAACGCGGAGCAAAAGTTACCGCTTACTTTAGTCGCTCGCACGCCCGCTCGCCGTAGAAAACATGAAATATCATTTGTACGAATCACCAACGCGCGCATCTCGACCGAACACGCGCGCCACCGTCGCGTTCCTCGAGTCGCCCGCTCTGCTCTCGCGTTCGTATTCGCGCGCGCCACACGGTGACTCGCACCGAACCACGCGAGATATGCCACGCTCCCGCGCGCGCGCGCGCGGCGAGCGAGGAGCCTCCCGCATCCTTTCGCGGCGTCCCACCGCGGTCGGGTCTGTACAACGCGAGTAACACCTGTTACCTCAACGCGACACTCCAGGTGCGCCGCGCGCACACGATCGGGGCGGTTGTCGAAAAGATGCGCCCTCGCGCGCCCTCGCGCGCGTCCGCGACGCGTGCACGTTCGCCATCGCGCGCGCAAAGACTGACTCGACGCGTTATTCGCGCGCGCATCCTCGTTTGCAGGCGCTCGCGCACGTGCACCAGTTCAGAGAGTACCTCCTCGGCGACGAGGCGGCGGCGTACTTATCGGCAAAATGGGATGGGAAGCCCGGGCGGGGCGCGCGCGAGCGGCGCTCGTTCGCCCCCGAGGACGAACTGTTGAAGTTTGACGATTCGTTGAAGCGAAAGCGGGCGAGAAAGGGGGAGCGCGAGGGAGGGAAAGGTTCGCGAAGACGCGGGAACGACGACGACGGAGCGTCGACGAGTTCGAGTTCAAACGCAAGCGCGAAGAGACGGTTCGTGATGCGTCCGCCGGCGATGACGCGCGAACGTCGGGCGGATATGGCGAGCGCGGAGGCGTTGAACGTCGGGGCGGAGATGCGACGGGTGGTGCGGACGATGGTGCACGGAGAATACGAGGCGTTTCCGCCGCACGATTTATTGCGAAGCGTGTGGAAACTCGTGCCGTCGTTCGCCGGGAACGAACAGCAAGACGCGCACGAGTTCATGCGGTTTTTGTTAGATAGACTGAGGAAAGAGTTGAGCAGCGGTCGATATTTGATTCGGATGCGGGGCGTGGTGACACCGCGAAGGAAGGAGCACTCGCCGTGCAAAGACGGAATTCCAAATCCGCCCACGCGCGCGAGGAGCGTGCGCGGTCGAAACGGGCGATCGAGTCCGACGCCAAGTTTCTTGATGAACGACAGCGATTCGCTCATCGCGCGCGGAGGAGCGTCGCCGACGAACGGACGGGTGGATGCATCTTGGAGCGGCGACGACGACGGCGATGGGTACATCATCATCTCGCGTTGGGGAGCCAAGCGGCACAAGAAGGGTTGTGCGTGCCGTCCGTGCAAATCGAAACGAAAGAAGGAGGCCGAGAACGCGAGCGATAGACAGAGGCAGACGCACAACGGTCCTGGCACGTCGACATACATGAGTAGTCCGTCGAGCACGTTCGCGTCGCCGTCTCGTCTGTCGCGAGACGTCACCGCGAACGAGGTCAAGCGTCAACTCGAACACGCGATAAAGGACGAACGCGCCAACGGACACGCGCTGGCTTCCCCGCACACGCCGAAAGTGAAACCGATGCCGGTGGAGAGAGACGAGAGTAAAAGCCCAGATAAGGTGACGGAGCTTTTCGGTGGGATTTGTTTGACGAGAGTGACGTGCACGAAGTGCGGTCGTTCGAGCGACCGTCGGGAACCGTTTATGGATCTCTCGCTTCCAATTCCCCCGGTGTTAGGCAAGGACGGCTCCATGCCGACCACGCCGCATTCACCGTCCATTGAGATCGAAAAGGGCGAAGGTGGGAACGGCGAAGCGACGCTGCAGCAATGTCTCGCTGCCTTTGTGCGAAACGAAAATTTAAGCGGGCACGGACGCTATTTCTGCGACAGCTGCGGCAAGGATCAAAACGCCACCAAGTTCACGTGCATCGCCAGTCTTCCTCCCGTGCTGTGTCTACATTTGAAACGTTTCACATGGAAGAGAGACGCAATGCGCACCAAGCTGACGAACGACGTCGATTTCCCGTTGGAGGGCTTAGATTTAGCGCCCTACTGCTGCGAAGAGGAAACCGCCGCCGAGCAAGACGCACCCGAGACGCCCGTCTCCACCGGCAAACGCTCGCGTCGCACCCCGCGTTCGCGCGCGAGCGCCCCCACATCATCCACCGACAAGCTCTACGACCTCGTCGCCGTCATCACGCATCACGGCCGACAGGCGGGTAGCGGCCACTACACGGCGTGCGCTCGCGAGCTCGACGTCGACGGCGGCGACAGTTGGCAACACTTCAATGACGACGACGTCAACTCGCTCACCACGGACGAGGTTCGCACCGGTCAGGGATACATATTCATGTACGCGCGCAGATCGTGAACGCGCGTACCGCGCGCACGGCACACGTTTTAATTAATCATTGCGTGGCGTCGCCTCTCGCCTCTCGCCTCTCCCTCGTCCCGCGTCACTTCGCGATGCGCGCGTCCAGCGTCACGCGCGCGCTTCGGCGTGACGCCGAAACGGACGGCGACCGTGCCTTTGACGTTCGCGCCACCGCCCTCGCGTCCGCGTCGTCGTCCGACGGCGGCGATTACCTCATCCTCGTCGGTTACGAGGACGGTTCGTTAGCGCGCTTCGACGTCCGCGCGTCGTCGTCGTCATCGCCGACGCCGACGTGGATCGCCCCTGGATCGCCTTTGACCGACGTCGATCGCGCGGACGACGTCACGCGAGGCGTGGACGCGACGCGCGCGTCGACGAAGACGGGACTCGTCGCGCGGTGTCGCGGGACGCCGCCGACGGTGGACGCGGTGAACCTGGCGACGGGTTCGGTGGTGAAGACGTTGAGGTTGCCGACGACGTGGCCGTGCGCGGGGCTGAGCGCGGTCGGCGCGTGCGGGGGCGTGGGTGATTTTTTCTGGGCGACGTCGGCGGTGAAATGGAATCACTCGGGAGACGAGTTTTACGGCAACAGCGCGACGACGGCGGCGTGGCGATTGTCGGGCGAGGAGAGGATTCCTTTCGCGGTGTTTCACTCGAGCGCGGAGCGGAGGAGTCTGAAGGGTGGCATGGCGGAGGAGAAGATCTTGGTGCCGTTCACGGCGATGCGCGGATTTGAAGACGCGCGCGGCGCGGCGACGCTGGAATATCTCCAGGTGGCGATTAATTTTACAGACGAGTATTGCGTGCTGGAGCGGAGAGCGTATGAATTCATCACCAACGAGCGCGGGAGAACGCAAGCTCGAGAGAGAGATACGGACGAACCGCGGCGCGTCGATTTGGGTTGGATTCCAAAGTTTGGGGCGGTACGAAACAGAGCGCTCGAGCGCGAGCCGCGCGCGATGCCGGCGTTGCCTCACGCCGCACTTTCGGATCAATTCATCCTCGTCGTCTGGTCCGACGGTGAGAGGGTGGTACACGTCATCGATCGTAAAGCCGACGCGTCGAGCGACGTGCGTCGAGACTTGTTCGAGACGTTTCGTCACAGAGTCGAATCGTGCGTGACCAATCCCGACGCGAAGACGAAGCGAACCGTGTTGGATGTCGGCTTGTACGACGGAGACTCTCATCTCGTCGTCGTCACGCGGGACACACCGATCAGTTCGCAAGCGTCGAGAAGTTCTCGAGATGAAGATGTCGACCATAAACTGTTCATGATTCCCGTCGGTTTGAAGGGATCGAAACCGCCGACCAAGCCGAAGCCGAAACCGTTGATCGATGTCGACGATGGCGCGTCCGCGTGCGCGATTTGTCTCGAAGACACGTCCAGCGAAGACGTCGCTCGGGCGCCGTGTTGTGGTGGTACGTTTTGCCAATCGTGTCTCGCGTCGTACATGGCGACGAACGCCATGAAAGGATGTCCGATGTGCCGCGACGTCGACTCTTTCTGGGCGACGAACGCCAAGTTTTCGGCCTTGTCCGTCGGCGTGAATTCTTTCGAGGTGCAGATGCCGTATCAAATGCGTCAAGACTTGAAATCGTATCGCGTGCTGGAACAAATAATCGACGGCGATTACGCGACGCTCGATGACTTTCACCTTCGAGGCGACAGAGCTCCGCTGATGGTCGTCCCCGGTCGCGCGCTGACGCTAGCAGAGCGCGGCGTGGACGTTCGCGATCTCATTCCCTTCGAGAGCAACCCGCGATCTGTCGCGCAGCGCTTACCGATGATTTGACGTGTAATGATTTTAGTAGTAGCTAGCTCGCTCACATTGCGATTTAAAATAAATTCTACCCTCTACGAGTACAGCGGAACTTTACAGAGTTTCCGACTCTTTTTTCTTCTCTCACTTTAATTCAGTCGCCGCGCCGAAATCAGGCATGTTCGGCGCCGCGGAAGAATCTTCCTCCTTGCGTCCACCGCCGAACACGTTCCCCCAGATGGATCCACTCTCTTGCGCCGCCTCCGTGGGCGTTCCCGAGCTCGTGGTCTCCACACCCGCGCCGCCGGCGCCTCCGCCCCCCTCGCCCGGCATCACCATCACCGGCGGCGGCGGCGGCGGCGCCGTCAACCTCGTCAACATGATACTAATCCCCTCGATGACCGCCAACAAAAACCCACCGAACGCCGCCGATCTCGCCGCGCTCGGCAACCCGTACCGCAGCTGCAACACGCCGCCCGTCGCCGCCCCCGAGATGATCGGATTCCACGGATCCTCCTTTCGCCGCACCGCCACCAGCGCGCAATCAAACGCCGAAAACAATCCTCCCCACACCGCGAACGACCCTCCGATCCTCGGCGCCTCTCGACGAATCGCCTCGAACCCTCCGATCATCGCGTGGCCTCGCGGCGAGTTGTACGCGCCCTTGACGAGGTTCACGACGCCGCCGCCCACCGCGCCCATGGCGAACGCCCCGCCGATGTCATCGAAGATTCTGTGCGGGCACGGTTCGCGTCCGTGGTCCACCGACGTCATCGCTCGCGCGTCGCTGTGACGACGAATGCGCGCGCATCTCTCGACCCTAAGCTTTGGGACGCGTCCCGAGGGACGGGACCGGGACGAAAGGACTGGGACGCATTTCGACGCGCGCGGGAGCGGGGCGAGCGAACGAGGCGGTGGAGAGGGAGAGAAAACGGTGGGGATGTCGGCCGAGGGCGAGGGTGCGCCGGAGGTGTCCATGAGCGCGGCGAAAAAGGCGCTCAAAGCGGCGGAGAAGCAGAGCAAAAAGCGACCGGATCCGCTGGGACTGGAGGCGATCGAGGCTGGGATGGCGGCGATGAAGCTCAAGGAGTACGCCAAGGCGAAGGAGGCGTTTGAGAGGGCGGAGGAGCTGTGCGCCAAGTCGTCTGTGAAGGCAGAGGGGAAGCCGAAGGCGCCGAAAGCGGCCAAGGAGGGTGGCGAAAAGGCGAGCAAGGCGGCGGCGGTAAAGGTTGAAAAGTCTGCGCTCGAGGCGACGCATCTGCCGTCACCGGGGTCGGAGGGACACGTGACGGCGAAATCGAAGGATAATTTGCCGCCGGGGGCGAAGAATTACGCGGTGAACTCAGCGGAGGCGATGAAGGCGCACTTGGCGGCTACGGGCGGGAAGTGGCGGACGCGTTTTCCGCCGGAACCGAACGGGTATTTGCACATCGGACACGCCAAGGCGATGTATTTCGATTTCGGCGTGGCGAAGCAGTTCGGTGGTACGACGACCCTTCGCTTCGACGACACAAATCCGGAGGCAGAGAAGCAAGAATATATTGACAGCATCATTGGTTCGGTGAAATGGTTGGGACACGAACCGGTGGAAACGACATACTCGAGCGATTACTTTGATCAGCTCTACGAGTATGCGCTGCAGTTGATCAAGTCTGGTAACGCGTACGTCTGCTTCCAAAACAAGGAGCAAACGTTCAACTCGCGCAAGCTTTTGCAAACGTTCCAAAAGACGTGCGTGGACGGTAACCTTCCGCGTTACGACACGCCGCTTCCGGAGGGCGCCGAGAGCCCTTGGAGAAACACAAGCATTGAGGAGAACCTTGAATTGTTTGAAAAGATGAAGAACGGTGAATTCAAGGAGGGCGAGTGCAGCCTGCGCATGAAGGGTGATTTACGCAGCGATATTCCGAGTATGTGGGATTTAGCCGCGTACCGCGTCAAGTTTGCCAGTCACCCGCACACCGGCGACAAGTGGTGCATTTACCCGACATACGACTACACGCACTGCTTAGTGGATAGCTTAGAAAACATCACACACTCGCTGTGTACGCTCGAGTTCGAGTCCAGACAGGCACCGAACGGGTCCTACTATTGGCTTCTGGATGCGCTCGACGCGTACAAGCCCGTCACTTGGGAATTCTCTCGCTGCAACATCACGTACAACGTGATGAGTAAGCGCAAGTTGAACCTGTTGGTGACAAAGGGATACGTCAACGGGTGGGACGATCCGCGTCTGTTGACTCTCGAGGGTTTGCGCAGAAGAGGTTACACGCCCACCGCCATCAACGCCTTTTGCTCATCGCTCGGCGTGACGCGCAACGATAACACGCAACACCTCGGACGCCTCGAGCAAGTGATGCGCGAAGAGTTGAAGGACAGCGCGTCGAGGTATTTCGCCGTCGTTGATCCGGTCAAGGTGAACATCACGAACCATCCGGGTGGAGAGGTGATCTGCGAGGCGCCGGTGCACCCTTCGTTCCCGGAGCGGGGCATGCGCCGCATCAACTTGACGTCCACCATATTCATCGAGCGCACCGATTTCAAGACCGAGGATGTCAATGGCTACTTCGGCATGGCGCCAGGTAAGACGATTCGATTGCAGTTCGGCTACAACGTCACGTGCACGGATTACGAGACCGGCGCGGATGGTTCGATTGAGGAAATCAACGTCACAATCGACATGGAGTCTCGCTCTCAAAAGCCTCCCAAGGGTATTCTTCACTGGGCGACGCCGGACTTTGTCAAGTGCGAGTGCCGTCTGTACGACAAGCTCTTTTCGGTCGAGATTCCGGGCAAGGCGGACGCGAGCGTCGCAACTGAAGCCGATGCTTCGAAGCCCGCGGACGCCAACGGCGATGACGCCGAGGAAGAAGGCGAGGAGGACGACGGTAGCGTGGATTGGTTGACGCAGCTCAACCCAAATTCTCTGATCGTGCACAAAAACGCTCTCATGGAACCGGCGTTGGCAGAATTCGCGGGTAACCCTCTCGAGACGCAGGTCCAGTTGCAACGTCTCGGATTTTTCGCGTTTGACAAGGACAGCACGGTGGACGCTCCCGTGCTCAACCGCATCGTCACCCTCAAAGAATCGGTGCTCAAGAAGGCGATTGGTAAGTGACTAGATACAGACTTTTGATTGCACGTCGATAGCTATCGGAGATCATTAGATGCCGCCATATTGGTAATAATAGAGACGCGATTACTCAAACTCAAAGAACTCTGCGTGAATCGCTCTAACCGCTTCGTCGCCTTGCGTTCTATTCACCAACAGAGAAATATTAGTCTTAGAGGCCCCTTGGGAGACCATGCTCACTTTAATATCGGCCGCCCGAAGCGCGTGAAACGAGCGTTCCATGATTTCGTTATTGCGCTCAACGTTACCGATGAGAGATATGATGGAGTAACCGCTGCTCACGTCCACGTGAGCGATGCCCTCTTTTTCAAAATCCTCCACTAACTTTTCGAGCTCTGCCTGCTGCAGGTCTCTGCTCCACAATTTGGACGGATCGAGAGTCAACGAGACGCTCACCTCCGACGTGGCCACGACGTCGACGGATATCTTATTCGCCGCCATCACCGTGAACACCTTCGCCAAAAAGCCAAACTGCCCGAGCATCCGCGTCGACGTGATGTCCAGCATCGTGACGTCCTTCTTCTGCACGATGGACGTAAGAAGCCAGTCCTTGTGGAGGTCCTCGCCGCGTGAGTGACCGATCACAGTCCCCGGTGCGCCGATGTTGTACGAATTCTTCACGCGCACACTCAAGTCGGTGGAATCCATCGCTGGACGCATCGAGTGCGGATGCAAAACTTGCGCACCGAAGTACGCCAACTCCGTCGCTTCTTGAAAACTTAGGAAAGGCATCGGCACGGTCGAATTCACCAAGCGCGGATCCGCTGAGAGAACGCCGTCCACGTCCTTCCATACTTGCACCTCCTTCAAACCGAGGGCTTTACCGATGACGGTCGCCGTCAAGTCGCTCCCACCGCGACCGAGTGTGCAAATGGCACCCGTATCCACGCCGCGTCCCAAAAATCCGGTAACAACGCGAACGGTCGGTTCCGCACCCGCGGAGAGCGTCAAACGGGCCTTCGTCTTCGCGTACGTGGCGTCCAAAATAGTACCATTTTCAAACTCATCCGTCGTTACGAACATGTCGTCGATGGTGTCCACCTGCTCCCCATTCACGCCGTTCGAGTGCAAGAACGACGCGAAGATCCGAGTACTCATCCGTTCACCGAAACTCACCAACAACGCGCGCGTTCTCGGCGTCACCTCTTGCATGAGCGCGATTCCCGTGCATACTTGTTCCAATTTCTTCAACAGTCGACGAACCTCGTTCGTCGTGTCCTCGTCCGTCCCCAATTCCGCCATCGTGTCCTCGTGCAGCGCACGAATCGCTCGAATAGGTTCCAGCGCCTCCACCTCTTCCGTCCCTTCGCAATCCATCGCCATTTCACCCGCCAGGAGTAGATTATTCGTCGTCTTCCCCATGGCGCTCAATACCACCACCGGCATGTGTTCGGGGAAAGACAGAATGATCGACGCGACCTCACGCATGCGCGTCGCGTCCGCCACCGAGGACCCACCAAACTTCATCACCATCGTGTGTTGCGTCTGTCCCTGGCCCGGCGTCGCGCGCTCGGCCGCGACCGCGCACCGCGTCGGCGCCGACGCGATCCCTCGCCCGCTCGCGCACCGTCGAGCTCGCGGCGCGCGGAGGTCGCGCGCGGGCGCCGCGCGCGCGCGCATCGCGCCGAACGTCTGAGACATCGTTCGCGCGTTCGCGTCTCGCGCGTTCTGCTCGCGCGAACTCGCGCGCGCGGAGGTCTGCCGTCGAGCTCCCGCGCGCGCGAGCCGAGCTCAAAAGTGCGCATTCGTTCGTTCGAACCAATCGCGTCCGCACACGACGGCGTGCGGCGTCGACGGCGGTCTCCCGCGGCGTGCGAGGTGCGAATATCATCGCGCGCGCTCGACGGACCGGCTCGCGCGCGCTCGCGTCGTCTCGCGCGCGTCAGACATGGTCGGTTTGTTGGGTGAGCTCACCGAAGACGTCCTCCTCGCGGACGCGCCCTCGGACGATTCGGACGACGACGGCGGGCGCGAGAGCGCGCGCGTGCGAGAGCTCCTCGCCAAGCGTCGCACGCTCGAGGAGGTGCTTCGAGTGATGGGCGAGCGGACGACGAGGCTCGAGGACGAGGCGAGGGGGGCGAGAGAGGAGGCGAGAAGAGAACGACGAGAGACGGAGGACGCGAGACGCGCGCTCGAGGCGTCGACGCGGGCGAGAGAGGACGCGGAGGCGCGTTTGAGAGAGTTGGAGTCCGAAATCGGACGCGCGAAGAGCGAGCGCGACGAGGCGAAGGGGACGGCGGAGCGTTTTCGCGGAGACTTGGCGCGCGTTCGCGAGGAGAGAAACGCGCTGAGAGAGAGCTCGAAGAGGCACGGGGTGGCGACGACGCGCGCGGAGGAGGAATGGCGGAGTCGGGAACGACGGTTGGTGGATGAGTTGGCGCTCGCGCGCGCGGAGTTGGCCAAGGGCAAGGTTGAACTGGACGATTTACGGCGACGGTGTGAGAGCGCAGAGGCGTACGCGACGAGCGTCAACGCGCGCGTCACCGAAGCCGAGCGAGAGATCGACGCGTTTAACGCCGTCGTGGCTTCTGATGCGACCGGAAGGACGCGTGATTTGGAGGATGAACTCGCGCGCGCTGAGGAGACGCGGTTTGCGCTCGAACGTAAACTCTCGGACGCCACGGCGAGAGCCATCGCGCAAGAAGGAGGGATTGAAAAGTTGCGCGTCATCGCCGAACAGAGCGCACCTGGCGTCGCAGACTTGCGCGCTCGGTTGGACGCGATGGATATTCGTGAGCGTGATCTCGTCGCGGCGCTCAAATACGAGGAGAACATCAAAGAACAAGCAGTGTTTGAGATGAATCGCGCGCGAGCGGCGGCGGCCAAGGCTGAAGCCTACGCATCACGCGTCAGCGCGAAGAGCGCGCACTCGAAAGCGCTTGCGACTGTCATTCACTCTCTCGGCGATAGTTTATTCGAAGATTGATGCGTTTCCACTTACAACTCTGTACAATAACTCACATACATACGTATAGCGCCAATCACCTTTCGGCGAGAGCGTCGTAATGCACGGGAGAAACGTAACTGATAAACGCCGAACGTTTCGTCTTTTGTTCTTCCGGTTCGTAGAGCAGATACCAGTTCTGTTCCGTCGATTGCACGACGTGCACGCGCATGCCGAACGCGTCAACCGCCGCTCGCAGCGTGAGCTCGTCGCCCCACGTCCGATCGCGTTTCATCCCCACCAACCACACGCGAAACGCTCGCGCGTTCTCAAAATAAATCTGAAAATCTTCCATTCTCTCCTCGATGTGCGCCGTCGCCAGCGCTCGCACCTCTGCGTATCGTTCTTGATCCTTGAATACGTTGTGCGCGATGGATCTAAATTGACAATTCCCATCGCCCTCCATGGCCACCCTTCGCATTCCCAAACGAGTCAACCTCGCATCTAACGCCCCCTTATCGCTCTCCACGCGCTCGCGCCGCTCGCTCTCGCTCGCGAGCTCGTATTCAATCTTCTCCTTTAACAGCGCCGCCAAACGCTCGCTCGTCGTCGTCGTCATCCTACGAACCACGCGCATCTTCATCTTCGCCGCGCGCCATCTCTTCGACGCGCTCTTCCCCGCACCACCATTCCCATCACCCTCCGAGCGCTCTTCACCGTCACCGCGCGTTCGCGTCGACGTCAACACCACGGGCGCGGATTTCATCTTCGTTCCCAATCGAGTAAACTTTCTCGCGAGCGCGCGTTCGTGTCCGTCCCCGTTCCCCGTCGTCTCCGCGCTCGCGCTCGCGCGCGTCGATTCCCGCGGCTCATCCGCGCGCGGCGCCGCGGCGCAGCACCCACCGCGCGTTCTCGGCGCCATGTCGTCGCCGAATGCGGAATTGCATGCAATGTGAGAAATCATCGCATCCCCACACGCGCGCGTTCGACGACGATGCCTCCGCGCCGCGCGCCGCGGTCGCCCTCCCGCGCGCGCGCGCGATCGCGAACGCGCTCCTCTCGCCCATCGTCGCGTTCGAGATCCTCGAGCGTCACCGCGCGTCGACGAACGGCCGCGCCGCGGCGAATGAAAAAGATGTCGTCTCGCGGGGACGCCGCGACGCCGCCGTCCGGACGCCTCCGTCTCGGTCTCGACGGTGATGATTTCCGCGCGGTGTGCGTGCTGATGCTCCTGTACACGCTCCAGGGCGTGCCCATGGGTCTGAGCGCGTCGGTGGGATTCGCACTGCAAGAGCACGGCGCGTCGTACGCCGACCAGGGCGCGTTTTCGTTGGCGTCGTGGCCGTTTTCGTTGAAAGTGCTCTGGGCCCCGATCGTGGACGCGATGTACGTGCGATCGTTCGGTCGACGTCGCACGTGGGTGATGCCTCTGCAGGCGGTGGTGGGGGTGACGCTGTTGACGCTGTCGACGACGTTGGCGCGTTCGATGGAGACGGCGGACGCGAAGAGCCTGGCCAAGACGTTTTTTTGGTTGTATCTCTTGCTCGCGAGTCAAGATATCGCCGTCGATGGATGGGCGCTGACGATGTTGAGCGAAGAGAACGTCGGGTTGGCGTCGACGTGCAACGCCATCGGGCAGATGATTGGTTTTTTCACGTGTTTCACCGGGTACATGATTATGAATTCGTACGGCGTGGCGCTGGACGCCTTTGTGAAATTTTGGGGATACGCCTTTCTCGCGTCCTCCGTGGTGGTGTACGCGACGAAAGAGCGACCGAGTGAGGACGAAATGAGCGTGCGCGAGGCGTACGCGCAGGCGTTCAGCGTGATACGTCTCCCCGCGGTGATGAAACTGAGCGCCGTGCTATTGACGCGTTTCGTCGCGTTTAGCGCGTCGGAGACGTTGACGACTTTGAAATTATTGGAAAAAGGCATACCGAAGGCGCACATCGCCACCATGTCGGCGTTGATGACGCCTTTGAATCTCGCGATGCCGATGCTGACGCGTCGATGGACCGCCGGCGAGCGTCCACTCGACGCCGTGACGAAAACGTGGGTGTGGAGAGGCGCGGCGTGCGCGGCGGCGGCGGCGCTCGTGTACGCCGCGCCGAGCGATGCCGCCGTCAATATTCCGTATGGGTACTACGTCATCCTCTTCGCGTGGTTGTCCGCGTACAGCGCATTCAGTAACGCGCATTTCATCGCCTTCATGGCGTTTTATAACCGCGTGTCCGACGCCAATCTCGGCGGCACGTACATGACGATTTTAAACACGGTGAGCAATCTCGGCGCCAAGTGGATGGAGAGCGCGACGTTATTCGCCATCGATCTCGTGAGCGACAAGGTGTGCGTCGCCTCGAACGACCCGAGACGCGTGCTCGGAAGCTGCGCGACGGAGACGTTGCGCGCGTCGTGCGCGGGGAAATGCGCGACGAACGACACGCCGTATTACGTCGCCGTCGCCGCGTCCCCGTTCGTCGCGTGGGCGTGGTTACGTCGCGCGCGAGGCACCATCGAGTGGTTATCTCGCGCGAAAAAGACACACTGGCGCGTCGAGACGACGTCGTGAGTGTACTAGTAGCTTATATTCATACAACCGCTATTCGTCCCCGCCGTCGCGCGCCGTTTCAAACGTTCCTTCAAAAACAGCAGGATGCGTCTCTCTCACGAACCGCGCGCCGCGCGCGCGCGCGTCATCGACCAGCAAAAAACTCGGCGTCGCGTTCCAATCGATCCCGCTCGGCGTCCACGTCTCGTCGTCCTCGCCCCCTTCGTCTTCGTTCCCTTCGTCGGCGCCGCGCGGCGTCAACGCTCGACATTCATCCACCAATCGACGCAAGACGGCGTCCGCGCGTCTCTCCGCGCGAGGCCTCGCCTCTTCCCCGACCACCGTCGCCCCCCTGTCCTCCTCGTCCCCCTCCTCTCGCGCGCATTCGTCGCGCGAGACGCGCGGTCGAGGACCGCGATGGATGTCCCGTCCCGACAGACGAAGTTCAATCGCGCGACGAATGCGCGCGCGCGCGGACGATTCGACGACGTCGTCCGCGCGCGCGAGGGCGGAGGACGACGGACGATCGGTCTCACGCGCGGCGAAGTAGGCGTCGAGTCGGTCGGAGGCGCGCATGTGCGCGTGCGTCGTCGAGTGGAGACGCGAGACGCGCGAGGCGTTCGTCAGTCGCGCTTCTCCGCGGCGAGGACGTCGGAGGGCGTGAGGGCGAGAACGATGTCGCCGGCGTCGGTGACGTCGAACCACTCGTCGGCGAGGGCTAATTTCGTCGACGTCGCGTCGACGTCGGCGGTGAAGGCGAAGGCGGAGACGAAATCCGGCGGCGCGTCGACGGCGCCCGTCGTCCACTCGAGGAGCGTGCGCGCCGTCTTGGCGAATTCTCGCGTCTCGCGGTCGATGCGTTTGAACGACCACGGTGGGGTGTGACCGGTGATGATGTCGTCGGTCGTGCCGGCGCCGGTGGCGGTGGCGTTCGCGACGTCGGCGTCGGCGTCGGCGATTTCGGCTCGAGGCGTCGACGCGCGCGGTTTCGGTTTCGGTCGCGACGTCGGCGTCGACGGTGCCGACGCGCGAACGACGAACCTTCTCGACGGCGACGCGCGCGCACCGCGTCTTGTGTTTCGCCAATACGCGCGACGAGGCGACGCTTTGACGACGTCGCCGGTGAGTCTCGTCCTCGCGTCGGTTCGCTCGGGCGGGACAAAGCTCACGGCGTCGACGTCCGGCAACGCGCCGCGGTCTCGCATCAACGCCTCGGGCACGACCAAGACGGATGGTTCGACGCACACGCACGCGATGTTTTCCTCCTCGTCCTCGTCGTCGTCGAACACGTAATCATTCTCGTCGAACGACGGTGACGCGACGTCGTCGTCGTCGCGCGCGGGCGTCTCGGGACGCGGCGACTCCACCGTCGCGGCGTCCGCGTCAACCGCGCGCACTTTCACCGGACTCTCCAACGCCGCTCGCGACGACGACATCGAATCATCTCGCGTCGGCGTCGACGGCGCGTCCACTTCCCCCGCGTCTCGTTCCCCGGCCTCGACTCGTTTCGATTCGACGTCGACGGCGCGTCCCGCGTCCGCCGCCTCCGTCCCGACGCTCTCCGCTCGTCTCGACACCGTCTCGGAGGCAGATGAAACGATCAACGCGACGCTCGCGTCCACGACACCGTCAACCCCCGCCCTCACCGCGATCTCCCCTCGTCGCGCCGCGTGCATCGCCTCTTCGAACGCCGCCACCTCTCTCGCCTCGTCGACGGCTCGCGCCCACTCCTCATCCGACGGAAACTGTTCCCGAAACTCCCTCTTCGCGAACGCGAGCGCGCTCGCGACTCGCGCGACGACCACCGGTCGCACTCTCCTCGCCCACGCCGTCACCGCGCGCCACCGTCGTCCGCGCGAACCGTCCGCGTGTAATCTTTCGCGCCTCGCGTCGTTTCCCCTCGTCGAATCATCGCGCGTCTTCTCCCCTCTCTCGCTTGTCGCGTCCATCGAACGCGCGCGAGAGGACGCGTCAAAATTCTTTTCATCCGTCCGTCCCATCGCGGGCGTTCGATCGACGTCGCTCGCGTCGCCGAGTCGCGACGTGGGGCGGAATTCGATTCACATTCTTCACCCCGCCCCCGCGCGCGCGATTCGATGCACACGCGCCCCGCGGGAGACCCCGCACACGTCGACGCTCGCGCGACGCCGCGCGCGCGAGGAGTGGGAACGGGCGAAACTCGCTGGGGTCTCGAGCGCGCGAGGAGGTGGAGCGAGAGAGATGTACGCGCGAAATCGCGCGCGAGGGCGACGCGCGCGCGATCGAGCGTGGAGCGCGAACGAGGGTGAACGAGCCGTGACTGACCGCCGTTCGATCGATCGAACGAACGATCGATTCGTCGCCGCGCGCGCAGGTTGTTTTACTCGTACTTCAAGACGCTGGTCGGGAAACCCGTCGTCGTGGAGCTCAAGAATGATCTCGCCGTCGAGGGGACGCTCGTGTCGGTGGATCAGTACTTGAACATTAAACTCGAGCACACGCGCGTGACGGATGAGGCGAGGTACCCGCACATGCGAAGCGTGAGAAACTGTTTCATTCGAGGGAGCGTCGTGCGATACGTGCTGTTGCCGAAGGATGCGGTGGATGTGGATATTTTGCACGACGCGACGAGACGCGAGGCGCGAGGGGCGTAGACGATGTGTAGCTTTTTAACGACGAGAACGAACGCGTGTAGAAAACACCGTCGGCGAATATCTATACGACGATGTGATGCGAATGGTGCTAGTTAATTTACACGGCGACGCGCGCGACCATCAAATGGTGAGGTTTTCAAAGGAGAGCGCACGACCGTCCCCGGCGATGCCGTACGGAAGCGCGGCGGCTATTCGAGTGATGTTTCGAACGTCAACCGGAGGATAGTTTTGCAGCATCTTCATGCACGCCGCGAAGTCACCGTCAATGAGTTCGGTGCCGATGTTCAGCACGCACGCGACGCAGAGACGAAGCAAGCACTCTTTTCTCGAGCGAGGCGACGCGAGCACGACGTCCCACAATCGCAGCACGTCCGCCATTTCGAAATCTTGCGTGAACATCAGCGTGATCCAACGGAACGCAAACATGGACGTCGATAGGTTCATGCTTTGCAAGTGCGCGTGCACCTCCGGTCCGTGTTCGGCGAGCATGTCGCTCAGCGTGTCCAACATGGCGCGAACGCCTTGATCCGTCGCGTCGAGCGCCATCACGAAGACGTCGCGAAACTCACTAAATACCTCGGTGAAACAATAAAACGCGTCCGCCGCCGCGTCCTCTGTCGCCGATTCCTCCTCGGCGGACGTCGCGAAGACGTAATACATGCACCCGAACATCTCGTGCATGCCTTGCACGTACCCCACGCCCGGGTTGAGCTTGGCGAAGACGTACAACGCGTCTCGCATGTGATCCTTCCTGCGCCTCGCCTCGCCGTCTTCGCCCTCGTCGTTGAAAAAGTGCATGTCCGGATGCACGCGCGCGATGTCTCTGTCTATCTGTTCCGCTAATTCATCGTCCTCGTACGACTCTATCCACTTGGAGTCGGCGCTCGTCGACGCGCTCGCGCAAAACTCGTCTCGAAACGTCGCGTACTCCGCCCTCTTCCCCTTCGCCGCCTCCTCCCACCTCGCGCGCTCGCGCGGGAGATACCCCAGACACAATTTCCACACCAGCGCTCGCGCGCGTCCGTCGTCGTCGTCCGGACAGCCCCCGTCCGATACCAACAGACGCACGCGGCGCGCGTCCACCTCGTCTCCCCCCAGCGCCTCCATGAGCGCCTCTCGCCTCGACGCCCTCGCCTCCGCGAACGACCCCCCCCGCGCGGGCGCGTCTTCCCGCGCGATGGCGCGCGCCACGCGCGCGGCGTGCGCCCGCGACTCGGTCTCGATCGCGCGCCGCGCGCGCGTCCCGGTCCCGCGGTGCCTCGCCTCGTCGCGAACCTTGGCCATCGCCGCCCGCGCGCGCTCCCTCGCGTCGCGCGCCTTGTCGCGAAACCACGTCGCGAGGGGTTTCTTCCCTCTCGCGCGCGTCTCGTCGTCGTCGTCGACGGCATCCCTCGCGGGCATCGCGCGACGCGACGCGACACTCACTCGCGCGCGCGGTCGAGTCGAATCGCGATGACGCCCTCGACGTTCGCGACGACGAACAAGACGACGAACGAGACGACGACGACTACCACGCGCGCGTCGTCGTCCCTCTCGCGCGCGTCTCCGCGCGTCTCGCGCGTCGCGCGACGGCTGCGATGCGTCCCCGTCGGCGCCGTGGTCTCTGGGAAGGACGACGTCCCGAGGTCGAGCGCGGCGCCTCTCGGCACGCGTCGCGTCGCGCTCGCGCTCGCGGCGACGATCATCGTCCCGACGCTCGACGTCCGCGCCGAGGACGGGGACACGGTGTACATGGAGGCGCTCCAAGGCGAGGGAAAAGAATACGGGAAGAGGGAAGTGCTGTATCCAGATTTCGAGCGCACGGCGAGCGGGTTGCAATACAAGGACATGGTGGTCGGCGCCGCGGACGCGAAAACGTTCGATCCGACGGAGGGGAAGACGGCGGTGATCGATTGGGATGGATACACGATCGGGTACTACGGACGACCGTTCGAGGCGAGGAATAAGTCGAAGGGCGGGGCGTTCACGGGGGAGGAGAAGGATTTTTTTCGATTCAAGGCGGACGACGAACGCGTGATCGGCGCGTTTCGAGAGGCGATCGCGGGGATGAAGATTGGATCGATTCGACGGATCATCGTTCCGGCGAATAATGAAAAGTTGGGGTATCCGGATGGGAGGAAGTGGCGCACGATGAAGCCGCAGCCGGCGAATTTCAGCGGCGAAAGAGCGCTCGGTTTCGTGCTAGAAAATCAGGGGATGATCGATAAGACGCTCTTGTTTGACATAGAGCTCTTGAAGATCGTCGATTAGATCGTCGCGCGGGCGCGAGATGGGAAGTGATGTAATAAAGAGTCAACTTTATATTTAAACGTCTCGCAGTGTCAAGGTCCCTCGGGGAACGCGGCGGGAGAAGGGAAGTAGAGACGCTGCGCAGCCGCGTGCTGCGCGACTTGATCAGGTACTTGCCCAGAAGCGAACGCCTTGATGAGACTCTTCGCAGCAGCAATGTTCACTTCGTGTGGACCTTTCACTTCCACGTCGCTCGTCTTCGTGTTCGGGTCGGATTCCATCAGAGAGACTTGGCAACCAGAAATCTGCGCGATGGTGGAAATATTCATCCCGTCCGCGCCCATCATCCGCGTCACCTCTTCGATGGATATTTCGACCGTGTCCTTGATCATCGGAGGCGCCGTCGGCATGACGTACATGGGTGGTTGCATCGGTACGTTGGGCATCGGCATCGGCATTGGAACCGACATCGGCATTGGCATCGGCATTGGCATCGGCACCGGCATTGGCATGGCGGGCGAGACGCCCGCGAACGCGGGATCGGCTGGCGTGAGCGCAGCGGCGGGGTATTCCGCGTACCCACCCTGTGAGTCGCGCGGCATCATGAACGTGGGTTGAAAGTACCCGAGCACGCTCGAATCTACGAGAAAACCTTTGAGCAATCCGAACACTGCTTTGGCCGCCGCGCGCACGTCTTGCGCCGCGCCGTTGATCTCCACCACTCGATCTTCGCTCGTCGCGCACGACGGCACGTGTCCGACCTCCTGAACCTCCACGTGCGCCCCATTCGCCAATTTTCGAATCTCACGAATGTTTTCACCGCCCTTTCCGATGAGATGTCCCGCCTGTCCCGCCGGCACCAACAGTCGCAGCGTCACGTGCGGGCCCGAATTCCCCCCCTCCTCCTCTTTCTCCCCCTCCGCCACCGTCTTCGCGCCCCTCTCGCCCCTCTCACGCGCCTCCGAATTCACAACACCGTCCTCCTCGCGCGTTTTCTCACCACCGGTCGCCTCCTCGCACCCTCGCTCGCCCTCCTCGCCGTCCGGCTTTCGACTCGTCAAGAATCCCACAACCATGGTCGCCGCCTCGCACGCCGCGCACCGCTCACCGTCGTCTCCACCCTCTCGAGCCGCGCTCACGAGCACCGCACGCTCGTTACACTGCGCCGCGGAGTCCAAAACCTTGACCGCCGCGCCCGTCTCGGCGACGATGCGCTTGACGTTCGCGCCCGATTTTCCGATTAATCCACCCACCCTCGACTCCGGGCACAGCAGCCTGAACACCGCGCGTCCGCGCGTGGCGCTCGCGTTCGCGCTCGCGGTACCATCGCGGGCGTCGTCCGCGCCGTCGCGCGCGGCGCTCGCGGCGACCGTCATCGTCACCGCGTCGGATGACGTCGAGCGCGGCTCTGAATGATGTCTCATCGCGCGCGACGTCATCCGACGACGCGCGGGGACGCGATGCGCGCGAACGCGGCGACGATGACGACGACGGCGACGACGGCGACGACGACGACGCGCGTCCCGCGAGCGAGGACGCGCGCGCGCGCGGTGTCCGAACGAACGGCGCGCATCTTGCGCGAGGTGGAAATGCGCGAGCGCGACGCGTCCGGAGGCGCCGCGCGCGCGGCGACGGCGCTCGGCGCGGGGGGACAGACGAGCGCGCGCGCGTTGGAGGGATTGGACGCGTCGTGGCGCGCGATGCGCGAGGGTGGGAAGGACGAGGGTGGGAAGGACGGGGTCGATGGGTTCGCGAGACGCGCGCGCGGCGACGCGGGAACGCGCGACGAGACGGCGGCGTACGACGTCGCGGTGTGCGGTGGGACGCTGGGGGTGCTCGTGGCGAGCGCGTTGCAGAGACGAGGGGCGCGGGTGGTGGTGATCGAGCGAGGGGCGTTGGTGGGACGCGCGCAGGAGTGGAACGTCAGTCGGGCGGAGCTCGAGTCGCTCGTGGGCGCGGGCGCGATGACGCGCGCGGACGCGGACGAGTGCACGATGATTGAGTTTAATCCGATTCGGTGCGGATTTTACGGATCGAAGGGGGGAGACGTGGTGACGACGAACATTTTAAATGCCGGTGTGTCGCCGGAGAGACTCGTGCGACGGTGTCGAGAGCGTTTCGAAGAGGCGGGCGGAACGACGCTCGAGCGCGCGGATCTTCGAGGAGTGGACGTGTACGACGACGCGGCGGTGTTGAACGTGGGCGAGGGCTCGGAACCGATCCGGGCGCGTTTGGTGTTGGATTGCATGGGATTTCGCTCCCCCATCGTTCGTCAAATTCGAGGGAATAGGAAACCGGACGGCGTGTGCCTCGTGGTCGGGAGTTGCGCGGAGGGATTCCCCGAAGAACGAAACGAGAGCGCCGATCTCATTCGCACCGTGACGGACATCGAGGAAGACTATCGCGGCCAATACTTTTGGGAGGCGTTTCCCGCGTCGTCCGGGCCAACCGATCGGACGACGTACATGTTTTCTTACATGGACGCCGAAGAATCGAGACCGACGATCGCCTCCATGCTCGACGATTACTGGGAGTTGATGCCAAAGTACCAAAACATCGGATCTATCGATGACGTGCGGATGAAACGCGTCCTCTTCGGATTGTTTCCCACGTATCGCGATTCGCCGTTAAAGACGGAGTTCGATCGCGTGCTCGCAATCGGGGACGCGAGCGGTATTCAATCGCCGCTTTCTTTCGGAGGTCTCGCCGCGCTCTTGCGACACATCGAACGCATCACGGGCGCGGTGGAGGAGGCGCTGGACTGCGACGCGCTCGATAGGGATGCGTTGCGAGAGGTGAACGCGTACAATCCGGCGCTCTCGGCGGCGTGGTTGTTCCAAAAGTGCATGTCCGTCGAGGTCGGTCGCACCCCCAAGCGCGACTTCATCAACAGACTCATGTCCATCAATTTCGGCGTCATGAAAAATCTCGGCGACGACGTCATGCGTCCATTTTTACAAGACGTCGTCACCTTTCGCGGACTCGGCAAGACGCTCGTCTCCATGACGCTCACCGAGCCCACGTTCGTCCCCGAAATCCTCCTCAACGCCGGCGTCGGCCCGATCGCCGACTGGTTTCTCCACTTCGTCGCCCTCGGCGCGTACGACGTCGCCGCCGCGCCCGCCGCGAAGATCGCAGCCTTCGCCAAGGATTCCGGCGCGCTCTCGCCTCGACAAAAATTCTTCATCCGACGACGCTGCGAAGCCGTCATCTACGGTTCCGGTCACGACGTCATCCAGTAGACGCGCGCGCATTCATTCATTCCTTCATTCATTCCTTCATTCATTCCTTCATTCATTCATTCATGCATGCATGCATGCATGCATTCATACCGCGCGTCCATCTCGGCCAGAAGGGACTCCCCGTTGAGTCCTGAACCGTCAAATCGGGCCGACGTCGAGCCGAGGAGAAGATGCCACCTCCGCTCGACGTCAATCGCGCGCGCGGACCGTCTCCGCCGCGCGCCGAGGTCGACCGTACGACATGGGCGTGTACGACGATGAAGACGTCGCCGCGCGCGAGGCGCGCGAGGAGGAAGAGGAGGAGGAGATCGGCCAGGTGCGTCGACGACGACGAAGGAGACGCGATCGCGGGATAGACGCGGCGAGGGACATTCGCGACGATGAGGGGTGCGAACGCGAGGGAATCGACACCGCGCGAGCGGGGTGGGATGCGCGAAGGTGTCGTGGAGGACGCGTGGCGGTGGTCGCGACGCGGGACGCGCGGTGTCGACGACGCGAGGGTGGGAAGATCTCGAACGGGGCGTGATCTCGGAGACTGACGAGAGAGAGGCTCGACGCGCGCGCAGGAGGACGCCTGGGTCGTCATCAGCTCGTTTTTCGAGGAGAAGGGTCTCGTGAGGCAACAGTTGGATTCGTTCAACGAGTTCATTCAGCACACGATGCAAGAGATTGTCGGTACGTGGGCGCGAGACGCGGCGCGACGAGGGATGGGAGACTCGGGGTTTAGGGTAAACTCGACGAACGCGCGATGAGAGATCACTGACGGGACGCGCGATGCGATTTCGACGACGCAGACGAGATGAGAGAGATGGAATTGACGCCGGAGCATCAACACATGCCGGGTCAGGACATCGACGAGATGGAGAAGAAGACGTACAGGATTAGCTTTAACCAGATTTACTTGAGCAAGCCGATGGTGACCGAGGCGGATGGTTACACGACGACGCTGTTCCCGAAGGAGGCGAGATTGCGTAACCTCACGTACTCTGCGCCGTTGTACGTGGATATGGTGAAGGAGATCACGACGGTTCATCCGGAGGGAGAGACGACAGTGGAGAAGGAGGAGATCAAGAAGGTGTTCATCGGGAAGGTTCCGATTATGTTGCGCTCCGATTATTGCTCTCTCCACGGACACACGGATAAGGAATTGACCGAGCTCGGTGAGTGCCCGTACGATGAGGGTGGTTATTTCGTCATTAACGGTAGCGAAAAGGTGCTCATCGCCCAAGAGCGCATGAGCACGAACCACGTGTACGTCTTCGAGAAGAAGCAGCCGAGCAAGTACATGTGGCAAGCCGAATGTCGCAGTCAACCGGAGCGTGGGTCTCGCGCCGCGAGCTCGTGCGTGATGCGCCAGCTTCACGCCGTGGGTGCGAAGGACGCACCGGGCCCGATTCGTTGCACGCTTCCGTACATTCGCACAGACATTCCGATTTTCGTCGTGTTCCGGGCGCTCGGTTTCGTCGCGGACAAGGACATCTTGGAGCACATCGTGTACGATCTCGGAGACAATGAGATGATGGAGATGTTGCGCCCGTCGATTGAAGAGGCGTTCGTCATCCAATCGCAAGAGGTTGCTCTCGATTTCATCGGTAAGCGTGGCTCCGCGGTCGGCGTGTCGCGCGAGAAGCGCATCAAGTACGCGAAGGAAATTTTGCAAAAGGAACTTCTGCTCCACGTCGGCGTGCGTGAAGATTGCGAAACCAAGAAAGCATACTTTTTGGGCTACATGATTCATCGTTTGTTGTTGTGCTCTCTCGGCCGTCGTCCGGAAGACGACCGCGATCACTACGGAAACAAGCGTTTGGATCTCGGCGGTCCTCTTTTGGCGCAGTTGTTCCGTCAGTTGTTCCGCAAGCTCACCAAGGATGTCCGATTGTACTGCCAGCGGTGCATCGATAGTGGAAAGGAAATCCAATTGCAGCTCGCGATCAAGGCGAAGACGATCACGCAGGGTCTCAAGTACTCGTTAGCGACCGGTAACTGGGGCTCTCAGGGCATGGCGGACGTTCGGGCGGGCGTGAGTCAAGTGCTGAACCGTCTGTCCTATTCGTCCACTTTGTCACACCTTCGTCGTATCAACTCTCCCATCGGACGAGAGGGTAAGCTCGCCAAGCCACGCCAATTGCACAACTCGTTGTGGGGAATGATTTGTCCCGCCGAGACACCAGAAGGTCAGGCGGTCGGTCTCGTGAAGAACCTCGCTCTGATGGCGCTCGTGTCCGTCGGCTCTCCTTCGGAGCCGATTCTCGAGTTCTTGGACGAGTGGACGATGGAAAACTTGGAAGAAATTTCGCCTTCCCTCATCGCCGAGTCGACGAAGATTTTTGTCAACGGCGTGTGGGTCGGCGTGCACAGAGATCCGGCGGACTTGGTGAAAACGCTTCGCAAGCTACGTCGTCAAGTCGACGTCGATTCCTCTGTGAGCGTCGTGCACGATATTCGATTGAAGGAACTGCGCCTGTACACCGACTACGGCCGATGTACTCGACCGCTGTTCATCGTGGACGAGGATCAAAAGTTGCGCATCAAGAAGCAACACATCGAGTTGTTGACGGAGAAGGACGTGACGGGATACACTTGGAACGAGCTCGTCACTTCGGGTTTCATCGAGTACGTGGACACCGAAGAAGAAGAAACGACCATGATTTCGATGACCATCGACGATCTCGTCGCGGGTCGTCACGCCGTGGAGCAAAAGAGCGGCGTCGCCATCAACTACACGCACTGCGAGATTCACCCGTCGATGATTTTGGGTATCTGCGCCTCCATCATTCCTTTCCCCGATCATAACCAGTCGCCGCGTAACACTTACCAAAGTGCTATGGGTAAGCAGGCGATGGGTATGTACGTGACGAACTACCAGATTCGTATGGATACGCTCGGTTACGTCATGTTTTACCCACAAAAACCGCTTGTCACGACACGAGCCATGGAGTACTTGCACTTCCGTGAACTTCCCGCCGGTTGCAACGCCGTCGTCGCCATCATGTGCTACACCGGTTACAACCAAGAAGATTCCGTGCTCATGAACCAAAGCGCCATCGATCGTGGTTTGTTCAGATCGCTCTACTACCGTTCGTTCAAGGATGAAGAGAAGAAGCAAGGAAGTCTGAGCCGAGAAGAATTCGAGCGTCCAGATAGAGACACGTGCTTGGGGATGCGTCACGGTACGTACGACAAGCTCGACGACGACGGTTTGATCTGTCCGGGCACTCGTGTCAGTGGTGACGACATCATCATCGGTAAGACGGCGCCGCTTCCTGAGGATGACTCCGCGGTGCTCTCCAAGCGCTTCACGAAGAAGGATTGCTCCACCGGCATGAAGCACGCCGAGACCGGCATCATCGATCAAGTGTTGCTCACGACGAACGATCAAGGTTTGCGCTTCGTCAAGCTTCGCGTGCGTTCAATGCGAACGCCGCAAGTCGGCGACAAGTTCTCTTCGCGACACGGTCAAAAGGGTACCGTCGGTATGACGTACACTCAAGAAGACATGCCGTTCACGTGTGAGGGTATCACGCCCGATATCATCGTGAACCCGCACGCCATCCCGTCGCGGATGACAATCGGTCAGCTCGTTGAGTGTATCATGGGCAAGGTTGCGGCGTGCATGGGTAAGGAGGGTGACGCCACGCCGTTCACTCCGGTGACGGCGGAGGACATCTCCACGATGTTGCACAAGTGCGGTTACCAAAAGCGTGGTAACGAAGTCATGTACAACGGTCACACCGGGCGCATGCTCGACGCGCAAATTTTCATCGGTCCGACGTATTACCAGCGCTTGAAGCACATGGTTGATGACAAGATTCACTCTCGCGGTCGCGGTCCGGTGCAAATTCTCACGCGTCAGCCGATGGAGGGTCGATCCAGAGATGGTGGTTTGCGTTTCGGTGAGATGGAACGCGATTGTATCATGAGTCACGGTGCCGCGTCGTTCCTTAAGGAACGTCTCATGGACCAATCTGACGCGTACAGAATTCACGTGTGCCAAAAGTGCGGTTTGATCGCCGTCGCCAACTTGAAGAACCAGACGTTCGAGTGCTGCAAGAACCCGAGCGAGCGCACGTCCGTCGCGCAAGTCATGGTACCGTACGCGTGCAAATTGCTCTTCCAAGAGTTGATGTCCATGGCCATCGCACCGCGTCTCATCACGGGTTAAAACAACACTCACTCGCTTAGAAAAAAAAACATATGAAATAGCCGACAGAATTTAGACTTTACAACGCTCGCGCGGACTCGCGCAGACTCATCGCGCTCACCCCTCGCATGAACGCGCGTCGAACCTCAGACTCCAGATCACTCGTTCGCGCGCTCTCCCTCGTCCCTTTCCCCAATCTCACCACCGCCGCGGCGCACATCTCGTCGTACGCCGACGCGCGCGCGCGAGTCAACCGTTCGTCTTTCCCCGCGCGCGTCCTCCGCCGCCGCGTCTCCTCACCCATCCCTCGCCACGCCTCAAACACCGCTCGCCTCGCGCGAGTCTCACACTTCCTCCGCGTCTCCCGCTCTTCCCTTCTCTCCTCCACCGCTCGTCGCCATCGTCTCACCGCGCGTCTCGCCTCGTCTCGCCTCGCCCGTCTTCCCAGCGCCTCCGCGCACCTCCCGATCTGCGTTCTCGACCTCGTCCACATCTCTCGCCACTTCGCCGCCGTCTCGCTCGCCTCGCGCGCGCGCGTCGCCTCGCGCGCCTCCCATCGCCTCGACTCCGTCTCCACCGCGCGCGCGCACGCCGTCGCCGCCTCACCGACGCGTCGCTCGAGCGCGCGAAACGTCGCGCGAAGCGTCTCCTCGCGAATCGCGCGATCGTCCACGGCGCGCGCGCGCGCGTCGTCGGCGCCTCGCGATGACGCGCGCGACGGATGAATTAATTTTTCGTCCATCGAACGCGCGCGTTCGTTCGCTCGACGACGAGTCGCGGTGACCGCGCGACGCGTCGATGGATGCGGCGTTGACTGCCGCAGTTCACGGCTCGACCGCATGACGACGACGACGACGTCTGCCCGCGAGGACGACGACGACGACGACGACGACGACGCGGGCGAGAGAGAGTTGGCGAAAAAAGTCGCGCGCGTTCGCGACCGGTTCGCGGACGTGCTCGCGGACGGCGCGCGCGTGGAGATCGCGCCGTCGGACGCGCGCGAGTTTCGGAGTCGATGTCGATTTCAACTCGTGCGCGACGACGACGGGGGCGTGCGACACGCGATGTGGGAATCGGGAGCGCCGACGCTGCGGGTGGATGATTTCGAGACGGCGGTGCGCGGGATTCGACGCGCGATGCGCGCGGTACCGAGAGCGGTGCGAGAGGGGCGGTTGGACGAGGGACTCGAGGCGGCGCATTACCTCGCGAGCGCGCACGAAGACAAAGTGCTGTGTACGCTCGTGTACTCGACACCGATCGATGAGGAGACGTGGGTGCGAGAGGCGAGACGCGTGCTGGAGACGGACGCGTCCATGGGGGGAATAGAGCTCATGGGTCGGAGTAAGGGGGTCGCGGCGAAGACGCACCGCGACTACGTCGTCGAGTCGTACGCGTTAGCCGACGGGACGCGTCTGACGTATAAACACGTCGAGGGATCTTTTTCGAACCCGAATCGAAAGATAACGATCGCCACGATGGAATTTTTGCGGGATTGCGCGAGGGAGATTCGAAAGGCAGAGGGGAGGCCGCTTCGGTTGTTGGAGCTGTATTGCGGCAACGGAAATCATTCCTGCGCGCTCGCTGGCGTCTTCGAACGCGTCGTCGCGGTTGAGATCGACGCCAAGCTCGTGCGCGCGGCGAGTGAGAGCTGTGCGATGAACGGAGTGACGAATGTGGAGATCGTGCTCGCGGATTCGCAAAATTTCGCCAAGAGGATGTTGCGCGGGAAATTTAACGACGCGGCGGGAAACGCATTGCGCGCGGAAGATTTCGACGTCGTCCTCGTCGACCCCCCGCGCGCTGGTCTCGACGACGACACGCTCGAGTTGGTGGGAGGCAAGTTCAAGCACATCTTGTACGTCTCGTGCGGACCGGATAATTTGTTGAAAAACATCGAGCAAGGCATGCGCGAGCACACGTGTAAACGATTCGCTATTCTCGATCACTTCGCGCGCACGAAACACATCGAGGTTGCGGTGTACATGCGACGCGATACGGTCGATTGATTTGTATTCTATATAGTACTACGTAGTAGGAATGGTCATTCGCTGATCACCCCTGATCCATGTCCCCTTGCGCGACGCCCGTTTCGTACGCGTTCGATTTGTGTTTCGGTTGAAACTTGAAACCCTCTGGCGGCGGGCCGAGAAGCATCGTGGATATCTTCACCCAATCTTCCGCGTTCGGGCTCGCCATGAGCGTCTCGAGGTCGTCGCGTCCGACGAACGCCGGCGGACGTTGCGTCATGGACACATCGCCAAAGGCGCGGTCGACGAGACCGATCGGCGTGTAGCGATAGGTGAAGGACATCCATTCGAGCAAGTATTTGCGCGTCTGTTCGACACCCAGGGTATCACTTCCCCAGTGTTCCAATCCGTACGATGCGAACGATTTGAAAATGTCGAATCGCTCGCTCGACGAGATGTCCCAATCGCGCCTCTCTTTGATCTCCGTGAATAACCACGGCTTGATGAGCGCGCCTCTCGCGAGCATGCACGTGTCCACCGCGTGCTCCTCCAAATGCGTGTAGTAATCCTTCTGGTTGTAAACGTCTCCGTTTCCGATCAACGGTACCGAGCTCACCTCTTTGGTGAGTTTGATGTACTCCCAGTCCGCTAAACTTCTATATCTCTGCGCTCGCGTGCGTCCGTGAAGCGTCATGGCCGCCGCGCCCCACTCTGCGACTTTGGGCGAGATGGTGTGCGCCACGCGCGCCTTTTCGTTGTACGCGATCCTCGTCTTAAAAGTGAGAGAACACTTGTTGAGCACAGCGCTCGCTGCCCGAATGACGTGCGCCATCTTTTTCGGTTTCTCGAGCATCATCGATCCATAACCTTTTTGGCAAATCATATCGATGGGACATCCCATGTTGATGTCTATGAAATCCACGTCGATGTTTTCCTCGAGCAATTGACAGCACCTCGTCACTGAATCGGGATACCCGCCGCATATTTGAACACCGAATATGTCTTCGCTCGTATGCCTGCGAAGCAACGCCCACTCGCCTTGTTGTCCCTGAAGCAAATTCGTCGCGAGCGCCATTTCGCCGCACGTCACGTCGGCGCCGAGCGTCTTACACAAACGCCTGAACGGCAAATTTCCAACCGTCGTCAGAGGCGCGAGATACAATTTATCCTTGAAATCGATCTGCTTCTTTTCGCACGGTCGCGTCTTCGTGAACGCGCCCGTGTCCGTGCACTCGTCGTCCTTCTTTGCGCGTTTCGCCGCGCTCTCCCCCGCGTCGTCGCCGCCGGCGTCATCACCGCCACCATCCTCCATCTTCTGCCCCAACACATCTCGTACGATGGTATTCGCGCGAGAAAAATCGTACGTCTTCTTTCTCAGACGCTTCATCACGTCTCGGTCGAAAAAATTCATCTCCGCGACGACGGTTTTCGGCGGTTCCAGCGCCACCGTCTCGCCCTCCGCATCCTTCGCGTTCCCATCGTGCGAGCCGAGATACCGACACTTGACGCCGTACGGACATCCACCCTCTCTGTTGACGAACGTGCACGTCCCCGGTAAATCCGGCGCCTTGCTCTTCGCGTACGCGTCGACGTCGTGCGAAAATTTACACTTTTCCTCCCCGAACGCGCACGCGCCCCTCAAAAAGTCGTGACACAGTCGCACCTCGCGCGCCCCACCGTCGCGTCGATCGCGATTCTCTCTCTTGTATCTCTTCGTGAATCCACCGAAGGTGCCGCGCGGACGTCCCTCCTCGGCGTCGTCCCGCGCGGGCGCGCGCGGCGGCGGCGCCGAGAGAAACTCTCGTCTGACGACGACGGAGCCGGCGTCGAAGAGCTCGCGCGCGGTCGGAGGCGTCCAAGACGACGGGGTCGTCGGCGTCGACGTCGTCGGCGCGTCGTCGGTCGGCGTCGACGTCGTCATGGCGCGTCGACGAGTGCGTCGGATGGCGCGTCGCTTTACATGATGAATTACGCGCCTCGGATTACGTGCGATGCATTACTTCCGACGGAAACGACGCGGGCGTCGAGACCGCGCGTCGAAGGGCATGGTATCGTTCGCGTCGTCTCCTCCCTCTCGCGTCTCGTCCTCGTCGTCGTTCTCATGAAAGGCGACGCGCGCGCGGGACGCGTCTTCTTCGCGACGGCGCTTCGGTCTCCTCGCCTTGGCCGCCGCCTCTCGTGAAAACCGAGGTCGCGGCGTCGCGTCTCGCGATGACGTCTCCGCGCGCGCATTCGGCGTGTTCGGCCGCTCGTCTCGCGCGTTTTTCGACAGTTCTTCACCGGCGAGTTCCGGTTCCGTCGCCGGGACGCCAACCGTCGGCGCGTCGTCGCCCAAATCATATCTCGTATACTTCTCCGGATGCGCCAGGTGATGCGGCACCGCGCGCGAGCTCGATTCTCCCCCCGTTCGCTCGAACGCACCGCGCATCACCGCGCGCGCGTCGTCTCCCATCGCCGCCGCGTCCGCCGCGTCGAAGTCGTCCTCGCGCTCGAGCGCGCGACACCGCCCGACGCTCGCTCGAAGACGCCTCATCCGTCGCGCGTCGTCGTCCTCGTCCTCGTCCGATTCTAAGCAATCTATATCATCGTCGATAGCGCGACGTCCCGTCCCATAGTCGCCATCGTCGTCGTCGTCGTCGTCCTCGTCGTCGTCGTCGCCCGCCGTTCCCATTCGCACCACCGCCTCGTCCCTCGGTCGCCACGCCTCGTTCGATCCCTCTCTCCCCGCTCGCGCGAACCCCTCGACGTCACCCCTCGACGTCTTCGTCGACGGTCGCCGTCCCACCTCGGCGAACACCGCGTCCACGCGCGCGTGAAACGCCTCGTACCGCGTCGTGACGACACCGATGGATGACGTCTTCTTCTTCTTCTCGTCGTCGTCGTTCGCGATGGGCGCCCGCGCGTCGCGCGCGTCGCGAGAGACGGTCGAGTGTGTCGTCTTTCCCATCCCTCGCGCTCGATCGCGCGACGATCGGTCTCGACCGACCGACGCGCGCGAGAGAGATGATCTCGCGCGGTGGTTACTTTTCGGCGCGCAATTCTGCGATCGCCTCCGGAACGCCCTTCGCGCTCGCATCGATCCCGAAACGCGCTTCACGCATGCTCACATCGACGAACACGTTGTCCACGACCGTTCGCGCGACGCCGCGCCGAGCGTCGAGACGATCCGCGCGCGCGATCGCGACGCGCGCATCGCGAGATGATGATCGTCGTGCTGACTCGACATCGAAATCATCGATTCTGATCGCGTCGTCTCTGGCGCTCGTGATGAGTCTCGCGCCTCCCGCGCACGCGTTTTCGTTCGGGAAGAAGTCCGCGCCGCCGCCGCCGCCGCCGCCGC
>MDTD01002991.1_pt1 | contig 40500 bp, 52 predicted proteins | sample 811221 | NCBI WGS metagenome assembly MDTD01 (sample SAMN05326646, study PRJNA326480) | marine metagenome | isolation source: seawater | place: Pacific Ocean: South West | collected 2011
TAGAACATTTTGTTGTATAATAGCAACATAAAGAAATATTATTTTTATTTTGTACTTGACGGTTTTGCAAGGTATTATAATATGCGTTTTTCTAGTAATTAATTTTAATTAAGGAATAAATTATGCCAACTGTTAATCAATTGGTTAGAAAAGGTAGAAAGGCTCAAATAAAGAGGAATAAAGTTCCTGCTTTGGAAGCTTGTCCTCAGAAGAGAGGTGTTTGTACTAGAGTATATACAACCACACCAAAGAAGCCAAACTCTGCTTTAAGAAAGGTTGCAAGAGTAAGACTCACTAATGGTTTTGAAGTGACTAGCTACATACCTGGAGAAGGGCATAACTTGCAAGAACATTCGGTTGTCGTAATAAGAGGTGGTAGAGTTAAGGATCTACCGGGTGTAAGATATCATGTAATAAGAGGTACTTTAGATACACAAGGTGTAAGTAATAGAAAACAAAGAAGATCAAAATATGGCGCAAAAAGGCCAAAGTAGGAGGAAAGTTTGTCTAGAAGAAGAAAATCAACAATAAGAGAGATTTTGCCAGATCCAAGGTATGGAGATGCTATTTTGGCAAAGTTTATTCGGTCATTAATGGTAGATGGGAAAAAGAATGTTGCTGAAGGTTTAATATACTCATCCTTCGATGTCATAAGTAAAAAAAATACAAATGTTAAGCCATTGGAAGTATTTAGGAGGGCTATTGAAAATGTTCAACCTCAAATAGAAACAAGATCTAGACGAGTAGGGGGAGCAACCTATCAAGTACCAGTAGAGGTTTCAGGGAGAAGAAAGCAAGCTTTAGCAATAAGATGGATTATAGATGCTGCTAGGAAAAGAAATGAGAACTCAATGATTGATAGACTAGCTAATGAACTTTTAGATGCAAATGATAAAAAAGGTTCTGCAATGAAGAAAAACGATGACACTAGAAAGATGGCTGAAGCAAACAGAGCCTTCGCGCATTACAGATGGTAAAAAAATGAGTAGAAAAACAGAATTAGATAAATACAGAAATATAGGAATTATGGCTCATATTGATGCCGGAAAAACTACTACAACGGAGAGAATTTTATACTATACAGGAGTTTCTCATAAAATAGGTGAAGTTCATGATGGTGCCGCTACGATGGATTGGATGGAACAAGAGCAGGAAAGAGGGATCACAATTACATCAGCTGCGACTACTTGCTTTTGGAACAACAATCGAATTAACATTATTGATACACCTGGTCACGTTGACTTTACTATTGAAGTAGAGAGGTCACTAAGAGTGCTAGATGGTGCTGTTGCTGTATTTGACAGTGTAGCTGGAGTTGAACCACAATCGGAAACTGTTTGGAGACAGGCAAATAAATATGGTGTTCCGAGAATGTGTTTTATTAATAAGATGGATAGAGTAGGAGCAAATTTTTACCGTTGTGTAGATATGATAAAAGATAGATTAGGTGCAACTCCTTTAATTACTCAATTGCCTATAGGAGCAGAAGCTGAATTTATTGGTGTTGTTGATATCATTAATATGAAGGAGATAGTTTGGACAGCGGAAACATTAGGAGCTGAGTTTAAAATTAATGAAATATCCGATAAATATAAAGAAGAAGCAGAAGACTATAGAAAAAAATTGGTAGAGCTTGCTGTAGAGCAGGATGATGAAGTTATGGAGGCATATCTAGAAGGTAATGAGCCGAATGTAGAAGTTTTGAAAAGATGTATCAGAATTGGAACAATTAAAGGTGACTTTGTGCCAACATTATGTGGTTCAGCTTTTAAGAATAAAGGCGTACAACCTATGCTAGACGCTGTCATTGATTATCTGCCTTCACCTTTAGATCTGCCACCTGTAAAAGGAGTTAACATCGAGAATGATAAGGACTTGGCCAGGGAGAGTTCAGATGAGCAGCCATTTTCTGCGCTTGCATTTAAAATTATGACTGACCCTTTCGTTGGCACATTAGCTTTTGCAAGAGTTTATTCAGGCGTTGTAGAGAGCGGGACTACAGTTGAAAATACAGTTAAAGGAAAAAAGGAAAGAATTGGTAGAATGTTGCAAATGCATGCTAATAGTAGAGAAGATATCAAAGAAGCTAGAGCCGGAGATATTATAGCAATTTGTGGTCTTAAGTCAGTAACCACAGGTGATACTTTAAGTGATGTAAATAAGCAAATAATTTTAGAGAGGATGGAGTTTCCGGATCCCGTAATCGAAGTCGCAGTTGAGCCAAAAACAAAGGCTGATCAAGAAAAAATGTCAGAAGCTCTGGGCAGATTAGCTGCTGAAGATCCTTCTTTTGGGGTTTCAACTGACTTAGAGAGTGGGCAGACAATAATAAAAGGTATGGGCGAACTTCATTTAGATATTATAGTTGATAGAATGAAAAGAGAATTTAAGGTAGAAGCAGATGTTGGGGCTCCTCAGGTAGCTTATAGAGAAACAATAACATCTGAAGCAGATGTAGATTACACTCATAAAAAACAATCTGGTGGAGCTGGTCAATTTGCTCGTGTAAAAATGATAGTTAAGAAAGGCGAGCCAGGATGTGGTTTAGATTTCGTTAACAAAGTTGTAGGGGGAAATATTCCAAAAGAATATATACCAGGAGTACAAAAAGGTATAGAGAGTGCTATGCTTAATGGAGTAGTAGCAGGTTATCCAGTTATAGATATTAGTGTTACTTTGTATGATGGAGCTTTTCACGATGTTGACTCCAGTGTCATGGCTTTTGAAATTGCAGGAAGAACTGCATTTAAAGATGCATTATCAAAATCCCAGCCTAAGCTTCTTGAACCTATGATGAAAGTAGAAGTTGTAACTCCAGAAGATTTTGTTGGTGATGTCATTGGTGATCTTAACAGTAGAAGGGGTCAAGTACAAGGTATGGAGCCACAAGGTAATGCTACTTTAGTCAAGGCTACAGTACCACTAGCTACAATGTTTGGTTATGTGAATAATTTAAGGTCTATGACTCAGGGTAGAGCAGTTTATACAATGCAGTTCGATAAGTACGAATTAGTACCAGCTATGGTAGAAGAAGAACTAAAATCAAAGTTGGCAAGTTAATTAAGTTAAATGAAATATAATGGAGAATAAATATGGCTAAAGAAAAATTTGAAAGAACAAAACCACACGTTAACATTGGGACAATAGGGCATGTTGACCATGGTAAGACAACTTTAACAGCAGCAATCACAAAAGTTCTTGCTCAATCAGGTGGAGCAACTAGCATTGCATATGATGAAATTGACAAAGCTCCAGAAGAAAAGGAAAGGGGTATTACAATTAATACTGCCCACGTTGAATATGAAACTAATGCTAGACATTATGCTCATGTTGATTGTCCAGGTCATGCAGACTATGTAAAAAATATGATTACAGGTGCTGCCCAGATGGATGGAGGCGTTTTAGTAGTTTCAGCAGCAGATGGTCCAATGCCACAGACTAGAGAACATATATTATTAGCCAGACAGGTAGGTGTTCCTGCCTTAGTAGTATTTTTAAACAAGGTTGATCAGGTAGATGATCCAGAGCTACTCGAGCTCGTAGAAATGGAGGTTAGAGAGTTGTTGTCAAAGTATGAATTTCCAGGTGATGATATTCCAATAATAAAAGGTTCAGCTTTAAAAGCACTAGAGGGAGACTCTTCAGATGTGGGAGCTCCAGCAATATTAAAACTAATGGAAGAGGTAGATAAGTACGTACCACAACCTGATAGACCAGTAGATCAGCCTTTTCTAATGCCTATTGAGGATGTATTTTCTATATCAGGAAGAGGTACTGTTGTGACCGGACGGGTTGAGTCAGGTGTAATTAATGTGAATGATGAGATAGAAATTATTGGCATTAAGGATACTAGTAAAACAGTATGTACTGGTGTTGAAATGTTCAGGAAGCTTCTTGACAGAGGTGAAGCTGGAGATAATATTGGTGCTTTGTTAAGAGGAATAAATAGGGAAGACGTAGAAAGAGGTCAAGTTCTGGCAGCTCCAGGCTCAATTAAGCCACATACTAAATTTAAAGCTGAAACCTATGTTTTAACTAAAGAAGAAGGTGGAAGGCATACACCATTCTTTGGTAATTATAGGCCACAATTCTATTTCAGAACTACAGATGTTACAGGAACAGTCGAGTTACCAAGTGGAACAGAAATGGTAATGCCAGGAGATAATATAGGCTTGACAGTAAATCTTATTTCTCCGATTGCCATGGCTAAAGGGCTTAAGTTTGCTATTAGAGAAGGCGGAAAAACTGTTGGTGCTGGTGTAGTATCTGAAATTATTGAATAAACCAATTTAAGTAAATGGATTTTTAAAACTATGGCAACGCACCAAAATATTAGAATTAGATTAAAGGCATTTGATCATCGGATACTAGACAACTCTACTCATGAAATTGTTAATACTGCCAAAAGAACAGGCGCCGATGTCAGAGGCCCAATTCCTTTGCCTACCAAAATAGAGAGATTTACTGTTAATAGGTCTCCTCACGTGGATAAAAAATCTAGAGAACAATTTGAGATTAGAACTTTCAAAAGGCTTCTTGATATCATAGGGCCGACTCCTCAAACTGTTGACGCTCTAATGAAACTTGATTTAGCTGCAGGAGTAGATGTGGAGATAAAATTGTGAGAACAGGATTGTTGGCAAAAAAATTAGGAATGACCAGAGTATACAGTGAAAACAGAACGCATAATAGTGTTACAGTTCTTGAAATGCCATTTAATACCGTTGTCGCTCAAAAAAAAACAGCTAAAGATGGATACAACGCATTAGTCATAGGCTTTGATAAAAAAAAGACTTCTAAACTTAATAAATCACAGAAAGGTTTTTTCTTGAAAAACAAGATAGAACCAGTAAAAAAATTGAAAGAATTTAGAGTTACTGTTGATAACTTCGTAGAGATAGGAAAATCAATAAAAGTTTCTCATTTTACTGTTGGACAATTTGTAGATGTTAAATCCTATTCCATAGGTAAGGGATTTGCAGGAGCAATGAAAAGACATAATTTTGCTGGTTTAAGAGCAAGTCATGGGGTATCAGTTTCTCATAGAAGTCATGGATCAACCGGGAATAGTCAGGATCCGGGGAGAGTTTGGAAGGGTAAAAAGATGGCAGGTCAACTTGGAAATAAGGTTGTCACCATGCAAAACCTTGAGGTAGTCTCAATTGATACTGAAAGAGGATTGATTTTAGTTAAAGGCGGAGTTCCTGGTTCTATAGGCACTTGGGTTAAAATAACAGATGCTAAAAAGAAGAGTTTGCCAGCTTCAACACCTTATCCTACAGCAACAGACGATAATAATAAATCAGAAGACCAAGTCTCTAATTTAAAAGAAGTTGTAGATGACAATACAAATGAAGAACAAAAAGTTGATAAGAAAACTTTAGAAGAAAAGAATACGAAGGTAGATAATAAAGAAGATAATAACAAAAAAGACAGTTGATAATTGAATGAGTAAAAATCTAAAAATTAAAGTTTTGAACCTAGATAATAAGGAAGTTGCTGACGTTAATTTACCAAAAGAAATTTTTGGGCAAGAAGTTAAAGAAGAGGTAGTGGCAAAACTTGTAAACTGGCAACTTGCCAAGAAAAGAAGCGGAAACCACAAAGTAAAGGAAAGAAATGAGATTGCTGGTTCTAATGCAAAAATATATAAACAAAAAGGCACGGGAAGAGCAAGGCATGGTTCTAAGAAAGTTGTTCAATTTAAGGGAGGTGGCGTTGTTCATGGTCCTAGGAAAAGAAATCATGAGTACAAACTTCCTGCTAAGGTAAAAAAATTAGCTATGAAAATGGTTCTTTCTGCAAAACTTAAAGAAGGAAATCTTCGAATTATTGACAAACTGGAAGTTAAATCCAATAAAACTAAAGATATGGTAAAAAAAATTAATAAGTTAGGCTTCTTATCTGCAACTTTTTTAGAAGATGCAGAGATAAATAAAAATTTTTCGATGTCTACAAGAAATATAAAAAATATTGATGTTTTAATCTTTAATGGTATAAATGCAGTTCAGATATTGAAAAGGGATGTATTGGTAATTTCCAAAAGTGCTCTTGAAAAGATAGAAAAAAAGTTTGTGTGATATGAAAAGCAATATTTATAACATAATAAAAAATCCTGTTGTTACAGAAAAGACAACCAAGATTTCAGAGAACAACCAATTTGTCTTCAAGGTTGCAGTAGAAAGCTCAAAGAAAAGTATTAAAATGGCTATTGAGAAAATCTTCAAAGTGAAGGTAGAAAACATCAACACAATAAAAATCAAAGGAAAGAGAAAAGTTTTTAAAGGAACTCAAGGTAGAAGAGTGGATTATAAAAAAGCCATTGTGAAACTTAAAGAAGGTGAAACCATTGATTACAGTGGAGGAATCAGTTAATGGCTTTGAAAAATTTTAATCCTACAACACCATCTAGAAGAGCTCTTGTTTTAGTAGACAAAAAAAATATATTTAGGGGTAAACCTTTAAAAAAGCTGGTTAAGGGTTTAAGTAAGTCTGGAGGAAGAAACAACAAAGGACGTATAACAGTCTGGTGGAAAGGTGGAGGACATAAAAGAAATTATAGATTAATTGATTTCAAAAGACAAAAAGATGATATAGCAGCTGAAGTTATTAGAATTGAATACGATCCAAACCGTACATGTTTTATTGCTCTTATTAAGTACGAAGATGGAACCCAAAGTTATATATTGGCTCCACAGAAAGTTCAGGTGTCCGATAAAATTATTTCAGGAGAATCCGTTGATATAAAACCAGGAAATTGCTTACCTTTAAAAAATATTCCTACCGGAACATTTCTTCATAATGTCGAATTAAAACCATTAAAGGGGGGTCAATTAGCAAGATCTGCAGGAGCTTCTGTTCAACTTGTAGGAAAAGATAATACTTATGCAATGCTTAAGTTGACATCAGGAGAACAGAGATTAGTTTCCTTAAATTGCAGGGCTTCAATAGGCGTAATATCTAATCCAGATCATCAAAACTGTAATTCTGGAAAAGCTGGTAGAAGCAGGTGGTTAGGAAAAAGACCTCATGTTAGGGGAGTAGTAATGAACCCTGTTGATCATCCTCACGGTGGCGGTGAAGGAAGAACTTCTGGCGGCAGAAATCCAGTTACACCATGGGGAGTTCCTACTAAAGGGAAAAGAACAAGAAATAATAAAAGAACTGATAAATTTATCTTAAAAAGAAGAAATAGTAGGTAATTGGTATGGCAAGATCTATATGGAAAGGGCCGTTCGTAGACGGACATCTGGTTAAAAAAGTCCAAACACATCTAAAGGAAAGTAACAATAAACCAATTAAAACCTGGTCTAGAAGATCAACAATTTTGCCCCAATTTGTAGGAATTACTTTTAATGTATATAATGGAAAAAAATTTATACCAGTCCTTATTTCTGAAGAAATGGTTGGTCAAAAGCTAGGAGAGTACGCGCCTACTAGAACCTATTATGGACATACAGCAGATAAGAAGACAAAAAAATAAAATGAATAAAAAAACTGAAAATATCAATACAGCTATGGCTAGGGCAAAGAGCATCAGAATAAGTCCACAGAAATTAAATCTAGTTGCTCAATCCATTAGAGGTTTAGCTATAAAAACAGCTATAGATCAATTGACATTTTCTAGAAAAAGAATTTCTAAAGATGTACTTAAGGTTTTAAATGCTGCAATAGCTAATGCAGAAAATAATTTTGGGTTAGACATAGACAGATTAAAAATTAAAGAAGCTTTCGTTGGGAAATCATTAGTAATGAAAAGAATGAGAGCGAGGGCAAGGGGAAGGGCTGCAAGAATTTTAAAGCCGTTTAGTAAACTTACTATCATATTGAAACAAGAGGAGGATAAGAAGTAATGGGACAAAAAGTAAATCCTATAGTAATGAGATTAAGCCTAAACAAAGCTTGGAGTTCTAAATGGTACGCTAAAGGCGATGACTATGCTAACCTTTTGCATGAAGATATTAAAATAAGAAGATTTATTAGTAAAGAGCTTAAAAATGCAGCAATTAGTAAAATTGTAATTGAAAGACCTGCTAAAAAGGCAATTGTTACCATACATACAGCCAGACCTGGTGTAGTTATTGGAAAAAAAGGTACGGATATAGAAAGAATTAAAGGTATTATTTCTAAACTCACAAAGGGTGAAATTCAATTAAATATTGTAGAAGTTAGGAAGCCAGAATTAGATGCTCAGCTAATTGCTGATAATATAGCAGAACAATTAGAGCGAAGAGCATCTTTTAGAAGAACTATGAAGAGAGCAATTCAGTCATCTCTAAGATTGGGCGCTGAAGGAATTAAAATAGTGTCCGGAGGAAGGTTAGGAGGAGCGGAAATTGCAAGAATTGAGTGGTACAGGGAGGGAAGAGTTCCATTGCATTCTTTGAGAGCAGATATTGATTACGGAGTATCTACTTCACATACTGCTTATGGTACTATAGGAATTAAAGTCTGGGTTTACAAAGGAGAAGCGTCTAACAGTACTGATCCTATAAATAAATTAGACGAGAAGAAAAAAAAATAGGAAATTTTAGATATGTTAATGCCAAAAAGAACAAAGTTTAGAAAAGCTCACAAGGGAAGAATTCATGGGAATGCTAAAGGAGGGACTGAACTGAATTTTGGAGCATTTGGTTTGAAAGCCCTGCAACCAGAAAGAATTACTGCAAGGCAAATTGAAGCAGCAAGAAGGGCAATAACCAGGCACATAAAAAGACAAGGAAGAGTGTGGATAAGAATTTTCCCTGACTTACCAGTTTCACAGAAACCCACTGAGGTAAGAATGGGAAAGGGAAAAGGAACACCAGAATATTGGGCTTGTAGAGTAAAACCAGGAAGAATTTTATTTGAGTTGGATGGTATCACAGAAGGTCTCGCTAAAAGAGCTTTTGAATTGGGCGCTGCCAAACTTCCAATTCAAACTAAGTTTATTACAAGAGGTATTAAATTGTAATGGCTAAAAAGGATGTGCAAATTAAGAGTAATGACGAACTAGAAACGACTTTAGTTAGCTATAGAAAAGAGATTATGAACTTAAGATTTCAAAAATCTATGGGGCAATTAGAGAAGCCTTCTAGAATTAAAATAGTAAGAAAAGAGATTGCAAAGATATTGACTCAGCTAAAGTTAAGAAAGGAAAAAACATAATGCCTAAAAGGGTTTTAAGTGGAATAGTTTGTAGTAATAGCAGTTCTAAAACGGTAGTTGTTAAAGTTGAAAGAACATTTAAACATCCTATGTATAAGAAATTTATTAGAAGATCAAAGAAATACCATGCACATGATGAAACTAATAATCTTAAGGTTGGGGACAAAGTTTCTATTGAGGAAACTAAGCCAATATCTAAAAAGAAAAACTGGATTATAAAAGAGGTAGTATAATAAAATGATACACAACGAAACCAATTTAGAAGTAGCTGACAATTCAGGAGCTAGAAAAGTCCAATGCATAAAAGTTATAGGAGGCTCTAAAAGAAAGTTTGCAAGTGTAGGTGATATTATTATAGTTTCTGTAAAAGAAGCTATTCCCAAAGGAAAAGTAAACAAAGGTGATGTACATCAAGCAGTAATAGTTAGGACAGCAAAGGAAATTAGAAGAAATGATGGAAGTGCTATTAGATTTGATAAAAATGCAGCTGTTTTAATAAACAAGCAACAGGAACCAATTGGTACGAGAATCTTTGGCCCAGTAACTAGAGAACTAAGAGCAAAAAAATTCATGAAAATTATTTCTTTAGCACCAGAGGTATTATGACAAATAGAAAATTTAAAATAAGAAAAGGTGATACAGTCATTGTGACAGCAGGAAAAAATAAAGGTTCAACTGGAGAAGTAATTAAGATAATTCCTGATATTAATAGAGCGATAGTTAGAGGAATAAATATAGTTAAAAGGCATACTAAACCTACCCAGAATAATGCGGGGGGTATAGTTCAAAAAGAAGGAACAATTCATATATCTAATATTGCTTTTTATGACGAAAAAAATAAAAAAGCTTCAAGAGTTGGCAATAAATTTCTGAAAGATGGAAGAAAAGTAAGATATTCAAAACTTTCTGGAGAGGTTATAGATAAGTGATGGCAAGATTGAAGGAACTATATGAGAGTGATTATAAAAAAAGTCTAAAGGCTGATCTTAAAATTAAAAATATTATGGCTGTTCCTAAGATAAAAAAGATAGTAATTAATATGGGTGTTGGAGAAGCTTCTCAAGAAAAAGGTAAAATAGAAGGAGCAGTTAACGATTTAAAACTAATTAGTGGCCAGCAGCCTATTGTAACAAAAGCTAGAAAATCTGTGGCAGGTTTTAAGTTAAGAGAGGGCTCAAATGTTGGAGTAAAAGTCACTCTAAGAAAAAACAGAATGTATGAATTTTTAGATAGATTAATCAATATTGCTTTGCCAAGAGTTAGAGATTTTAGAGGGTTAACAAAAAAAAGCTTTGATGGCAAAGGCAACTTTAGTCTGGGAATAAAGGAGCAAATTATTTTTCCAGAAATTGATTACGATAATATTGACGTTCTAAGAGGAATGGATATTACAATAGTGACAACAGCTAGTAACGATAACGATGGCTTAAAATTACTAAAAAAATTTAATATGCCTATAAATAACTAAAATTTAAGGAGAGTAACTTGGCAAAAAAAAGTGCAATTGAAAAAAATAAATCTAGAAGATTAAAAGTAGCTAAATTTAGCGAAAAAAGGAAAAAATTAAAAAGTCTTATTATGGATAAAAAAGTTAGTCAAGAAGAAAGATTTGAGGCTGTAGTTAAGTTGGCATCACTGCCACGAAATGGATGCGCTAGTAGAATAAGAAATAGATGTGAGTTATCTGGAAGACCCAGAGGCTTCTATAGGAGAGTAAAGCTATCAAGAATTGCACTTAGAGAGCTAGCAGCATCAGGGCAAATTCCTGGTATGATTAAGGCTAGTTGGTAGGTTTTTTATGAGCATGACTGATCCAATAGCTGATTTACTTACTAGAATAAGAAATGGACAGCAAGTAAAAAAATCAAAAATTGCTTGTCCAGCTTCAAAGACCAAAGCTGATATTTTAAAAGTATTAAAAGAAGAAGGGTTTATTAAAGACTTCCAGATAGTAGATGCTGATAAGGGAAAAATTATTGAAATTTCCCTTAAATACCACTATGGAGAACCAGTTATAAAAGAAATCGTGAGAATTTCTAAGCCTGGCATGCGAGTTTACTCATCAGTTAAAAACATGCCTGTGTATAAAAATAATATGGGTATTTCTATTTTGTCTACTTCCAAAGGTATAATGACAAATTTTAGTGCCAAAGAAGCCAATATTGGCGGTGAAATACTTTGTAGGATTTATTAGATGTCAAGAGTAGGGAAACAACCAGTAATAATTCCAGATGGAATTGAAGCAAATATTATTAATAATGAGATTTTAATTAAAGGACAAAAGGGGGAATTAAAAAAAGAATTATCTCCACTGGTTAGTGTTAAGAAAGAAGATAATAAGATCTTAGTATTTCCAAAAGAAGACTCTAAAGATGCAAAAGCAGCATGGGGATTAGTTAGAACAATAATAAACAATATGGTCGTAGGAGTTAAAGATGGATTTAATAAGATTCTAGAAATTAATGGTGTGGGTTATAGGGCATCAATTTCAGAGAATATATTAACTTTACAATTGGGATTTAGTCATGATATAAAACTAGCTATTCCAAACGATTTAGAAGTAAAATGTGTAAAACCTACTGAATTGGTTGTATCAGGCATTGATAAGCAAAAGGTTGGACAGTTTGCTTCTGAGATAAGAAGACTTAGGCGGCCAGAGCCATATAAGGGCAAAGGAGTTAAGTACCAGGAAGAGGTAATTAGAAGAAAAGAAGGAAAGAAGAAATAATGAGTAACAAAAGCAGACTATTGTTTACAAGAAGAAAAAGTAGAAATAGATTTTCAATAAAAAAGAAATCTAGTCTTAGTCATAGATTAGTTGTTTTTAGAAGTAATGCTAATATGTATGCTCAGCTTATCGATGATAATAACGGCCATACGTTATTAACTGTATCTACTTTAAATAAAGAAGTGAAAAAATCTATCAGTAACAATGGAGGAAACATAAAAGCAGCATCTGTCATAGGAGATATTATTGCAAAGAAAGCCTTAGATAAAGGAATAAAGGAGGTATTCTTTGATAGAGGTGGATATATTTATCATGGAAGAGTAAAGGCTTTGGCAGAATCTGCGCGCAAGTCAGGATTAAAATTTTAGGGTTATATGGAAAAAGATATCAAAACATCAGATGGCAGCGAAATAATTGATAAATTAGTTAGCATAAATAGAGTTGCTAAAGTAGTTAAAGGAGGAAGAAGATTCGGTTTTGCTGCATTGGTGGTTGTCGGTGATACGAAAGGTAGAGTAGGTTTTGGAACAGGAAAAGCAAGAGAGGTTCCAGAAGCTATAAAGAAAGCAACTGACCAAGCAAAAAATAAAATGGTTAGAATACCTCTAAAAGAAGGTAGAACAATCCACCACGATATTAAAGGTCAGCATGGAGCATCAAAAGTGATTCTCAGAACAGCCCCACCAGGAACCGGTATTATCGCAGGAGGTCCTATGAGGGCTGTCTTTGAAACCTTAGGTGTGCAAGACGTAGTATCTAAATCAATTGGAAGTTCAAGCCCTTATAATATGGTTAGAGCTACCTTTGATGGTTTAAAAAGCATACAATCACCTAGAAGTATTGCTTCCAGAAGAGGAATTAAAGTTAGCAGTATTTTTGGAAAGAAAACAGAATCTCCAGTTAATGATAAAAAGAAAGAGAAATAAGTATGCCGGGAAAAAAAAATATTTATATCAAACAGGTAGCAAGTCCTATCGGTAGGCAATCATATCAAAGAAAGTGTTTGATAGGCCTTGGTTTGAATAAAATCAACAGGACGAAAGTTTTGCAACATACTAGTAGTATTCTTGGTATGGTAGAAAAAGTTAAACATTTAGTAAAATATGAAATTCGATAAGTTATGTTAAAATTAAATAATATAAAGGATACAGGCTCTTTGAAAAAGTCTAAACGGGTTGGCAGAGGCATAGGCTCTGGAAAAGGAAAAACCTCTGGGGCAGGGCATAAAGGTCAGAAGTCTCGTTCGGGAGTTTCTATAAAGGGATTTGAAGGAGGGCAGATGCCGTTGCATAGAAGACTCCCAAAAAGAGGGTTTAAAAATCCTTTTAGAAAAGTATTTTCAATAATAAATATAAAACAAATTGAAAACGCGATAAAAGAAAAAAAAATAGATGTAAAAAAAAATATAGATGCTTCGGTACTCTTTAAAGCGGGACTAATTAGAAATAAGAATGAAAAGGTAAAACTTCTAGCTGATGGAAAGATTTCTCACCAGATTAGCATCTATGTTAATAAAGCATCAAAAAAAGCTACTGCTATTATCAATGAAGCTAAAGGAAAAATAGAGATTGTAGATGAAAAATCTATTCAAAAAAAAGCAGAAGATAAGAAAAAAGCAGAAGATAAGAAAAAAGTAGAAGATAAGAAAAAAGTAGAAGATACAAAAAATAAAACTGGAAATAAATAATGCCTTCAGCAGCAGAACAATTAGCCTCTTCAGTAAACTTTGGTGCAATAGCAAAGGCAACAGAATTAAAAAATAGAATTATTTTCACCCTTTTAGCTTTAATTGTTTATAGGTTGGGAACATACATTCCAATTCCAGGTATAAATCCAGGTGCTCTGGATGATATATTTAATCAAAATACAGGTGGTATACTAGGAATGTTTGATATGTTTGCGGGAGGAGCCTTAAGTCGTATGTCTATATTTGCGCTAAATATTATGCCATATATATCAGCATCTATAATTATTCAGTTGATGTCATCTGCATCACCACACTTAGCGCAACTGAAAAAAGATGGAGATAGTGGGAGGCAAAAAATAATACAATACACGAGGTACGGAACTGTAATATTGGCATCTGTGCAAGCCTTGGGAATTGCAACAGGACTTGAAAACATGACTAACTCACAAGGACCAGCAGTAGATAATCCAGGACTGTTTTTTAAGCTATCGACTATTATAACATTAACGGGCTCTACAGTTTTTTTAATGTGGTTAGGTGAGCAAATTACCGCAAGGGGAATAGGTAATGGAATATCTCTGATAATTATGGCAGGGATTGTAGCTGAACTACCGGCTGCTATGGTATCAACCTTAGAGTTAGGAAAAACTGGAGCTCTTTCAGGACTTTTGATAATATTTTTTTTAATATTAGCAGTTGTGGTAATTACTTTTATTGTTTTTGTAGAAAGAGGTCAAAGACGAATTACAGTTCAATATCCTAAACGACAAGTTGGAATGAAAATCATGGGAGGACAATCTAGCCATTTACCTTTAAAGATTAATACTGCTGGTGTGATTCCTCCAATTTTTGCATCCTCTATTCTTCTTTTACCAGTTACTGCTTTAAGTATAAATGCTGGATCAGGTCCCGAATGGCTCATGACAACAACTTCTCTTTTAGGTAGAGGACAACCTCTATATATGCTTCTATATGTTTCAGCAATAGTATTTTTTGCATTCTTTTACACTAGTGTGGTTTTTAATGCTAATGATACTGCTGATAATTTAAAAAATAATGGAGGCTTTGTTCCTGGTATAAGACCAGGAGAAGCGACAGGTAATTATATAGAATATGTTTTGACAAGGTTAACGGTAATTGGATCAGCTTATCTTAGTTTAGTATGTTTGTTACCTGAATTATTAATTTCGAAATATTCAGTTCCTTTCTATCTTGGCGGAACAAGCCTTTTAATTGTAGTTACAGTAACTATGGACACTGTAGCTCAGGTTCATTCGCATTTAATAGCGCATCAATATGAAGGATTAATTAAGAAAGCAAAATTAAGAGGAAGACTTTAGTGAATATAATTCTTTTTGGTCCTCCTGGAAGTGGGAAGGGGACCCAGGCATCAAATATTTGCGATAATCTAATGATACCCCATTTATCTACTGGAGACATGCTAAGGGCAGCAGTTGAGTCTGGTTCTGCAGTAGGAATTAAAGCTAAAAAAATCATGGAGGATGGTGGTTTAGTATCTGATGAAATTGTATTATCTATTGTTAAGGAGAGAATAGCAAATAATGATTGTAAAAAGGGATTTGTTCTAGACGGCTTTCCAAGGACAATTAATCAAGCAAAAGAACTAGAAGTACTTTTAGGAGAAAGCCAGAAAATAGAATATGTTTTAAGGATTAAGGTTAATGAAGAGGATATTTTAAAAAGATTGATTGATAGAGGTAGATCTGATGACAAACCAGAAATAATAAAAAATAGATTTAAATCTTATAATTCCCTAACCCAACCGTTAATACCATTCTATGAAGAGAGAAAAATTCTATCTAACATAAATGGCATGCAAGAAGTTGAAAAAGTGTATGAAGATATTAAAAAAATATTAGGTATATAATGTTAGTTGACTTGATAAAAAGCTTTACTATAATAAAAGCCTTTATGTATCTAATCTACTATTGGAGAAAAAATTGGCAAGAATAGCTGGAGTTAACATCCCTAGTGGAAAAAGAATAGAAATAGCTTTAACCTACATCTTCGGTATAGGGCCAACTAGAGCTAAGAAAATCTGTACGGAGATTAATATAGACGAAAGCAAAAGAGTTAACTCTCTTACTGAAGAAGAATTAGGTAAGATTAGAGATTTAATTGAAAAAAATTTTACAGTTGAGGGAGACTTAAGAAGAGAAAATGCTATGAACTTGAAACGGCTAATTGATTTAGGTTGTTATAGAGGTTTGAGACATAGAAAAGGTTTACCTGTTAGAGGACAAAGAACGAATACTAATGCAAGAACACGAAAAGGCAAAGCTAGACCAATAGCTGGAAAGAAAAAGGCGTAAAAAAATGGCCACTGAAAATAAAAAAAAGAAAGTTAAAAAAAATATTCCTGTTGGTGTAGCTCACGTAAATGCTACATTCAATAATACTATAGTTACTATTACTGATAATAAGGGAAATACAATTGCCTGGTCGTCGGCTGGAGCTGAGGGATTTAAAGGATCAAGAAAATCTACTCCTTTTGCAGCCCAATTAGCGGCAGAGAGCGCAGGAAAAAAAGCAAAAGAAAATGGGGTAAAAACATTAGAAATAGAAGTTAGGGGTCCAGGAGCTGGAAGAGAGTCTGCGTTAAGAGCGTTACAGTCAACAGGCTTCATAATTACGGCAATCAAAGATGTTACACCTATACCTCATAATGGATGCAGACCACCCAAGCGAAGAAGAGTCTAATGAATTGCATACTTAAATTTAATTAATAAAAGGATATAAAAGTGCTACAAAAAAATTGGCAAGAACTAATTAAACCATCAAGAATTGATTTTTTACCGGGAAATAATAAGCTAAAAGAAGCAACACTTGTTGTTGAGCCTTTAGAAAGAGGGTTTGGACTTACCTTAGGAAACGCATTAAGGAGAGTTCTTTTGTCTTCAATCAGGGGTGCAGCCGTAACTGCTGTAAAATTTGACCAAGTTTTGCATGAATACTCTTCTATTCCTGGAGTCGCAGAAGATGTTGTCGAAATTACATTAAATGTGAAGCAATTAGCTGTAAAACTTGCCGACTCAGGATCAAAAAAATTAAATTTAACTGTAAAAGGTCCATGTGAGGTTACTGCTTCCATGATAGAGCCCCAAGCGAATGTTGAAATATTGAACCCAGAATTAGTTATTTGCAATATTAACAAAAATGTTGAATTTAAAATGACTTTGGCTGTTGAAGAAGGAAAGGGTTATGTTCCGTCTAATCTTAATAAAATTCAAGATAATCCAATTGGACTAATTCCAGTAGATGCTATATTTAGTCCAATCAAGAATGTCGCATATAAAGTAGATAATACAAGAGTAGGACAAGCAACAGATTATGATAAGTTAACTATGCAAATCGAAACTAATGGAACTATTCTTCCTGAAGATGCCGTTGCATTAGCTGGAAGAATTATTTCCGATCAAGCATTATTATTTGTTAACTTTCAAGAAGAAGAAGAAGTTAAGGAAAGTGAACAAGAAATCGAACCAAAGCTTAACCCTAACCTATTAAGAAAAGTTGATGAGCTGGAACTTTCTGTAAGATCTGCAAACTGTCTTAAAAACGATAATATAATTTACATCGGAGACTTGGTTCTAAAGTCAGAAAATGAAATGCTTAGAACACCAAATTTTGGAAGAAAATCCCTTAATGAAATTAGAGAAGTTCTATCTCAAATGGGACTTGGTCTGGGAATGAGCATAGAGGACTGGCCTCCTGAAAACATTGAAACGTTAGCTAAACAGATAGAAGATCCATATTAAGAGGTTATAAATGAGACATAGAATAAAGGGAAGAAAGTTAAATAGAACAAGTGCACATAGAAAAGCACTATTCAAAAACCTTGCTGCGTCATTAATAAAGTATGAGCAAATTTCTACTACACTGCCTAAAGCAAAGGATCTTAGACCACTGGTTGAAAAGATGATAACATTAGGAAAAAAAGGTTCCCTGCACGCACGTAGACAATTAATTTCAAGGTTACCTAAAAATGCGGACGTAGAAAAAATTATTACCGATCTATCGGTTAGATATAAAGATAGAAAGGGAGGTTATACAAGAATAATAAAAAAAGGCCATAGATATGGAGATGCTTCTCCGATGGCAGTCATAGAATTTATAGATAGAAACATTTTAGCTAAAGCAAAAGAAAAAACTTTAGAAGAAAATACTAAAGATAATAAAAGACCAGATAAAGAAGAAAAAATATCTAGCAAATAGATACAAATTCAATTAACTTTTCTTATAACTTAGTTTCATATTATTTTACTAAATTATCATCATGTATGAAAAATCAGTTTTAATAGTTAAAAAAGAGAATGAAAAAGAAAGACTAGATAAATTTTTATTGAGGAGTTTTAAAAATATAAGTTTTGCAAAATTACAGAAACTTATAAGAAAAGGATACATAAAGGTCAATTCAAAAAAAAAAAAATCAAGCTACAAAATACAAACTAATGATAAAGTTCTTTTAAGTGTAGACCTAAACATAAAAAAAGCTGAGGTTGATGAATTTAAAGAAATGTATAAAAAGGAAATAGAACTTTTAAAGAAAAAAATTATTTTCGAAGATAAAAATATTTTAGTTTTAAATAAACCACACGGTATACCGGTACAGGGTGGGACAAAAATAAAATTTAACATTGACCTCATTTTAAAACATATAACGAACGACAATTCTGAGACACCAAAACTCGTTCACAGGATAGATAAAAATACCAGTGGTTTGCTGATAGTAGCAAAATCTAAAGATATTGCTAATAAATTATCTATTTTATTTAAGACAAACAAGATTTGTAAAACTTATTTGTCTATATGTAAAGGAATACCAGATAGAATGCAGGGTAAAATTAAGCTTGCTTTAGAAAAAAATAAAATTAATGGAAGAGAAATTATGGTTGTAGATAATAATAAAAAAAGTAAGCCTTCTGAAACAATCTATAAAGTAATAAAGAGCAATAATAACTTATCATTTCTAATGCTAAAACCAAAGACGGGACGTACTCATCAAATTAGAGTACATTTAAAAGAAATAGGTATTCCAATATTAGGTGATCAAAAATACTCTATTTCTAAACCTAATAAAAATAACAGAGACAGAACGCGCACAATGCATTTACATTCAAGATCAATTAGTTTCTACTTGGAGGAAAAAAAATATAATTTTAAGGCTGAACTGCCAGATTACTTTATTAGAACACTCAAAGAAAATCAGTTTAAAATTGAAAAATATTAAACTAAATATATTATTTAGAAGTAAAGAAAAATACTTTACTTTAAAAATTGATGAAAAAGACTTTTTAGATTCCAATGCTAATATTATAAAGATAAAAAATAAAAAAGAATTGAATTTACTCTTGGACTTTATGAATAAGTTCGAAAATTCTAAGAAATTATATAAAAGCTATGTCTTTAAACTTTTACAAATTAAGTATGGAATAAGCAACAATATAAGAAAAGATTATATTGCAGGTATTCTTAGATTTATTAATACCGATGCCAGTTGTTATAGAGCCGAAAAAAATTCCGAATTGGAGGATTTGCAAAATAAAGTATATACGCCTTTATTTTTATACTGTAAGAAAAAGTATAAATTAGATTTTATTGTAAGTTATAGCATAATGCCTTTCGAACAAAGTAATTATAATTCTAAAATAGTAGAAAAAATAGTTAAAGGTTTAGATAATATATCCTTAATCGCCTTTTATCATATAATGAGTTTTACTAACTCAATTATAGTTTCTTTAAATATTCTTGATGAAAATATTAATGAGCAAAGAGCTTGGGAAATAATAAATATAGAACATAATTTTAACATAAGGAAGTGGGGAAATGATATAGAAAATGAAAAAAAACTTTTGCTGAAAAAAAAACTATTCATTGATATTATAAATTTTAAGAAAATATTTAAAACTAGCTGGAGTTAAAAATGAAATCTTCTTTGAAAACCCTTATAAATAAAAAAAATACTGCAAAAAAAGGAGGTGGGGATAGTAAGATTAAACTACAGCATAAAAAGGGAAAACTAACAGCTAGAGAGAGACTAGATGTACTTTTAGATGATCATTCTTTTCAAGAAATTGGTATGTTTGTAAAATCTAATAATAACTTTAAGAAAAAAAAAGAAACTATTTTAGGCGATGGTGTTGTAACGGGTTTTGGAAAAATCAATAGCAATGATGTTTTTGTATACAGCCAAGATTTTACCGTTCAAGGTGGTTCTTTAGGAGAAGAACATGCCAATAAGATATGTAAAATTATGGATATGGCAATTAAAAATAAAGTTCCTTTGATAGGCCTCAATGACTCCGGTGGTGCTAGAATCCAAGAAGGCGTAGCCTCTCTAGGAGGATATGCTGAGGTATTCCAAAGGAATGTTCTTGCTTCAGGAGTTATTCCTCAAATCTCCGCAATACTTGGTCCTTGTGCAGGAGGGGCAGTATATTCTCCTGCAATGACTGATTTCATATTTATGACTGAAGGTAGCTCTTACATGTTTGTAACAGGGCCTGATGTAGTTAAAACAGTTACTCATGAAGAAGTTAATTCAGAATATTTAGGAGGATCAGAAACCCACACAAAAAAATCCGGTGTAGCAGATTTTTCTTTTGAGACTGAAATCGATGTTCTTGAGGCTGTAAGAAAGCTAGTTGACTTTCTTCCCCAATCAAACGTTTCAGGTCCAAAATTAAAAAAAACAAACTTCCATAATGAAAAAATAGAAGCATTGAATAGTTTGGTTCCCATAGACACTAATCAACCCTATGATATAAGAGAATTAATATTCAAAGTAGCAGATGAAGAAGATTTTTTTGAATTACAGAGAGACTATGCTAATAATATTATAATTGGATTTATAAGAATAGAGGGCTATACTGTAGGTATAGTCGCAAATCAACCCATCAACTTAGCGGGATGCTTGGACATTAACGCTTCAAGAAAAGCCGCTAGATTTGTAAGGTTTTGTGATTGTTTTAATATACCAATATTTACTGTAGTAGATGTACCTGGATTTTTACCTGGAACAGAGCAGGAGTTTAATGGTATTATCAAACATGGTGCTAAACTATTATTTGCTTATGCAGAGGCAACAGTACCTAAAGTAACACTGATAACAAAAAAAGCTTATGGCGGAGCATATGATGTAATGGCTTCAAAACATTTAAGGGGAGATTTAAATTATGCATGGCCAAGCGCAGAAATTGCAGTAATGGGAGCCGAGGGTGCAACCAAAATTTTACACAGAGGCGCTAGTGAAGAAAAAATTCAGAATGAAATCCTTAAATATGAAAAAACATTCTCCAATCCATATATAGCTGCAGCCAGGGGATATATAGATGATATTATAATACCAAGTGATACAAGGTTAAAAATTGCAAATGCTTTTAAATTGCTTAGGAACAAAACATTAACTAATCCATGGAAAAAACACGATAACATACCACTATAAAAATGATAAAAAAAATATTAATAGCAAATAGAGGTGAGATAGCCATAAGAATAGCTAAAACCTGTAAAAAGAAAGGAATTAAAACTGTTGGCATTTATTCAGAACAAGATAAAGAATCTTTGCATTTAAATTACTGTGATTACATATTTTCACTTGGAAACGATCCCTTGAAAGGAAGTTACCTTAATATTGACAAAATTATAGACATTGCTCATAAAACAAAAGCAGATGCAGTCCATCCAGGCTATGGTTTCTTATCAGAAAACTATGAATTTGCAAAAAAATTAGAAAAGAAAAAAATATTATTCATTGGTCCACCCCACAAAGCGATCAAAGCTATGGGTGATAAAATTGAATCAAAAAAAATTGCAAAAAATGCAGGTGTTAACTGTATACCCGGAATAAACAAAGAAATAAAAAATACTAAAGAAGCAATTAAATTATCTTCTAAAATTGGATTTCCAATAATGATAAAAGCATCGGCTGGAGGCGGAGGCAAGGGAATGAGAATTGCTTATGATAAAGAAGACCTAGAAAATTTAATTAAATTAGCAAAAGAGGAAGCAAAAAATGCATTTGGAGATGATAGAATATTCTTAGAAAAATATATAGAATTACCTAGACATATTGAAATCCAAATATTAGGTGATATTTACGGAAATATAATATGGTTAGGTGAAAGAGAATGTTCAATCCAAAGGAGACATCAAAAAATTATAGAGGAAGCGCCTAGCCCTTTTTTGGATGATAAAACAAGAGAAGAAATGGGGAAACAGTCAGTATTGCTTGCCAAAGAAGTAGGATATTATTCAGCTGGTACAGTTGAATTTATTGTAGATAAAAATAAAAACTTTTACTTTCTAGAGATGAACACAAGACTTCAGGTAGAGCATCCAATAACTGAAGAGACTTCTGGTCTTGATTTGGTAGAAGAAATGATCAACATTGCAAATAAAAGAAAAATTAGAATTAAACAAGACCAAATTAAAACAGACGGATGGGCATTTGAGTCCAGGCTTTGTGCTGAAAATCCGTTAGAGAGCTTCCTTCCATCAGCTGGAAAAATTACAAATTTTAACATTTATTCAGAAGAAGTGCGTTTAGATAGCGGTTATTTAGCAGGGAACACGGTTTCGATTTACTATGACTCATTAATAGCTAAAATTATTTCGAAAGGAAAGAATAGAGAAGAAGCAAGGAAGAAAATGCTATTCGCACTTGAAAATAGTGATGTAAGAGGAATAAAAACGAACCTAGATTTCTTAACAAATATATATTCTGATAAAACATTTATCTCCGGAAATATTAATACCAATTTTATAAATACTAAATATAAAAATGGGTATAAAGGCAATAATAGTTCTAATGAAGATAAATTGATTATGTCTTTATTTGCTTTATCCGACAAACTTAATTATTTATTGAGTATCGTAAAAGATACAAACTCCATAACATCAAAGTGGTACGCTTGCCTGAATAAAAAAAACTATTTTTTTGAAGTATTAGAAATTAATAGATTGCACATAAAAATTATTTATAAAAAACAAATATTCATTATTCAAAGTTTAAGTAGTAGCTCTTATTTTATTAAGAAAAATATAATAAATGACGAGATGGAGGTTGCGAAAGTTTTCAAAAGCCATGATAAATATAAGGTTTTCTATAAAGGAAATTTTGAAGAAATTAGAATTTTTAAATCTATATCATTTGAGCTTTTAAAAAAACTTCCTAAAAAGAAAAGCTTAGAACTTTCAAAAGAATTAAAATCACCTATGCCAGGCAAGGTTATAGAAATTAAAGTAAAAAAAGGTGATCAAGTTGAAGTTGGAGAGGCAATAATAATTCTTGATGCGATGAAGATGCAAAATATATTAAAATCTGAAAAAAAGGGTAAGATTAAAGATATTTTCGTAAACAAAGGTCAGTCTGTATTATATAATCAATCTTTAATAGTTATTGAATAATATTTTAGTAAAAAATATTTAGATTACTTTCGAGAATTTTGTCAAAATCTTTGATATTAAATTCCTTATTCTTTATTTCTTTGATAGATGTAACCGATGCATTAGCTATACCGCAAGGATTTATATTGTAAAAATATTTAAGTTCACAGTTTACATTTATTGAAATGCCATGATAGATAACTCCTTTGCTTACTCGCAAGCCTAGCGATGCTATTTTAGCATCGTTATTGTTTTTATTTTTTGTCCATATACCAATTAAACCAGGTATTCTAAAACATTTTATATCTATATCTCTCAGAGATTGGATTATATAATCTTCAAGAGAATTAACAAACATTCTTATATCCCTTTTACGTATTTTTAGATTTATTGCCAAATAAATTATTCGCTGACCTGGGCCATGCCATGTTATTTTTCCACCTCTTGTAGTGTTTAGAACTGGAATATTGCTGATATGCTTATTGCTTTCAAAGTGACTTCTGCCACTAGTATAAATAGAAGGATGTTCTAAGAACCAAATTAACTCTTTTTCTTCATTTTCTAATATCTTAGCAACTCTATTTTCTAAAAAAATCATTGACTTCGTATAGTCTATTTTTTCTCTAGAGTATAATATTTCAAGATTATTATTATATTTTTTGTTTTTATTTTGCATAAAAAAATATACCTTAAATAAATCATTATGAGTTTAACAAACAAAAAACTAAAATTGCAATCTGTAAATACTACGATTGGAATAACACGAGAAACAATTAAAGAAATAATTTCTAGTGTTGATCAGGAAAATAGTAGCAGTATTTGTAGAATAGTCTTAGATATGCATCCAGCAGATACTGCAGACTTATTAGAAACATTGTCTAGTGATTATCGAAAAAAAGTAATATTTTACCTTGGAGCAAGATTTCCTGCAGAAACTTTACCATCAATGAATGTACCTATTTTAATTGATATTATTGATTCTTTTCAGATTTCTCATTTAACAAATATGCTTTCTAATTTGGACTCTGATGATATTACTTATGTTTTAGCTATATGTGAAAATAACTTAAGAAAAAAAATACTTAGAAACCTTTCAAAGGAATTACAAAAGTTAATAAAAAAATCTTTAAATTATGATGAAAACTCAGCAGGTAGAATTATGCAAACAGACTATGTTTCGGTTCCAGTAAATTGGAGCATTGGCCAAGTTGTAGATTACCTTAGAACTTCAAAGAGAATACCGGAACAATTTTATGCTTTGTTTGCAGTTGACTCAAGACATGTGCCAGTAGGAACGGTGCCACTTTATAGGGCTATGAGAAATAATAGAAACGTTAAAATTATAGATATTATGACTCTTGATCCTAAAATAGTAAAAGTAAATGATAAAAGACAAGATATAGCATTTTTATTTGATCAGTATGAGCTTACTTCAGCTCCAGTTGTAGATGTTAGAGGAAGACTAATTGGTATGATAACAGTTGATGATGTAGTAGATTTGATTAGGGAAAAAGCCGATGAGGATATTTTAAAATTAGCTGGTGTTTCTGCTGAAGGAGATTTGTATTTAGCAGCATTTAAAACAGCGAGAAATAGATTTGGATGGTTAGCAATCAATCTATTAACTGCAATTCTTGCCTCTATAGCTATTGCTTTTTTTGAAACAACAATAGAAAAATTAGTTTCTCTTGCTATACTAATGCCAATTGTAGCATCGATGGGAGGTAATGCTGGTACTCAAACTTTAACGGTTGCAGTAAGAGCGATGGCAACAAGAGAATTAACCTCTTCAAATGCTTTTAGAGTATTTGGAAAAGAGATACTAGTTGGCATGTATAATGGTATTTTTTTTGCTTTATTAATTGGTCTCGTAACAGGTATATGGTTTAACGACTACTTACTTGGTCTTATAATAGCCTTAGCTATGCTTTTTAATTTGATATTAGCAGGAACCTTTGGTGCAGCAATTCCAATAGTTTTACAAAAATTTAAAATTGATCCAGCTGTTTCAGCTACAGTTATTTTGACTACTATTACTGATATATTAGGTTTCGTAATATTTCTTGGTTCAGCAAAATACTTGTTAATATAGTCAATATTACTATAATCATAAAATGATACCAAATATTATTCAAGACTTCGACTTCAACCTGGGAAATACTGTAGAACAGTTGAGAGAGAGCATAAGAGATTTTTCTACAAAAGAAATTTCTCCTATTGCTGATGAGATAGATAAGAAAAATGATTTTCCTCAAGAGTTATGGAAGAAAATGGGAAGTATGGGATTACTGGGTATTACAGTAGAAGAAAAATATGGTGGAACAGGACTTGGCTATATTGAGCATGTTGTCGCAATGGAAGAAATAAGTAGAGGTTCAGCCTCTGTAGGTTTATCATATGGAGCTCATTCAAATTTATGTGTTAATCAGATAAGGCTAAATGGTAATGAAGATCAAAAAAATAAATATTTGCCTAATTTAGTTAGTGGTGAACACGTTGGAGCATTAGCTATGAGCGAGGTTTCTTCAGGATCGGATGTTGTAAGTATGAAATTAAAGGCAGAAAAAAAGGGAAATTATTTTATTTTAAATGGTACTAAAATGTGGATTACCAATGCTCCCAATGCAGATATTTTAGTTGTTTATGCTAAAACAGATAAAGACAGTGAGATAACTGCATTTATAATAGAAAAGAATTTTCCAGGTTTTTCTGTTTCACCTAAACTAGATAAATTAGGTATGAGAGGTTCAAATACTGCGGAATTAGTATTTGAAAATTGTAAAGTACCAGAGGAGAATATACTAGGAAAGCTAAGCAAGGGTGTAAATGTTCTCATGAGCGGTCTTGACTATGAAAGGGCAGTTTTAAGTGGAGGCCCCTTAGGAATAATGTCATCTTGCTGGGATATCGTTTTGCCTTATATAAAAGAAAGGAAGCAGTTTGGCAAGCCCATAGGAACCTTTCAATTAATGCAAGGCAAAGTAGCTGATATGTATGTCGCTATGAATTCTAGTAAATCCTATTGTTATTCTGTGGCCAATGCATGTGATAAAGGTAAAATAACAAGAGAAGATGCTGCAGGATCACTTTTGTATGCTTCTGAAAAAGCAGTATGGATGGCTTTAGAAACTATACAATGTTTAGGTGGGAATGGATATGTTAATGACTTTCCTGCAGGAAGACTTTTAAGGGATGCAAAATTATATGATATTGGAGCAGGTACTAACGAAATTAGGAGAATGCTAATTGGAAGAGAAGTTTATAATAAGATTTAGTTTTAAAAATATTTATAAATAGTGGAGGTATTATGAACAAAGAAGCGATTGTAATTGTAAGTGCTAGTAGGACACCAATGGGAAGTTTTCAAGGGAGTCTAGCAGGATTGAAAGCAACTGATTTGGGAACTAAGGTTATTCAAAAAAATTTAAAGGACACAAGTATAGTTTCGAGTGAAATAGATGAAGTTATAATGGGTTGTGTCTTACCTGCTGGACTTGGACAAGCACCCGCAAGACAAGCAAGTATAGGTGCTAACATTCCTAATACAGTTGGAGCCACAACAATAAATAAAATGTGCGGTTCCGGAATGAAGGCAGTTATGATAGGCCATGATAGTATTCTTGCTGGAAGTAATAGAATTGTTGTAGCAGGAGGTTTAGAAAGTATGAGTAATGCTCCATATGTAATTGAGAAAGTAAGACAAGGATTGAGAATGGGACATTCTTCAATAAAAGATCATATGTTTATTGATGGACTAGAGGATGCTTATGATAAAGGAAAATTAATGGGTAGTTTTGCAGAAGATACAGCAGAACATTATCAATTTACTAGAGAAGAACAAGATAATTTTGCAATTGAATCTTTAGAAAGAGCAAAAAAAGCAAATAAAACTGGTTTATTTAAGAGTGAAATAGTTCCCATCAATATTAAGAACAGAAAAGGTGAAAAAATAATAGAAAATGATGAGCAACCTTTCAAAGCAAACATAGAAAAAATTTCGACATTGAAACCAGCATTTAGACAAAATGGAACAGTAACAGCTGCTAATTCTTCGTCAATTTCTGATGGAGCGTCTTCCGTAATTTTAATGACAGAGTCTGAAGCAGAAAAAAGAAATATTAAACCTATGGCAAAAATAATTAGTCATGCAACTAATAGTCATGAACCAAAATGGTTTACTACTGCTCCTATAGGAGCAATAAAAAAAGTAATTGAAAATGCTAATTTAAAAATAACAGATATTGATCTTTTTGAGGTTAATGAGGCATTTGCGGTCGTACCAATGGCAGTTATGAAAGAATTAAACATTAGTCACAGTATCTTAAATATTAATGGAGGTGCTTGTGCTTTAGGACACCCAGTAGGTGCGTCAGGTGCAAGAATTATTACCACCCTTATTTATTCTTTAAGAAAAAATAACCTTAGTAGAGGCATAGCATCTCTGTGTATTGGTGGTGGAGAAGCCACTGCGATGGCTTTGGAATTAATAAATTGACTAGTATAGGTTCCAAAGTTAATAAAAAAGATAGCTCCTTTATAAGAAAATCAGAACAAATGTTAGAGTTGGTATCTGATTTGAAAAAAAAGTTGCGACTCGCAAAAATAGGTGGTTCACTTTCATCTAGGAAAAGACATATCAAAAGAGGTAAAGTTTTAGCTAGGGATAGAATAAAATATCTATTAGATAAAGATAGTAGTCCAATAGAAGTTGGACAATTAGCTGGATATGATTTTAATAATAATGAGATTCCTAGTGGAGGAATAATTACGGTAATAGGAAAGGTCTCAGGTAGAGATAGTATTATTATTGCAAATGATGCAACTGTAAAAGGAGGAACCTATTACCCTATCACTGTGAAAAAACATCTTAGAAGTCTAGAAATTGCTAAAGAAAATAACTTAGCATGTATACATTTAGTTGACTCGGGCGGTGCTAACTTGCAGGAGCAAACTGGAATTTTTGCAGATAAGGACGGATTTGGTAGAATATTTTATGAAATGGCAAAAATGTCTTCTCAAGGTACTCCTCAAATCTCAGTAGTAATGGGCTCATGTACTGCTGGAGGAGCATATATACCAGCAATGTCAGACGAAACTGTTATAGTTAAAAAAAATGGAACTATTTTTCTAGGAGGAACTCATTTAGTCAAAGCAGCAACCGGAGAAATTACATCTGATCAAGAACTAGGTGGAGCCGAACTTCATGCTAGACTATCTGGAGTTGCAGACCATTTAGCTGAGGACGATTATGATGCTCTAAATAAAACCAGGTCAATAATGAGAAATTTAAATTTTATCAAACCAAATCTTATTAATCGAAAAGAAGTAAAGAAACCTCTTTATGATCCCAGTGATATTTATGGAATTGTACCCACTGATCTAAGAGAACAATATGATGTTAAAGAAATTATTGCAAGAATTGTAGACAATTCAGAACTTGATGAATTTAAAGAAGAATATGGAAAAACATTGGTAACAGGTTTTTCTTTTATAAAAGGTATTCCTGTAGGAATTATCGCAAATAATGGAATTTTATTTTCTGAGTCCTCTTTGAAAGGTGCACATTTCATACAACTATGTGAACAGCGAGGAATTCCTATAATTTTTTTACAAAATATTTCAGGGTTTATGATTGGAAAATCATATGAAGAAAAAGGTATTGCAAAAGATGGTGCAAAACTGGTAAATGCTGTTTCAACAACAACAGTGCCTAAAATTACAGTAATAATAGGTGGTTCCTTCGGTGCTGGAAACTATGCCATGTGCGGTAGAGCATATCAACCAAGATTTCTATTTAGTTGGCCTAACTCTAGAATTTCTGTCATGGGAGGAGAAATAGCTGCTAAGGTATTGTCTTCTGTAAAAGACTCTCAAGATATCAATAAAGAGACCACTTGGAGTAAAGAAGAAAAAAAAGAATTTGAAAGTAAAATAATAAAAACTTTTGATAGAGAAGGTTCACCCTACTTCGCTACTGCAAGATTATGGGACGATGGAATAATTGACCCTATAGATACAAGGAAAATGTTAGCAGATAGTCTAGAGTATTGCTTTAATGCCAAAAGAAGTGAAGGAAAATTTGGTGTGTTTAGAATGTAATGAATATTAAAAAGCAAAATATTATTGTAGATAAAAAAAAAGACGGTGTTGTTTGCTTATATTTTAATAGACCAGAAGCAAAAAATGCTCTCAATATGGAAACAATAATAGAATTAAAAGAAAATATAAAAGTTCTCAAATATGATAATTCTGTAAGGATTTTAATAATAACTGGTATGGGAGATACTTTTTCTTCTGGGGCTGACTTGATATGGATGAAATCATCTAAAAAATTGAATTTTGAGGATAATAAAAGAGACGCTATTATATTTGTTGAAATGTTAAAGGAAATAGATGAATTTCCAAAACCTACTTTATCTATTATAAATGGACATGCATTTGGCGGAGCCTTAGGAATAATTGCAGTTTGTGATTTCTCTGTTGCTAACATACAAGCAAAATTTTCTTTTTCAGAAGTAAAATTAGGTATTATCCCTGCTATGATAGGTCCATATATATTAAGATCGATAGGGTTTAAAAATAGCAAAAAGCTTTTTTTAACTGGAGAAATATTTAATACTCAAATTGCAAAGAATATAAATTTAATAGACGAATTTCTTCCCTCTAAAAAGATAAAAGACTATACAAGTCAATTAATTGCTAAGCTAAAAACGGGATCTCCAAAAGCGCAAGAAGAAATAAAAGAATTTTTAAGAATAATTTACTCAAGAAAAATTGATAAAGAGTTAATAAATGAAACTGCAAATAAGATATCAAAGATAAGAGTCTCTGAAGAGGCTCAGTCTGGAATAGAGGCTTTTCTAAAGAAGAAAAAACCCGATTGGATTTAATATGTTTCCTAAAAATGTAAATATTTATGAAGTAGGACCCAGAGATGGATTACAAAATGAAAAAATAATTTTACCTCTTAAATTAAAGGTTGAATTTATTAACATGCTCTCGAAATGTTCATATAAAAATATTGAGATAGGTTCCTTCGTTTCTTCTAAATGGGTACCACAGATGGAAAATAGTGGAGAATTATTTGAATTGATTAAAAAAAATCCTAGTACATCTTACCCCTATCTTACACCAAATTATTATGGAGCAAAAACAGCTATTGAAAAAGGTATTAAAACTATATGCGTATTTACTACTGCTTCTGAGAGTTTTTCAAAAAAGAATACTAATTGTACAGTAAAAGAGTCTCAAAAAAGAATTGAAGAGATAGTTGTATTAGCTAAAAAAGAAGGTGTAAAGGTAAGAGGATATATAAGCTGTGTTTTAGGTTGTCCTTATGAAGGTTCTATTAATTTTGAGAAAACGGCTCAATTAGCAAACTTTTTAAATGAAATAGGTTGTTATGAAGTTTCCTTAGGAGACACAGTAGGATATGGAACACCGCTAGAGGTAAAATTATTAATAGAAAACGTATTTAAGTATATAGATGTTGATAAAGTTGCTGTACATTTTCATGATACGTATGGGCAAGCTTTAGCAAATATTTATTCAGCATTAGAATTAGGTGTCTATAATATTGACTCTTCTGTTGGAGGACTAGGAGGTTGTCCATATGCAAAGGGAGCTAAAGGAAATGTTGCAACAGAAGATGTTCTATATATGTTAGATGGTATGAAAATTAATTCTAATATTGATTTAAAAAGTATTGTAAAGGTTTCTTGGTTTATTCATAAAGCTTTAGACAAGATGCCCTCTAGTAGAGTTGCCTTTGCTTTAGGTAATAAGATATAAAAAGCAAATGTATGATTTAATTATTAAAAATGCTAATTTGATTGATGGATCAGGGCAACCGTCAGAATATTCTGATCTTGCTGTAGTAGGTGATTTAATAGTTGAAAGAGGAAGAATAACTAGTAGGGCAAAAAATATTTTTGATGCTCAAGGGCTCAGTTTATGTCCTGGAATAATAGATATCCATACTCATTATGATGCTCAACTTACATGGGACTCGTCAGCCTCTCCATCTAATGAACTAGGTATTACAACTGCTTTAATAGGTAATTGCGGTTTTACGATAGCTCCGTGTAAAGTAAAACATAGAGAAATAAATATGAGAAACCTTCAGAAAGTAGAAGGAATGCCATATGAAACTCTTAAAAAAGGTATTGACTGGAATTTTAAAACATATTCAGAATATTTATCCATGCTAGAAAGAAAAAAGCCTAAATTAAATATTTGTTCTTACATTGGACATTCGGCAGTTAGAATTTGGTCTATGGGAGAGGAGGCAATGCAAAGGGAAGCCACCGAAAAAGAAATTTGCAAGATGGAAAAAATTGTAAGTGAAGCTATGGTAAGCGGTTCCATTGGTTTCTCAACATCAACCTTTGAAGGGCACAATGGACATAATGGCATTCCAATGCCATCAAGATTTGCTTCAAAAGAAGAACTTAAAAGATTAATTAAAGCAATGGCGATTCAGAGTAGAGGTATATTTATGATTACAAAATCTAATAATACTTCCATTAGTGATATTGAAAAACTTATTGGAAGAACAGGAAGACCAGCTATGGTAGCACCTCTTTTACATAACCCTCTAAATAAGAAGTGGGCGCTAGAAAATTTGATTGATATCAGTAAAGCTAATAGAAAAGGTTTTGAAATATGGGGACAGGTTTCTTGTAGACCATTAACTATGGAATTTACAATGAGAGAACCATATATGCTAGAAGGATTATCCTCCTGGAAAAATTTTATGACAGCGAAAAATATTAATAATAAAACTGAAATATTACTTCAAAAATCTTTTAGAAATAAAGTTTTAGAGGAAATTCAGGATAAATCTAAAAATAAGCTTTTTGTAGGGAATTGGGAAAAAATTATTTTATTAGAAACTAAAAATAATACTTTAAAAAGATATGAGGGAAAAAATGTATTAGAAATTTCTAAATCCTTGAATGTTAACCCATTTGATTGGATATTAGATAATGCTATAAAAGGAGGATGGGATGATTTGTTTGTAGCTGAATTATTAAACTCGGAGATTGATGAAGTAAAAAAACTTTTAATACATGATAACTCTACAGTTTCATTATCAGATGCAGGAGCGCACCTATCATTATTATGTGATGCGGGATATGGTCTAGACTTTTTAGGTAAGTGGGTCAGAGAACATAAAATAATGAAATTAGAAGAGGCAGTTTATAGACTAACTGCTAAACAGGCGGACATTTGCCGAATACCTAGAAGGGGTCGGTTAGTTCCAGGTTTTTATGCAGACATGCTTCTTTTTAACCCCGATACTGTGGGCACTTCAAGAACTAGAAGAGTTTTTGATTTGCCTGATGGTTCATCTAGACTAAAAGTTGATCCTATAGGGATAGAACAAATTTGGATAAATGGTAAAAATATAAAAAAAACTAATGGAAGCGGTAGATTGCTGAAATCATTTTTGACCTAAATTAATTTTATTTTTCAGTACATTTAATCTAATTTTCAAAAATACAGTATATATATTTCTATTTATGTCCAAGGGAGCATTACAAAATATGGAATCTGTTTTAGCATTGTCACTTTTAAGAAAAATTTTACATTTTTCTCTTTTCAAAACTCTCTTAATTATGAATGAATTACTGTTATTAAAGAAAACAATAATTTTATTTTTTTTTAAAATTCCTTTAAATAGCGATGTTGCTAAAACAAAATCGCCTGAGACAAGCGTAGGTTCCATACTTGTCCCAGACACTTTGAAAATTTTAAGCATTTTTTAGTATGGGGCAAACTATAACTAATTCAGGTGGATAAGGAGCAAAGCATTTCTGAGTTTTAACATTCTTGGTTTCCCAAAATATTTCAGTAAACTTATTAACTTTTTTTAAAAGTTCTACACCATTGTTTCTATCAATGTCTTGTTTGCATTTGGATGCCATTTGCATAATTGAATGAGTTAAATCGTGAATTTCTGGATGTTTAGAAATTTGAGGTTCTTTAAAGTAATCTCCCCATATAGTGGCTATTTCATTTTTCACTTCTTTAGCGTGTTGTTCTTTGACAGCAGTAAGTCTAGCTAATTGTGCTATTTTGGCTGTATTCATATCCGAGTCTTTTATTTCATCATTTATTAAATCCATAAACCTAACTAAACTTAGACAAGAATACTGTATCACTGCTGGATCATAAACTTTACATGGTATATCACAATGTGCGTGAGCTTTATTAATTTTAAACATATTTTTCCCTTTCCTAATTATTAAATAACTAATATTTATACAAATACAAGGTTTAATTAATAATAATATTCTATAATTAATAATAATATTCTAATAGTATATTTTATTAAAGGTGTTAATTAATTTTGTGAAATTGATGTTTTATAATACACTACTCTTAGTTGTATAATATAAAATATTTATTGAAAGTATGTACAGAATTATAAGATTAGCAAAAATCTCTTTTTATTTAACGTTATTATTTTATAGTATCACGGTGAACTGTGAAGAAAACCTAGATTTTAAAAACTATAGCTTAAACATCTTACTATCCACACAAAATAATTTTACGATAAAAAATATTGAGGAAGATAAAATCATTAAAGGTACATTTCTTGGAAAAATTGAAAACCTATCTAATAAAAAATTTAATAACTCTATAATAGAGTGTGATGTATTAGGACACTCTTACAAAGGAAGGGGTTTTAGTTGCGGATTTGCTGAAGTAGAAGATTTAAATGGATATTGCAAGATTAAATTTCAAGAGAAAAAAGATATCATGCTAATTGACTGGAGATGTAAGACTACAGCTGGTATGATGGGAGATGCAGTTTGTAAAGGCAAGCTAAATATTCTCAAAGGTTTCGGAGAGTATGCTGGAGTAATAGGTTTTGGAAAAATAGAAATGCCTTTAATAAAATCTATTATAGGTAACGGAAAAGCAAGCTTTCCAATGAAATTACAATTAAGTCTAAAACAGGCAATTCAACTTAGAACGCAATTAAACAACTAAATATTAAAATGTTTAAATAATTTTTATTTTATTTGTAATTGTGTAATAAAATAAACCCGACAATTCATAAATGACTTGGTTAAAATTTGATAAACCACTTAATGAAGGAATAAATAAATCATAAGTAAACTTCCTATTATATTTATAAATTTTGACATTACATTTATTAGTTTTAAAAGTTAAAAAACTTCTAAGAGAATGGTACTTCCCTGAAATAAGGAGCATAGCACCATTACCCTCGGAACAATATTTCCTTAAATTTATTGCGCTTTGGTAGGTATTAATACTTTTTTGTTCCATAATAATGTTTGTTAAATCAAAATATATTTTAGATATAGAAGCTTCGCTTTCGTTCTTGTTTGAAGTTTTTCCTCCTGAAATAATCATTGGTAAAGAATAATCCTGCGATATTTTTTTTGCTATTTCAACTCTTCTTGCCGTTTCTTGGCTAGGAACCCATTCTCCTACTATATTTTTTTTTACCCCACCTGTGAGAACGATTATTGATTCAGCTTCTGAAAAATCATTATTTTGAAAAGTAGCAGATAAATTTGTCAAAGGATAACTAATTAAATAGGATGTTATTGGAAGACTAGTAAAAAAAAGGATTGTTATCGCTAAAGAATAAAGTTTTAACTTATTTTTTGGTATAGAACTTAGATAACCTAAAAAAGCTATAATTAAAGGTAATACAGGAATAGTAAATATGGTAAGAAAGATATTTTTCATACTACCACCGCTTATTTGAAGGTATATAATAATAAAAATAATTCAATATATTTTCGGATAAGCTAAAATGTAATAATGTGTTTTAGCGCATTAGATTTAGGTAAATTTAAATCCTACATTAAATTCTTCTAATTAAATATGCTCAAATATTAACTAATTTACAGTTTACAATTTAAATTTAAATATTTAAATAAAGCCAGGAATGTGCCTATCAGGAATTTAATTACTAAGAATAGAAATTTATAATTATCTTTTTCTTTCTTTAAATCAAAGTGTTTTTAATAAAACATTTTAGCTAAACTTGTGTGTCTTAAGAATTAGACGATCAACCTGTTAAGAAAAGAATATATAATTCCATGTTTTTTTAGTTTCCAGACATTCGTAGTCATTACTAATACCCGATTCGTAAACTTTTGTAATACCTTTTAGATAAGCCATTTCATAAAACACTGTAGATTTAGTTTTTTTAAAATGAAATCATTTTATAAATACAATTAATTTTTCATTATGCCAAAGGAGTTTATTAATTTATTATCTTCTTAAAGATGAAATTATATAATTAGTTAATCAGACTAATAAAACTAGCTCTTGTGGTGTAATTGGATAGCATATTGGTCTTCGAAACCATTGGATAGAGTTCGAATCTCTACAAGAGCACTTCTTATTTAATACTCATTCTTCCTAGTCTGTGAAATAGCAAACTGATTTTTTGCTCTTCTTTTTTATCTAAGTCAGGGTTTGACTTTAAATAAAACTCTATAGTTTTCTTTAATAAATCAATATCCTCCTGAGCAAGCACACCTCCTCTTGCTTGAGGCATTATATTTTTTGTAATGTCACTAGTCATATTAAAATTGTTCTTTCTCAGTAGAGTCTTTCATTGCAATTGTAGAACTTTTTCCAGATGAAATAATTTCTGATACTTTATCATAATATCCTACTCCTACCTCTCTTTGATGTTTAATTGCACTATATCCAAATTTTTCCTTTTCAAATTCTTCTTCCTGTAGTTTAGCATAAGCATGCATGCCAGTCTCACAATAATTCTTTGCTAAGTTAAAAGTTGATAGATTTAAGTTATGAAAACCAGCCAATGTAATGAATTGAAATTTATATCCCATGGAACCTAGCTCTTTTTGGAAGTTACGAATTTGTGAATCATCTAGATGTTTTTTCCAATTAAAGGAAGGAGAACAGTTATAGGCTAGCAATTTATTAGGAAATTCTTTTTTAATTGCCTCGGCAAACTTTTTAGCTTCATTTAAATCTGGTTTATCTGTTTCACACCAAATTAAATCAGCATAGTTACTGTATGCTAAACCTCTAGCAATTGCACAATCTAAACCACCTTTCATGAGATAAAAACCTTCTTCTGTTCTTTTTCCAGTAAGGAATGGTTTATCTCTACTATCAACATCGCTCGTGATTAATTTTGCAGCATTTGCATCTGTTCTTGCCATAATTACAGTAGGTACATTTAGTACATCACTTGCTAGTCTGGCCGCATTTAATGTTCTCTCAAATGACGAAGTTGGTACCAGTACTTTTCCTCCAAGATGACCACATTTTTTTTCTGAGGAGAGTTGGTCCTCAAAATGAACACCAGAAGCTCCTGCCTCGATCATGCTTTTCATTATTTCAAATACATTTAATGGCCCACCAAAGCCTGCTTCTGCATCAGCAATTACAGGTAAAAAATAATCTAAATCACTTGATTCTTTATTTTCTATACCTTCCATTGTTTGTATTAAATCTGCTCTTTGAAAACCTTTATTAATTCTTGAAACTATTTCAGGAACACTATTTACTGGATACAAACTTTGATCAGGATAAATATTACCTGACATATTAGCATCAGCAGCTACTTGCCATCCAGAAACGTATATTGCTTTCAAACCTGCTTTTGCTTGTTGGACTGCCATATTACCAGTGAAAGTTCCTAATGTATTTATATAATCTTCTGAATTAAGAAGATCCCAGAGTTTTTTAGCACCTTTGTCTGCTAGAGTATAACTTATTCTTAAAGACCCACTTAATTTCTTAACATCATTAGGAGTATAATCTCTTTTAATGTCCTTCCATCTATTATTTTTCCATTGTTTGGTTAAAAAAATCTTATCTTCTTTGTTTTTGATTAGCTCATTTTTGTCTAACAACATATTTTTTTCCTATTTTAAGTAAGTAGTTCTAAAGTAGATTCTTTAAATGTCAACCTTTGAAATTGAAATTGTTTAATTAATATATGTATTTACAACTATAGCAAAAATTATGAACATTATTAAGCAGTAGCTGAAGATAAAAAATTTCATATTATAGTATAGTATTATTAATATTATACTATAAGCAACTTTAAAATTTATAAAATTAAAAATGAATATAAACAATCTTAAAATATTTAAACTAAACCGTTGCCTAAAGATATGATTAAACTAAAAAACTTTCGGAAAAAGAATGAATTTAAAAAAGAGAACTATTTATTAAATCATAGGCTTATGGTATCAAATTGATAAAGCATTTTTATATGCCTAAAATAAAAATAAAATTCAATTTAAAAAAAACTTGATGCAAATTTTATGAATAAGTTAAAAAAAATATTAATTCTTTGTTTTTTTTGTTTTTATGTAACTAATGTTCTGTCAGACGATAAAGAAGAATTTCTTATATTTGCCCCAGCAAGTTTAAGAGACGCTTTAGAAGAAATAGTTGAGCTTTTTGAGTCCGAAAAAAGAAATCTAAAAATAAAAAGAGTTTTTCTTGGGACTTCTCAATTAGCTAAACAGATAACAAACGGGGCTAATCCTGATATTTTTATTTCTGCTAATAAAGAATGGATGGATTTTTTAGAAGAAAAAAAGCTAATATTAAAAAATTTCAGATTCAACTACCTTACTAACTCCTTAGTTGTGATAACAAGTAAAGAACACATAGAAAATAATGGAATTCCTTTTAATTTTTCAGTGAAAACCTTGGAACAAACAAAGACTAGACTATCATTGGCATTAATTAATGCTGTTCCCGCGGGCATCTATGCCAAGCAAGCATTAAAAAACCTAAGTTTGTGGAATAAAGTGTCTAATAATATCGCACAAAGTACAAATGTGAGAACTGCAATGCAATTTGTTTCAAGAGGAGACCTTGAATATGGTATAGTATATAAATCAGATGTTATAGCAGCAAAAAATAATATACGTATTATACATGAGATAGATAAAAATTTACACAATGAAATAGTCTATCCTGTAGCAGTCTTAAATAATAAAAAAATAACAATTGATTTTTATAATTATTTATCAGAAAAAAAGATTTTAACAATTATGGAAAAATGGGGCTTTCAAAAATATCAAAATGATTAATTTCTCTGAAGATGAAATAATTGCAATTTATTTATCCTTAAAAATAGCGCTTACTGCTTCTTTATTTAGTCTGCCAATAGGAATATTTTCAGGATATTTACTCGCAAGGAAAACATTTCCTTTCAAAAGGTTTATAGAAAGTTTAGTTAATTTGCCACTAATTCTCCCACCTGTAGTTACGGGATATATTTTGTTAATAGTTTTTGGAAAGAATGGAAGTATCGGAAATTTTTTGGATAAATATTTTGATTTTACTTTTGCATTTAAGTGGACTGGAGCTGCTTTAGCATGTGCATTGATGGGATTTCCTTTGATGGTAAGATCAATCAAGCTAGCCATCGAGATGATTGATGTAAAGACAGAGCAGGCTGCAAGAACACTTGGAGCTAGTAACACTGTAGTTTTTTTTACTATAACAATACCTTTAGCTTTTCCTGGTATAATAGCAGGTACAACCCTCAGTTTTGCAAGGGCATTAGGAGAGTTTGGAGCTACCATAACCTTCGTATCAAATATTCCAGGAGAGACACAAACCCTATCTGCTGCAATCTATACTTTCCTTCAAATTCCTAACGGAGAGGCAATGGCCTTTAGATTAACTTTTATTTCTATAGTTATATCAATATCAGCTTTACTCTTTTCAGAGATAATTCTTAGTAAATTGGCGAGACTTAATAAAAAAAATGATTAATAAGGTTGATATAGATACAAAGATAGGAGATTTTCATTTAAAAATTAATTTATTACTTTCTAAAGGAATTAACTGCTTGTTTGGGCCATCAGGATCAGGAAAGACATCTATAGTAAACTGTATGGCAGGCCTTATAAAACCAAAGAGTGCTTTAATAAAAATAAATAATAGAACTTTAAACGACACAAAAAATAAATTTTTTCTACCTATTCATAAAAGAAGAATAGGATATGTTTTTCAAGACTCAAGACTTTTCCCTCATCTAAACGTCAAACAAAACCTGATGTATGGGCATAATATAAGAAAATATAATAAAAAAAATTTTATTTTTAACGATATAGTTGAACTTTTAAAACTAGATAATGTTCTTTTGAGATACCCTTACAATTTGTCAGGAGGAGAAAAACAAAGAGTTTCAATAGGAAGAGCAATATTATCCCAGCCAGATATTTTAATAATGGATGAACCATTAGCTTCTTTAGATCAAAAGAGAAAAAATGAACTGCTAATGTATATTATTAAAATAAATAAGAAATATAAAATCCCCATAGTTTATGTATCACACTCTTTATTTGAAATATTTCTATTAGGAAAAAATATAAATTTTATAAACAATGGAAATTTAGCTTTTTCGGGAAACAAAGAACAATCCTTATTACATTATAACAGTAGCTTAGAAAACTCTTTTGAAGACTCGTATATCAAAGGTAGAATTTCTAAAATTAGAAATAAAGATAACTTATCAGAATTAAATATAGGAAAGAATAAACTATTGATATTTACTAATTCATTAAAACTTAATAGCCATGTTTTAGTCAAAATTAGATCTTCAAATGTTATTATTTCAAAAAATAAACCTGCAAACTTAAGTTCATTAAATTTTATAAAAGTAAAAATTAAAAAAATTACGATAGAAAAGTATTTAGTACTACTAATACTAGAATTTAATAATAATACCATTAAAGCCCATATAACAAAAAAGTCTTACAGATTAATGAAGATTAAAAATGAGGAATTTTGTTATGCACTTATTAAAGCTATAAACATAAATGATTTTTTAGAGATTTCTCTATTTTAAGTGTTTCTTTTGAAAATGTAATTAGTAAGATTTACTAAAGATTGGTTATAATTGTTGTTGGGCAACTGTTTTAAAATCTCATGTGCTTTAATTGCGTATGTTTCTGCTATTTTTTTTGTTTCATCTAAGCTGTTATATTTACTTATTATTGAAACAGCGTAATCAAAATCTTCTTTTTCTTGATCAAGTTCTTCTATTACTCTAGTCCAAAAGATTTTTTCCTCACTATTAGATTTTGAAATAGCTAAGATTATTGGAAGTGTTACTTTTCCCTCTTTAAAATCGTCTCCAATTTTTTTGCCCATTTTTTTGTTAGAAACATCATAATCCATTGCATCATCATATATCTGAAAAGCAGTACCAATAAGTTTTCCATAATCTGAAATACATGACAAAGATTTCTCTGGTGCATTAGCTACAATTCCACCTACTAGGGCAGCTGCAGAAAATAGTTTTGCGGTTTTATCTTCAACTACTTTAAAATATTTTTTTTGTCCAACATCTATGTTATTTTCCAAACTTAATTGCATTACTTCTCCCTGGGCAAGAGATTTAGAAGCATCAGACAACGCAACTAAAACCTTCTTGTCATTATCTTTTACCATAATTTGAAACGCTTTAGTAAATAGATAGTCTCCGACCAAAACACTTGCTTTATTCCCCCATACGCTGTTAGCA
>MDTD01025825.1_pt1 | contig 40492 bp, 32 predicted proteins | sample 811221 | NCBI WGS metagenome assembly MDTD01 (sample SAMN05326646, study PRJNA326480) | marine metagenome | isolation source: seawater | place: Pacific Ocean: South West | collected 2011
CTTTTCATATCAAAAAGAACTTTATATAAAATTTCTCTTTCAGATGAAAAACTTTTATCCTTTTTTTCTTGCTCAATAAGAGCAGGAAGATTTTTATTGATTTCTGGAATATAGTTTTTTAAAACTTCAGGAATAACTTGTCTTTCTTTTTCCAGCACTGACATCTGTTCAGCAACATTTTTTAGTTGTCTGATGTTTCCTTCCCAATTGTATTGAGTTAGAATTTTTTCAGAGTTTTGATCTAATCTAAGTGTAGGCATTTTATATTTTTGAGCAAAATCTGAAGCAAATTTTCTAAATAATAGAGTTATATCTTCCTTTCTTTCCCTGAGGGGAGGTAGAGAAATTTCAACTGTACTTAGTCTATAGAATAAATCTTCCCTGAATTTACCTTTTCTAATTGCATCTTGCATGTTAAGGTTTGTTGCGCAAACAATTCTGACATTAGTTTTTTGAACTTTGGAGGACCCTACTTTTATAAATTCACCATTTTCTAGAACCCTTAAAAGTCTTACTTGTGTTGTTAAAGGTAATTCACCAACTTCGTCTAAAAAAATTGTCCCTCCATCTGCAACCTCAAAATACCCACTTCTTGTGTTTGTTGCTCCAGTAAAGGCACCTTTTTCATGACCAAATAGTTCACTGTCTATTGTTCCTTCAGGAATAGCGCCACAGTTTACAGCTATGTATTTTGAATGTTTTCTAGCAGAAAATTGATGGATTATTTTTGGAATATTTTCTTTTCCAACTCCACTTTCTCCGGTAACTAAGACAGTAATATCTGTTCCAGCAACTCTCAATGCTTTTTCTAGGGCACGATTTAAACCAAAATGGTTTCCAATTATTTCAAATCTTTGTTTTATGTTTTGAATGGATTCCATAATAATCGTTTAGATATTCGATGAGATCTCTATAGCATTTCCCTTAAGAGTTGCAGATGTTGCTTCTTTAATTTCAACATCAACAAAATCTCCAACATTATAATTTTCCTTCGGAAAAACAACTACATTATTTTGAGAGGTTCTTCCGCTCCAAAATTCATCAGATCTTTTCGAGCTTTTTTCAATTAGAACACAAACTTTTTTACCAATCATTAGATTTAGTCTGTATTTGCTGTGAAGTTGTTGCAAATCAATAATTTCTTGAAGCCTTCTTTTTTTTGTTTCTTCCGGAACATTATCTTTCATTTTTTTTGCAGCGGGAGTACCTGGTCGTTCTGAATAAGAAAACATAAACCCAAAATCATACTTAACGTACTCCATTAGACTCAGGGTGTCTTTATGATCTTTTTCATTTTCATCAGGAAAACCAGCGATCATATCATGTGATATACCGCAATCAGGAATAATTTTTTTGATTTTATCAATAAGCTCGATGTATTCTTCTCTTGTATGCTTCCTATTCATTTTTTCTAAAACCGAATTACTTCCTGATTGAACTGGCAGATGGATATGATTACATATATTCTCATATTTAGACATTGTCTTTATTACATCAATAGACATATCCTGCGGATTAGAAGTTGAAAATCTAATTCTCATTTTTGGGTGTTCACTTGCAACTAGACTCAGTAATTTTGAAAAATCAACTGCTGTTTTTTTTTGAAGCAGGCTTGCTTTTTTGAAATCTTTTTTTGGACCACCACCAAACCATAAATAACTATCTACATTTTGCCCTAGAAGGGTTACCTCTTTGTAGCTTTCTTTCGAGAGCTGATTAATTTCTTTCAAGATACTTTTTGGATCTCTACTTCTCTCCCTTCCTCTTGTGTAAGGAACAACGCAGAAAGTACACATATTATCACAACCCCTCATAATTGAAACAAAAGCACCAACTCCATTAGAGTTTATTCTTACAGGATTAATATCACCATATGTTTCCTCTTTTGAAAGAATTACATTAATTGCCTCCCGATCCTTTTCTATTTCTTCTAGTAACTTAGGAAAATCTTTATAAGCATCAGGACCTACAACAAGATCTACTATTTTTTCTTCTTCAAGAAGTTTCTCTTTTAATCTCTCTGCCATACAACCCATGACACCTATTTTAAGATTTTTATTTTTTTCTTTAAAAGAGTTAAAATGATGGAGTCTATTTCTAATCGTTTTTTCAGCTTTATCTCTAATTGAGCAGGTGTTAATCAATACAAGATCAGCTGATGAAATCTTATCAGTATTTATAAAGCCTTGTTCTGATAGAATTGAAGCAACAATCTCACTGTCTGAAAAATTCATTTGACATCCATATGATTCAATGTAGACTCTTTTTATTTGATTGTTTTTATTTTTCTTTTTTGGAGAAAAAACAGTCGCTGTTCCATTGACAAAATTTGGATCTTTTTCAAGAGTAGTATCAGTGAATTTATCACTTTTCATTGCCTTCTTTCTTTTTAAAAAAATTTAATTTGCAAAATCATAGCAAAGTTAAAAAAAATGACAAAATGGCATAAAATTATTTATTTATAAAATTTTGTTACTTTGTTTTCATATATTTAAATCTATGAAAAAATGGTATGAGAAAACGAATGGTATAATAGTTCTATTGTTTCTTTTTTTCCCCATAGGATTATGGTTAATGTGGAAAAAATCTGATTGGAATCCTTCAACAAAAATTTTAGTTACATCTTTTTTTGTTTTGATCATTTTGATTCCTGAAGTTTTTAAGCCAGACAACTCTAAATCCAATTTTAGATCTGGACAAACATACAGTTTTGCTGGTTATCCTAACGGTTGCAATTCTGAATATGGATGTATGTATTATTGGTATGTTGATTTTAAAGAAACAAAAGCGACTTTTTATACTAAGAAAGATGGAGATAATTATAAGTATTGTCTTAGAGATGTTGCTTATAAATATAATGCTGAGGAACAAACGATTGAATTTACACAGATTTTAGATGACTCCGATTGGCCAGACATTGCAAACGTTGCAGGAGAGTGTTTACAGGGAGTTTTGGGTAAATGGGATTACAGATTTAGTGATCCAAAAACTAAAAATATACCAATTGTTAAGGTAAGAGAGATGGGTTTAATCACCTGGGATGGGTTTTACAAATCATCAGATAGATCTATCGATAGTCCAAGATTTTCCAAAAGATAGTTTATATTTATCTATGACAAAACAAATAATATTTTATGAATTAGCTTAAAATTAAATCACTATGGAAAAGAAATGGTATCAAAAAGATTGGGGAATAATCACACTATTAATTTTTTTCTTTCCTGTTGGATTATATCTGGTTTGGAAAAAATCTGATTGGACAAAAAAAAATAAAGTCATAGCAACAATTTGTATAATAGTACTTATTGGACTCGGTCAAACAGATCTCGGACAAACATCATATTCATCTAATAATTCATCTAGTATTTTTGGACGATATGATGATTTTTCAGATTGGCGAAATGGTTTTACAGGATTTGTCGATGTAAATGAGGGTAATTGGAGAGCTATTATTTATTATAATGGTAGAACAGAATCAAGTTTTAGTGGTAAAACCTCAGGAAATGATCTAATGGATGAGTATGGAATGAATAGAGTCGGATATATTCAAAACGGAACCGCACATATTTATTACATGGGAGGATGGGTTGAAATTGGAAAATAGATTTTGCGACTAATATTTGATTCAATTAAAAATTAGTTCTTCATACAATATACTGGTGATTTTATATCATGTCAATTAAATATAAATCCTCTCTAATTGAAGGAGCTGAGATATCCTGGTTTGCTCCTCTGTGTGATGGTGACGATGAGTTTTTGGGGACCAGGGATTCCGCATACAAAAGTAATTGGAAGAATACCTCGTCAATGGTAAAAATTGCTGATGAGTTGGGTTATAGAAATATCTTGTGTCCCTCATCATATCAAGTTGGACAAGACACGCTGACTTTTGCATCTGCAATTGCTCCAATGACAAAAAGGATAAATCTTTTGCCAGCTATAAGGTGTGGAGAAGTGCACCCCCCAATGCTAGCAAAAAGTATTGCAACTTTAGATCATATTTTAAGGGGTAGATTAACCCTTAATATAATTTCATCTGATTTAGCCGGAACTAAAACCTCATCAAAAGATAGATATGCTCGTTCCCGTGAGGTTATTTCAATTTTAAAACAAGCTTGGAATAGTGAGGAAATTAATTTTAAAGGTAAATTTTATCAATTAAAGTTGCCCTCATCTCCTGTTAAACCTTATCAGCAAAATGGAGGACCATTATTATATTTTGGTGGTTATTCTCCAGAGGGTGTTGATCTATGTGCAGAACATTGCGATGTTTACCTTATGTGGCCGGAAACACTACAAAATCTTAAGGAATTGATGATTTCAATGACAAAAAAAGCTGAAGATTATGAGCGTTCTGTGGATTTTGGTTTGAGAGTTCACGTTATTGTGCGTGAGACAGAAAAGGAGGCAAAAAAATACGCCAGTGAGTTAATTTCTAAATTAGAATTAGATAAAGGAAAAGAAATTAGAGAAAGAGCATTAGATGCAAAATCTTTAGGGGTATATCGTCAAAAAAAAATGAGAGATGTCTCTGGAGATGATTATTTTGTTGAGCCTAATTTATGGACTGGTATTGGATTAGCTCGATCTGGTTGTGGAGCTGCTATTGTTGGAAATCCTGATCAGGTATATGAAAAGATTAAATCATATATGGAAATAGGCATAAAGTCATTTATATTTTCTGGATATCCACATCATCAGGAAGCCAAATATTTTGCTAAACTAGTCCTTCCAAGATTAAAAACGATTTCTTTACCTGAGGTAAGGAATAGGATTCCGAAAGAAACTCCAAAAACTCCTTTAGGAGATGGTCCAAGATTTTAAACTTTAATTGTGATTGATTTAATAATTGTCCTTGGTTACTTTTTTTTAATTTTTTTTATTGCGGTTTCAAAAGGATATAATAAAAATTTAAGTGCTGACGAATATTTTTTAAGTTCAAGAAAACTTAAGTGGCCTTCAATTGCCCTATCTACAATAGCCACAAATGTTAATGGATATCAGTTTTTAGGAATGATGGGATCAGCATACCTATATGGTTTGGCGCAAGCTAATCTTGAAATTAATGCAGTGCAGGGTTTATTGATTGCAGCATTTATTTTTGTACCATTTTTTATTCGAGAGAGAGTTGTTACAATTACTCAGTTCATCAAAAAAAAATTAGGTGAAAGAATTGCTCTTTTTTATTCGATAGCTAATATCAGTTTATTTTCTACAATAACTCTTGGAGCAGCTCTTTTTTGGGGAGCCTATGCAGCTGAAATGGTTTTTAAAGATCATTTGATGTTTCTTCATGAAAATAGAATTATTAGAATAGCCATATTGATTTTATTATTAGGACTTTTTTCTGCTGTATATACTTATTTAGGTGGTCTTTCAGCAGTCGTAAGAACTGATATTATTCAGTTCATAATCCTTTTATCAGGAGGTTTAATCGTTTTAATGGTTTCAATTAGTCATTTAGGAGGATGGTCTGAATTATATGAGCAAACTTCTGAAAAAATGCATCTTCATTTACCAGCTGATCATGAGAAGCTTCCCTGGACACATCTGTTAGGATTATTTTTTTTAAACATAAATTATTGGTGCGCAAATCAAACTGTTTTGCAAAGATCACTTGCTGCAGATAATCTATACCATGCTCAAACTGGTCTAATGGTAGGGGGCTTACTGAAATATGTGATGGCAATAATAATTGTTGTTCCTGGAATTGCGCTTTATGGAATAGTTGGTGATTCTCTGCCAGAACCAGATATGGCATTTCCTTATTTAATTCAAAATTATATTGGAACTGGGCTAAAAGGAATTATTTTATGCGCATTATTTGCTTCTCTAATGAGTACAGTAGACTCTACTTTTAATTCTTTAGCAACGCTTTGGTCTGTTGATATTTATTCTTCATACATCAACAAAAAAGCAACTGATTATCAAAAAGTTAATGCAGGTAGAAAGGCAATTATTTTTAGCTTTTTCACAGCTGTTTTAATGGGATTTATTTTACTTTATTTAAAATTCGAAAATCCTGGTGCCGCGTTTACACATGATTTAAATGAATTAAGGTATTACATAAACTGCGCAATAGTTATTATTATATGTTCTTCTATTTTGTTTTTATTTCCAAACAGGAAAGGTATTTTAATTGCATTTCTTATGTGTATCCCAATAAATATTTTTTTCAAAAACTTTTTTCCTGATATGAATTATTTTATCAGAGCTTTTTGGGTAATTATAATAGGATTGGCCATTGCTATTATTTCAAGCAGAGGTAAAATAAATTCAATTAATAGTCTGTTTTATTATAATTCTAAAAGGGAAAGAAACTTAGCAATATTTTTAGTTTTGAGCCTTTTATTAGTTCACTTAGTTTTTCACTAGTTATTTTGATTCACTAAATTTTTGATGAAAGAGTTTTAATTCCAAAAGATTTTAAAGCTACAAAACCACCATCTATGTCATTGACATTTTTGTACCCTTTTATTTTTAACAATGAACTAGCTATCATACTTCTGTATCCAGTTTGGCAGTGCAGAAATAATTCGTTTTCTTTTTCGGATTCTTTAATATTTTGATTTAAATTATTTAAAGGAACATTTATAGAGTTTTCAAGGCGAGAACTATAGAATTCAAAGGGCTTCCTGACATCATAAATTTTGAGTAGCTTTTTTTTTGATTTTTCATTGAAGATATTTGGTGAAATTGTATTAATGTAGTTAGTTTTTTTTCCAGCATTCTTCCAACTTTCAAAACCATCGTTGAGATACCCTAAAGTATTGTCAAATCCGACTCTTGCTAGTCTTTTTATTGTTTCTTTTTCTCTGCCCTTTGGAGTAACTAAAAGTAAAGGAGTTGATATTTCCCCAATAACTGTTCCTACCCAGGGAGCAAACATTCCATCTATACCAATAAATAATGAATTTGGAATATGACCCGATGCGAACTCATTCTTGTCCCTAACATCAAGTATGGTTACCTCTTTTCTTTTAGAGAGATTTTCAAATTCATCAACGCTCAAAGATTTTAATCCATCGGCTATTACCTTTGTTGTCTTTTGATATCCTTCCATATTCATTTTAACGTTAGAGGGAAAGTATTTTGGGGGTTTTTCTAGCCCTGTAACTAGTTCATTAACGAATTTATTTTCTGAAATATCTGGATTTAAAGCATAATTTGTTTTTTTCTCATCACCTAATAAAGCCATTGTTTTTTTACTTATTTTTTTTCCGCAAGCTGAACCAAAACCATGAGAAGGATATATAACTATATTATCTTCTAGGGGAAAAATTTTATCTCTTAAACTTTTGTATAAAAGTTTTGCAAGATATTTTTTACTAATTTTTTTTTTTTGACTTTTGAGCAAGATCTGGCCTACCAACGTCACCAAGGAAAAGTGTATCCCCTGTAAATAATGAATGATTTTTACCGTTTTCATCCTTTAGTAAATAACAAGTACTTTCCATTGTATGTCCAGGTGTATGGAGAGCTACTATTTTAAGATTTCCAACTGTTAGTTCTTCAGAATCATTTAAAACTATGCAATCAAATTTTGGATTAGCCATTGGACCATAAACTATTTGGGCGCCTGTATGTTTAGATAAAGGGAGATGTCCGCTTATAAAATCAGCGTGAAAATGAGTTTCAAAAATGTATTTAATTTTAGCTTTAGATTTTTTGGCTCTACTGATATATGGTTCAATTTCTCTTAATGGATCAATTATTATTGCTTCTCCATTACTTTCAATATAATAGGACATTTGAGACAAACAGCTTGTTAAAATTTGCTCTATTAACATAAAAGGACCAATAATTTTTAATCGGCCGTAAAAATAAAATAAATACTTAAAATTTTTAATATCTGAAATATAAAAAGTTTAACTCTAAAAAAAACTACATACTTTTGCGATCATGATATTTTAATTAATGGAAAAAAATCTGGTTATAGTTGAGTCACCTGCAAAAGCAAAAACAATAGAGAAATTTTTGGGCAAAGAGTACAAGGTTGTTTCTTGTTATGGTCACATTGTAGATCTACCATCAAATGAGCTTGGAGTAAATGTCGAGGGTGATTTTAAACCTAAATATATTGTTTCATCTGAAAAAAAGAAGGTTGTTAATGAATTAAAGAAAATGGCTAAGCAAACAGATGTCATTTGGTTAGCAAGTGATGAAGATAGAGAAGGTGAGGCTATTGCATGGCATTTGGCAAATAATCTTGATTTAAAAAATAAAATTGCAAAGAGAATAGTTTTCAATGAAATTACACAAAATGCTATTTTAACTGCAATAGAAAATCCTAGAAAGATTAATGAAAATTTAGTTAACGCTCAACAAGCAAGAAGAGTTCTAGATAGATTAGTTGGTTATGAATTATCACCAGTTCTTTGGCGTAAAATTAAAGGAGGGTTATCAGCCGGCAGAGTTCAATCTGTATCAGTTAGATTGATTGTAGAAAAGGAAAGAGAAATTAACTCATTCATTCCCAAAGAAAGTTATAAAACAACAGCTTCATTTATTGATGAAAAAGATCAAAATATTGATTCACAAGGTGTTTCTATTTTTTCATCAAAACTTGATGCCAGTTCTTTTTTAGAAAAAAATATAAATGCAAAATATTATTTAGAAAGTGTAGAAAAAAAGCCATTATTGAGAAAACCTTCTGCACCTTTCACAACATCAACCATGCAACAAGAAGCTTCTAATAAGCTTTCATTCTCTGTGAGTAAGACAATGAATGTAGCTCAAAAACTTTATGAAGCTGGTTTGATAACTTATATGAGAACTGATAGCGTTAGGCTTTCAGATGATTTTAAAAAAGAGCTTGAAGTTGAAATTAAAAATCGATATGGGGCATCATATCTTTTGACTCGCAATTATAAAAATAAAATTAGTTCAGCTCAACAAGCTCATGAGGCTATTAGACCGACAAATCCTTCAAATGATAAAGTTGAACTTGATTATGATCAGCTAAGACTTTATCAATTGATATGGAAGAGAACAATTGCTTCGCAAATGAGTGATGCTAAAATTGAGAAAACCCAAATTAAAATTAGACTAGATAAATCAGATGAATTTTTTATTGCAAATGGTGAAATTCTAAAATTTGATGGTTTTTTAAAGGTTTATATTAATGATTCTGATTCTTCAAAATTTGAAGGTATTCTTCCCAATTTGAAAAATGGCGATCAGGTTTTCCTTAAAGAAATGATTGTCAATCAAAAATTTACTAATCCTCCATATCGTTACTCAGAGGCTTCACTTGTGAAAAAACTGGAAGAACTTGGTATAGGAAGGCCCTCTACTTATGCACCAACAATCTCAACCATTCAAAACAGAGAATATGTAAAAAAAGGAATTTCTGAAGGAAAAGTCAGAGAATATATTCAGATTAGATTAGTTAATAATCAAATAAATGAACAAACTTTAACAGAGAAAACTGGAAGTGAAAAAGGGAAATTGATTCCAACAGATATTGGTGTTGTAGTTAACGATTTTCTTGTTGCAAATTTTAAAAATATATTAGACTATGGTTTTACAGCTGGACTTGAGCAAAGTTTTGACCAAATTTCGGAAGGAAATCAAGATTGGACAAAAATTATCAAAAATTTTTATGAGCATTTTCATAAAAACGTAGATGATGTAAAAGAAAACGCAAAAAGAGAATCTGGTGAGAGAGTCTTAGGAAAAGATCCAAAATCAGGAAAAGATGTAAAGGTTAGATTGGCTCGCTTTGGTCCTGTTGCCCAAATAGGAAATATTGAAGATGATGAAAAACCAATCTTTGCCGGCTTTACTCCTGGTCTTCAATTAGAAAAAATCTCATTAGATCAGGCTTTAGAACTCTTCAAACTTCCTAAAAATATAGGAATTTATAATGGAGACGATGTTATTGTTAACAATGGAAAATTTGGTCCTTATGTTAAAAATAATGGCATGTTTGTTTCAATTCAAAAATCAGATGATCCAATGGAAATTAGTCTAGAAAGGGCAATCGAATTAATTGAAGAGAAAAAGAAAGCGGAAGAACCAATTGCAACATACAACGATTTACCAGTAACGAAAGGATCTGGCAGATTTGGACCATTTATTAAGTGGGATGGAAAGTTTATTAATGTTAATAGAAAATATGATTTTAATAACTTAACTCAAGAAAATATCATAGAGTTAATTGAAGATAAGATTCAAAAAGAGAAAGATAAATTAATTGCTGAATGGACCGACAAAGGTATTCGTATCGAGAAAGGTAGATGGGGAAGAACTTTAATAATTAAAGGAACAAAAAAAATTCAGTTAGGGAAAGATGTTGATCCAAAAAAAATTACTTTAGAGAAAGCAATTGAATATTTAGACAGTAAGAAAAAATGAGTTTAGACTCCTTAACGCCTGTATCTGAAGAAGTTTTATTATCCTTAAATTTTTTGCCAAGACAAATAATTGGTAGAAATATTAAAATTCATACAAAAAAACTTGGCTTTCCAGAAATTCAAGGAACAAAAATTGCTATTATTGGAGTAGAGGAAATTAGAAATTCATTTTTCCCAACGCAAAAATACAGTTTAGAAAATTTTAGAAAAGAGTTTTATAGACTTTACCCTGGAAATTGGGATTTTCAAATTTCTGACTTAGGAGATTTACCAAATGGAGCTGAGCCAGAAGACACATATTTTGCTTTAAAAGAAATATCAATTCATCTAAGACAGTTAAATATTATCTCAGTAATAATTGGTGGAAGTCATGATATCATTTATCCACTCTATGAGTCCTACAAAATTAATAAGCAACTAGTTAACATAGTTTCAGTTGATAATCAGTTTGATTTTTCTCAAGAAGAAGAACTTATTTCTGGAAGATCATACATGAGTAAAATAATTATGAAACAACCTAATTATTTAAACAATTACACAAATTTAGGTTATCAGAGCTATCTAATAGCTCAAGAAGAATTAGATCTAATTGAGAAACTTCATTTTGAATCTATAAGACTCGGTTTGTTATTAGATAAAATTTCAATTGCAGAACCACATTTAAGAGACGCTGATATTACTGGATTTGATATGAAAGTGCTTTCCTGGGAAGCTACACAAAATAATTCTGGAAATCCCAATGGAATCGATAGTAGGACAATATGTTCTCTAGCAAGATACGCGGGATTGAGTGATCGTTTAACATCCTTTGGAATTTTTGAATTATTTCCTTCAATACTTTTTGACAAGTTAATTGCCCAAATTTTATGGTATTTTATTGAAGGATTTAATTGTAGATTTGATGAGTATCCAGTTTTGACAAGTCAAGGTTATGGCAAGTATACTGTGACTTTATCTGATAGAGAGTTAGTTTTTTATCAAAGTGAAAAAAGCAAAAGGTGGTGGATAGAAATTACAAATCAAGATTACTTAAATAATAAAATGAAAAGATCAACGTTATTATCTTGCACGCATCAAGATTATTTGGATGCATGTAATGACAAATTACCTGATAGGTGGTGGAAAGAAATTAAAAGGGGATGAAAAAATCTTATAATATTGAATGTTTAAAAAACATATCAATCGTCATTGAATTATAAAATGTGTTAATAATTATGTTAATATCTTTAAAAATATTTAGTTTTACGGTCAAATAATAGAACCTTATTGTTTTATTTATGAAGAAATTAGTCCTTATTTTCCTTATTTTTTTAACTGTTTTTAGCTGCGGTAAAAAAAACAGGGGTGAACTAATAGGAGTCAAACAGAAAAAATGGTTTCCTGAAAAACCCTATGGAATGACCCTGATTGAGGGAGCGTCATATATTATGGGTAAATCTGATGATGACGTTGCTAACCTTCAAAATGCTCCTGCAATGACAGTTACGGTCCCTTCTTTTTATATGGATGAAACTGAAATTACAAATAGTGAATACAAACAATTTGTATACTGGGTTAAGGATTCAGTTGCCCTATCATTATTAGCCAGAAGAGCCAGTGAACTTGAATTGGGAGAGGAACAAAAAGATGGGATAGGAGAGTTTGCTTTTAAAGATTCTGATACTTCAAAGCTATCAGAATTTCAAAAATATATGCGAGAGAATTATTTTGATCTTGCAAAACCTTTGAATTGGGATTCTGACCTAACCTGGGAAACAGAGGATTATGTGGATCAAGATTACTCTGAAATAATGGATTCACTGTACCTTCATCCTGATTATTGGTACGATGGTCAGATGAAAATAGATGTAACTAAATTAAAGTATAAGTTTACATGGTTTGATGCTGAAGCCGCAGCAGCTGAATCTAAAAGAGTTAGAAGTCAATTTATAGATAGAAAGCCATATATTCATCATGAAAAAGGTCTTGAAATTTATCCAGATACAACTGTTTGGATCAAGGATTTTATTTATTCTTACAATGAGCCGATGCACAATGAATATTTCTCACATCCAGCCTTCCAGGATTATCCTGTAGTTGGAATCTCATGGAAAAAAGCTGTTGCATTTTGTCACTGGAGAACACACTATAAAAATAGTTATCAAAGATCTAAAGGTAAACCTCCTGTAAATAGTTTTAGACTTCCTAGTGAAGCTGAGTGGGAGTATGCTGCTAGAGGAGGAATCCCATCTGGTGTTTATCCTTGGGGAGGCCCCTATCTTCTTAATGATAGAGCATGTTTTCTTGCTAATTTTAAACCCTTAAGAGGGGATTACGCTGCAGATCAAGCTGTTTATACTGTTGAGGCAAAGTCATATTTGCCAAACGATTTTAATTTATATAATATGGCTGGTAACGTAGCAGAGTGGACCAGTTCATCATACGATTCAGGAGCTTATGATTATGTTTCAACTCTAAATCCAAACATGGCTGTGAGATCAGAAGGAAGAAAAGTAATTCGTGGAGGATCATGGAAAGACGTTGCATATTACCTGAGAGTGAGTTCAAGAGACTATGAATATTCAGATACATCTAGGAGCTACATTGGATTTAGAACCATACAGGATTATTTAGGTACTTCTAAGGTCAAGATCAAATAATTTTATATATTTATTTCAAACTTAAAAACAATAAAAAATGGATGAAAAAGCACTAAAAAAAAGGTTACAAGGAAAGTTAGCAATGCACATGCTATTTGGATTAGGTGGAGCAGTTGTTATTCTTGGAGCATTATTTAAAATTCTTCACTTAGAAATCGGTCCAATCACTGGAGGACTTGTACTTGGATTAGGATTAGGAACAGAGGCACTTATTTTTACAGTTGCAGCTCTTAATACAGGAGAAATCAAAGAAGAACATGATGAATTTGTTCAAAAATTAGGAGGGGCTAAGCCATCTGGAGGAGGTGCTCAAGAGAAAGGTCTTTCTGCTAAAATTGACGATATGTTAAGAGAAGCAAAACTTGATGTGACTTTAATGAATAAATTAACATCTAGTATTAAAAGGCTTGAGGCATCAGCCGAGGCTCTTACTCCAGCAACTGACGCTGTTAGTAAAGCCAACGAATCCTCTGAAAATTACAGCAAGCAACTTCAACTTGCTGCGACTAAGATTCAAGAGTTGAACCAACTTTATTCATCAACTATAAAGTCTGCTTCTGGTCAAGATGCATTTAATCAACAAGTTTCTGAAAATGCTGAAAAGCTTCGTGTTCAAATGGAGGCATTATCTTCAAACCTTTCATCTCTGAATCAGGTTTACACAGGTATGCTAAATGCTATGAATAAGTAAATTTTATAAAAAATGGCAGGAGCAAAAGAAACCCCAAGACAAAAACTTATCAGTTTGATGTATCTAGTATTCATCACAATGCTTGCACTAAATGTAAGCAAAGAGGTTCTGGATGGATTTGGGCAGATGTTCACAAAGATTTCAACTGCTAATACTAGGGTTGCTGCAAGTAATGAATCAATCTATGAAAATATTGAGATAAATGCTAAAGAGAAAGAGGGTAAGTGGATAGTTCAGGACAGAGTAGCCAAAGAAATTAAAGTTGAATCTGACAAATTCTTCAATAAAATTCAAGAGATTAAGGACCAGATAACTGAAAAGCAAAAACTTGATGTAGAGACAGAAGAGTGGGCTAAATTAGATAAAGGTGAGGAGCTTAATATGTTATGGTTCAAAGAAGGTGGTGATGCTGCATCACAAGAGTTTATCGAAATGATTCAAGAATACAAGGGAAGTGTTCTTCGAGTTTTCGCCAGTAGATATCCAGCATATACAGAAATGGTTGAAGAACGTTTTTTTACTGGAGATGAGAACTATCAAATTGAAACCAGAGATGGAACAAAGCAAGATTGGCTAAAAGCAAATTTTGAAGGTTTCCCATTAATTTCAAGTTTAGCAAAATTAACTATGATGCAAAATGATATTCGTCAGACTGAGCATGATGTATTAACAACTTTAATGGGTAAGGAACTTAAAATGTCCTCAGCGGTTAATGAAGACAACTATATTAGCTTGCTTAAAACTGAAAAAGGTGCCTACTATCAAGGAGAAGCTTTTGACGGTAGTGTTATTTTAGGGCGTAAAGGCGGTGCTCAGAAGCCAAATGCTGTAGAAATTACACTTGATGGGACCCCACTTACTGAGGATCAATATGAACTGATTGACGGAGGTATCAAGCTAAATGTTAATGCTGGAAGACCTGGCGATCATGTTTTAGAGGGAAATCTTATGTTTCTCAATGAAGGTGTTGAGTCTAGAATTTCAGTGAATCAATCTTTTGCAGTGATTGCAAAGCCTAATTCTGCAGTAATTTCAGCAGATAAGATGAATGTGGTGTATAGGGGAGTTGAGAATCCTCTTACAATTTCTATTCCTGGTATTGCAGATAATAAGGTTAGGGCAAGTGCACCTGGACTTAAAAGACTTAGAGGAAGTAAATTTATAATGAACCCAGGAAAAGGTAAAGAAGTTGCTATCAGAGCTAGCGGAACTTTACCAGATGGACAGAGCGTTAGTAGCTCAACAAAGTTTAGAATTAAAGATTTGCCCGCTCCTTCGGGTAGTGTTGCAAGACAGACAGGAACTGTATCAATACCAAAGGGCAACTTTTTAGCATCAAGAGTAGGTGCAGTATTACTAGATTTTGATTTTGAACTTCCAATTAATGTGATTGGATTCACTATCCAAGCTCCTGGTGCCCCTGCTATTACTGTTTCAGGAAATAGACTAAATGACAGGGCAAAGTCTCTTGTTAATAGAACAAAGTCAGGATCTACTGTTCAAATTTTTGATATTAAAGTTAGGACTCCAAAGAATCCTAATTTAAGATTTAAGAATCCAGCACCAGTTATTGTTAAATTAATTTAAACCAAAATGAGACTTTTCTTTTGTTTTTTATTGTTTTTAAGTTTTAGTTTTCATTCATATAGTCAGGCAAATTTGTTAAATGCCAGAGTTCCTCAGGATGTCGGTGAGATGAATGAACAACAAAAAAAGGCAAACAATAGAGAACCTCTCGAATATGGTTATGTAGATGATAGAGATGTAATATGGTCAAAAACTGTGTGGGAGGTTATTGATTTAGATGAAAGAATTAATTTCCCATACTATTATCCTATTGATACAACTTCTCTAGCACCTGATAGAAGATCATTATTTCATGTACTTAAAATGAATATTGAAAAGAAAAATATTAAGGAGGTATATGCAGGCCCTTATTTTAGAGAAAAACTTACACCAGATGAAATAGCTGAAAGTCTTATATATATAGATACAACTGATATTGCTATTGAGGAATTTAACTCATCAGGAGTATGGCTTGACGAATTCATTTTTAAATATCCAGTGACTCCAAAGTATATTAGGCAATATTTGATTAAGGGGACCTGGTATTTTGATAAAAGATTAGGTGAATTAAAGTATAGATTACTTGGACTAAGCCCAGTAGCTGTTAATCCAAGAAGAATCAGAGAATTTGAATCAAATCCAACTTGTTGTGGAGATGATGCTGTACCTCTTTTTTGGGTTTGGTTTCCAGATGCCAGGGAATCTCTCAACAAAAACAAGGTTTTTAATTCTAAAAATTCCTCTCAACCTATAACATATGATCATATGTTAAATTCTAGACGATTTAACTCTCTGATATATAAAGAGGAAAATGTTTATCAAGATCGTGAAATAAAAGATTATATTTCAGATGATGCATTAAGAATGCTTTTAGAATCCGAGCGCATAAAATCTGTTATTAGAGATTTTGAACAAGATATGTGGAATAACTAACCACTAATTAACTCTCATCATCTAAGCTTTGAAGATATCTTTCAGCATCTAATGCGGCCATGCATCCTGTACCGGCAGCTGTAACAGCCTGTCTATATTCTCTATCTTGTACATCCCCAGATGCAAAAACGCCTGGTAGATTTGTCTTTGTTGACTTTCCTTTGGTTATTAGGTAGCCATCTTTATCCATTTCAAGTTGACCCTCAAATAATTTAGTATTTGGAGAGTGACCGATTGCTATAAAAAGTCCAGATATTTTAATCTCTTTCTTCTCTCCAGTTTTATTATTTTTTATTCTAACTCCTTCAACAATTTTTTCTCCAATAACCTCATCGACTTCTGTGTTATATAAAACTGAAATATTAGAGGCCTTGTTGACTCTATGTTGCATTGCCATTGAAGCGCGCATAATATCTCTTCTCACAAGTATAGTGACATTTTTACATATTTTTGACAAATATGTAGCTTCTTCTGCAGCAGTATCACCACCACCAACAACAACAACCTCTTGATCCTTATAGAAGAAACCATCACAAACAGCACATGCTGAAACACCTCCTCCAATAAGTCTTTTTTCACTGGGTATACCAAGATATTTTGCTGATGCGCCAGTACTAATAATAATTGTTTTTGTCTGAATTTTTTTTCCGTCTTCACAGGTAATATTATGTTGACCTCCTTTTTCTTTTGAAAATAAAACATCTGTCACATGACCTATTCTAACATCCGTTCCAAATCTCTCGGCTTGTTTTTGTAATTCTAGCATCATAGAGGGACCATCAACTCCGTCTGGATAACCTGGAAAATTTTCTACTTCTGTTGTAGTTGTTAGCTGACCTCCAGGCTCAAGACCTGTATATAAAACTGGTTTTAGGTCAGCTCTTGCAGCATAAATGGCAGCAGTATATCCAGCGGGACCACTTCCAATTATTAAAGTCTCAATTTTTTCCATTTAAATTCAGGTGAAAGGTATTTAATTATTAATTAATTTGGAGTAAAACTAAAAAAAAAATAGTTGTATTTTAGGGAATAAATAAAATCTTGTTTTTTATTAATTTAATTAATGCTCAAAACTAAAAATATAGGCCTCTTTTTAGGGCCATTATCCTTTGTTCTAATTTTATTTTTTTTTCATCCAGATGGATTGAATCCACAAGCTAATGCTGTTTTAGCATCTACTGCATGGGTTTCAATTTGGTGGATTACAGAAGTTATTCCTATCGCAGTTACATCTTTACTTCCAATTATTTTATTTCCCTTATCAGGAGCAATGGAACTTTCTTTAACAACGACTTCTTATGGGCATAAATATATATTTCTTTATATGGGAGGTTTTATTATTGCAATTGCAATTGAGAAATGGAATTTACATAAAAGAATCGCGCTAAATATAATATATCTTGTAGGGTCTAATATCAAACGTATTATTCTAGGATTTATGTTAGCCACAGCATTTTTATCCATGTGGATTTCTAACACTGCAACCTCTGTAATGATGCTGCCAATTGGATTAGCAGTTATAAATGAATTTAACACAAGGTTAAGTAATCAAGATAATGATAATTCTTTTGGGAAGGCTTTAATGTTATCAATAGCTTACTCGGCTTCAATAGGAGGAATAGCTACTCTAATTGGCACTCCTCCAAATATAGTTTTTGCAGGTGTTGTTTTAGAAACTTTTAATTATGAAATAACCTTTTTTAATTGGATGATTTTTGGTCTTCCTATCTCTTTATTTCTATTATTTATTTGTTGGAAATATTTAACTAATTATGCTTTTTCCTTTAAGAAAATTGAGTTTCCAGGCGGTAAAGAAGAAATCTCAAAATTAAAGCAAGAATTAGGACCTATTTCTTATGAAGAAAAAATGGTAGGAGTAATTTTTGCTTTAACAGCTTTTTGTTGGATAACCAGATCCTTTTTCATCCAGAATTTTATTCCAGCAATTGATGATACAATAATAGCAATTTTTTTCGCTACAATTTTGTTTTTACTCAATACAAGCTTAAAGGACAGAAAATTAATAAATTGGAACGAGGCAGTTAAAATGCCTTGGGGAGTAATACTACTTTTTGGTGGAGGCATGGCACTGGCCAAGGCTTTTGAAATAAGTGGTTTGTCAATATGGTTAGGTGAACAAATGATTTCTTTAAAAGGATTAAACTTATTCATAATACTTATTGTTTTGATTGCAGCTGTTAATTTTCTTACGGAAATTACGTCTAATCTTGCCACTACTGCAATGCTTCTTCCCGTATTAGCTTCATTATCTGTTTTATTAGAAGTTCATCCATTTATAATTATGACTGGTGCAACAGTAGCCGCATCTTGTGCTTTTATGCTCCCTGCAGCAACCCCACCTAATGCAGTAGTTTTTGGTTCGGGATACCTAAGAATACCTGACATGGTAAAAGTAGGGATCGTGATGAATCTTTTCTCCATAATTTTTGCAGCACTGATGGTGTTTTATATTTTACCAATATTATGGCAGATAGATCCCTTTGAATTCAAATATCTTAATTTGTAGGAAAGTCAAAGTATTTATTTGGAAAAGGCTCCTTCTTTATTGTAAAATGCCACCATTCCTTTTCATAAGGTAGAAATCCAAACGTTTGCATCAGATTTTTAAGAATAATTCTATTTTTTCGTTGAATCAAATTAATTTTCGTTGAAGAAATAGAGGATTTTTCTCCAAAGTAGTCCCAGCTACTTCCCATGTCTATTTCTTCACCAGCCTTTTCTCCTATTAAATGAATAATTGTTAAATCAACTGAACTACCCCTACTGTGTCCAGAAAGTTTAGATATATAACCATGTTTAAAAAGATTTTCTTTTTTTTCATTCGGATAATATTTTGATTTCATCAAAGTATCAGTTTTTACTTTGCTCCATTCAAAAAAATAATCAACAGCTTTTTGTGGACGATAAGCATCAAATATTTTTAAACCAAGACCTCTTAACTCAAGATAAATTTGTACTTCTTTCAAAGCCTTAGCCATTTCGATAGTTGATATAGGCCTAGGATTTTCATATCCTTTTACAACTTTACCTGTGAAGTTATCTTCACTTCCATATCGTAAATCGAAAACTATATTTGGTATAAATTCATCTAAATATTCAAAGCCTTTTTCAAGTCCTTTTTGGGAAAATGAAAATTGAACAAACAATAATAAAATTATTTTGAATGAAATATTTATCTTAACCATATCGTAAAAATATAAAACTCCAATTCAATTTTTATAAAAGAGTTTTTTAAATAATTAATATCAATTATGTTTCTTTAAATAGTTATAATGAGAGAGATTCTATTAATATTATTTTTTTTTATTTCATGCAGCAAAAAAGAAAAATCAATATCAGCCAAAAATAGTATTGATTGTAATGGTAGCTATTCAACTGCTGAAGTATTAGTTGACATCAATGAAGAGATTTATAATGATGATGAATCGGTTAATACTTATAGTAGATATTCTTGGTCCTCTGACGGATCTGATAGGATTTTAAGTGGAAATGGAATTCCTAATCATGCGGTTGGAACTTTTCCAAATAATTCTAATCCAAATACTATTACTGAGCAATCTGTAAATGAAAGATTTACTCTGTGTCCGAAAATAGTTTCTGAAACTGGTTATGAATTTGGTGGCCCTGCCTTGGCAATTGCTTATGCATTAAACAGTGTCAAATTTGATCCTGTTACAGCAGGAAGATGTAATGACAATGGAGAATGTTGTTTAGCTCAATGCCAAGGAAACTGGAATATTGAAGCTTTAGGTCATGACACTTTCAACTTTGGTGATGACATGAACCATGCCCATGTTCAACCCAATGGCGAATATCACTATCATGGAATGCCTGAACTGCTCATTGATTTTTTAGGAGATAATAACGGAATGACAATAGTTGGATGGGCATCCGATGGTTTTCCAGTGTATGCTAGATATGGTTATTTGAATGCTTATGATTCAACTAGTGAGGTTATTGCATTAAAATCTAGTTACCGATTAAAAAGCATACCTGATAATAATCGTCCATCAAAATTAACTTCTATAATTGGTCCTGGAGGAGAAAATAATTTAAATATAAATATTTCAATGGGTGCATTTACACAAGATTATGAATTTGTTGATGGACTTGGGGATTTAGATAAATGCAATGGCCGATTTGGAGTAACTCCCGAATTTCCCGACGGTATTTATTATTATGTTGTTACGGATAATTTCCCTTTTTTTACAAGATGTCTCAGAGGAGATATTTAATTATCTAATGAATAAAAAAAATACTTTTTCAATCGGAATAGTCGGGGTTAGTCTTCTTTTTCCATCTTTTGTTTTAGGAGGACTACGACCTATATCTAAAATATGGAATAATTAATTTTATTAAAAGTAGGAGTTCTAATGCATGGTAAAAATAATTAGTTAAATTAAGATAAATTTTAAAAAAATGGATTTTATTAAAAATGAAGAATTCAAAAAAAGTGTAGATAAAATTGTTTACTGGTCAAAGTTATTTGCTGTTTTATTTATTATAATGGGTAGTTTAATTGGGTTGATCTCTATTTTAGCTTTAGTCGCAGGGGGTATGGTATCGACGATTGCTCAAGCTTCTGGTATTGGTGCTCTTGGTAGTGGTGTGGGGTTTGCTGTATTTTTACTTTATGGTATAATAGCTGCTATCTATTTAATTCCAGGTATATGGCTTTTAAATTTTTCTAAAAAAACTAGAAGAGGTTTAAATCAAAATGATGAATCTCTATTTGTAGAGGGGTTTAAACATTTTGGGAAATATTATACCTTTTGGGGAATTGTAACATGTGTTATGTTAAGTTTTTATGGTTTGGCTCTACTTATTTTGATAGCAGTGGGGTAGCTTTAATTTTAGGAGTATACACTCCGATTAACTGCCCAATGGATTTCTAAAAAAGGGTAGTTCGACCCATATTACGACCTATCAAAAAAAAGACCCCTAGTGTTTATAGGGGCTTTCGTAGATAGTTGTAGCGAGGGCAGGACTCGAACCTGCGACCTTTGGGTTATGAGCCCAACGAGCTACCACTGCTCTACCTCGCGATTTAGATTCAAAGATATAAAACTTTATCATTTCAAAAAGCATTCTATAAGATTGTATCTTTGTTTTATGAATATAAAAGGACATAAATCTGGATTCATATCAATAATTGGCAATCCTAATGTTGGAAAGTCAACTCTTATTAATGCCTTGATGGGAAAAAATTTTTCCATAACTACCTCCAAGAAGCAAACTACTAGGCATAGAATTATGGGTTTAATTAATGGCGAAAATTATCAATTAGTTATTTCGGATACTCCAGGAATTTTAAAGCCTAGATATGAAATGCAAAAAGCAATGATATCTTCTGTTAAAGAATCAATTATTGATGCTGATATATTGATCTATATTGTAGCTATAGGTGAACGAAGTATAATTGATGAAAATATTTTAAAAAAAATTCAAGGAATGACATCTCCATTATTTGTTTTAATAAATAAAATTGACACTTCAAATCAAGAAGATTTAGAAAAAGATGTTTCATATTGGTCTGATGTATTTCCAAAAGCTGAAATTATACCAATTTCAGCTTTAAAAGGATTTTTTGTCAATGAGTTACTTAATAAATTGATAAAAGAAATTCCAGAGAGTCAAGCGTATTTTCCAAAGGATCAAATAAGTGATAAATCTGAAAGATTTTTTGTAAATGAAGCTATTAGAAAAAGTATATTAGAGAATTGTCATAATGAAGTCCCCTATGCAGTAGAGGTTCTAACTGATGAATTCAAACATACTGATAAAAATATAATGATAAAGTCTAATATTATTGTTGAGAGAGAAACACAAAAAGCTATAATAATTGGTGCTAAGGGACTAAAACTTAAAAAAATAGGATCTGAAGCTAGGAAATACCTAGAAAAATTTTTTGAAAAAAAAATTTTTATTGAACTCTTCGTTAAAGTTGAAAAAAAGTGGCGCTCAAAAGTCAATCAATTAAAAAAGTTTGGATATAAAAATTGAATTATAACTTATTTTTGTTTGAAATATATAAATTTTGGGACCAATTGTAGCAATAGTAGGAAGACCAAATGTTGGCAAGTCAGCTTTTTTTAATCGAATGATTAAAAATCGACAAGCAATTGTTCATTCTGAAATAGGAGTTACCAGAGATAGACATTATGGTAAATCATTTTGGAATGGAGTTGAGTTTACTTTAATTGATACGGGAGGTTATTTAGAAGGTAGTGATGATATTTTTCAAAAGGAAATTGACAAACAAGTTTTACTGGCTATAAATGAGGCTGATCTGATTTTATTTATGGTAGATATAATAGATGGTTTGACAGGTAGTGATCAAAGTATTTGTAAACTGATTAGAAAATCACATAAACCTGTTCTTCTTATTGCAAATAAGGCTGATAATTCTAGCCAAATGGAAAATATTATTGAATTTTACTCTTTAGGATTTGAAAAAATTTTCCCACTATCTTCAATTAATGGAAATGGAACAGGTGAGCTTTTAGATGAACTTATAAATCAAATACCTAAGCGTGAATATGATGAAAAAAATAATTTACCAAAATTTGCTATTGTTGGAGGACCTAATGTTGGTAAGTCATCTTTTGTAAATAAAATTTTAGATGAAGATCGATATATAGTTACAGAGAAAGCAGGGACTACAAGAGATAGTCTAAACACTTATTATAATTCATTTGGGTTTGATTTTATTTTAGTAGATACTGCTGGTATTAGAAAAAAAAGTAAGGTGAAAGAAAATGTTGAATTTTATTCTGTAATGAGATCTATTAAATCAATTGAAAGAAGTGATGTGTGTATTTTAATAATTGATGCGATGAAAGGTTTTAATAGTCAAGATCAAAACATTTTTTGGTTAGCTCACCGAAATGGAAAAGGAATTATTATTTTAGTTAACAAATGGGATTTAATAGAGGAAAAGAAAATTTTCAATAAAATTTTAGAGGAAAAGATTAAAGAAAAAATTTCTCCATTTTCAGATGTTCCAATATCTTTTGTTTCTGTTAAAAATAAGCAGAGATTAATTAAGTCACTACAAACAGCTGTAAGAGTTCATAAAAACAGACTAAATAGGATTTCCTCTCGTAAATTAAACGATATAATTTTACCAATCATTGAAAAGAATCCGCCACCTTCCTTTAAAGGAAAATTCATCAAAATCAAATTTTGTAAACAGTTAAAAGCTAAAAGCCCAAAGTTTTCTTTCTTTTGTAACTTTCCAAAGTATGTGAAAGAGCCTTATAGAAGATTTCTTGAAAATAAGCTAAGAGAAAATTTTGATTTTTTTGGAGTTCCAATCCAGATAATATTTAAAGAAAAATAATTACATTTTTTCCTTAAGTTCATTGAGTGTAGATTTGACTTTTTGAAGCTTTTCAAGAATTATTAAATTCTTTTTGGGAGCACGATCTTTATATTTTAATTGTTTTTTTGCCCCTTCGATAGTTAATCCTTTTTCTTTAAGTAAATGATATATTAAATGAATATTTGAAAGATCTTTGGGAGTATATTTTCTTGTACCGCTGACTTTCTTCTTTGGTTTAATTTCTTTAAATTCTCTTTCCCAAAATCTTAGTAGGGAGGTGTTAACTTTAAAGGCTTTGGCTACTTCTCCAATTGTATAATATCTTTTTTCGGGGATATCTTTAATCATTAATCTAATGATTGATTTTCTTGATTTGCTTGATTTACTAATAAGTCAAATTCACTGGCAGTAAGATTACCGTAATAAAAATTTAAGGGATTTATCCGGATACCATCCTTAAAAATTTCATAGTGCAAATGGGGAGCTACAGAACGACCAGTATTTCCAACATATCCAATAAGATCTCCTCTCTTAACAGTTTTCCCTCTTTTTACTGCATAGCCATCTAAATGAGCATAAAGACTAACATAGCCAAAACCGTGATCGATTCTTATATGCTTCCCGTAACCAGGTGCTCTGTTATCAGCACGTTTAACAATTCCACTTCCTGATGCATATATAGGAGTGCCTTTTGATGCACTAAAATCCATACCCTTATGCATTCTTCTTTTTTTTGTAAAAGGGTCAGTTCTATAACCAAATCCAGATGCCATTCTTTTCACATCTTCATTTTTTATGGGTTGAATACTTGGAATTGCCTCTAAAAGTTTTTTCTTGCTTTTAGAAAGGCTTTCAATTTCCTCAAGAGACCTTGATTGAACAACTATTTGTTTAGTTAAAATATCTAATCTTTCAGTTAAGTTAATTATCAATTCTGAATTTTCGTAACCTTCTAATTCTTTATACCGATTAATACCACCAAATCCAGCTCGTCTTTGTTCCTCTGGTATAGGACTAGCTTCAAAGTAGATTCTGTAAAGGTTATTATCTCTATCCTCTATATTAGTTAAAACAGATTCAATTTCATCTAATTTTTTATTTAAAATATCAATTTGAAACTCATAGTTTTTTAGTTCTCTTTCCTGGAGAACTTCTTTAGGTGTATTTATAACATTATTGTACAGTAGTCCAAATAAAATAGAAATTCCAAAAATTAGGGAAGAAACTAAAAAAAGAAAAAAGTTAGAAATTTTTCGAACTTTACCAGTTTTTACTGGCAAGTATGAGAGTTTTTCTTTATCGTAATAGTATTTATTCTTAAACATCTACTAATAATCACTTAATTTGAATTTACAAATATATAAATAAATCAATCTTTGAAATTATTTTATGAGCTTTACTATTAATCTAAAAAACTATCTTTACAAAAACTTTAAGTAATTCTCTTTATTTAATGAAATCAGAAGACATAAGAAAAAAGTTTCTAAAGTTCTTTGAGTTGAAAAATCATCTTATAGTGGATTCAGCAACAATGGTTGTAAAAAACGATCCTACCTTGATGTTTACTAATGCAGGAATGAATCAATTTAAAGATTATTTTTTAGGTAATGCAGTTCCTAAAGATTTAAGAATAGCTAATACGCAAAAATGTTTAAGGGTATCTGGTAAGCATAATGATTTGGAAGAAGTTGGAATAGACACATATCATCATACATTTTTTGAAATGCTTGGTAATTGGAGTTTTGGTGATTATTTCAAACAAGAAGCGATAAAATTAGCTTGGGAATTACTTACTGAGATTTTTAAAATTGATCCAAATATACTTTATGTTACTGTCTTTGAGGGAGATAAAAAAGATGGTTTAAATAAGGATAGTGATTCATATAAATTTTGGAAAGAGATAGTTCCTGAAGAAAGAATTATACCTGGAAGAAAAAAAGATAATTTCTGGGAAATGGGAAACATTGGACCCTGCGGACCTTGCTCAGAAATCCACATTGATATCAGAGAAGAAAAAGAAAAAAAAAGTAATCCTGCTGCAAATCTTGTAAATAAGGATCATCCTGAGGTAATAGAACTTTGGAATCTTGTATTTATTGAATTTAACAGAAAATCTGACGGTTCTCTTGAAAGATTACCCAAGCAACATGTTGATACAGGAATGGGTTTTGAAAGACTATGTATGATTCTCCAATCTAAAAAGTCAAGTTATGATACAGATATTTTTCGGCCAATTATCAGAGAAATTGAAAATTTAACGCAAACTCAATATGGAAAACAAGAAAATATTGATCGATCAATTCGAGTAATTGCTGATCATTTTAGAACTGTTTCTTTTTCAATAGCTGAAGGTCAATTACCAAGTAATAATGGAGCAGGATATGTAATAAGAAGAATATTAAGAAGAGCTATTCGCTATGGATTTACCTTTTTAAATCAAAAAAAACCTTTTATACATAAATTAGTTGATACTTTGTGTCAACAATTAAAGTCTGTTTTTCCTGAACTTGAAAAAGAAAAGAAACTAGTTTATAATGTAATAAGGGAAGAAGAAAATTCTTTTCTTAAAACTTTAGATCAGGGACTAGTTCTTTTAGAAAACATTATTGAAACAAATAAAAATAAAGTAATTGATGGTAAAAAGGCTTTTGAATTATATGACACTTATGGCTTTCCATTAGATCTAACTGCATTAATTGCTGGTGAAAAAGGATTTCAAATTGATAAAAAACAATTTGACAATGAAATGGCTAAACAAAAGGAGCGGTCAAGAAAAGCTTCTTCAATAAATGCTGACGATTGGCAAATATTAATTGAGGATGATATTGAGGAGTTTATAGGTTATGATATTCTAGAGGCTGACGTAAGATTAGTAAAATATAGAAAAGTTAAAACAAATAAAGATGGAGAATTTTATCAATTAGTTTTTAATTTAACCCCGTTTTATCCTGAAGGAGGTGGACAAGTTGGTGATAAGGGTTATATTGAAACTCAAAATGGTCAACTTCATTATATTACTGACACAAAAAAAGAAAATAATCTTATTATTCATTTTTCAAAAACATTACCAACTAAACTAGAGGAAAAAATTAAAGTTTATGTAGACCAAAAGCAAAGAAATAGAACCTCTTGCAATCATTCCGCAACACATTTGTTACACCAAGCTTTGAGATCAATTTTGGGAGACCATGTTGAGCAAAAGGGATCAATGGTACATTCTGGAATGTTTAGATTTGATTTTTCACATTTCACTAAAATTTCTTCAGAAGAAATTAAATCGATAGAAAACTTTGTGAATTCACGGATTCAAGAACAAATTAGCCTAGAAGAAGAAAGAAACATACCATACAACGAAGCCCTAAAAAGAGGAGCAATTGGACTTTTTGGTGAGAAATATGGTGATACTGTCAGGACTATAAAATTTGGAAATTCTTATGAGTTATGTGGCGGTACTCATGTTAAAAACACCTCTGATATATTACGTTTTAAAATCATGTCTGAATCATCAATTGCTTCAGGTATTAGAAGGATTGAGGCAATAACTGGAGATACTGTAATTGACTATTTTGAGACTCAAACCAAGGTACTTGAATCTGTAAATGCACTCTTGAATAATCCTCAAGACACTATAAGGGCTGTAAATAAACTACATACTGAAAATATCTCTTTTCGTAAAGAGATCTCAGATTTACAAAAAGTGAAGCTTCAAACAATTGAAAACGATCTCATAAAAAAAATTCTAAAAAAAAATAATTTATCTTTTGTTGTTGAGCAAGTCAATTTAGATTCTAATTCAATTAAAACACTTTGCTTTGAAATGGGTAAAAAATATAAAGATCTTATGATGATTCTTGCCTCTGGAAATAAAAATGAAGCTATTCTTTGTTGCTATATCTCAAAAGAAATAGTTGAAAAGTCTCAATTTAACGCTGTAAAAATAATTAATTCTCTAAGTGATTATATTGAAGGTAGAGGAGGAGGTCAGCCATTTTTTGCTGTTGCAGGGGGCAACAATCCAAAAGGAATTAATCAGGCATTAGATAAGGCTAGAAAACTTTTTTAAATCTGATTTGTATTTAATTCCTGGGGAGGAAAATTCAATAGAATTTTAGCTACAAACTCATTAATTCGCTGATCTCTATTTTTTGAATATTCATTTATAAGACCCTTCCCTTTTCCTTGCCATACTAATTGATTACTTTCAGAATCAATTATATTAAGATAAAGAATCCCTTCTGTTTGAGAGTTAATATAGTTATGATTAGGTCCCCAAAACCATGGGTTCCAAAAACTGTAGTTAACAATTGAGTTAATATATATTTTTTCTTTAGCTTCAGTACTAATGCTAACTATAAGATCAGGTGAATTTGACTTAGAAATATTTTTATTTTGCATCTCCTTATCAACGGCTTTTAGAATCCTTCTTTTATCTAAATCTGAAATCTTAACTTTATCAATGCTTGGTTTATAAAAAGCATAAGTTTCATATTTTGAAAAATCTACACTTGTATCATGATCAGTGAAAACAGTTATTGATCCACATGATGAAATTAACAGAATGCAAACGAAATAAAATATTTTTTTTGACATAGTTCTTTATTTTAATTAATTTCAAAAACAATGCCAAAGTTTATCAAATAGCTTAAAAAAGTGAGATTAAATATAAAATTAATGCTTGTTCTTATTATTTCTTTAACTATTAATAGTTGTGGTTTATTAAAAAATAATAAACAATATAAGTCAAAAAAAAATCAAAAATCCATTAAACAATCATCGGTTATTGAAAATGAAGATCAAAAAATGACCTCTTTTGACAGAGCTGAACTTTATATAAAAACTTATTCTTCAGTTGCTAAATCGGAAATGAATAAATATGGCATACCTGCAAGTATTACATTAGCTCAGGGCCTCTTGGAGTCTGGAATGGGAATTGGATATTTAGCTAAAAATGCTAACAATCATTTTGGAATTAAGTGTCATAAAAATTGGAAAGGAGGTCGTATTTATTATGATGATGATGAGAAGGGCGAGTGTTTCAGAGTATATTTAAACCCATTAGAATCATATTATGATCACTCAATATTTTTAAAGGATAGAAGCAGATATTCTTTTTTGTTTGATCTAAAATCAAATGATTATGTAGGATGGGCAAAAGGCTTAAAAAAAGCAGGTTATGCGACTGATCCAAAATATTCAACAAAGCTAATTAGTCTAATAGAAAGATACAATTTATCCAGATTCGATAATTCAAATCTCAAAACATCAGGTTTAAATAAGAAGGAGGGAAAAAAATATGATATAATTATTCACAAAGTATTAAAAGGGGATACTTTATTCTCCATATCAAAAAAATATAATGTAGAGATCAAAGATCTAATTGATCAAAATAAAATAAAAAATAAAAAAATTTATATTGGTCAATACATTAAAATTAAAGTCAAAGAATAGAGATAAAGCTTTTTTAAAAAGTTTTATGATTATTATTTTGTCTTATAAACTTTAACCAAAGTAGAAAATGCATACCCTACTTTATTGAAATCTTTTGACAAAAAAGGAATCATTTTCTTTAATCACTTTGACTAGGTTTTTTTTAACTAATGATTTGATTGTTTTATCCCATTTTTTTCCACTTAAATTACTTTTTTCCTTGAGTTCAATTAAAGAAATCTGCTTTACTTTTTTTAGAGACTCAAAAACTCTCTTTTCTTCTTCATTCATGTCTAATGATTTCTTTTCAGGTCTCATCTGCGGGAAAAAAATTACTTCTTGTATAGAATCACAGTTAGTTAAAATCATTGTTAATCTATCAATACCAATACCAATACCGGATGTTGGAGGCATACCATATTCTAAAGCTTTTAAAAAGTCTTGATCAATAAACATTGCCTCATCATCTCCTTTTTCACTTAGCAATAACTGATTTTCAAATCTTTTACGTTGATCTATTGGATCATTCAACTCAGAGTATGCATTAGCTATTTCTTTACCATTGACAATTAGTTCAAATCTTTCCGTAAGATTTTTTTCTTTTCGATGTTCTTTAGTCAATGGACTCATAGATTTTGGATAATCAATTATAAAGGTTGGTTGGATATAATGCTCTTCACATTTTTTTCCAAAAATGGCATCAATTATTTTTCCTTCCCCCATAGAATCAGAAATCTCTATTCCCATTTTTATTGCACTTTCTTTGATTTGAGACTCATTCATGAAAGAGATATCAATTCCAGCATGCTTTTTTATTGCTTCATAAATTGGGATTCTAGGATAGGGTGGTTTGAAGTTAATTTCTTTATTTGATATTTTTACTTTTGTATCACCATTCACTCCAACAGCAACTTTTTCAAGAAGTTTTTCTGTAGTTTCCATCATCCAAAAATAATCTTTATAGGCAACGTAAAGTTCCAATACTGTAAATTCTGGATTATGTGAGCGATCCATACCTTCATTTCTAAAGTCTTTTGAAAATTCATATACCCCAGGAAATCCACCAATAATTAGTCTTTTTAAGTATAGTTCATTTGCAATTCTGAGATATAAGGGCATATCTAATGTGTTATGATGAGTAATAAATGGTCTTGCAGAGGCACCTCCAGGAATGGGTTGAAGAATGGGAGTTTCAACTTCAATATAATTTTTTTCATTATAAAAAGCTCTTATCAAATCATATATCTTAGATCTTTTAAGGAAAACTTCTTTCACTTTGGGATTAAGTATTAAATCCAAATAACGTTGACGATATCTTAATTCAGGGTCGTTGAAATGATCATAAATATTTCCTTCAGAATCAGTTTTTGGAATAGGTAATGGGCGAAGACTTTTACTTAATAATTTCAGATTTTTTACCATTATCGTTTTTTCTCCAACCTGAGTCTTGAAAAGTTCTCCCTCTAAACCAATTATATCTCCTATATCAAGTAGTTTTTTATAAACTTCATTATAAAGCTCTTTATTTTCTCCTGGGCAAAGTTCATCTCGATTAAAATATACTTGAATTTTACCATAAAAATCTTGTAATTCAGCAAAACTTGCTTTCCCTTGAATCCTTCTCGACATTAATCTTCCAGCAATAATGACTTTTTTTCCTGGAGTAAAATTATCTTTAATTTCTTTTGAGTTAGAATTTATCGGATATAGGTCTGCTGGATATAAAGCAATTCCTAATTTTTTTAAAGCTTGAAGTTTCTCTCTCCTTATTTTTTCTTGTTCTGAAAGATAGCTCATTTGAAAAACTAATTTCTACAAAGATAACTAGTATACATTAATAGGGGATGAAAATTTATATCTTTGAAAAAGGATTTTTGCACAAACTTTTCAGCTTTTATTTAATGACAAATAAGAATAAAAAATTAATTATTAAAGATTTAGGTAAAATTTCTTATCAATCTGGTCTAGATGAGCAAGAAAAGTATTTTTCAGAGATAATTGAAATTAAAAAGTTAAACTACGGAAAAAAGAAATTATTTCAAACAAATAATTTTTTGCTCTTTGTTGAGCACCATCCTGTATACACTCTTGGTAAAAGTGGAAATATTAATAATTTGCTGACGAGTAAGAAGTCTCTAAGGGAAAAGAGAATAGAATTTTTCAAAACAAACAGAGGAGGTGATATAACTTACCATGGTCCTGGGCAGATTGTTGTTTATCCTATTTTAGATCTTGACAATTTTTTTACTGACATTCATAAATATCTTAGAACATTAGAAGAAGTTGTTATTACAACGCTTTCAGATTATGGCATTTCAGGCTTCAGAATTTCTGGCCAAACAGGCGTCTGGGTTAAAAATGGCAAACTTTCTACTAAAAAAATATGTGCTTTTGGAGTAAGAGCTAGTCGATGGGTAACAATGCATGGAATGTCATTAAATGTAAATACAAATTTAGATCAGTTTAATCATATAGTTCCATGTGGAATTAATGATAAGGGAGTTACCTCCATGAGAGAACAGCTTGGTGAAAAAATTTTACTTTCTAAGGTTAAAAAAAGTATTACAAAGCATTTTATTGATCTATTTGAAATTGAAACTTGGATTTAGTTTTCATTAATTTGATATATTAAAATTTCTTTATCACTTGACATAACGGTTAGCTCAATTGATTCATCATTATCAGCATTTGCCAGGTCTGCTTCAGATGAGCCATATACAGGAAACCCTCCAACTGAATTACCATTACTGTAATAAAGGTATACTTTTTCCTCTTGTAAATCAGTAATAGAAATATAGAGAGTATTGTTAATGTAAAATATTTTAGGTCTTGTATAATTTCCAAAAGGAAGTTTTATTGGCATCCCCTTTATGGTTAAAATATTTTCAGAAAAAGTGACTAAAGATTTAGTTGTTGACTCTATATAATGATTTTTACCAAGATTCAATTTTGTTCTAAATAAATTGCCTTTAGTATCAATTTGGATTAAGTTACCTTCTTTATCAGTAGTTGTGAAAGTATTTAAATATGAAAATATTGCATTATTACTAAAATCTATATCATCACTTAATTTGATTCTATCCTGTCCTTTTCGATTCAAAATCCTTAATTTATTTTTTTGCTTAAAAATCAAGTAATCTTTACCCGATATTCTTATATGTTTGGGTGCGCGAGTAATTCTTTCTTTAATTAATTTTGGATTGAATCCAGAGACTTTTTTCCCTTTACTGTCTAACATTAAAGCTGAGGTATTATTTACGATTAAAAATCTATAATTTCTATTTGAATCATAATCAAAAACAGATAAGGGAATTTCAAGATCACTATTATTTAGTTTTATGTTAAATGGTTTGACAATTTTCCCATTACGATCTATGATTAAAAATCTATCCTTAGTTCTAAAAGCCATTTGAAGACGTTTATTTTTATATAAATCTACCTGTACAATATCTCCTAATATTTTATCATTTAATTTTTTTTTCCAGAATAATTTTCCCTTATTTGAGAAAAGGTATAATATATTTTGGTTATCCTGAATTACGATATCCATTTCTTTAGATCTATGATTTTTGATCCATTTTGGAGGTTTTAAAGAATTATTTTCTAAACTTATGTTATATTGATTAATTGCAGTATTTTTTTTCTGTTTAGGTAAGTTTTTTTGAATTTTAAAATGGAGGTGTGAATATTTTTCTTCAATTATACCTTGAATCGCAATTAGTGGAAACTTTTTTGAATTAATTTTTTTCAAAACTTCCTTTTTGTATGTATTTATTCCCCATTTGGGAATCAATTTTGATGAATTTCCTAACCAAATAAAAGAACTGTTATTTGAAAGAGATTGTTTAAGAGACTTAAAATTATTATCTCTTGAAACAGTGCTTCCGTTTTTATAATTACTAAAAATGGTTTTTAGTAGGGATTCATTTTCACTTAAAATAAAAAAGGAATCTATTTGCATTAGCCACTTTAAATCAGTTTTTTCTCCAGATATATTAAGAAAGTTTTCAATCTCATTTGGAAGTTGAACTGAATAATAAATATTTGAGCGATATTTTTTTTCATTTCCATAGGTGTATTTTAAAAGTCTATTTATCTCAGTATTGTTTGAATGAAAAATTACTGCTTTATTTTCATCTTGTCTTAACCAACCAATTTCATTAATATCTGAAATTGTTGTAAAATTTATTTCTTTTATAGGGAGGTTGCTTTTAATTATGTACTTTTTAAAATTCTCTTCAAGTTGTTGAACATTTTCAATTGTTAAACCAAAATATGTTGAAAAATTGTTAGGGATAATTTTTGGAATATTTATTTTTGTTGGTTCTTGATCTTTTATTAAATCTAAAAAATTAGGCAGAGAATCATTAACAAAAACAATTCCGTTTAATGAAAATATGTCTGAAGAAAAATCCATATCTAATCCAATCCACTCTTTACCAGTTTTAGGAAAAATTGGGACATAAGGGAAAAATTTGCTCAGGATTTTTTTTGCTTGAGGATGAATAAAAATATTAACATTACTTTCACTATCCATTATTTGAGTTAGTTGGTGAAACCTATTATTAATTATTCCTTTTTTATTATTTAAATAGTTTCTTATGCAATCTTCTATAACTAGTTTTGATTCTGATACAATTTCAAACTCATCAATAATTGATGTGTAAATTTTTGTTTTATCCTTGAGTTCACTTATTCCAATTTCAATTCCACTGTAAATAATTTTTTTATTTCCTAATTCAATTATATCACTTTCATCAATTTTTGAAATAAAACTAATCGCATCTTTACTTTTACCTATTCCCGTAAAGAAAAATAATACTTCTTCACTGTTATAAGATGGTTGTAATTTATTAAGTCTCTCCTTATAGTTTTTTTCTATTGAAAGGACGTTCGAAAGTAAACTAGAGGATTTAATTTGAGCAATTTCATTTACTTTAATAACTAGAAAAGTGTTTTGCGGAAGATAATCAAATGATTTAAAGTTTTCTTTTGGTTTGCTATCACATCCTAAAAAAAATAATACTAATAAAAGTTTGAAAATCTCTTTAATCATTTGTCAAAAATATAAAACTCATCTAGCCCTACATGTATGAATTTTTAATATTTAAAATTATTTTTTCAACAAGTGGTTAAGATTAGAATAAGTTTAATTCAGTTTGTTTTGAAAATAGATTAAATGATTTACGGTGATGAATTGTAACACCGTATTTTTTTATGGCCTCTCTATGTTTTTTTGTGGGGTATCCTTTATTATTTTTCCAATAATATTTTTCAAATTTTTGATGAATTAATTTCATGTATTTATCACGATAAGTTTTAGCTAATATTGAAGCAGCTGCTATATGTTGAAATTTTGAGTCTCCCTTGATTATACATTTATGTGGGATTTTTTTAAAATTTTTAAATTTATTGCCATCAACAGCAATAAATTCTGGATAAAGTGACAGTTTTTCTAAAGCCTTATGCATTGCTTTGATGCTTGCATTTAAAATATTTAATTTATCTATTTCATTTTGCATGACATGTTGAACAGAAAAAGCTATTGATTTTGATTCAATTTCTTTACATAGCTGATTTCTTTGATTTTCTGTTAGTTTTTTTGAATCATTAATTTTTGGTATTGATATATTTTTTGGGAATATTACTGCAGCAGCAGTAACCGGACCAGCTAGGCATCCTCTTCCTGCTTCATCAGTTCCGGCTTCTATTAAGCTTGTAAGTTGTCTTTTTAGCAATTACCTAAATTTTAGCTAGACAAGATAAATACATTTGTTTTAACTTCGTGATTAGAATGCAATTACTGACCAAAGTTTTAGTTATTATTTTCATTTTTAGTTTTTGGACTATAAGTTCCCAAGAAATTGATTCCCCAATTTCAAAAGATTCTTTGCCTATTAAACAAAAAGAAAAGTCCAGTCAAGTGATAACAAATAAACTCAAGGATAGCCTCCTAAAGGTTAACTTAAATAAAAAAATAATAGAAAATGGAGGAGCTATTGGATTTTTCTTTTACTCTCTCTCATCAAAATTAGACTCTCTTTTGAATATAAGAGACAGTTTATCACTTGTTCAAAAAAGACTTAGAACAATTGCTCCAAAACCAGTAAAAAAAATTGAAGATGTAACAATTGAAGACTACAGAATTTTTTATTTTGACGGTTCACAGGAATTTGTCGATACAACACTTAATATAAACAAGGAGTATAGTTTTAATTATTTAAGGAAAGATTACTTTGAGCTTCTTCCACTTCATAATACTGCTCAGGGATTCAATAAACTTGGATATGATTTTAATAATGAGAAATTAAAGCCACAAATGGGGGCTAGAGCAAAACATTTTGGATATATGGAAAAGGAAGATTTTCCATATTTTGAGGTCCCTACGGCACTAACCGAACTTTTTTTCAAAACTACTTTAGAGCAAGGACAATTATTAGATGCTTTGATTACAGTTAACACATCTCCCAGATTTAATTTTTCAATAGCTCATAAGGGTTTAAGATCTCTTGGAAATTATATTTCTTCTATGACTAATGGAACTCATTTTCGTATGGGTACCATGTATACCTCACGTGACTATAGATATAATCAAAGAATTCATTTTGTAGCGCAAAGATTAGATAATCAAATTAATGGAGGCTTAGACTCTCTGAACGTCTATTTTTATGAGAAAGCCATAGAGGATTTTGATTATGATGGATTTTTAGATAGATCAAGATTATTCACAAATGAGGAAGCAGATAATAGACTTAAAGGGAAACGTTACTTTATTGATCATAATTATGCTGTCATTATGGAAAAATCTGATACTCTAAAGAATTATGAAAGAAAAAAGATTTTAACTATTGGGCATACTTTAAATCATGAAACTAAGGAGTTTGCTTACATTGATACTTCACCAAAGGGATTTTTCGGAGATTATTCTTATCCCTATATTGATGATAGATCAAAGCTTAGAGTTGTAGAAAATGATTTAAGCGCTTTATTTAGAGATGAAAAAATTGGATTAGTAAAATTTGGTTTTAGTCATACTTTATGGGATTATATTTTAAAAACTAGATTATATGATCAGCAAAAGGATAATGATCAAGTAGCTAATCCAATTGAAAATAAAGTTTTAAAAAAGAATCAATCAGCAATTTTTCTAAATTGGCAAAAGATTTTAAAGGGTTATGAAATTAGTATAAACTCATTTAATTCCATTAAGAAAGATTTTGCTACTCAAAAATTTAATATAAACATTGATAAATCATGGAATAAAAAATGGTTTGTAAAAGCAAGAATTAACTATCATTCAGTATCACCAAATTTTAATTTCCAAATTCATATGAGTGATTTTGTAAATCATAACTGGGATAATCCTGAACTAGAAAATCAAGTATATAAGACTTTTGGACTAAATTTTGGTAATTTAAGTTGGTTTAATATGGATTTTAATTTCCAAAAGTTAAAGAATTATTCATATTTTAAAGTATCCCCTTTAAAAGGAGAAGATGTTTTTAATGAACCAAAAATTGCAGATGAGTTAGAAATTTATCCTTTTCAATTTGAGGGAGAAATTGATTATTTGAAAATTAGACTTTTTCAACAATTAAGTATTGGTAAATTTTCACTTTATAATACTATTCAATATCAAAAAGTAAAGCAGATCAATAATCAAGCAGATTCATTTAATGTTTTGAATGTTCCTGAATTTATAACCCGAAATACAATGGTTTTTTCAACAAAAATGTTTAAAAATGCTCTTTATTTACAAACTGGATTAAATTTTCAGTTTTTTAGTAAATACTATGCTGATCGTTACAGTGGGTTAATAGGTGAATTTGCATCACAAAATGACAGAAAAATAGGTGAATATCCTAGACTTGATTTTTTTATAAACGCTAAAGTTCAACAAACTAGAATATATTTTAAGTTTGAGCATTTTAATAGTCATGAAACAGGATATAATTATTACTCTGCTCCATTCACTCCTTATAAAGATTCATTAATTCGATTTGGATTAGTTTGGAATTTTTTTCAGTAAAATATTTTATTTCGAAGGTAAATCTCCAGAAATATTTTTCTTTGTTAGAAGTGAATTACCTGATAAATAAGAATCAATCTGATTTGCTGCTTCACGACCTTCTGATATAGCCCAAACTATTAGTGATTGACCTCTTCGACAATCCCCAGCAACAAAAATTTTATCATTTTGAGTTCTATAATTATTCTTGCTTTCTATGTTTCCTTCTTTATTTAATTTTATCCCTAATTTTTCAGGTAGAGATTTTTCAGGTCCAGAAAAACCAAGAGCTAATAATGCAAGTTCACATGGCCACTCTTTTTCACTATCTTTAATTTCTTTTAGTTTAGGCTTTTCACCTGATTTTTTTTCCCATTCAACAAAAACTGTTTTTAAACCCTTGAGTTTTCCATTTTTATCTCCAATAAAACTTTTTGTTAAAATATTCCATTCTCTCTGACTTCCTTCTTGATGAGAAGAGCTTGTTGTAAGTGTGAATGGCCAAAATGGCCAAGGGTTATCATCATTTCTTAATTTTGGAGGTTTAGGCATTATTTCAAAATTTGTAATACTTTTAGCTCCATTCCTATTAGATGTACCAATACAATCAGACCCAGTATCTCCACCACCTATCACAATAACATTTTTATTTTTTGCTGACATTTTTACATCATATGATGTTTCTCCATTAACTAACATATTATTATATGGAAGAAAATCCATGGCTTGAACTACTCCCTCAAGATTTGATCCAGGAATTGGTAATTCTTTTTTTATAGTAGACCCGGTTGATATTAAAATAGCATCAAATTTATCTTCTATTTCCTTTACAGATATGTCTTTACCAATCTCTTTTTCACATATAAATTCTATTTGTTCCTTTTTTAAAATATCAATACGCCTATCAATTATGTTTTTTTCTAATTTGAAGTCTGGGATTCCATATCTTAAAAGTCCACCTATTTTTTTATCTCTCTCATAAACTGTTATTAGATGTCCAGCTCTATTTAGCTGTTGTGCAGCTGCTAATCCAGCAGGTCCAGATCCAATTATTGCAACTTTTTTACCAGTTCGGATTTTTGGAATTTTTGGCTCAATCCATCCTTCTTTAAATCCTCTTTCAACAATATATTTCTCAATTAGTTCTATAGAAACAGGAGGATCAATTATACCCAAGACACATGATTTTTCACATGGAGCAGGGCAAAGCCGTCCAGTAAATTCAGGAAAATTATTTGTTGAATGCAAAATATCTAAAGCTTCTTTCCATTGGTTTCTATAGACAGCATCATTGAAATCAGGAATTAAATTTCCTAAAGGGCAGCCACTATGACAAAAGGGTACGCCACAATCCATGCATCTAGCTCCTTGTTTTTGAAGTTCTGAAGTTTTAGGTGCAATTGTGAATTCTTTATAATTTTTTATTCTTTTCTTTGGAGATATAGATGATTCATCTAACCTATCATATTGCATAAAACCTTTAATTTTCCCCATAAAAATTTCAGTTTTTAGTTGTTTCTTTAGCTAATATTTCTAATGCGCGTTTATAATCTGTGGGCATTACTTTGATGAATTTTTTCATTTCTTTTGACCAGGAATCAATAATTTTTTTTGCTTTTTTACTTTCAGTATATTTAAAATGATTAGAAATTAAATTAAAAATAGTTTCTTTATCTTGTTTTTCAAGATCTTCTAGTTCAACCATTTCTAAATTAAATTTATTTGAGTCATAATTTCCATCTCCAATATAAAGGTATGCAATCCCACCACTCATTCCAGCTGCAAAATTTCTTCCAAAATCACCAAGTATTAAAGCAACACCTCCTGTCATATACTCACAACCATGATCTCCTATTCCTTCAACAACGGCGCTTGCTCCTGAATTCCTTACACAGAATCTCTCACCAGCTATACCATTAACATATATTTCTCCACTTGTAGCTCCATAAAGCGCAACATTACCAATTATAATATTTTTGTCGGCTTCAAAAGATGATTCCTTTGGCACTTGAACTATTAATTTTCCGCCAGAAAGTCCTTTGCCAAAATAATCATTACAATTACCCATAATTTTCATTGTAACGCCTTTAACACAAAATGCCCCAAAACTCTGACCTGCCGTCCCATTAAAAAGTATTTTTATAGTATCATCAGGAAGACCCTCTGCTCCGTAGATTTTAGATATTTCATTACTCAAAATAGCACCAGTTGACCTGTTGGTATTCTTAATTTTCATTTTTAAAGAAATAGGAATTTTATTCTTGATTTCATTTTTAATGCTTCTATATATTTTATTGTCTAAAACTTTTTCAAGGTTATGATCTTGACTCTTTGTATTGTATATTTTTATTTTTTTTGAAACTTTTGGTCTATAGAGAATTTTTGATAAATCAATACCTTTTGCTTTAAAATGTTTAATAGCTTTTCGCATATTCAATTTTTGAGATTGACCAACCATTTCATTGATGTTTCTAAAACCTAATTTAGCCATTATATGCCTAAGCTCTTCAGCAATAAAATGCATGAAATTAATGACATGTTCTGGTTTGCCAGAAAAGTTTTTTCTTAATTCAGGATCTTGAGTAGCAATCCCAACTGGACAAGTATTTAGATGACATGCTCGCATCATGATACATCCAGAAGCAACAAGTGGAGCAGTTGAAAAACCAAATTCTTCAGCACCTAAAAGGCAAGCTATTGCAACATCCCTTCCGGTTTTCATTTGTCCATCACATTCTAAAACTACTCGTGATCTTAAGTCATTTAGAACAAGAGTTTGCTGTGCCTCAGCCACTCCAAGTTCCCAAGGCAATCCAGCATGTTTTAAAGAAGTGAGAGGAGATGCTCCAGTCCCACCATCATATCCAGAGATTAAAATAACGTCTGCTTTAGCTTTAGCGACTCCTGCTGCTATTGTTCCAACTCCAACTTCTGAAACTAGCTTAACATTGATTCGTGCTTTTCTATTTGCATTTTTAAGATCATATATTAGCTGAGCTAAATCCTCTATTGAATAAATATCGTGATGGGGTGGCGGAGAAATAAGGCCAACATATGGAGTTGAATTTCTCACTGATGCAATATAGGGATCAACTTTTTTTCCAGGTAGTTGCCCACCCTCACCAGGCTTTGCTCCTTGCGCCATTTTTATTTGTATTTCCTCAGCATTTGTCAAAAAATTACTAGAAACTCCAAATCTTCCAGAAGCAACTTGTTTAATTGCACTATTTTTAGAATCTCCATTTTTGTCTTTTATAAATCTTTTTGGATCTTCACCACCTTCTCCTGAGTTGCTCTTTCCTCCTAATCTATTCATTGCAATTGCAAGGTTTTCATGGGCCTCTGAACTTAATGAACCTAATGACATAGCACCAGTTTTAAATCTTTTAACTATTTCGGTCCAAGGCTCTACCTCATCTATAGTAATGGGTTCATAATCTGTAAATTCAAATAAGCCCCTTAAGGTCATTAATTTTTCATTTTGATTATTTATAATATTTGAATAAACTTCATACGTTTCATAGC
>MDTD01059093.1_pt1 | contig 40469 bp, 28 predicted proteins | sample 811221 | NCBI WGS metagenome assembly MDTD01 (sample SAMN05326646, study PRJNA326480) | marine metagenome | isolation source: seawater | place: Pacific Ocean: South West | collected 2011
AAATAATTCTTCATGATAAAATGGAGTTTTAGACTCATCATAACAAAGCCAGTGTTGTCTTGTTTTATTTATAGAATTATTTATACAGTTTTCAAGGCTTTCCTTTTCTTTTTTCAAAAGTTTTAAATTATTATGAGAATAATAACTGCCATGTAAACCAATATCCCAACCGTCTTTCTTTATTTTAATCAACTCAGATTTTAATTTATTATTTTTGTTTATGTCATAGGAAGGATCATATACATTTAAAAATAATCCTTTTTTAATTCTAGAGTAGACATAAAAAATTGATTTTATGTTATAGTTGCTTTCTATCTCTTTCCAGTAATCAAAATTCCAGTAGCCCCCAGGTGAAGTTGCAAACTTAAAAGCGCTCTGAAAGTATTCGCCTTTTAACTTTGTTATAGCATTATAAAGATTAAAAATTGTCTGTTTTAAAACTAACAAATTAGTTTTTTTAATATAATCTAAATCATGTGAAAATTCTAAAATTGCTTTTTCTTCTTTGCGAAAAGAAACTTCATTAAATTTTTTCTTTATAATTTTTTTAAATTCCTTAAATAAAATATTAACATGTGGAATCTCCCAGATAAATGATTTTGGAAACTTAGTCTTAAATGAATAACCTGAAACTTTTACCCTCTCTTTATCTGATATTTCAAACTCGTGAAGACGACTTAAATAAAAAAATGCATTCCAAAAAAGATCGAAATTTATCAAGTAGTCATTTTTTGATATTGTCCCATCAATTATTTGGAAACCATTCAACATAAATAGCTTTGTTTTCTTATTAAATCTTATTTCATTATGCTTGGCTTGAAATAGATCACTCTTTTCATTTCTCAAATAATAAATATCATTTTCTTTGTTGCCAGATTCCTTTAGGTAGTTTATTACTCTAATTGAAAAGTTAGCTCTTTCTATCCTGCAAAATTCATCCATTAAATATTGAAGCCAAGGTATGTTTTCCTTCTCGGTATATATATTTAAGACAGGCATCTTTAGTTGTTCCTTTGCCATAATTCTATATTTAATAATCCCCATAAATCTCTATTAAACCTACCATCTATCTTTAACTGACTTTCAATTTTGTCAACCCGATACATATTCCTCTGTCTAGATTCATTACTTAGTAAAATATCCATTATATATTCCTTTAGAGGGCCTTTAAACCATTCGTTCAGGGGTGTGGTGAATCCCATTTTATCTTTTCTTTTAGTTATTTCTTTAGGTAAAATTTTATCTGCTGATTTCAAAAGCATATATTTTAATTTCCCTTTTGCAAACTTCATATTTGGAGGAATAGATGCAGCAAGTTCTCCTACTTTTTTATCTAATAAGGGTACTCTAGATTCAATTGAAACACCCATACTTACCCTGTCTTCAACTTGGAGTAATGAGGGCAAAAGTACTTTTGTGTCAAAATAGCTCATCTTGTTAAAATAAGAGGTTGAACCCGGTTTATTAAAAATTGATCTGAACTGATCAAAAATTTTATTCATATCAATTGAAGACAAAAAATCTTTATTATACAACTCCGATAGTTTATGAGAACGATTTATAAGCCTAAAATATCTTTTATCCATTGAATCAAATAATCCGCTTGAGAATTGTCTTTTAAGAAGTGGTACATATTGTTTTAACATTGGAAGATTTTTTATCATTGAATCTAAAGTCACTATATATTCATTATTTTTTTGAGTATCATATATTGCCCCTTTTATACATTCCTCCAAATAAGCAATTCCATATCTAGCATAACCTCCAAATAATTCATCTCCACCATGCCCTCCCAAAACAACTTTAACCTTTTCTGAAGCGAGTTTTGAAACCATGTATTGAGAAAAAAGTCCTGGCCCAGCAGATGGTTCATCCATTAGATATGTAAGCTTCTCAAAGTTGGAAATAAAATCCTTGTAGGTGGGAAATATCTCATAATGTTCACTCTTTATTTTTTGAGAAATAATTTTTGCATAATAAGTTTCATCATAATCACTTGCTAGATATCCTTGTGATAATAATTTCTTGGAAAGCTTGAATGCTCCTGAAAAAGTTTTAATTCTACTTGGATAATTCTGAGCAGCTAGAACAGAAATAATACTTGAGTCAGTCCCTCCGCTAAGATATGTCCCAACAGGAACATCAGCCCTCAATTGAAGAGATGTAGAGTTTTGAATTAGTAACATCAATTCACTAGCAAACTCTTCTTCGGTTTTATCTTTATTTATTTGATAATTTAAATCCCAATAATTTTCATTTTTAATTATTTCCCCCTCTTTGAGAATAATATATGAGGCGGGCTCTAGTTTTCGAATAGAATCATAGAGAGTCTCTTTTCCCATAGTCATTTGTAAGACTATGTATTCGTTAATTTTATTCTGATTTTTTAAAAAGCTAATCTCTGGATGCATTTTCAGAGATTTAATTTCTGAAGAAAATGCAAAAAAATTATTTTTATTAAAATAATACAATGGTTTAACTCCAAAATGATCTCTTGCTAAAAAAAGTGTCTTATCAATTTTATTATATACAGCAAAAGCAAAAATTCCATTGAGCATATTCAACATTTCTGATCCAAACTCTATGTACATATTTAGAAGAACTTCTGTATCAGAATATGTTTTAAAAATATATCCTTTTGATATTAATAATTGTCTTAATTCTATGTAATTGTATATTTCTCCATTATATGTTAAAATATAATTTTTATCTAATGAAATAAATGGCTGTTTCCCTCCTTCAATATCAATTATTGATAATCTCCTATGCCCTAAAGCAATATGATGTTCCTTATCAATATAGGAACCTTCATCATCTGGACCACGATGAACCATCTTGTTCATCATTCTTGATAATATACTTTTATTATGACTAGTTTTTTTACAATAATAACCTGTTATTCCGCACATATTCTTTTAGGTAATTATAACTCATTAATTTTTTTTATTGATCTATATTTTTGCCTCCAACCTCCAAAAGGCCAGTGATATAATAGGACTAGGATAAAATATCCTAATGTTGTAATTGAAGTAACCATTTTAGAGGAACTCAACTTTTGATCATATCTCAAAACCATGGGAGCCTCAGCGAAGTGAGCATTTATAAGCTTTAATTTAACAATTTTTTCAAGGGTCCCAGTAAATCCCAATCCCTTAAGTTGAATAAAGTCATTGCCATAGACCTTCACTGCATGTTTTAATACTTTTGCTGAATAAGCCCTATATCCGGATGAATATTCTTTTAATCCTTTAACTCTGAAAAAAAATCTCATGAATAATTGAGCAATAAATGATATAAACTTTCTATAATTATCTAATCCTTTTGTCCCTCCTCCTTTAACAAATCTTGACGCTATGACAACATCATTACCCTCACTTAATTTTTCAATCATGCCTTTAATGAAAAATGGCTCGTGCGAAACATCACAATCCATTCTAATCACGATATCATCATCACTGGATATTTCAACAACATATTCAATTAAATCTCTCATTGTTTCTCCTAAACCTCTATTAATTTTATGACAAAGTATTTTAAGAGGGTACTTAGATTTAAGTCTTTTTGCCTCACTTAGTGTATTATCATTACTCCCATCATCACAAAGAATAATTTTATATTCACTTTTAAAATCATTGACAAAAAAATGATTTAGTTTATCGAAAAGGCGTTCAATCGACTCTTCCTCATTAAATGCTGGTAATAAAATAAAAATCATCTATTTATGTATTTCCAATCAAAAGAACCATTGCTTATTTTACTTACAATTTCGATAGAGGGTTTAGTATCTAAAAGATTAAACCCTTCTCCATTCAGGATTTTATTGTAACTAGTTGTGTGAAGATTTGTAAATCCTTTACTAAATTCAATTTCTTCATCACCAATTTTAAGTGCTCTGAAAGTAGGATTATCTACTTTTTTTACTTCAGAAGGAAGATTGCTAGAGTCTATACTTAAAAACCAATTTATCTTGGCTCTTAATAAATTCATTGATCCTGAATTAGTATATCTATTTTCAATATCAACTTTAAAGCTAGTCATAGGTCCAAAAATCCATTGTAACATGTCAAAAAAATGAACTCCAATATTAGTAGCAATTCCGCCAGATTTATCTTCATTTCCTTTCCATGAGGTAAAGTACCATTTCCCTCTAGACGTAATATAGGTAAGATCAATTTCATATATTTTATCTGGATCTTCTGAATCAACTTTCTTTTTTAATTTAATTATTTCTGGATGATGTCTCAACTGCAATATTGCATTAACCTTATTTTTATACTCTGCTTCCAGCTCAATTAAAGCATCTATATTCCATGGATTTAAAACAATTGGTTTTTCACAAATAACATCAGCCCCTATTCTTAAACCAAATCTAATGTGAGCGTCATGGAGATAATTTGGAGAACAAATAGAAACATAATGAATCTTCTCTCCTTTTCTTTTTAATTTTTCTAAATGTCTATCAAAACGCTCAAATTCAGTAAAAAAATTAGCCTGGGGGAAGTAACTATCCATTATTCCAATACCATCGTAGGGATCATATGCTGCAATTAAATTATTCCCTGTTTCTTTTATAGCTTTCATATGTCTTGGCGCTATGTAACCTGCAGCACCTATTAAAACAAAGTTTTTCATATTTTTTTAACTATTTCGTTTTTTAAAATATATTTTATTTTACTCTCAGGACATATAGCTATTTTGTCACTATCAAAAAATAGTCTATGACCATATTCGCTAACCCAACCAATCTGTTTAGATGGATTTCCTACAACAAGAGCATAAGCAGGTACTTCTTTAGTTACGACAGCACCAGCTCCTATAAGTGAATATTCTCCAATATTATTTCCACAAACTATAGTTGCATTAGCTCCTATGGTTGCACCCTTCTTTACGAATGTTTTAACATATTTATCTCTTCTAACTATTGCTGACCTGGGATTTATTATATTAGTAAAGACCATTGAAGGTCCAAGAAAAACATCATCCTCACAAATAACTCCTGTATAAATTGAAACGTTATTTTGAACTTTAACATTATTCCCAATAATTACATTGGGAGAAACAACTACATTTTGTCCTATATTGCAATTATTTCCGATTTTTGATGACTTCATTATGTGAGAAAAATGCCAAATTTTTGTCCCCTGACCAATTTTAGAATCCTTATCAATGAACGCCGATTTATGTGCAAAATAATTTTCCATAGCTTTATAATCTTCCATCTACCTTAGAATAATCAAGTACTGCCTTTAAATCAAAAACGGCTGATCTCTCTTCATTTTTTATATCTTCTATATTTATGTCTAGGAATTTATTATGAGCAACAGCCAATATGATAGAATCATACTTTTTTATTTGATCTATTAATTTAATTCCGAACTCTTTTTTAACCTCTTCTTTATCAGCATATGGATCAAAAATTGAGACGTCCACACCAAAACTTTTAAGTTCGTTATAAATATCAGGCACTTTTGAATTTCTTATATCTGGACAATTTTCTTTAAAAGTAATTCCTAAAATTAAAGCCTTTGATCCTCTAACAGTTATTCCTTTTTTAGTCATTATTTTGACAACTTTATTAGCAACAAAAATTCCCATAAAATCATTTACTCTTCTGCCAGACAAAATTACCTCAGGATAATACCCTAAGCTTTCAGCTTTATAAGCTAGATAATATGGATCAACACTAATACAATGCCCCCCAACTAGTCCGGGTTTAAAGTTTAAAAAATTCCATTTTGTAGCAGCAGCCTTAATTACTTCGCTAGTATCAATGTCGATTCTATCAAAAATTAATGCAAGCTCATTTACAAAAGAGATATTTAGATCTCTTTGAGCATTTTCTATTGCTTTAGAGGCTTCTGCAACCTTTATAGATGGAGCTTTGTAAGTTCCTGCCTCAATTATAGTCCCATAAAGGCTATCTATTTTATCGGAAATTTCCGGGGTTGAACCAGAAGTTACTTTTTTAATTTTTTTCAAAGTATTAATTTTATCTCCAGGGTTAATCCTCTCGGGCGAATATCCACAGTAAAAATCGATATTAAACTTTAATCCTGATGAGCTCTCTAAAATTGGAACACAATCATCCTCTGTACATCCAGGATATACAGTACTTTCAAAAATAATTATATCTCCTTTTTTTAAATATTTACCAACGGTTTCAGATGAGGCTTTTAAAAAACTAAGATCTGGGGTTTTAAATTCAGTTACAGGAGTAGGAACAGTAATTATATAAATATTTGAACCTGATAAATCTTTTTCACTAGCTGTAAATTTTAAATTTTTATTTAAAACAGATTCTAAATCTTCCAAATTAACTTCACCAGTTTTATCATTTAATCCATTAAGTTGGGAAACACGTTCCTTATCAATATCAAAGCCTAAAACTTTGAAATATTTAGCAAATTCAACAGCAAGTGGTAAACCAACATAACCTAAACCAATCACTGCAATTTTATCACTTTTAAAATTATTTTTCATTTTCCGATTGTATAATTAGATTCTTTTAGAATTAATCTTCCATCAAAAATTTTGGGATTTTTATTAGTAATCTGATTAACTAATTTGAAATTTATCTCTTTAAACTCATCCCACTCCGTTATAATTGCAAGCGCATGAGTTTCTTTTATTGCATCTTTATAGTTGTTAAAGATCTCTAACCTTGAAAATCTATTGGATAAATCTTTTTCTGATTTAGATTTCAACTCCCAAATATTGTTTAGATCTTCCTTTATTCTTGATTCTTTTACTTTTGGATCGTATATATTTATGTGAGCCCCATTTTCAATAAGCTTATCCGTTATCTCAATGGCTGCTGATTCTCTACTATCATTTGTATTTTTTTTAAACGCCCATCCTAGTATTGCTATTTTCTTATTTTCAACATTCCCGCCTAGCTCGTCAATTATAATATTTGCAAAACGATCCTTTTGATATTCATTAATTTTAATCACTTTATGCCAATACTCAGCAACTTCATTTAGCCCGTAATACTTACACAGATATACAAGATTTAAAATATCTTTCTTAAAACAACTCCCTCCAAAACCAACTGAGGCTTTCAAAAATTTTGGACCAATCCTGTGATCTAGTCCAATTGCATTTGATAACTCATCAATGTCTGCTCCAGTTTTCTCGCAAATAGCTGAGAGGCTATTAATTGAGGAAATTCTTTGCGCAAGCATTGCATTTGATGCTAATTTGGATAATTCAGCAGACCAAACATTCATTGTAATAATTTTTTCTTTAGGTATCCATCTGTTATAAATTTTTGCAAGAGCTTCAACAGCTTTTTCCCCAGATTGTGTTTTTTCACCTCCTATAAGGACTCTGTCTGATTTAAATAAATCTTTTATGGCAGTGCCTTCAGCTAAAAACTCTGGGTTAGAAATTATTTCAAAATTGACATCACTATTATTATTTGATAAAATCTCTTTAATCTTCTCTGCCGTTCGAACTGGTAATGTAGACTTTTCAACAACTATTTTATCAGCTGTGGCAATTTTTGCAATATTTTTAGCACAATTTTCAACATATCTCAAATCAGCAGCCATTCCAGCGCCTTTCCCTTCTGTTTTAGTTGGAGTATTTACTGCCATAAAGATCATTTCAGCATCGTCTATTGATTTATCAATTTCTGTCGAAAAAAATAAGTTTCTACCTCTTGTTTTTTTAATTATATCAGCTAACCCTGGTTCATATACAGGTAGGTCTTGATATTTTCCGTTCCATCTATCAATCTTAGAAGAATCTTTATCAACTACAGTAACTTTTATATCTGGGCACTTTAAAGCAATAACTGCCATTGTAGGGCCTCCTACATATCCTGCTCCAATACAACAAATATTTTTTATTTTCATACTAAGTCTGTATTATTTTTTGTCTAGTAACCAGGATGAGGACTGTATTTTGTCTCCAAGTCCATCAATTAATGTTATCCCTAATTTTTTACACACACTAACCTCTGGAGCGGTTTTTTTACTTTGATCACCTCCGTTTCCAAAAAAAAGCTTGTAGCCAGATGAAAAAAGAGAATGGATTTTTTCAATTGTTTTACAAACAGATCTATCATAATCAATTGACAAAAAAACTTTATCTACTAATTTTAATTCACCAATTATTGTTAATCTTTCATCTTCTAACATAAATTGTTTAGAACCTTTTAATTCTTGTTGATAATCATTATTAACTATAACAATGAGAAAATCTGCTTTTTTCTTTGCTAATTTAAAATACTCAATGTGCCCCTTATGAAGTGGATTAAAATAACCTGAAACAATAACTGCTTTATTCATTACTAAATAAATTTTTTACATTTTGTCTTTAAAAAGTACTATACTGGGTCTATCACTTAAAAATTTACTTGCTAGATAAAAACTTATTTTTCTATTAATAAGATTTTCAATTTTTTCTTCTAATTGAGCTATATACTCCATATCAAGATTATTGCCTATTAGAAAAACTTCAATTTTCCCTGAATCAATTCCCTTAGCATAATCGCCAACAAGAATAATTTCCTGAACATTTCCCATTCTTCCTAGAACAGTTTCAACAATTTCTTCGAGTCCTAAATGTTTAAATACAACTTTCTTTAAAACATCAAATAAAGGATGTTTAATGTTTGCTTTGTACTCCATCTTATTATTAAGCTTAACTTTTTCAAGATATCCAGCGTTGTGAAGATGATTTAATTCTTTTCTTATTGCATTAGTAGACTCTCCCATTTCAGAGGCTAGTCCATTTAAATAACCCCGGTTAGCTTGAGAAATGAAGAATTTAATTAACAAACGTAACCGGGTTTTAGAGGTAATAAGCTCGCCAAGCATATTTTTTTAAACTATTTAAATATTTATCAAGTAACAAAAGTACTTATTTTTATGTTAAAATCAAACCCTATTAAGAAATAAAAAAAGTATTGATTTATAAATAAACGTAATTAAGGCTATTTAAAATAACCTAAATAATGGCAAAATAGAATAATCATCCCTTTGAAAAACGAGTTGTGGATTATATTATTAAGAGCTTAGTTGTTAATAATGAACAGCTAAATATGTTTTCGTAAATATCTAAATTGTTTAAAAAAATTAATAATATTATTTTAATTTCAAATTCTAATTTTTAAAAAAAAATTAATTTTCTAATATATAGATACAATAAATAAATTCATTGATGAAAAAAGATAATGTACTTAAAATATTTTTATCTTCATCTTTATTAATTAGCTTCATTTTAATATTTCTATTTGTTACCAAACCACATTACTTCTATATAATTGCTCCAAATTTAAAGTACAAGATTTTTTATATTAACTATAATATGCATTCTTTTTTTGATACAGAAAATAAAAGAAGTCTACTACTATTACCAAATGAAAAAGTGTCAAACAAAGCATTTGCCTCAGTTGTTAAACTTGAAAATTCTTATCGAATTTATTATGCAGGCAAGAATCATAGTAATAATGATAAGTACACTATATACATGGAAGAATCTAAAAATATAGACGAAATTAAATATTCGAAAGAAATTAAAATATTTGATCCGATTGATGCTAATGCAAAAACTCAAGTATGGATGCCCTATGTATTCATTTATAAAGAAAAATATTATATGATCTTTACAGCTCGAAGTGGAGATTATAATACCGAAAACTATATTGAAAATATTAGATTAGCTTCATCGGAAAATGGTTTAAATTGGAAAATTATTTACGACCCAATTCTAAATCCTATCTTAGATTGGGAGGGACTTGAAGTAGAAAATTGGGGAATAATTAAACATGGTGATTACTTCTATATGAACTATGAATCTCGAGGACCATCAAGAATGCAAATAAATAGGTCTATTGGATTTGCACGTTCAAATGATTTATTAAAATGGGAAAGGATTGAGAAAATTCCTATCCTTAAAAAGTCTGAATATTGTGCTTCTTTTTTTAAATATAAAAATTCTATTTTTATGATAGTTCCCAATAATAACACTTTTAGAATATATAAAGCTCCCAATGTTGAATCAATTACTCAAAAATCATTTATCGGATTTTGGAATCCCTATGGGAATGATAATAAGCAAACATATGATTCTCCAGAAGTAATTACTAATAATATCTATAAAGAGATAAGAGAAAACTCAAAATTCAAAATAGTGTTTTCAACTTATATAGCAGAAATAGGCTGGATAACTGAGTTTATTGAATTTGAAAACATGAATGAATTCTTATCAGTAATCTCAAAATAAAAACTCATCTTATTAAGCTTATTTTTTTCTTGTATTTTAATCTTCAGATCTTAATAAATTATTCTTGGATCTTTTTAAAATCTACTGAATTAAATGTTGTAATTAATTCTATAAACCCCCATATCTATGTTAGAGACAATACTGATTTATAGAAGCTTGTGCTTGACTGTAACCATAATTTATGGAGGTGTTTAGAAGCTCACAAGCATTTTCAGAATCTCCCCAATTAATATAAATTAACGCCTTTAGATATTCAGCTTTTCCAGTCATAGGTTTAAACTCCTCAATAACTTTAGTCGAGTATAAAAAAGCTTGCCCATAGTCTCCAGCTAAATAATATGCACTTGCAGCATTTTCAAAATGAGAATATTCTACAAAATTTATTTCTCCTGCTTTTATAAACATTTCAGCAGCTTCAATATATCTCCTAGTATTATAAAAATTCAGTGCATCTGAAGCAATTGAATTAGATTCATTTATTTTATTCTGACCAATGACGTAGAGTTTTTGCATATTTCTAATTTCCTGATCATTAGGGAAATATTTTGCAGCCTCATTTACTCTTTTAGAAATTCCATAAGCACCAGGTGTAGTTGAAGCACCATATGCTATTAAAAAATTTCTCCAAATCACTGGATTATTTCTCTCAGTAAGTTCATCAATAGCTTTATTAAGCTCGAGCGTATCGCGTTTGACACTAAGAACAGTTGCATAAGTCGCTCCATGAAGTGCATTATTAGGAAGTCCATAAAATGCTTTTTTTGAATAATGAAAAGCACTATCAATATTACCCATCTCATAATATGCCTTCCCCAGTAAATTCTCGCTGAAAAGAAGATATGGATTAGCTGCTATACCGGCTTTTAGCATTGGTATTGCCTTATCGTATCTTTTATAATAGAGATAATATCTCGCTTTTATTGATTCCATTGGAATAGTAGTAACAGTAATATTAGGGAGCCAAGGAGTGATATTGTCGACTTGATTCAGAGAAAGAGAATATTGATTGCTATTAAAATCACGAAGTAAAGTAAGCTGTCCGATTAAAGATTTATAATTGACATTTGTAATATAAATAGATGGCGCCATTAATAATATTAGAATTAATGGATAAATAGAAAATTTAACCGTTTTATTTTTTTTAGCTTCAGGTTTTTTTGATTGTCTAAAATGAAAAATTAAAAGAGCCATTGTAAGGGCCCAGGGAGCTAAAACTTGAGGTCTTGCAATTGGAAAATTTAAGTTTGCATCAATTCCATACACGCCTAGTGATAAAATAAGAATCAAAACAAAAAGTTTAGATTCAAAATTAAGCTTTGAACGGAACAAAATCATAAAGCCATAATATAACGCAAATAGGAAGACAAATAGATATAAAAAAAAGCCAATAAAACCTAACTCTGCGCCAAGCTGAATAAAATCACTATGGGCATGATAAGGCACTATATAACCTGTGATATCTTTTTTATCATAGTCTATTGAGGTTAATTTCCAGTTACCAATACCAACTCCTAAAATTGGATTATCTATGGCGTGTGTTAGAACTGCTTTATAATATCTTAACCTTTTATTAATTGAGGCATCTGCAGTACTTATTGAAATTGTTGCAGCTCTAGATAGAGCGTCTGCACCTTTTTCTGAGGTATAGGCCTGATTCAAAAAAATGGCGAAAATCATTGGAATCAAATAATAAAGATTCCATAATCCATATCTATAATTTTTTTCTCTGTATGATATATAGAAAGTCCAGAATAATAATATTACAGCAATTAATGCAGCAGCTATAAATGAGGCCCTACTTTCAATCATGGATAGACAGAATAATCCTAAAAAAATTAAAAAAGAATATAAAAACTTATAGAAATATTTCTTTGAAACAAAAATCAAAAAAAGGACAAATGGCAGCTTAATTGCAATTGAAAAAGCTGTGATATTTCTATTTGCTGTTACTCCCTTTAATTCTCCAGGATCAATTGATCCAGTCGTATTAAACATTTCAAGTGCTTGAGTGAGTACTGCATAGACTTCAACAGATAGGATAAACATTATAGCAATGGAGGCAAGGCGATTTTTGTTTTTTATATTGTATATAAAAATAGCAATATTTAAAAGCATAAAAAGAGTGTTAAAATGCCTGACAATATTTACTAATACCTCAGTGGGATTGATAGCATAGAAGTAGGAAAGTGCTGCCCATAAAACGAAGGCTATATAACAAAGAGACATGCCAGAGTACAAAACAGAAATGAATCTAATAGAAAAACTTTTTCTGTTATAAAATAAATATAACCCACATATAAAGTTAAGAATACTGAGATAAAGCCATTGGGGAGCTATCTTATCAACAGCTGATAAATTTGGCACAAAACCTACAAGTAAAAAAGAGATGATAAATAGAGATGGTAAAAAATTAGAAAAATCAACTTTTGAAGAGTTAGAAGATCTCTTTGACATCTTTAAATTTTCTTTTTATTAATTTGCAAGATATAAATTTATTCAAGTTAATTATTGATGAGTTATTTAAATTTGATTGTCGCCCTTTTTATCTCATTTTTAATTACTTTAATTCTCCAACATATTTTTATCAAACATTCTCTTTTTGATGCAATAAATCATCGCTCAGTTCATAAATCAAAAGCAACAAAGATAGGAGGTATAAGCATTTTTATAACTCTATTTATTTTCTCTGTATTCTATTACTTAAAGCAAGATCAGATTTTTGATTTTTCATTACTAATCCCTCTAGGAATAATGTTTATTGTTGGAGTTTATGATGATTTTTATAACGCTGATTTTAAATTAAAATTTCTTTTACAAATAATTGTTGCCAAAATTTTAATAGATCAAGGATTTGTAATTAATAATTTTCACGGAATTTTTGGATTAGATATTATACCGAATCTAGCCAGTCAACTTTTTACAATTTTTGTTTTTTTAGTAATTGTGAATTCGATCAACTTCATTGATGGAATTGATGGGCTAGCAATTACTGAGACAATTAAAGTAATTTTATTAATTGAGTTAATATCTGTAAAAGCAACAGAAATTAGTGCTATCGGTTTTTTAACTGTCTTTTGTCTTCTTCCACTATATTATTTCAATTTCAAAAGAGAAAATAAAGTTTTCCTTGGAGATGCAGGATCTCTGCTTCTTGGAACTTTAATAGCAATTTATGCAATTGTCCTTATTGGAAGTGATTTTAAAATTCAAGATGCTTTTATGTCAAATAAAGCAATTCTTTCAATGGCTATTTTAATTTATCCTCTTTTTGACTTGCTTCGCGTTTTTTACATCAGGATAAAAAACAAAAAATCTCCCTTTAGACCAGATAATAATCACATTCATCATCTTCTATTAAAAAAGGGATTTAATCATTTCTATATCTGCCTTCTGATCCAGCTTTTTTCTATTCTTTTTTTATCATTAATATTTCTGCTATAAAAAAAGCCCTCCCAAATGGGAAGGCTTTTCTTAGACTTAAATTATTAAGAGAAAATACTCTCTCTTATAAATTTAATTATGATCCAGATCCAATTAAAGATAACTCATTGTAAGTGGTAATGTTACCCTCATCATTTTCGTCATCTGTAGTAGGTGAAGAATCATCAGCTCCTAGTGTTGCATCATTATCAGCAGCTAAATGAACTGATAAAGCATCCGTTTCAACTGCAGTTGTACCAGCCTTATCAACGCTATCAAGTCCAATATTAAATGCAACTTTACTAATGTAAGCATTAGTAGCAGCATTACTAATAGGAGTCTTAGCGACGTTAGCAGCAGTAGTAGTTCTCACATTAGTTCCAGCAACTGCAGCGTCAGCAAACTTATCAATAAAAGCTTTAAAACTTGAAACAGCAGCCGAAGTCAATGAAGAAGGAACATGATCTGTAACTTCTGTACCATTTTGGCAATAAGTATAAACACCTTTCAAAGCGTTACCTGTTACAGTAATAGAAATAACAGCAGAAGGCTCAGCAAAATCATCTTCTCCACCACCAGAATTGGTTGGATTTGGAGCTATAATAGAAGCTAAGCTTGTGTTACCAACAACAGTTATCGTCTTAACTTTCTTCATAGAAGACATATCAAGAGAGGTAACTGCAGTATTAGTCACTACAATTGTAGCAGCATCAGAACCAGTTCCTTGAATGTGTGAATGTCCAAAGTTCATAGTATCGAATGCAGCCATACTTCCAGCTGTAAAGTCTCTGATAGCACCTGCTGTAGTAAGTGTAACCATAGCAGCAGCACCTGTCATTGTGAATGCCGAAAGTACTGAAGTATCAAGAATAGTAACAGCACTTAATCCAGTGTTTGAAGCCGTAATCGTTATCGGGTTGTTTTGTGCTGTAGTATCAGCATTTGCTTTTCCTCCAATAAAAAGAGTTTTAAGATTAGCACCAAACCATGTACTAAGATCTAAAGCACCAACCTGATTATGAACAGCTAAAATACCATTATTCTGAGCAGTCAATTGATTCTGATTCGCACTTACAATACTAGCAATGTCAATTCTAGAAGCTGCTCCTCCTGCAGTAGTTATACTTGCAGTTACTACAAGATTTCTTGCATCAAATGTAGTTGCAAAACCAGCACTAATTACACCAGTAGATGCAGTTAATGCAGATAGATCTACAGAAGCATCAGTTAATGTTAGAGCTGCACCATTAGTAGTTAATCCAGTCAAATTAACGTCTGGAGATGAAATTGTAACAGCAACTGAACTTGAAGATAATTTTTGAAGATCAACAGAACCAGCAGTCGTTATATTCATTCCTCCAGTATGAGAAGAGACAGAACTTAAATCAATGCTAGTAAGTGAAGTTCCTCCAGTTGTTATAGTAACTGCTCCAGATAAAGTTGCCATTTTAGACATATCTATGTTTACAGCAGTAGCTGTTACGCTACCACCAATAGCAGCAGAAAATGCGCCTTGAGAACCGTCTTTAAGAGTAGTAAACTCAGTAGCTAATGGTAGTGAAATAGACGCTGGAAGCGCAATACTACCTAATTTTACTGAAGTAGCTTTAGCTAGAGATAATACACCTGCACCTGATTGAATACTGTTAGCAGTAGTCAATCCAGAAAAATCAACTGCTTGTAGTCCAGCATTATCAGTTAAAGTAATTGTAGCTGCTCTTGAAATAAGAGGGAAACTATAATTACCTGCATAGTTAAGAGTTATGTCTCCACCAACTGTTACCAGTTTAGGAAGAGCAACCACTCCACCTGAAATGTTCATATCAGCATCAAGAAATGATAACTCATTAAATGATAAGCCTGTACCACCAGTAACAAGACCCTTGTCAGTATCATTACCTAAGATAGTGTTAATCTTGTTAGTAATTGCCAAAATAGAGTCAATCTTAGCAGTGTTAGTTGCAGCAAATGAAGGATCTACCTCAACAAAACCATTAACAATAACGGTTGGTTCAGGATCTAGATTAACAAGAGCTGAAACATACTTAAGCTCAGCATCAGTTGTAATTCTTAAGTCCTGATTAATTACAGCATTAGCTGCTAATAAATCATCAAGAGCTGCAAGAATTTCATCAACCTCAGCATTTAAATTTTCGACTTCAGTACCAACATCACCTAAGTTTGCAACTGCAGCTTGAACTTCATCAAGATCAGAAATGATCCCTGCTAAATCAGCAGCTGTAAGTGCAGAAGATTGAACTGCGGCAATTTTGGTATTTAAGTCATTAATAGCACTTTGGATTGCGCTTATACTATTAAGCTCACTCTGAAGTGCAAGGATTTTGGCGTTCAGTTCATCGAACTGATCGTCATAGTTTTGACAGCCAACTAATGTTAGTGCGGCCAGCAAAAAACTTAATAAACCTTTTTTCATTTGATAAATATTAAAATTAATTAAAATTAAACGTTTAATTCGCCGGGAAATCCCGACTCTTTATATTACATCAAAAAGCGTGCCAAATAATGTTATTTTATAAAAAACCCTCCTGTTTGGAGAAATCAGGAGGGAAAGATTTAAGTGATTTGGTGGTACTACACTGAAAAACACTTAATCTAAATTATGCAATAGATTAAATGTTTCAAATGATTATAAAAAGAATTATTAACAATCAATTGTTGAGATCCTAAAAATAAAATGATTAATATTGAATAAAATATATTAAATATGTACAATAATCTAGTTTTCACTTTACTTACTCTTGTCCTGCTAGGCTGCGCAGAAAAATCAATTGAAGAAAAAGCCATGGAGATTCACAATAGGGTTATAACTCTGGATACCCATGATGATTTTTCGGTATCTAATTTTACTGATTCCCTCAACTATACTATGGATACTAACACTCAGTTTAATTTGCCAAAAATGCTTAAGGGTGGACTTGACGTAGGATTTTTAATTGTTTATACTGGTCAAAAAACATTAGATGATAAGGGTTATCAATCAGCCAAAGAAAATGCCCTGGCTAAATTTGATGCGATTGATCGCCTGGTTAATACGTATGCCCCTGGAAAAATTGAACTTGCAAAAACTAGTGAAGATGTCAGAAGAATAAACTCTGAAGGTAAACTTGTTGCCATGATTGGAGTTGAAAATGCCTATCCTCTTGGAATGGATTTATCACAGGTGAAGGATTATTATGATAGAGGAGCTCGATACATGTCTTTATCTCACAATGGGCATAGTCAATTTTCTGACTCTAACACTGGAGAATACGACAATATATGGTTGCACAATGGATTGAGTGAACTGGGGAAAGAACTAATAAAAAAACTGAATTATTATGGGATCATTATTGATTTATCTCATCCTTCAAAAGAGGCTAATCGCCAGTCAATAGAGTTTAGTAAATCACCTGTGATTGCCTCTCATTCCTCTGCAAGAGCCCTTTGCGATCATCCGAGAAATCTCGATGATGAGCAGCTTGGTTGGATAAAAAATAATGGAGGAGTTGTCCATGTGGTAGCTCTTGGGAGTTATCTTAAATCAGAAAAACAAAAAAATTACAGAAAAGGGCTTGATTCTATAATCAATCTGAAATCTGAAGGTATAGGCTTTAAGACAATGAGCTATAGTGATGTGATGAAACTTCCTGAAAAAGAGATGAATAGTTATCGAGAGACTTACACTCAGATTCAAAAACAAGCAAAAGATGAAATTAAAAAGATCAGGAATAAGTATCCCCCTGTTGATGTCGCTGATTTTGTTGATCATATAGATTATATTAAAGATAAAATTGGAATAGATCACGTTGGAATTAGCTCAGATTTTGACGGAGGTGGAGGAATTGATGGTTGGGAAGATGCATCAGATACCTTTAACGTAACTCTTGAACTTGTCAAAAGAGGCTATACTGAGGAGGAGATATCAAAAATTTGGAGTGGAAATCTTCTACGTGTTTTAGATAAAAATCAAGAAATAGCCATTCAACTTCAAAATACCGATTAAAGAGGAAACTGCATTCCAAATCTAGCTATTTGAAATCCCTTGGATAGAACATCCTTAGTTATTTGACTATTAGGATTTAGCATTCCATTAGTGTGATTCATGTGAATAAAAAAAACTTTTTTTCTCTCTTTTAAAGGAAGATTAGATAAATGATTCATTGTCTCTATGACGAATGGATGAGGTATTTCAGAAATATCTCTGTAATTAATCTCTGCAGAATCATAGAAAGTTCCATCGATAAATGCATAATCTACCTTCCTTAGAATCTCTATTAAAGATTTATCCCATTTCCCCCATTTATCTATATCAGGAAGAAAAAAAGCTGTTTTACTGGGTCCTTTTATAAAGAATCCAACCGTTTCAGAAAACTCATCCCTGTGTGGAACAGTAATTGAACTTACATGAAGCTTTGAAGAGACTCTCATTGATTGATTTTCAATAAGGGGTTCTAATTTGATATTCTTTAGATTTACCAATTGACTCCATGGCGCATTATTTTTTAGAAATTCAGACATTTTAGGCATCACAAACACTGGAATATTTTTTGCTCCCATAGCTTCTCTTCCAAATTGTAAAAGTCCTCCATAGTGACCCATATGGGCATGTGTTAGAAAAATACCTGCGAGTTTTGAATTATTGTTAGTAATCTGATCAAAAAAATTTAACTGATCAGTTATGTCATTAGACGCTTCAAACAAATAGTGCTTTGATTCACTTTTATCAACCAATGCTAATGAAGTAATCTTTAAAATCCTTTTCTGCTGATGAGTTAAAGAAAGACAACAATCCTTTTTACAACCTATATGGGGAATCCCTGCATCTTGAACATTTCCAAGAACTACAATATAATTTTGATCTTGTGCTGAAAGAAATATGGAATAAAAAAACAGTTTAAATAAAATTATATGCCTCATCATTATTAATGAATTTATAATCCTTTGATTAAAGTTAAATTTTAAAATTTATTCCAGCGTAATAATTTCTGAGTGGAGCAGGTTCGTAAAAACGACTACCAAATGCATTTATTCTAATGTTATCAAAATATTTTTTATTAAATAAATTATTTACTCCAAAATAAAGACTATAGTTTTTAAAGTCTTTCCAAACTCTATATTGAAAGATAGAATATGCGTCTACTTCATCACTATTTTTATCATCAGCAAAAAATGTTCCAACATATTTTGACTTTATTTCCGCGCCAATTGTTGAGTTGAATTTATATTTAAAACTAAAAAAAGCATGATGCTTTGGAATGGCAGGTAGTCTGTTTCCATTATAAGCTGATCCATCCAAAACATAACTGTCAAAAATAAAATCTGAAAAGGAATAAGATAACACTGCTTTATAAGAATCAGTTTCTTTTGATCCTAAAATTTCTAAGCCCCTTCTTATAGTTTTCCCAGCATTTCTGTAAAATGTTCTCCCTGGAAATTGCTCCAATTCGTATGGTAAAATTTCATTTTCAGTGGATATATGAAAAATTACAGCTTCAAGCTTTACATCGGTAAAATCTTTACGCCAACCAATCTCAAAGTTTTTTGCCAAAGATGATTTCAAAGATTTATTAAATCCTACTTGTCCATTTGGATTTGCAGAGAGTTCACTAAGTGTAGGTGTCTCAAAACTAGTTGCAAAAGACCCGTATATTGATTGATCACTAAATTCATTGAAAGTAAAACCTATACTAGGATTCAAAATATTTAAATTAATGCTGTTATCACTTTGATTATAGCTTTCATAATCAGGTTTAGCTCTAATTTTCTGGTGATCATATCTAATGCCAATTCTTAATAATCCATAGTCAAATTTTATTTGGTCAAGAACAGAGATTGATGAGTTATAAAAAAGTTCTTTTTGTGATAAAGTATTTTCGCCTTTTTCTCCCAGTAGATTTTTATATCTTTTTCGATTATCCTTTTGATCAGATATAGAAAACCTAAGTTGAAGAAAATGAGAAGAATTGATATTGTAATCCAAATTGGTGCCAAAACCAAAATAATTTCTTTTTAAATTAATGAACCCACCATATTCAAATGGAAGTTTACCTTGAAAATCTCTATGTGCTGAAAAAAAATAAGTCTCTAAGGCCAATTTTGAAGATAATTTTCTCTCCCAATTAATTCCAGCTTTTAAATGTTTAATTGATTCGAAAGTGTCAAAATCAATATTTCTTTGTCTTGCTTGATTATAATCATTTTCAACTTCAACTAATTTTAAACCACCCGGATCATACGCATATGGGCTATTAGTGTAATTAAATTGAAAATTAACTTTCGATTTATCAGAAAATTCATGAGTTATTTTTGCATTGAAAACTTCTTGTCTGCTACTTGAAAATTCTCTGAAACCATTTGAATGATTTAAATTTTGAAAAATTAATAGGTTTGTTTTTTTATTCTTCCATCCTGCAACAAGCTGAGCAAGGGCAAATGCAAAACTTCCTCCTTGTAATCTAAACCTAAGGAAATTTTTATCAAAATCTGATAAAGTTTTTATTTGAATAACTCCTCCTGAAGCATTGCCATAAAGAGCTGATGCAGGACCTCTTAATATTGTGACATTATTTATAATTCCAAGTGGAAGATTATCAACCTGCCCTTGACCATCAGGAGTTGTCTCTGGGATTCCATCTACAATTAATTTGATGCCCCTAATTCCAAAAGCAGATCTAGCCCCAAAGCCTCTTATTGAAAGTCTTAGATCTTGAGCAAAATTATTTGCGTTTTGAGAAAATAATCCAGGAACTCCGTCCAAATACTCATCAAGTGACTCTTGTTTAAAGTTTTTTTGATCAAAAGCAAAAGATTTTTGAGTGACTGAAAGTGGCAAATCTTTTCTACTTGATTTTATGTGAGCAGCATCAATGATAACCTCTTTTAATTTCACCGATTTTGTGATGGTGTCATTTTGAGAAAATAAAAATCCAAAAGAAAGAAAGAAAGTTATTTGAAAAAAAGAATTCATTTTTGCCAAATTTAATAAGGAAAACATTTATATCATCATTAAAAGATCATTAAATTGATTTATTATTTTTATTTAGTATTTTAATTACTATGTATTTCAACGATATAGAGGAAATATTAGCAGTGGTAATAGCTGTAGCTATCCTAGGAGGATTTGTTGTATCAACTATACATGATATGAAGGCTACAATAGCAGAGGAAAAGCAAAAGTTTAAAGAAAAAAAAGAAGCTGAAGAAAAAGCAAAAGAATTAATTGATTATATAGATACAAAAGCTAATCTAATTGATTCAATTGTAAAAACAACCAAAAAGCTTGAAAAGAAAAAAAATAATAGTGTATAAACAATAGTTGTATATACAACTATTGATAAATTAAAGTAAAATGAACCTAATTGATTATCAAGGAACTTCTTTTGAGTCAATATCTAGAGGTATAATTGGAATGATTAGCTTGCTTCTAATCGCCTATTTGATTAGCTCAAACAGAAAAAAAATTAAATGGAAGACTGTTTTAATGGCTCTTTCTATTCAAATCATTACAGCAATAGGTGTTATGAAAATTAACCTTATCAAAAAAACTTTTGAAGGCATAGGAAACTTTTTTATAAAAATCCTGGAGTTTGCAGAAGCTGGTACATCAATGCTGCTTGGTGATTTAAACATTGAAAAATATGAGACCTCATTTGCTCTTCAAGTTCTTCCAGTCATTATATTTTTTTCTGCTTTTGCTTCAATTCTTTACTATTTTGGCATCATCCAAAAGTTAGTTAAAATCATGGCGTGGATTTTTACAAAATTATTTGGCATTTCAGGAGCAGAGAGTCTTTCTGTTGCAGGGAATATTTTTCTTGGGCAAACCGAAACTCCCTTATTAATTAAAGAGTATTTAAATAAAATGACTAGGTCAGAAATATTTCTTTTAATGTCGGGTGGTATGGCAACAGTAGCTGGATCAGTTTTGGGTGGATATATAGCTTTTTTAGGAGGAGCAGATCCTTTTCTACGCCTTGAATTTGCCAAAAATTTAATTGCTGCCTCATTCATGGCTGCACCTGGCGTAATTGCCATAAGCAAAATAGTATTCCCAGAATCAGAAAAATTAAATATGGATATTTCTGTTTCAAAAGATAAAATTGGGAATAATATTTTAAGTGCAATTTCCAAAGGGACAAGCGATGGGATAAAGATGGCAGTTAATGTCGGCGCAATGTTACTAGTCTTTTTAGCATTAATAGCCCTTCTTAACGGAGTCTTTTCATTTTTTGGAGAATTAATTGGTTTAAATTCTTGGATCATTGAGAATACTCCATATGAAACCTTTTCTCTTGAATTTATTTTGGGTTATTTATTTGCTCCTCTGATGTGGCTAATTGGTATAGCAGCAGAAGATGTTTCATTAATGGGCCAATTATTAGGCATTAAATTAGCAGCTAATGAATTTGTTGGATATACTCAACTTGCATCATTGATGGATGTAACTAATGTATTGCATTTTAAATATCAAAAATCAGTATTAATGGCAACATTTATGCTTTGTGGATTTGCCAATCTAGCTTCTATAGGAATCCAAGTCGGCGGAATTGGAATTATAGCTCCTGGGAAAAAAAAGATCTTAACTGAACTTGGATTTAAAGCAATGATTGCTGGAGCTATAGTCTCTTTAATGTCAGCAACTATTGCAGGCATGATAGCAGGCTAGCTATGCCATCTTAAGTTTTCTCCATGTTTTGTTCAAGAAATACAAGGAAATTATTGAAACTGACAGAAGTATAAATGCTAAATTAAAGTCTTTATAGAGAAAGTATCCGATTGAAAATAAAAAACTATAGATTGTTATAGATCCAATCAACATACATAAAATCCCAGTAGGAACATCCCAAGCCCCCTTTTCACCTTCAATATTTATTCCATCCTTTTTTGCCTGATCAACAACTTTTTTCCAGCCCATTCCTCCAGGTTGTATCTTTCGATAAAATTCCTGAAGCGTTTTTTGATCTTCAGTAGGAGTAAGTAAGGTAACAGAAATCCAAATTATAGTTGTGATAGCAACTCCAATTACTAGCTGCAATTCAGAGGGTATAATCTCATATCCAAGCCTTGGATGTATAATTTGTAGATAAAGAGCAACTAGAAAAGAAACAATCATTGCTGTAATTTCACTATAAACATTTATTCTATACCAAAACCAACGTAGAATAAAAATAAGCCCAGTTCCAGCACCAACTTGAAGTAAAATATTAAACGCCTGTAAAGCATTGCTGAGTAAAAGAGCAAGTCCAGCAGAAAGAAGCATAAGGATAACTGTAGTTATTCTTCCCAAGCCAACCATTTGCCGATCAGTTGCATCTGGTTTTAAAAAACGTTTATAAAAATCATTAACAACATAAGAAGATCCCCAATTTAAATGTGAAGCTATTGTAGACATGAAAGCTGCTGCTAAAGAAGCCAATAAAAGGCCTAAAAGACCCGCCGGAAGAAGAGTCATCATCGCCGGATATGCCAAGTCATGACCAATCACGCTTGAATCAATGTCAGGAAATGCTGATTGAAGGTCATCTAAATTAGGAAAAACTATAAGTGACGCCAAGGCAACTAAAATCCATGGCCACGGGCGAATGGCATAGTGCATGAAATTGAATAGCAAAGTGGCCCAAACAGCGTGATTTTCATTTTTGGCAGATAACATTCTCTGCGCAACATATCCTCCCCCACCAGGTTCAGCTCCTGGATACCAAACGCTCCACCATTGAAGAGCAAGAGGAAGTAAAAAAATAGTTATAAATAATTCTGTATTTGAAATATCAGGAATTAAGTCAAGTTTTGGAACAATGTCTGGATGATTAATTAAATTCTCTAGCCCTCCTACTTGAGGAAGATTGACAATTACTGCTGCAGCCCAGAATGTAGCAAGCATCGCAAGTGTAAATTGAAAGAAATCTGTCATTATTACACTTTTTAAACCACCAATGGAGCTATACATCACCGCTACTGAGCAAGCTATTAATAATGTCTTCCCAGGATCTAAACCAAGCATTACGCCGCCAATTTTAATGGCCGCAAGGCAAACTGTAGCCATTATCATGATATTGAAAAAAACCCCTAGGTAAACCGCTCTAAATCCTCTCAAAAAAGCAGCCCCTTTGCCTCCATATCTTAGTTCATAAAATTCCAAATCTGTTAAAACCTCTGATCTTCTCCATAGTTTAGCATAAACAAAAACCGTAAGCATTCCAGTTAATAAAAAAGCCCACCAGACCCAATTGCCGGAGACGCCATTTGTTCGAACAATATCTGTTACAAGATTTGGCGTGTCTGCAGAAAATGTTGTAGCTACCATTGAAATTCCAAGCAACCACCATGGCATATTTCTTCCAGAGAGGAAAAACTCATTAACGCTTTTACCTGCTTTTTTTGATGCCCAAAAACCAATTAATAATAAAACAATAAAAAAACCTACAAGGATGTACCAATCAAGTGAAGATAATTGCATCTTTAATAATTAATTGCTTCTAATGTACATTATTAATCTTGCATTTTCTAAAAAAGATTACAAATAGTAAGGTGATTTAATGATTTCAAACTAGGTTTGTAATCAAAATAGTAATTAATGTTTAGATATATATTGAACATAAAAACAATTTTTTGTTTTATCCTTATCCCATTTGGACTAATGAGTCAAGAAAACTCCAAAGAGGAAAAAAGAAAATTCCCCGTATTACCCAGTCAGAATATAAAAAGTCTTTTAAATAGGGAAAATGAAAAGAAGTTTCTTCAAGGAAATTTTCTTAATAAGCCATTGGACATCACTGATCCTAAAAGTAATTTAGAAAATCCCCCATTTAATATAGAATCACAGGAAAATTTTCTAAACTCAGGAGATTATTATGTCAAAAAACTTAATAAAAAGGAAAAAGACAAAAACCCAAGAAACTTTAAAACTGATCAATACCTTGGTGATTTTAGACTTAATGATTCTAATGTTAGAATAATCTTTAGAGATCATGAAATGCCTGATGGTGATAGAGTTAAAATTACACATAATGATGTTGTCCTTTTCCCTGATGTAACTCTTTTTCAAAATTTTGTTGGGTTAACGCTAAATTTAGTTTCTGGATTTAATAAAATTGATTTTATTGCTTTGAATCAAGGAAGTTCAGGTCCTAATACAGCTGAGGTAAGAGTTTATAATGAAAATGGAGATTTAGTTTCGGCAAATCAGTGGAACTTAGCTACGGGAGTTCGAGCAACTTATATTCTGGTCAAAGAATAACAATCATAAATGATAAATCAAGATTTATCAAATTAATTTTGTCATCAATCTTTTTTATTAACTGTAAACTTCCAGGATTGACGAAATAAATCGGTTAACCTCCTGGGATGTTCCAGTGCTTATTCTACACCAATCATATAATGGAGGAAAGGGACGCCCAATTCTTACACCTTTTTCAAGCATCTTTGCCCCAAGTTTTCTTATATCAATCCCCGATTTAAAGAATATAAAATTTGTGTGAGATCTAACGTATCTTAATCCAAGATGATCTAAAGTTTTATATATATTCTCTTTTGCCTCACTTGTCTTATTTAAAGAAAATTTGAAAAATTCTTTATCAATAAGAGCCTCTTTAGCACCTTCAATTGCAAGAACATTACTCATTGCAACAACATTTTCTCTAATTTTTTTTGCAAGTTCAGGTTTTGCTATTAGATACCCTATTCTAAGTCCTGCCATCCCGTAAACTTTTGAAAAAGTTTTTGAAACAACAACATTATATCCCTTTTTTACCAGATCTATCATTGAAGGATAATCTTTCTCCTCAATAAATTCATAGTATGCCTCATCACTAAATAAAATTGCATCCTTACTAACAGTACTACAAAAATCACTTAGCTTTTCTTTGGGGACCAGGGTTCCTGTTGGATTATTTGGATTACAAAGAAAAACTAATTTAGTTTTTTTAGAAATTCTCTTTTCAATCTCGTCAAGATCATATCCCATGTCACTAGATACAGGAACCCAATTGATAGTAGCTCCCCATCTTTGTGCATAATCCATAAGAGCAAGGAATGTTGGTTTAGCAGCAATTATTTCTCCCCCTCCCCTGGAAAAAGTAATCCCAGTGATTCTCAATCCCTCTGTTGAGCCACCTGTGATAATTATGCTCTCTGGATCTACAGAGTGTTTCCTTGCAAGAATAATAGAAAGATCATCGGCATATGAATAAGGATATCTACAGCCATATTGAAAAGATTTTTTAACTCTTTCAAGTACTCTTTGAGAAGGGCCATAGGGATTTTCATTTGAACTTAACTTTATGGGTAAATTATACTCCCTTTGATTAAACTTTTTTTCCTCATTAGCGTTTAAAAAAGTTGAAGGTGCTAATATTAAACCTCCTATTCCAAGAGAGGACTTTAACCATTCTCGTCTATTTTGTTTCATTTCTCTGTATTATCATTTAAATTTAATGATTAGAAATTACAAATGAGTCCCCTTTTTGAAACAATTGAAACTTTTTTAAATCTAATTATAGCTCCTTTAGAATGGGTTATGCTTTTTTTGGTTATTGGGGGAGGTTTATTCCTAACTATCCACTCTCGTGCTCTTCCTCTCTCTAGAATCAAAACCGCTTTTAAATTATTGTTTTCAAATGATAAATCTAGTCCTGGAATATCCAGGTTTCAAGCTCTATCAGCAGTATTAGCTGCTACGGTTGGACTGGGTAATATATCAGGTGTTGCAATAGCTATACATATGGGAGGCCCCGGTGTTCTTGTTTGGATGTGGTTAACTGCCATGATAGGCTCAACAATTAAATTTTACTCATGTTCTTTATCTGTTTCCCTTAGAGCTTATGACAAGAAACAAAATCCTTTAGGAGGCCCTATGTACTATATGTCAATGGGAATAAAAAAATGGGGGAAACCAATGGCCATATGGTTTTCCATTGCAGGATTATTTGGAGTATTACCTGCTTTTACAGCTAATCAATTAACGGAAACTTTCATAAATGTTGTTGATCCAAGTACTATCAATCAATCCATTGATTTGTCTCTATGGAAGTTTATTTTTGGTGTTTTTCTTTCATTTATAAGTGCAATTGTAATATTTGGAGGGTTAAAATCTATTGTCAGAGTTAGCTCAAATATAGTTCCTCCAATGGTTGTTTTATATCTTTTAATGGGACTATCTATTTTAGTTTTAAACTTTGAAAAAATTATTCCAACTTTTATTTTAATTTTTCAAGAAGCTTTTAATTTAAAAAGTCTTTATGCTGGGGGATTCTGGGGATTGGTTTTACTTGGTGTAAGAAGGGCAGTGTTTTCAAACGAAAGTGGAGTAGGAAATGCTCCAATGTATCATGGTCAATCTGAAACAAAAATGGGAACTGATGAAGGGCTTGTGGCTATGCTAGGACCTTTATTTGACACAATTTTAGTTTGTACAATTACTGGTTTAATTGTAATAATAAGTGGTGCCTACATTGAAAATGATTTAAATGGTATATCACTGACACTAGAGGCATTTAGAAGACTTTTCTTTGGTTTTGGGGATACTCTTCTTATGATAATGGCTTTTTCTTTCGGGATTTCTACACTTTTAACCTATTCTTACTATGGAGTTAAGTGTCTTGGCTTTTTGACAAAAAACTCATTCGGAAATATATATAATTACATATATGTTTTGAGTATCATTATTTCGGCAATTGTCTCTTTAGATATTGTTATTGGAATTATTGATATTGCCTTTGCTTTGATGTGCATACCAAATATGATAGCACTCTTAATTCTAGCCCCAAGAGTTAAAAATGAAATGAAACAAAGAGGATGGTTTAGAAATTAATCAAATTTATTTTCTGCGTTTAATAAAAAATCCAAAAAATAATAAGATAAATCCCCAGATCAAATAAGGAGTATCTATAAAAGAAAGATTTGAATACATCAAATAAACTATTGTAAAACAAATCCCGGATAGGAGGAACAAAAGAATTTTTAGGGCAATTCTAAAATTCATATTCAAAAATATTAATATATTATTTAATTCAAGTATTTTTAAAAGCATCCATTAAAAAAATTAAGTTTCACTGATTAAATTGAAGAAACTTTTTTTTAAATAAAATGTTTTAATCTTAAGGAATTATACAATGCTTCTTTTTAAAGATGTCCATGGAAAAATAATTGACCCATTAAATCATACTTTGAAAGTTTTAAAAAATTCTCCATATAGTCAGATTCATATTGGATCTGATTCTCAAAATGTTGGTAAAAAGACCATATATGTCACTGCCATAGCTTATAGATTTGGAAGCAGAGGAGTTCACTACATCATTAGTAAAAAAAGTGAAGTAATTATAGATGATATATGGAAGCGTTTATGGAAAGAAGCTGAAATGAGCATAGAAGTAGCTGATTGGCTTTCAAATCAAATTAATGTTAAAATAGAAATAGATATGGATTACAATAGTGACGAAAAATTTATATCAAATAAATTGATTTCAGCAGCAAAGGGATGGGCAAATTCTTTGGGGTATAAAGTAAATGTTAAACCTAATAATCAAATAGCTACAAAGGCAGCTGATCACCATTGTAAATAACTTTACCCTTTTTTAATTAATTCCCATATTTTTGAAGACCCAAAGCGAACAAAATCAGTTGCTACAATTCCTGTATGCTTTTCGATTCTTTCTATTTCATCTTCCGCTTGCTGCTTTGAAAGGTGATAGGTATTCAGGGCAATTCCTACAACTTTTGCCTTTTTATAGGTTCCGCAAACTGATACGAGATCTTCATTGAGTTTTATAAATTTATTTAAATCTGGAAATAAAATATTTTTTGGATGTCTTAATGACGATGCTTTTGCCCTATGGCATAGAATCATATGAGTTGGACAACTCCCTCGCATTAATGGGAGAGTAGCTGTACTTCCAGGATGAAGAATTGAACCCTGCCCCTCTATAATTATCAATTCTTTATCCTTTTCATCCATAATTACCTTTTCAACAGCACCACATGCGTGATCCACCATATAGGCATCAAGGGGAATCCCTTTGCCTGTAATTGTAATTCCTACTTGACCTGTTGCGATAAAGCTACTTTTATAACCATCTTTTTTAGCTGCTGAAAATAATTCAAGTCCAGAAGTCATTTTCCCTGAGCCCATGTCCGTTCCTATCATTAAAACTCTAATATTATTTAGTTTCATTGCCTTTCCGCTGCCAATGTCAGGAATGAATTGCGGAACTCTAACGTCCCAAATCCACTGATTATCATGTTGGATAAGGGCATTATATCGATCTGCTAATTGATCATGCATTCCATTCACTAGAGATAATCCTTTTTCTAAAGCTCCCTTTATTAAACTAGTCCACTCATCAAGTATTTTACCACCTGAATTTGCAATGCCAAGGATCAAGACTTCAGCACCCAAGTCTATCGCCTGCTGTAGGGATTTAACTATAGGTATATTTTTAGATATATCATGCTGAGAAGAGATATCTGAACCGGCATTTTTGGAATCTATTACTGCAACAATCTTATTTGAAAGATATCGAATAGCCCCAATTCCCATCTTCCCATATTCACTATGTAAATGCCCTTCAAGATATATCGCTACCTTTTGGTTTTCTTTAAGCATAAAACTCTTTTTTTAAAATTCCCCCATGACCCTCAGTTTCTCTTGGCATTGTTATTCCTTCAGCAAGAAAAGATCCTTCAGCAGGATCAGGATTCAAATTATAGTGAGAATCTAGGTCAATATAGTCAATTAATCCAGATATAGAAGAAGCTGCTGATATTGACACAGAAGACTCACTCATACAGCCAATCATTGTTTTAAGATTAAGTGATTTTGCAGATTCGATTATTTTCAAAGCCTCTGTTATCCCTCCACACTTCATTAATTTCATGTTCACGCCATCCACAGAATTTGCTAACTTATTTAAATCTTCAGAAAATCGACAGGACTCATCAGCATAAATTGGAAGAACACTTTTACTTCTTAAATATTCTAATTCTGTTTCTTGCCCCTCCTCTAATGGCTGCTCAACATATTCAACTCCTCTTTCAGATAACCATTTAATCATTAATATAGCATCCTTAGTTGACCAACCTCCATTGGCATCAACTCTTAATTTAGCATTATAGATTTTGTTACTATCTAAAACCTGAGAAAACATTTCTTTGTCTACATCAATTCCATCAGGTGAGCCTAATTTAATTTTTAAAGATTTAAATTTATTCCCTTGCATGATTAAAGGTATTCTCTCTTTGATTACATTAGGAGGATTAATTCCAATAGTCACTGAAGTTTCTACAGTAGGAGTTTTAATTCCAAGGTATTTATACAGAGGTAATTTGGCTTCTTTTGCTTTCCAATCCCAAATTGCCATATCAAGTCCAGCATAAGCACAGGGAGCAATTCCCATTTCCTTAGAAATATCATTCATTTCTTTTAATGAAATTTTATCAATATCAATTTCAATTAATCTTTTCAATTCTTGTTGAGCTATCTCACAAGTTTCAGCTTTTTCTGATCGCCCAGGAGCAATTTCTCCCCATCCAGTAATACCGTTTTTCTTATATTCTATAAAAAGATTGAATGAGTCTCCTTTGACTCCTCTACTAATTTGCAAAGGAAATCTTTTCTTAATTAATACCTTATGAAATCTGATTTCTGCCTCCAAAAAGATTTTTTTTTAAACCAAATAAAATTAATATAAATATTATTCCTAAGAAGTTAAAAATAGCGTCATAAAAACTTCCTTCTCTATAGTCAGTAAAAACTGACTGAAAAATTTCAATTAAAGACCCAAATGAAATTGATGCTAATGCCGATAAAAAAAAAGGATTAACTAAAAATAACTCCTCTTTAAATGATTTTATTAAGCTAAAGGTTAGTGAAAAATATAAAAGGAAATGCGCCAACTTATCTTGGTGCTTTATAAGTGGTTCTTTTTCAGAAATTGAAAATGGGTAAAAACTTAGAAATAAAATAATTAATATCAATAGAACTGAGCTCAAAGTCCAAAAATATAATTTCACTTTTAATCGAGTTATTGTCTTCGCCTTAAATAAATAAATCCTTTTCTAGCAGCCTGCCCATCTCCAAGGTCTAAAATATAGAAATAGGTACCCTCTGGAAGATTTATGTCGGATCCTATATTATTTCCTACTTTTTGCTCTCCACTCCAATCATTCATATACGGTCCTTCATCAAGAACTTTCATTTCCCATCTAGAATAAATAATTAGTCTGTTATTTGGAAATTTCGATAACCCTTTAATAAACCAAAAATCATTTATTCCATCATTGTCAGGAGAGAAAGCATTGGGTATATAAAGCTCTTGATAATCAAGGGATGACTCATCGGAGAAAATCTCTTCAGAGCAAAACATTGAAGTATCTCTTAGAGAAGCCCTAAATTTCCATCCTACCCACTCATCTTTTGAATTGTAAATTCTTAAATTACTACTGGTTACTCCCTGAAAATCAGTTGATTCTTGAAGATCTGACCAAGAATTGCCAGAATCTTTACTGATCTGCCATTGAATATCAACGTTTTGTTGTGGTGATATTTGTATTGAGATTTCAATGGTTTCATCAGGAGCAACTTTAACAAGTTTTTCTGGTTGACTAGTAATTTGAATTTGAACAAGATCTTCCAGGTAATCAAAGACCCCAGAATTATCATTGTCTATAGGAGTGGTATATCCAACAGCTGAAATAACTAATCCATTATTATCAACAATCACAGGATTTGACCCTAAAAATCCATCTCCATCAGGATCCGATAATCCAGCTTCTACAACATCTGAACAAAAATCACCATCACTATCAGAATCTATTCGGTTGGGGAATCCATCTTGATCTAAATCTCCGTCTCCTTCTTCCGTATCTAGAATGCCATCATTATCATCATCTAAATCCTCTGAATTTTTTACTCCATCATTATCACAATCTTGATCAACAGTTACTGGCATGGTTATACTAGTTCCAAGAAAATCACATGAGTTTCTTGGGTTTGTACCATCATTTATTTCACTTATGTTTGGGACTCCATCCCCATCAATGTCTTGATCACACATATCTCCTATGGAATCATTATCAAAATCTAATTGATCAGGATTAGGAGTTGATGGACAATTATCTATACTAATATGAGTATTGTCATTGTCATTATCAACGTCATTATCAAGTGTAACCAGGTCAATTCGAACGGTCTCGAAAGATTTAAAATTCGGTTCAGTAGTATTTGGATCAATACTTATAAGTAACTCCGAGGATATTGGTCCATCGAAAAGAATATCGTCTACTCCTGTCAAAATAACTTGTTGTTCAGTATCCCAGTTTGAAGGAGTAAATATGAGCTGAACAAGATTTATACTAACCTCTGAAAAGTCAGTCAGTGTTAAATAAAGTATGACATCACTCTGAGGTTCTGCAGATAATTTTAAATTGATCTCACAGGTTGTCCCATCTTCAGAAAGTACTTGGGGATCTGAATAGATTAAACTACTATCAGTAGAGGAGGATCCTGTTCCAAGTGGTGAAAAGATCCATATCCCTTGAGAATCATTATCTAAATTTATTAATTGTACGTCAGCAACATTTGATGCATCTAGATTATCATAAACAGGATCTCCAGATGAAGGATCTCCAGTAACAAAAATTCTGACTTGATTCCCATCAATTACAAAATCATCTACTCCCTCAATTATAATTTCATTCATTTCAGGTTTATCCCAATTTTCATTATCAATACTTATTGATGTCTGTGTAAGGTCCATCTCTGTGTCAGCTGATCCTGAGGAATATTTAGCTCTCATAGATGCTTTCGCCACAACTGTAGTATCCTGCAGCTCCTCAGTTAATCCATAAGATGAGGGCATTTCAAGTGATAAGGGCATGCTAACTGATGCATTGCCAGATGGTTTAGATAATAAATTAAATCTTATTTTAACACTCTCCCCAGATTCGCTAGTTGTGAAATCATTGTCAGCTACGCTAACAAAAATTCCAGGGTTATCATTGTCTTGGTTAGTCATTGAAATTGGAGTAATCTCTGAAGGTAATATAACTTTATAGTTAGGGTCATCTGTAAAAATACTTGTTATACTAACAAAATATTCAATTGCACCATCTGTTATTGGAACAATGTCGTCAACTCCATCTATTTTTATGGTTTGTTGTATGTCCCAATTGGAAGAACTAAAAACAACGCTTTCGTCAGTATATCCCTCATTTTCATTACTGCTAACAAATGAAATTGTAACATCCTCTGATGGAGGAGATGTTAATGTAACAGAAATATATCCCTCATCCCCATCTTCACTTGTTAAATTATCTGTTGCCACTAAAGATATCCCTGCTATATCATTATCCGTTGTAATCACATTAACTTCTTGAGAAGGCTCATCGACAAAGTATGGATCTGAAGAAGGGTCTACAGAAACAGTAATTACAGACCATTGATCTCCGTCAATTAACAGATCATCTTCACTATTGATTATGACACTTTGAGGAATATTCCAATTTAGAGGGGTAAAAGTTAACCTTATTGATGAAGGATCTACTGTTGCTTCTGAGGTATCGCCAGCAGTAATATCCAAATAAACATTAACATTTGGCTTAATGTCTAATACTACAGAAAAATTAGCTGAGTTATCAGGTTCAGATAAATTGTTTGATATAGGGCCAAGACTAAATCCAGCTTGATCATTATCTGTATTATTAAAGACAAGGTCTGCAATATCAAAATCTTCAAGACCGTCATATGATGGATCTGCTGATGTAGGATCCCCTGTCACAAGAACTAAGAAAATATCACCATCTAGAATTTCATCATCTAAACCGGTTATAGTCACTCGATTATTTTCTGGAATATTCCAATCATCGTTATCAATAAATATCGTATCTGTTGATAGACCAACTTCATCTGTATCTCCAGAAATTTGAATCGGGAAAGTAACATTTGCTCCTCCCAAGGGCTTTGAAAGCAATTCAAACTGAACTACCATTTGATCTCCATACTCACTGGTGCTTGTAAGTGATGCAACAACTGATAAAATAATCCCAGGAGCATTATTATCCTGATTAATCATAGCGACATCATCTACAGTTGAGCCATCAAGAGCATTATAAGCAGCATCTGTTGAACTTACATTCCCTGTTGTAATATTATAATTTATATTTCCATCACTAAAAGGGAATGGAGTATCAGGAAGTCCAGTGACAAGAACTGTTTTAGGAACATTCCAATCAGAAGGGGAAAATGTGATAGAGCTTTGAACTGATCCTTCAGTTAAATCACTACTAGAAAGAGCTAACTCAACTATCCCTGATGGTATTGTTAAAAGTCGAACGGTGAAGCTACCCTGATCACCATTTTCATCTGTTAGATTATCAACCGGTAAAATTTCAAATCCTGCAACATCTGTATCAATAATTGTAACAGAGACACTTCTCATATCAGTATACTGATAGCAATTTATTGTGCTAGAGACATTTACCGTAATCTCAGGAGAAAGAGATTGATCTCCATCTATAATAAAATCTTGCTGAGGAGATACTGTTATTTGCTGAGGGACATTCCAATTTGTTGTAGAAAATTCTATCGCTGTTGGTGAAATTACGGCTTCTGTAACATCAGGATTACTTATATTTAAAAACACATTTGATCCTGGTTGAGCATCTAAAACTATTGAAAAAGTAGTTGGGGAATCCGTTTCGCTCAGATCAATACTAGTAGGGCTTATTGTAATGGTTCTCTCAGGAAGCATCACTAAACCTGCAGGGGGAAGAGAAAAGGTTTTACATTGATGAGTAGGTTTCCAGGTCGATACTCTATATTCTGCACCGTCCAAAGAATAATCACTTGGAGTAACCGTTAGCACTGAACTACTTGTATTTGAATAGATAGAGTCATCATTTATATCGACCCACTCAGTCCCATTAAATGTTTGCCACTTGTAATTTGCATCTGGTGTGTCTGTTGTGGCTTCATAAGTTGCAGAATCTCCAAGACAAATTGTTTGAGTTGCGGGAGCAGTTGTAATGTTTACGTTGTTTCCTGATTCTTGAAAATCATATATTGAATTACTGTCTCCGTCAATTGGTGTGGTATATGCGACTCCTTCAGATGTAACTACTCCTTGATTATTAACAGTGACTGGATCTAAGCCTAAAATCCCGTTTGAATCCGTATCTAGAAATCCAGCTTCAGAGGTATCAAAACAAGAATCTCCATCACTATCAAGATCATAAGAATTATAACTAAGATCAATGTCACTGTCCTTGGGCCAATGACTTAAACTAACTTCAAGTGATATATCAGAATCTGATGAGACATTATTGTTTATGTGAGTTATTGACATTCCATTTAAATGTTCTCCATGAAATGAAAAAGGTGTCCCCCCCGAAGGAGATGGATTAAATTTGAAGCGTATCTCATTAGCCGTAAATGAAATAACGCCAGACTCAAAATTATCATCAAAATCAGTATCGATAAGAATATGATTATCAGCATTTAAAACTGTTAAAGTTTTACTAGAGGGTAAAGCTGTAATTCTGAATTCTTCGTAGTCAATAATATTATGCGTAACTGAAGGAGGATGAATCACTTCGAAATTGGCATCGTTTATAGGAAATAAAAATTCAATTTTGTTTGACTCACTACTCCCTGCAAGAACATTTGAGGTTATAATTCCTCCAGCTGCAGTGGCTATATTATTAGGAGCATTAGCTGTGGTTGAAACCGTAAAAATTCCTGAAACGGGAGTAGAGACTCCAGCTAAAGCAAAATTAGGCACTAATAAATCCGAAAGATCAAATATTCCATCTCCCCAAGATTCTACATCATTATAAATCCCGTCATTATCAATATCTAAATCAATATTATCGTTAATTCCATCATTGTCGAAATCGGGAGGACAAATACTCACAGGAATAACCTCAGACTCATATGTTGAAGTTACTCCTGCGCAATTAGCGTAAGCTATCACTTTATAATATCCTGCATTTGAAGGAGTAAAAGGGTTGTTGTCTTGGGCTAAATCTGCAAAACCACTTCCCCCGTTAAACCACCAAGACCAACTATCATATTTGTCAAGAGCAGCAGATGAGACAGTAAGTTCAACATTTGGTAAACAAAACTCTCCGCTAACATCCGGACGATCTAAAACAACCTCTGGCTTACTAATAAAACCTGAATAAAACCCACCAGAAGTTGCTACTCCACTTTGGTTATAATAGGCGCAATAAAGCTCGCCTGTAGATGTGACTGAAACATCGCCATTAAGCCCTGAAAGAACATATGCTTTATATGTTTCTCCAACACTTGTTGTCCCCTGAACCGTTCGAGTTCCGCCCACAAGAGTTACACCGCCTGAAAAGGATCCAGACTCAATATCTACATCTGTGTTGTCCTGGTCAGAAAATGTTACCGTCGCTGTAGAATTTGTAATTATTGTAACAAAACCTGTGTAAGTTGCAGCTCCAATATACTCTATGTTTGGAATGTTATCAACACTACCCACGCTTTGACAAGAAAGAGGGGGCACAAAAAACATGGACTGGTTAGCTTCGCTAGCACCTGACCCTATCCCCTGATAAGCAAAAACTTTTTCTGACGCAGTAACAAAAAGGGTCTCATTTGTGGCGTCATATTCATTCCCTTCAAGAATTACATATCGATTATTAGGATCTGATGCGTCTATTGTGGAATGCACTGCAGAGCTCCCATTAACCCTTATTTCAGTATTATCCTCTGTTGCTACAAGTAAGACATTTTCCCATCCATCATCACCTCCTCCTTTTACAAAGGCATATTCAGTTCCAACCTTTTCTTTTCCAACAATTTGATCAATTCCATAATCTCTTCCCGTACCATTAAAAAAACTACCGTTAGAGGATCCTGTGTTAACCACTATATCTTTATCCGATTCTATCAAAACACCAATGAGTCCATCTTCGTTTGCAGCAGTATCAGCTGGAAAAACTGCTAAGACATAAGTTTCAAAAGCATCTAATGTTTCGTTGATTGAAAAAGTCCCTGCTCCAGCAGGTTCAGCATAATTAATTAGATCAACTGTCCTTTCAATCTGATCAAAAGTTACACTTGTGTTATCAGAAGTTGCCATGACAGAAATAAAATTTAAATAATTATTAGATTGGGGCGCTTGACTATCAAAGCTCCCCGATCGAAAAGATTTTCCAAGCCCAGCACTACCCTTGCTTACAAGGGCACCAGCCTGAGCTCCACCAGCCCTTAATCTGACTGAAACATATACCGGTCTATCTGCATTAATTACATATCCCTTATCATTTAAAACAGCTGCAGCTTCAGCATCTCCATCAGTTAATTGAATTGCAAAGTTAGTGTCTCCTGATCCGACTGATATTTCTGCATATGCTGATTTTGAAACTACCCCTGTAATATAACTTGCAGGAGGAGAACCAACAGGGATAACAGTATAGTTAACATCAATAGCTGAAGGAGTAGAAATGTAAATGAATTGACTCTGTGGATAAGCATTATTGCCGCTTCTTCCATTTGATGCTATGGGGGGGATATAATGATTTTTACTTAGCTGTGCTTGAAGTACTTCAGCGCTAACAAAAACAAAGAAAACAAACAAAAAACCCTTAAAAAGATCTCTCATAAACTCAGATTCTATGTCAAAATAACTTGACAACAATTATATAAAGTTATCTATTTTAATTTATCTCAAAAAACTATTGGTTTTCAAAGTCTTAAACTCATGAAATTATTTATTTAATATCTTTATATTAAACAAGAAATAAAATTTTAAATCAGAAACCTCTTATACATAATTATTTTTGGGTTAATATGTTCTGGCATTTACGGTCAGCAAGAAGTTATTTTCACCCAATACATGTTTAGCCATCAGCATTTAAATCCTGGTTATGCAGGGTCAAAAGATTATTCAAATTTTACTGTTCTTCACAGAATGCAATGGCTTAATTTTGAAGGAGCTCCTGAATCACAAAGCTTTACATTTAGCAATAAAATGTCTCCCAAAAAATTAGGAATAGGAATAAGTGGTGTGAATGATAAAATTGGACCTTTGAATAATACAAGTGTTGCAGCTGATTTGTCTTATCATCTTCCAACTGGGGGATCTTCGTTTCTTTCTCTTGGTCTTAAATTAGGAGTAGCAAATATTAATTTTGACACTTCCATTTTGTCAACTTCAACTCCAAATGATATTGCTTTTTCATTTGAAGAAGATGATTCATTCATACCAAATCTAGGATTTGGTTTTTACTATCATAGCCCAAAATTTTATGCAGGGTTTTCTGTCCCTTGGATAATTGAAAATAATTCTTTTAACTTAAAAAGACACTTATATCTTATCTCTGGAGGATTATTGTCCTTTACAGAAAATATTCAATTAAAACCAAGTTTACTTATAAAACATACCCCAGGAGCAATCACTGGATATGATATGAGTGCACTATTTCAATACAAAGAATTATTTTGGATAGGTCCTCAAATGAGAAGTTCTATCTTCAAAATTTTACCTCAATCAGAATTTGGAGGAGGATTTGGTCTAATGGGTGGAATTTATCTAAGTAAAAATATTTCTATTGGATATACATACAATACATCATCCTTAGATGATTCAATCAAATTTTCAAATCCTACCCATGAGTTTATGTTACGATTTGATTTAATCAGAAAAGACTTTTCTGTTTTAAGATCACCTAGAATATTTTAAATATGAAAAAAATTTTATTATTAACTTTTCTAATATCTGGCTCTTTAAGTGCGCAAATAAATGAATCTGATTTGAATGAAAAAAAATTAGCCTGGGGGGATTATTATTTTTTCAATAAAGAATATCAGAAAGCTATTTCTTTTTATCTTGATTATGAGGGAAAAATGCCTGATGAAAACATAAGAAATCTTGCTAAAGCATATTATAAAATTGGATTAGTTGAAGAAGCTGAAAAATCTCTAAAACCTATTGTAGATTCTGATTTTGCTGAGGTAATTGATTATTACCATTTTGCAAATTATATCACTAACAACCAAAGCTTAAAAGATGAATACATTGAAAAAGCACTAAAGCTTCCTATCAGTAGTAAAATGAGTTCTAATGAAAACTCATTTGAAGATTTCGCTAAAGATCAATATACCCTTAACAATCTTGAAATCAATACAGAAAATTCAGAGTTTGGTGCATATTATTTAAATCACCCTTCTTCCCCTGCAATGATTTATTCTAAAGTTCAGCCCGATCAATACAATAAAGCTTTCAAAAAAAGGTTTCGGTCTCTTTATCCTGTTTATAATCTACATAAAAGCGATTTTGATGAAAAATCTTTTAAAGTAAATTCATCTGAGGCTTTCCCCAATTCGATAAACTCACTTTTTCAAGAGGGCCCTGCATCATGGGATGAAAAATCTGATATTCTTTATTTTACTCGTAGCTCAAAAGCACTAGGAGAAAAAAATATTGTTGAGTTAGATATTTATTCTATAAAATACAGCGAGATTAACTCAACAATTGCTTTTCCCATATCAATTAATATAAAGGGGTACTCATCGATGCATCCAAGTGTAAGCTCAACTAATCGCAGACTATACTTTGCAAGTGATCGCCCAGAAGGATTTGGAGGTATGGATTTATACTACAGTGAAATCTTATCAGATGGCAAATTTGGTCCAGTTATCAATCTTGGTCCTGACATAAATACCTCAAAAGATGAAGTGTTTCCCTTTATATACAATGAAAAGTTTTTGTTTTATTCTTCAACCGAAAGTGATGGGGGAGCGTTAAATGTTGTTGGAGATAAATATGGAAACACAGAAACTTTTACTGAGGAAGGCGTAAACGAAAAATTAGATATTAAAATGGCCATAAACGTTATTGCAAATCGATGGGAAGTACACCCACTTCCCCCCCCATTTAACTCTTCAGAAGATGATGATTTTTCAATTTATCTCTCAAGCCCACTTCAATTTGGAATTATAACTACAAACAGATCTGATGGTAAAGGAGATGATGATCTTTATGCTTTTAAATTCTCTCCAAAAATAATTGGTGAAGATGACAATTATAAATACAACACTAATGATACTCTGGCGATTTCATTTGAAGGAGTTTTATCAAATGATATAAAAAAGATGTTCTCAAATGATCCATTAACTGTTCTATTTGAAAAAAGTGTGAGGATTATCAAAAGTACTGATTTTGGGTATCTTAATCTTAATAATAATGGAAGCTTTATCTATAAAAATAATAACCCACTAGAAAAAATAGATACGTTTACCTATTATGTAATCTCAGAATTTGGATCTTCAGAACCTATCACAGTTAATCTTGAAAGAGAAAATATACCAAAGCTAAAACCACTTTCACCAATCTTTTTTGATTTTGATAAATTCACCATATTAGAAAAATACATAGATAGATTAGATGCTGTGATTGAAACATTAAACACATACCCTAAAATTAAAATCCAAGTTAACTCATATGCTGATTGTAGAGGTTCAAATGAATATAACCTTAAACTTTCAAATAAAAGAAATAAAAGTGTTTTAGACTACATCCACAATAGAATAGAAAAGTCTGATAGAGTATATGGAGAAGGGCTTGGAGAACAAAGCTTTGAATCACTTACTGTGAAAAATGAATGCCCATGTTGTTTGATAAGCGAAGAAGAACATCAAAAGAACAGAAGAACGGAATTTAAAATTATTTATAAATAATCCTTTGTAAAATCATTAATTACTGTGTTCTAAAGGCGTATACTCCGGAGGAGGCTGTATTTCCATTGGCATCGATGGCAATAACTTTCCAGTAATAAGTTTCATTTAAAACAACATC
>MDTD01106732.1_pt1 | contig 40417 bp, 29 predicted proteins | sample 811221 | NCBI WGS metagenome assembly MDTD01 (sample SAMN05326646, study PRJNA326480) | marine metagenome | isolation source: seawater | place: Pacific Ocean: South West | collected 2011
GCGTGTGCCTGGCGGACCGCGCGGGTGAGCTGCTCTGGTCGAATCGGTTTTATGCCGAGATCGACGAGGCGAGCCGGGCGGACATGGCGGTGTGCCTGCGCGAGGCGCGGGACTGGTTCGATCAGCAGCAGGCCCGGAAGGGTTCGAGCGGCCCCGGGGTGTGCCGGTTTGAGGTGGAGGCGACGGAGAGCGAGACGGTCTACGAGCTGGAGATCACCCCCGCGGATGTGGGGGGTGACGAGGGGCGTATCGAGCGGATGGCGATGGTGGTGCGGGACATCACCGCGGCGCGGCGGACGATGCGGAAGCTCGACGCGATCGACCGCGCGGGGATCGAACTGGTGCGGCTGGACGCGAACGCGGTGCGGGAGCGGAACACCTACCAGCGTCTGGAGTTGATGGAAGAGAAGATCGTGCGGCTGATGCACGATGTGCTGAACTATGACCATTTCGCGATCTTCCTGATCGACGAGAGCCGGCAGAAGCTGGAGCTGGTGATCAGCGCGGGGCTGCCCGAGGATATCCACGACCTGGACCTCTCCCCCGAGCAGGAGGGGAGCGGGATCAGCGGGTATGTCGCGGCGACGGGGAAGGCGTATGTGTGCCGGGACGCGGGGAGCGACGAGCGGTTCATCCCCGGGCTCGCGGGGGCGCGTTCGAGCTGCACGGTGCCCCTTCGGATGCACGACCGGGTGATCGGCATCATGGATGTCGAGAGCAAGCACGCGAACGCGTTCACGGATTCGGAGCGTCAGTTCCTGGAGATCTTCGCGCGGTACATCGCGATCGCGCTGCACATGCTCGACCTGCTGGTGGTGGAGCGGAGCGCGACGAACCTGAGCGTTTCGGGCCGGGTCGGGGGCGAGCTTGAGGAGCCTCTCGCGGACATCGTCAAGGAGATCGACGCGCTGGGCGGGACGATGATCGACCCCAAGAAGGCGGGGCACCTCAGCCGGATCCGGGAGGATGTGGACGCGATCCGGAGCCGGATCGCGAATGTGGCGCAGGGCCCGCAGACGCTGCTGGGGGTGGACCGTGCGTTGAGCGACAAGCGCGAGGACCCGGTGCTGCGCGGGAAGCGGGCGCTGGTCGCGGACGACGAGCACAAGATCTGCAAGGTGATCGGCGCGGTGCTCCGGAGCCGGGGGTGCGTCGCGGATGTGGTGATGGACGGGCAGGCGGCGATCGACGCGCTCAAGCGTGTCGCGGAATCCGACGACGAACCCCGTTATGACATCGTGATCAGCGATATCCGCATGCCCGATCGGAACGGGTACGAGGTGTTCAGCGCCGCGAAGTCGCACGACCCGGACATCCCGGTGATCCTGATGACGGGGTTCGGGTACGACCCGCACCACTCGATCGTGCGGGCGAGCCAGGAGGGGATGTCGGGGGTGCTGTTCAAGCCCTTCGACATCGAGCAGCTGATCGAGGCGATGCACGACGCGATGAGCGAGGCGGAGTGAGCGGGGGGCCTCAGGCCCGCAACCTTAAGAAGCGGTCGTAGCCCTCGTGGTCTTTTAGGATTTCGGGATCGGTCCAGCCGTGCGCGCGGGCGTGGTCGGCGGCGGCAGCGGCGGTCTTGGCGGCGAGTTCGATCAGGACCGATCCGCCCTCGGCGAGCAGGGGGCGGGCGTGTTCGATGAGCGTGCGCACGAACGGGAGCCCGTCGGGGCTGGCGCGGAGGGCGAGGTGGGGCTCGTGGTCTTTGACATTGGCTTCGACGGCGTCCCACTCGTCGTCGGGGATGTAGGGGGGGTTGGCGAGGATCCAGTCGAAGGGGGGCTCGCCTGAAAGGGGATTGAGCAGGTCGCCCTCGCGGAACTCGATACGGTCGGCGACGGCGTGGCGGTCGGCGTTCTCTTTCGCGAGGGCGAGCGCGTCGGGGGAGATGTCGGTCGCGATGAGTTCCGCGTCGGGGAGGCCCTTCTTGCCCAGGGCGGTCGCGAGGGCGACGGCGATGCAGCCCGACCCGGTGCAGATGTCGGCGATGCGGACGGGGCGCTCGCGCGGCGTGTCGCGATGCATGGCCCGCTCCGCCTGGAGGACATGCTCGACGATGGTCTCGGTGCAGGGGCGCGGGATGAGCGCGCGCCGGTCGGCCTTGAAGTCGAGCCCGAAGAAACGGGCCTCGCCCGTCAGGTACTGGATCGGCTCGTGGGCGAGGGCGCGCTTGACGAGGTCGCGCAGGGTGTCGCGCTCCGCGGGGGACGCGGGGCGGTCGGGGTCCATATAGAGACGGAGGCGCTCGCACCCGACGACATGGGACAGCAGGATCTCGGCGCACAGGCGGGGGCTGTCGAGGTCGCGCTGTTCGAAGGTCTGGGTCATCCAGCCGAGCAGTCGGCGGGTGGTCCAGGGCTCGGATACGGCGGGCGGGGGGCTCATCGGGACGCATCGTATGGGGGTTGATCGGTCCAGCCGCGAGGAAAACCGGGTCGGGAAAAATCTGCGGCGTCTGGTGCAAGAGAGGGACTGTGGTATCGTTCTCTGACTCGTGGGGGCTGAATCGCGGGTCGATTGCGCGGCTGTCTTCGGTTGCGCGGGTCTCGCGTGCTCGGTTCCGTGCCTGCCGGCGTGTTGCGGGGGCGGTCGACGGGCGGTCTGCATGAGCAAAGAGGAGCGTTTTTGTATGGCAACCGGGAGCAGGAATCGGGCGGCGGTGTGCGCCGTGGTCGCGGCGTGCGGTTCGATCGCGAGCGCGCAGTTCGGGGGCGACGGTTCGACGCTGCCGGCGGTGGAGTTCCCGGCTGAGAACCCCTTCAGCGAGGCGAAGCGCGTGCTGGGCAAGGTGCTGTTCTTCGATGAGCAACTCTCCACGGACAACACGATCGCGTGCGCGACCTGCCACATCCCGGGGCGGGGCGGGGCGGACCCGAGGCTCGCGGTGAACCCGGGGCCTGACGGGGTGCTGGGGACGCCCGACGATTTGAACACTTCTCCCGGCGTGATCCGCCAGGACGCGGGCGAGGCCTACGAGCCCGACCCGGTGTTCGGATTGGATCGGCAGTTGACGAGCCGATCGGCGAACCCATCGATCATGGCGATGTACTTCGACGAGTTGTTCTGGGACGGGCGTGCGCCGACGGAGTTCGTGGACCCGGAGACAGGCGCGGTGGTGATCCCGAGCGGGGGTGCGCTGGAGAGCCAGGCTGTGGACCCGGTGGTCTCGAGCATCGAGATGGCGCACGGGGATCGGGACTGGGAGACGGTGACGGCGAAGCTGGAGGCCGCAGTGCCCTGGGCGCTCGCGACGGCGCACACCCCCGATGTCGCGGCGGTGCTGGCGGACCAGCCTTCGTACCCCGACCTGTTCGAGGACGCGTTCGGCGATCCGGAGATCACCGCGGCGCGGATCGGGATGGCGATCGCGACCTTCGAGCGCACGCTGGTGCCCGACCAGGCGCCCTTCGACCTGTTCGCGCAGGGCGACAGCACCGCGATGACGCCCCAGCAGCAGCAGGGGCTGGCGGTGTTCCTGGGGTCGGATTGCAACTTCTGCCACACGGCGCCGCTGTTCACCGATCGGCTGTTTCACAATATCGGGCTCCGCCCGAACAACGAGGACATCGGGCGCGAGGGGGTGACGGGCCTGCAGGCGGACCGCGGGCTGTTCAAGACGCCCACGCTCCGGAATGTGGGCCTGAAGCGGACGCTGATGCACACGGGTCAGTTCACGAACATCCAGCAGGTGTTCCCTTTCTACGCGGGTCCCGGCGCGCCGGGTGTGCCCAACCGGGATCCGGTGCTGCCCTCGCCCATCGCGCCGCAGGCGGTGCCGGCGGTCGCGGACTTCATCGTCAACGCGCTGACGGACCCCCGGGTCGCGAACGAAGCGTTCCCGTTCGACCGCCCCAGGCTGCACAGCGAGGGGCCCAGGAACCCGACGCTGCTCGGGGGTGGGGTCGCGGGCTCGGGGGGGGTGACGCCGCGGATGATCGCGGCCTCGCCTCCGAATGTCGGGAACACGGGGTTCAAGATCGGGGTCGCGGGCGCGCTGGCGGGCGCGACGGCGGAGGTGGCGATCTCGACGACGCCCCCGGTGAACGGTGTGGTGCCACTGGAGGAGACGAGCGGGCCCATCGTGCTCGAGGGGCTGGGGATCGGGAACGGGTACGCGACCTTCTTTTGGCCCATCCCGGCGGACCCGGCGCTGGACGGGACGAGCGTGTGGATGCAGTGGCGGGTCGATGACCAGTCCGCGCCGGGCGGGGTGGCGCTGTCGCGGGTCGCACGCCTGGACCTGTTCTGCGGGGGGTGGTGCCCCGATGCGACCTGCCCCGCGGACCTCGCGGCGCCGGTCGGCGTGCTCGATCTTTCGGACATCCAGGCGTTCGTGGGCGCGTTCGTCGCGGGCGAGCCCGCGGCGGACCTCGCGGCGCCTGACGGCGTGCTGGATCTCTCGGACATCCAGGCCTTCGTGGGTTCGTTCACGAGCGGGTGCCCCTGAGAGGGGCCCCGGATTGTGACGGACGGTGCTTCGGAAATAGCGCGGGCTGTGGTAGGGTGAGGAAGTCCCGCGGGGGACCGCAGAGAGAGATGGCGCACCGCGGCGCGGCGGCTTGAGGGCTGCGGCGTGTCGGGCGGTGCGGGCTCGCCACGGACGGCGATTTCTTCGGAAAGCCGTCGCCTGTGCGGTTCCGGGTCGCCCGGGTGGTTTACGGTGTGCGCGCGGCGTGGGAAGTTCCTACGCTGGTTGCATGACGACGAAAGCGCAGATCGCGGAGATGGTCCCGTCGCAGCGGATCGAGGGTGTGTTCGCGATCGCGAACGCGCAGCTCGGCAAGACGCGGCAGGACAAGCCCTACCTTCGGTGCCTGCTGAGCGACAAGACGGGCGAGGCGCCGGCGCGGAAGTGGTCGATCAGCGAGGAGGAGTATGCCGACCTGCCGACCGACGGGTTCGTGTGGGTGGAGGGCGAGACGCAGGCGTACCAGGGGCAGTTGCAGATCATCGTGCACAACATGCATGTGCATGAGCCCACGATCGAGCAGATGAAAGAGCTGCTCCCGGTGACGAGCCGGGACATCGAGGAGATGTGGACGGAGTGCGTGTCGCTGCTGCGTTCGTTCGAGCACCCGGCGCTGCTGGCGCTCGCGGAGCTGTTCCTTGAGGACGAGTATTTCGTCGAGTCGTTCAAGCGGGCGCCGGCGGCGAAGGCGCTGCACCACAGCCATTTGGGGGGTCTGCTGGAGCACAGCCTGACGCTGATGCAGATCGCCGACCGGATCTGCCCGCTGTATCCGCGGATCAACCGCGACATCGTGGTGATGGGCTGCTTCCTGCAGGACATCGGCAAGACGCGCGAGCTCAGCTACGACAAGGCGTTCAGCTACACCGACATGGGCGAGCTGATCGGGCACATCGTCGAGGGCACGCACATGCTGCGTGCCAAGTGCGAGGTGCTGATGCGCGAGAAGGGTGTGCGTCTGCCCGCGGGCCTCGCGATGGTGCTTGAGCACATCATCCTCAGCCACCACGGGGTTCCCGAGTACGGCGCCGCGAAGATGCCCATGACCCCCGAGGCGGTGCTCGTCGCGCACATCGACGCGCTGGACGCGAAGACGGTGATCGCGATGGACGCGGCCCGTCCCGAGCGCCAGGCGGCGGCGGACCTGGGCGGGAACTTCACCGATAAGTCGTGGGCGCTGGGCGTGAAGCTCTACAAGCCCGATCCGCTGTCGGCGAAGTGAGCGTGGAGGCTCGCCCTGCAGGCTGAACCGGTTCGTGCGCAGAAGAACGCCCCGCGATCGCGGGGCGTTTTCGATTGTGCGTGGTCTGTCGCGACGGGGCGCTCAGGGCGTGGTCTCGCTGATCAGCGCCGCGCCGATGTCGGCGAAGCGGGGCGCGTCGGCCTCGAAGACCGAGACGCCCGAGTCGGAGGCGAGCAGGTAGCGGTAGGTCTGGTTGTCGCCCGGGCCGACCCACCAGACGGCCTCGAGGTCGTCGTCCTCGGCGATGAAAGCGCTGAGATCGGCGCCGAGTTCGCTGTCGAGGACGGCCTGGCCGCGGAGCGCGAGCAGGCGGGCGATCGTGTCTACACCCTCGGGCCCGTTGAGCGTCTGCGTGAAGTTGTTGGAGATCGCGCGGGCGTCGGCCGCCTCGATGCTGGTTCGGGCGCTTTTGAGGTCGGCGAGGAAGTCCTCATCGAAGGGGGGGCGGAAATCCACGATCATCGCGATGTCGAGCCCGTCGGTGATCTCGTGCGGCGTCGGGACGAGGCCCTCGACGGGGCTGGATGTTTCGCCTGTCGGGGTGCTCGGGGTGGTGGGGGGCTGTTGGCGTCGCGGCATCGAGGGGGCCAGGATGCCGGGCGGGGCGGGGACGACCTCGGCGCGGGCTTCGGCCTGGGCGAGGTCGGCGGCTTCGCGTGATGCGCGGTCGAGGTTGAGGCCCGCGAAGATGACGACCGACGCGGCGGCGGACGCGAGGAAGATAAGCGCGAGCACGATCCCGGCGTTGATGGCGCTGGGGGCCTTGGACTTGGAGCGTCGGCCTGCGCGCGCGGTCGGGCCCAACGGGGCGAGGTGGGCATCGCGGCCTGCGCGGTGCCCGTGCGCTCTGGCGCGGCGCTCGGCGGCGCGGCGCTGGGCGCGTTCGCGCTGCTCCTTGGCGCTCAGGCGTTGCTCGGGGGGGGTCAGCGGTCGCGCGGGCTGCTGGGGCGCGTTGGTGAAATTGAAACCCCTGGGCGCGTTGAATTTGGGGCTTCGCGGCGGGATCGGGGCCGCGGGGGACGCGGCGCCGGCGGGGACATACCGGCCCGTCCACCAGTCGCTGACGCGGATTCTGGGGATGCCCGCGGCGGCGGCGAAGGCGGCGGGGCGCGGCGCCTGCGGCGGGGGGACGGGCGACGCGGCGGCCTGGACCTGCTCGGGCTCGGGGAACTCGACGGCGACGGGCTCGGGCGCCGGCTCGGGCGCGCGCCCGCTCATGCTGGGCAGGTCGGCGGGCTTGACGGCGAAGGGGTCCGGCGCGGCGGTGACGACCTGGAGATCGTCGAGCATGGCGCGGGCGCTGGGGTAGCGCTTGTCGTAGTCGGTCATGGCGCGCCGGATGATCCAGCGGAGCGCCTCGGGGCAGGTCTTGGAGACCTGGCTCAGCCCGCCGTGCGCGGGGAAGGAGTTCTCGACGATCGAATAGAGCACGGCGCCGGCGGCGTAGACATCAAAGCGTCCGCCGTCGATCTGGTGGACCTTGACGCCTCGCAGGGCCTGGCGGACGAGCTCGGGGTCGCGGAAATACTCGGTCCCGTGGGTGGTCAGCGTCATGGCGCTGCGGAGCGGGGTGATGAGCCCGAAGTCGACGAGGTGGGCCTTGCCGCGTCCCAGCGCGGGGTCGGTCTCGCGATCGACGATGACATTGTCGGGCTTGACATCCTTGTGCCAGAGGCCGCCCCGGTGGTAGGTGTCGAGGGCCTCAAGCAGGTCGGTGGTGTACCCGACAGCGAGCTTGATCCCCCGCGTGTCGAGGCCCTTCGCGGGCGCCTGGGCGTGCATGTTCTGTGTGACGACGGAGAGCGAATCGCCCGGCACATAGCGCATGATGTAGTAGAAGCGCTCGTCGGTGAGTTCGTGCTCGAGGACGAGGCCCAGTTTCTTCGCGGCGTCGAGCGCCCGGCTCTCGCGGACGATCTGGGGGAGGCTCGAGCCGTCGCCCAGGCTGAAGGTCTTGATGACGACGCGGTCGATGTCGGTGTGGCCCCGGCGCTGGTAGGCGGCGCGCTTGAGCTCGTCGGGCTCGGCGACATAGAGCTTGCCGCCCGACCCGCCCCCGGGGAGGGACCCGACGATGGTGTAGCCCTCGAAGAGGCCCTGCCGCTTCTTGCTGGGCTTGTCGGGCCCCGGCGCGAAGGCGACGGCGTTGGGGAGGCGTTGTTCGATGCCCTCGGTGACGCCTCGCAGACCGACGAGGTGCAGGGGGTGCCCGATCACGATGCGATAGGTGCACGCGCCCATGGTCTTGCATTCGTCGGTGAGGGCGCGGCCGAAGTGGGCGGCGGCGCTCCAGCGTCCGATGACGATGTTGAGCAGGACGAGGGGCACGAAGACGATCGCGACGACGAGGGCGCCGACGAGGCGGAAGATGTCGCCCAGCCAGCGTCCGATGGTCGCGAAGATGTGCCCGATGACGCGGACGAGCAGGCCGATGAACTTGACCGCGAGGATCACGATCAGCCCGATCGCGACGGCGCCGACGAGCAGCGCGGCGATGATTCCCAAGATGCCGAGTGGTCCGGATGCCATGGCGGTCCTCCCCGTTACGCTCCGCCGCGGTTCGGAGGTCGGTCAGGCGTCGAACTGGTCGGCCTGCCTGAGCTCCATCTGCCGGTGGTAGATCTCGCCGATGGCCTCGTCGAAGAGGGTGTCATCGGCCTTGTCGGCAGTAGAGTTGGGATTCAGGACGAGCCCGTTTCGCTCCGCTTCGTTGTATTCCTCTTCGGTGAACGAATAGGTCGCGACGGTGCGGGCGAGGGCGGCACGGAGCAGATCCCGAACCTTCGCGAGCCTGCGGCTGATGGTGGGCTCGCTGACGCCCACCTGGGCGGCGACCTCCTTGCCGCTCATGCCGTCGAAGACCCGCATCCGGTAGATGCTGAATTCGGTGAAATCGCACTCGCGTTCGACGGCGCGGATGGAGGCCTCGACCTTGGCGCGGAAGATCGCGGCTTCGTAGGCCTCGTCGGCGCCCTGGGTCGCGGCGGAGACCATCCAGGACTCGTCGAGGTGGGCATTCGCCTTGCCTCCCCCTCGTTTCTGGGCCATCCGGCGGTCCATCTCGTCGCCCAGCACATGCTTGGCGATCGCGAGGAGCCAGGTGCTGAAGCGGGCGCCGCGGGTTGGGTCGTAGCGGTCGATGGAGTTGGAGAGGGCGGCGAGGGTTTCCTGCGAGAGATCGCGGACGGTCTCCTGCCCGATCCGCCCCCGCCCCCACTTGGTGAGCTGGGCACGCAGGACGGGTCCGAAGGTGTCCCAGAGCTCGAACCACGCGGCTTCGTCGTTGGCACTGAGGCGCTTGAGGAAGGAGGTGGTCATCGAGGTGAGCATGCGGGGGACCTTCTTTCTGCCTGAGAGCGAGTCTATCCGTGCCATCCGCGATTCAAAGGGCCTTGGGCCTGCGCACCAAGGGCCTCGGGCGGCGCGGGGGCGGCGGAACGCGACGCGCGTTCCTGCGGAGCGGCGCATCCCGGGCGGGGGGATGGCGCCGCTTGTTTGCAACCTGATTGGATCAGACCATCCCGGATCTGCCTTTCTTCCCGTCCCGTGTCCGGCCTTGGCGCGGCGCGGGGCACGGGTTTCTTCGGAAATGTGCGCGTCGTGTTGCTGGGTGTGAAATCGGGGCGGGAGCAATCCCACACAGCATGACGAGGCCGGCCTGATCCGGGCCGCTCCGATCGGGGCGTTTCGGGTCGAGCCGGGAGATTGGGACGGGGCGGCGTTTGCCCCGGGCCTGGGAGCACACGAAACCACGGGCGCCCGCAGGGTGCGGGGCCCATCCAGGAATGCGGAAGGAGCACGCCATGGGATGCTTCGTCAAAGGTGCGGTTCGGTTCGGAGTGATGGCGGCGCTCGCGGGTGGCGCGGCGGCGGTGGTCGCGGAGGCGGCCCGTCCCGGCAGCGTCGGCGCGATCCTGCACCAGACCTCGGGGATGGTCGGGAGTGTGATCGACGCGAACATCGATGACCCGGCGGCGATGCGGGCGCAGATCAAGCGTTTGCAGGCCGAGTATCCGGAGAAGATCGCGGAGGTCCGCGCGGACCTGAACGAGGTGCGTGAGCAGATGTCGCAGCTCGAGCGGGAGCGCGAGGTGAGTGCGAAGGTCGTCGAGCTGACGGCGAACGATCTCTCGCTGATCGAGACGGGCATCCAGCGTGCCCAAGCGGCGCAGTCGGCGCACCAGGGCGCGGTGGTCCGGATCTCGTTCAACGAGTCTCGCCTGAGCCCCCGGGACGCGATGGCGCGTCATTCGGAGATCACGCAGACGCAGGCGGTCTACAAGGGCCGCATCGCGGAGGTCGAGACCGAACTGGGCTTCCTGGCGGACCAGGAGCACCAGCTGGCGGACCTGCTGGTGCGGCTGGAGACCGAGCAGGCGGAGTTCGAGGCGCAGCTGTTCCAGCTCGATGCGCAGATCGATTCGATCGCCCGCAACGACCGGCTCATCGAGATGATGGAAGACCGGCAGGCAACGATCGACGAGCACAACCGCTATCAGGCGCACAGCCTCGACCAGATCCGGGGTCGACTGGACAGGATCCGCAACGAGCAGACCGCGCGGATCGCGCAGATCGGGCGCCAGGACGCGTCGCGGAACTATGTCGCGGAAGCGGAGTACCTGACGGACCAGGAAGCCTCGGTCCGGCTGCTCGTCGAGCCCGAGCGGGGCGACCTGATCGAGGTGCCCTCGTCGAAGTCGATCCAGTGGGAGGCGCCCACGGTGATCGAGATCGATCCGGAGGCAGAGGAGTCGGACGGGCAGGTCGCGCACAACGACTGAGTGTTCGAGCCGTCTGGATTGACTGATTGACCATCCCGAGACCCCCCCGGGGCGGGCGAAGGCCTGTCCCGGGGGGTTGCTCATTGGTGGGCGGGGGGATCCGGTCGCGATTACTCTGTCGGGTTCCCGGTCTCGCGGCAGGCGCAGGTCACGGAGAATCCGCCCGCGGGGTTTATCGTGACGAGCAACTCGCAGGTGCCGTTGCAGTCAACATCGTTGCAATAGACCTTGATGGTTCCGTCCGGCTGCGGGGAAAAGACGGTCGCGCAGGCGGGCGCGTCGGAAGCGCTGAAGAAATCAACCCCGGCGATCGAGCCATCCGGGGCAAGTCGAAGCGCCTTCAGTTGGCATGCTGCGGCGGCGAGCGGAGCGGGAATGCCGCCCCGCGGATCAAAGACGATCGTATGAACCGCACCGGCAGGGGAAAGCGTGATTTCTCTGAGTTCGACGGCGTTTTCGAGCTGGGTGATCGGGGTCAACGCCGGCGTGACGCCGTCGTCGAATGCCTGGAGGTAGACCCCGGGCGAGTCCGGAAAAGCAACGCGTCCGGTCCCGTCGTTGAGAATGTGTGCGCGTTCGGCGACGATCTGATCGCCGGGACGAGGGGCCAACGAGGCGGCACCTGTTGCGGCAACACCGAGCACGATGAGGGTGCCGGTGAAGACGAGGGACACAACATGGCGGCGGCCGATCGGCTTGTGCATCGAAGCACTCCTTTTTTTTGGGGGGGGGATCCCCCCTTTCGGGAATGCCGGTCACGCCCGGGAATGCCGGTCACGCCCGGGAATGCCGGTCACGCCCGGGAATGCCGGTCACACGAACTATGGTAAACTAAGGATTTTTGAGCTACGGTCAAGTGCCGCTGGGCGAATTTTATGCGTGCTCGCGCCGGGTGAAGTTTCCGCGGGTGGTCCTTGTCGCGCGTCGGATCGGTTTCCGTTGCGGGGTCGATACGGCATAGAGTGCGGGCAGGGCGGGCTGAGACCCGATATCTTGAGATCGTCCTGCGCGTTCGTCCCACGGATGGGTGCGTGTTCGCGGGGCGCGAGTGTCGGGCGTCGAGGGCCCGGCATCGGAGTCATGGACCTGTGGTCTGGGAACGACTGAGCCAACTCTTCACGGTCGATATGGGCATCGACCTGGGCACCTGCAACACGCTGGTCGCGGTGCGCGGGCAGGGCATCGTGCTCAACGAGCCCAGCGTGGTCGCGGTCAAGAAGGGCACCAACCAGGTGCTCAAGAACGGGCAGGCCGTGGGGTGGGTCGCGAAGGAGATGCTGGGCAAGACACCCGGGAGCATCACCGCGGTGCGCCCGCTCAAGGACGGTGTAATCAGCGACTTCGAGATCACCGAGGCGATGCTGAATTACTTCATCACCAAGGTGACGGGGCGGATGCGCTGGATCGGCCCGCGGGTGGTGATCTCGATCCCCAGCGGGATCACGGCTGTCGAAAAGCGCGCGGTGTTCGATTCGGCGGACCGCGCCGGCGCGAGCCGGACCTTCCTGCTCGAGGAGCCCATCGCGGCGGCGATCGGGGCGGGGCTTCCGTTCGCGGAGCCCACGGCGTCGATGATCGTGGACATCGGGGGCGGGACGACGGAGGTCGCGATCATGTCGCTGGCGGACATCGCGACCTGCCAGAGCGTGCGTGTCGCGGGTGACGACATGGACGAGGCGATCATCAGCCACATGAAGCGGACCTACAACCTGATGATCGGGGAGCAGACCGCGGAGCGGATCAAGATCGAGATCGGGTCCGCGGCGCCGGTGGGCGAGGACACCTCGATGGAGGTGCGGGGGCGGGACATGATCTCGGGCCTGCCCCGCAAGACGGTGATCACGAGCGGGGAGATCCGCGAGGCGTTGCAGGAGCCGGTCGGGGCGATCATCGACGCGGTGACGAGCACGCTGGAGAAGGCGGAGCCCGAGCTCGCGGCGGACCTGGTCGAGAACGGCATCGCGCTGGCGGGCGGGGGCTCGCTGCTGCGTGGGCTGCCGATCGTGCTGCAGAAGGCGACGGGCCTCGAGGTGCGGATGGCCGACGACCCGCTGACCTGCGTGGCGCGGGGCACCGCGATCTACCTCGAGAACATCGAGGAATGGAAGCAGACGCTCGAGAACGACATGGACCTGTGATCCCGCGCGCGGGCCGGGCGCGCGGGGCGTGCCGGGTCCCCGACGCGGGGCGACCCCGCGCATGGCACGACACCAGCACCAGCACCCGTTGATCCGCTCGTCGATGCCGGCGACGGTCGTGCTGCTGCTGATCACGAGTGTCACGCCCTTGCGATATCTGGAGTGGGTGGGCTGGGTCGGCGGGCTGGTCTCGACGATCGTGACCCCGATCAGCGACCCGATGGTGCGGATCTCGCGGTGGCTGGCGCCGGCGAGCCGGATCGAGGAGCCCGAGGAGCGGATCCTGATCCTGGAGCGGGATCGGGACGAGTTCCTGCGCCGGCTGCGCGCCGAGAAGCGGAAAACCGCGGAGCTCGAGGCGCGGATCGCGGATCTGGAGGCGGGGATCAGCCGGGCGCCGGACGCGCCGGTGACACAGCTCACGCGTCCGGTGGTGGGGATGTCGAGCGATCCGTCGAGCGGCTTGCTCCGCGTGCGCGCGGGGCGGCGCGAGGGGGTGGTGCCCCGCACGGTGACGACGGTGCGCGGGACGCAGCTGCACGGGCAGGTGGTGTCGGTCGATCGGCTCGAATGCGTGGTGATGCCGATCACCGAGCCCGAGTCGGGGCTGCTGCGCGGGCGCGTGCTGCTGGATCGGCTGGGCGACGATTCGCTGCTCTGCCAGCTCGCGCCGACCGGGTCGGGCACGCTCCGGGGGGATGTCGAGTTCCAGGATCCCCCGGCCGGGGTGTCGGTGGAGCAGGCGATCGATCGGCGGCTGCAGCCGGGAGTGGAGGTCGTGCTCGATGATCCGGCGTGGCCGGAATCGGCGCAGATGTTCACCATCGGGATCGTCGAGCGCGTCGAGCAGGACGAGAACCAGCCCCTGCGCAGTGTGATCGTGGTGCGTCCGCGCGACGGTCTTGAGCTGCGCCGGGTGCGCGAGGTCGTGCTCCGCGTGCCGGTCGATCTGGACGAGGATCCGTCCGACGAGGCTGGACCCCAGCAGCGGGGGGGCGCCCCGTGAACTGGATCACCTTCCTGATTATCTCGTGGGTCGCGTTCGGGCTCGAGGTGGGTTTCCGCGATGCGCTCCGCCTCGCGCCGGGTGACATCGCGCCGAGTTTCGTCGTCCCGCTGATCGTCTACATCGCGTTGTCGGCGCCGGCGCGGCACGCGCTGTGGGCGGCGCTGATCCTCGGGGCCCTGATCGACCTGACCTGGCTCCTCCCGCGCGACGATCTCGCGGAGTCGTCGGTGCTCGGGCCGCACGCGCTGGGCGCGATCATCGCGGCGCAGGGCGTGCTCGCGGTCCGCGGGAGTGTCATCCGCCGGCATCTGCTGACGCTGGTGGTCCTGTCCGTCGCGGCGGCGGCGGTGATGGGGATCGTCGTCGTCGCGTTCATGACGCTCCGCGAGGCCTACGGGGACCCGATCCGGTTCAACCCGACGGGCGAACTGGGCACCCGCCTGCTCGGTGCGCTGTACACGGGTGGGACCGCGGTCGCGTGGGCGCTCATCATGCGGCTCATCGACCCCGCGTTCCAGTTCCAGAACGAGCGGGGCCTGCGCCGGCACTGAGCAGACCCGCGCGCCGGGTTCCGGGTGCTCAATCCACGAACCGCAGGACGCGTCCCGCCTTGTGATCGAGGACATAGACGGTCTGCCCGTCCGGGCTGATGCCGAAGCTCGACATCGCGAGATCGACGCCCTTGCCGCCGAACGAGGCTTTCACATCGTCGGTGTGCTCGACGATGTCGTCGGCGGCGAAGTAGGTCGTCCCGTCGGGTCCGGTGCGCTCGCGGGGGCGGAACGACCAGAAGCGACCGGACATGAAGTCGGCGCAGAAGTAGCGTCCGCGGAGCCAGGGGTATTGGTCGCCCTCGTAGAAGTAGCCCCCGGTGATCGAGGCGATGGGGTGGTGGCGGTATTCGAAGACCGGGGGCTCGAGGCCGCGCCCGAGATGCGCGGTCCGGTCGAGGCGGTCGGGGTCTTCTTCCTTCTTTCGTCCGGCCTTGAACTCGCCGAGGCCTTCCATGATGTTCCAGCCGTAGTTCTCGCCGCCCTCGGAACCCGCTTTCTGGACATGGACATACTCGTAGCGGTTCTGCCCGACATCCGCGATCCAGAGGCGTCCGGTCGAGTCGAACTCGAACTTCCAGGGATTGCGGAGGCCGTACGCCCAGATCTCGGGCTTCGCATCGGCGCGTCCGACGAAGGGGTTGTCGTCGGGGATCGCGTAGGGCATCCCGGGGTCGGGCTCGCCCGTGACATCGATGCGGAGCAGTTTGCCCAGGTGGGTGTCGAGGTTCTGCCCGTAGCCGCGGGGGTCGTTGGCGGCGCCGCCGTCCCCGGGCCCGATGTAGAGCATGCCGTCGGGTCCGAATCGGAGGCAGCCTCCGTTGTGGTTGCCGAAGGGCTGGTCGATCTCGAGGAGGACTTCCTCGGTGGACCAGTCCGCGGAGGTGTCGCCGCTGGCGGTGAATCGGCTGGTGACGGTGTCGCCGTCCTTGTCGGAGTAGTAGAGATAGAAGCGACGGTTCTCGCTGTACCCCGGATCGAGGGCGATGCCGAGCAGACCCCGCTCCCAGTTGGAGGTGTGGTCGGTGAAGTTCGAGCGGTCGACCTCGATGAACGGGGAGTCGCGGAGCGTCCCGTCCGTTTCGATGACGCGGACGAGCCCGTCCTGCTCGACGACGAGGAGTCGCCCGTCGGGGTCGACGGTCATGTCACAGGGCCGGTTCAGCCCCTCGGCGACGGTTTCAAGCGTCTGGGCCTGGGCGACGGTGGCACACGAAAGAGCGAGCACGGCAAGGGTGTGGTTTCGCATAACAGCAGCGTATTCGTCTCTCGGCGCTCGTGGAGTCAGTTTCTGGACGCCCTGTTCCGGGCGATCGTCTGGCAGTCGATCTCGATCCGTCCGTCCGTGAGGCGGAGGGCGAGTAGGCGCACCGCCCGCCCGTCGTCGAGGCGGAGGACGGGCTCGCGGACGAGGGGTGCCTCGCCTCTCAGGATCTCGAAGAACCCGGCGCGCTCGGCGTCGCGGGCGATCTCGTCGGCGAGTTCTTCGGGCATCTCGTCGGCGATCGCGCGGTCCGCGTGCGTGAGCATGGGGCCCGCGGGGAGGGGGAGCCGTCCGATGTGGATCCAGTCGGTGCGCAGCCAGAGCGAGCCGTCGTCGTGGAACTCGGGCGTGATCGCGGCGGAGATGACGCGGTCGCCCTGCTCGAATCGGAGCGCCGCGCCGACGCGGAGGCGTCCGTTCTCGAAGCGGACCTGGGGTTGCCCGAGGCCTTCGGGCCACTCGGCGATCTTGCCGGCGTCGCCCTCGAGCCAGTCGGGGAGGCGCGCGGTGAGCCAGGCGCTGGCGTCCTCTTCGCGCAGGGCGATGGACCAGGGGGCGCTGCGCCAGGGGGCGCCGTCGTCGGTAAGCGCCGGGTCCGCGGGGCGGGCGCGGTAGAGATGAGAAATCGCGGCGTTCTCCACGCGGGCGGCGTGGTCTTTCAACCCGGTGTCGAGGGTGTAGTGCCTCCACCACGAGGGGCTCAGGCGCACAAGCGAGGATGCGGTGATCAGCAGCAGCGCCGCGATCGCGGCGCAGGCGAGCCCCGCGCCGATCGCGATCGGTCGGATCCGCCTTCGGAGCCTGAGCAGCCTGCGCCTCATGGCGACACTGTACCGGTGGGGGGGCGACGCACGGCCCGGCGCGCGCCGGATTGTGTTCCCTGCGCGGCCTGACGCCGCGCGGCGCGAAAAAAAAGCCCGATCGCTTCGGGTCGGGCTGCGGGGGACTTGTTGTCGAGCGGTGCCGTCTCGCTCTCGGCGCGAGAGACGAGACCCGGACCGATCAGCGCTTCGAGAACTGGAAGCGACGGCGGGCGCCGGGCTGGCCGTACTTCTTGCGTTCGACCTTCCGCGCATCGCGGGTGAGGTAGCCCTTCTCGCGAAGGACGGGCTCGAGCTGGGGGTCGTACCCGACGAGGGCACGGGCGATGCCGAGGCGGATCGCCTGGGCCTGCCCGGTGATGCCGCCGCCGTCGGCGCGGACGAAGACCTCGAGCTTGTCGGCGGTGTCGGTCACGCCCAGGGGGGCGTAGACATCCGCGCGGTCCTGGGGCTCGCTGAAGTAGTCCTCAACGGTCTTGAACTTCTTGCGGGAGACCTGGATCTGGACCTTGGGGTTCCCGTCCTGCGCGGGGCGGAGACGGACGCGGGCGACCGCGGTCTTGCGGCGCCCGACACCCCACCACCAGCCGTGCTTGTCGGCGGGCTTGGGTTCGGCGATCTGTCGGGTCGCCTGCTCGGGGGCGGGTCCGGAATCGACCGCTTCGCCGATCAGGTCGGGGTTGGTGATGGTGGTCTGGAAACCTTGCTCTGCCATGGTGAGTGTGCTCCTTCCCGCCGCGGCGGGTGTTGGATCCGCGGTGGGAATCAGGCGTGCAACGCGATGGGCTTGTGATTGGCGTGGGGATGCTCGGCGCCGGGGTAGACCTTCAGCTTCTTGAGCATCTGGCGTCCCAGGCGGTTCTTGGGCAGCATCCGGCGGACGGCGAGTTCGATGAGGCGCTCGGGGCGGTCCTCACGCATATCGCCGTAGGAAGTCAGCTTGAGTCCCCCGGGGTAACCCGAGAAGCGCTTGTTGAACTTCTGGGTCGCCTTGTTGCCGGTCAGCTTGACCTTCGTCGCGTTGGTGACGATGACGAAGTCGCCCGTGTCGACATGGGGGGTGTACTCGGGGCGGTGCTTGCCCATGAGGACGACCGCGATCTCCGACGCGAGGCGGCCCAGGGGCACGCCTTCGGCGTCGGCGTGACGCCAGACGCGTTCGACATCCCCGTTCTTGGCCATGAAGGTCTGTCGCCGGAGGTGGGTGGCGTGGCCTGTGCTCATCGTTCGAACTCCTGCCACATCATCGTGGCGGCTCTCGGGCCCCCGAAGAGACCCGCTGGGTGGTCGGATGTTCCGATCCGCGGGCACACCAAGGGCGGTCCGTCGATCGGGTTCCCAGGTGTGGGCACGGGCCGCGCGTCCTGCGTGCGTCCGTGGACACCGTCGGGGGTACGCCGCCTACCGGGCGGGGCGGGCCCGGAGATCGCTCTCCGAGCAAGATTCTGGTGTGAGCAGGCCCTCCCGGCCTGTTCGCGAGCCCAGAGTTTAGGCTCCGCCGCGAGGGCGGATCAAGTCCGGGCAAGCCCGTCGGGCGACTCTCACCGCCCGACGGGGGTCAGTTTTCTGTTCGGATCATCGGTTCAGGCCGGGTGCTCAGGGGCAGCCGCCCGTGAACGCGATGACGAACTGGTTGATGTCGGACAGGTCGAAGATCCCGTTGCCGTCGAGGTCCGAGATGGCATCCTGGCTCGTGAAGCCCGCGACGAACGCGTTGATGTCCGCGAGGTCGAGGACCCCGAAGGGCAGACTGAGGTCCGCGTCGTTGCAAGGCTGCGGCGCCTCGGCGATGGTGAACGGGAAGAAGGCGACCCGTCCCGAGGGCAGTTCGAAGAAGTCGGCCGCGCTCACGCTCCCGGCTTCGAGGCTGAGCAACCCGCCGGCCGCACACCCGCTCTGGTTGACCGCGACGCCCCCCGAGGTGAAGTCGGGCGAGAAGTCGCTGAACACGGTGTTGAACCCGGCGACGACGAGCACATAGTCACCCGGGTCATACATCCGGACGATCTCGCTCTGGGTGTTGGCCGGGAAGGAGATGTCGTCGTTGGTCGCGAGCAGCGTCCCGTCGGCATCCCACACCGCGATCTCGGTGTCGAAGGCCGAGCCGCGGGTGTTGATGACGATCGCCTGCGACGCGTCGCCGATGGTGTCCCCTCCGAACTGGATATCGAAGATCTCGCAGTCGTCGGGCACGCCGTTGTTGTCGCAGTCGAGCTCCTGGGAATCCACGATCCCGTCCCCGTCGCAGTCGGCGGTTTCCGTGACATTGAACGCGTACCACTGCGTGCGCCCGGAGGCGAGCACGGTGCTGTCGCTGCGGTTGCCCGAGGCGCTGTCGAAGTTGATCTCGAGATCGCCCGATGCCTGGCAGGTCGATCCGAGCAGGTTGACGCCTGGCCCGTTGACGAACGCGACATTGAACCCGCCGACACCCAGGAAGTACTCGCCCTCGGGGAGGACCTCGACGATGCGGCTCTGGAGCAAGCCCGGCTGGATGTCGTCGTTCGCGACGATCAGCGTCCCCGAGGCGTCGTAGAGCCCGATCTCGGTGTCGAATCCGGATCCCACGGTTTCGATGGTCAGCGTCTCGCCCGGGGCGGCGACGGTGCCCAGGTTGGTCGCGTTGGCGAAGTCGCCCGTGACCTGGGTCTCGTCGGGGATGCCGTCCCCGTCGCAGTCCTGCTCGCAGTCGTCGGGTGTGCCGTCCCCGTCGCTGTCGGCGTCGAATTGGTCGTCGATCCCGTTGCTGTTGCAGTCGGGGAAGTCGCTCAATCTCGCGGCGAAATCGCTCTGGTTGAGCGCGCGCCACCCGCCCAGGGCGGGCGAATCCGCGATCACGGTGACATCGTCGCTGCTGCTGTTGAGGATGACGGTGAGCTCGAAAGCGTGGAAGCCCGCGTCGAGATTGATGAAGTTCTGGGGCGCGATGTTCGACGAATCGAAGCCGTCGAGGGCCCGGTTGCTGTTGATCGCCATCAGGGTCTGCCCGGCGACCCGGAGCGTCGCGGGCTCGTCGTGCCCCACGCGGAAGGCGTACTCGCCCGTCGCGGGGGCGTTGAAGAACCCGCTGACGCGGGCGACGATGTCGGCGCCCGAGTTGTGGTCGATCGTCGCGTCATCGGTCGCGCCGCGGAAGATGAGCGAGAAGTTATTGGGGTTGAACCCGCTGAGCGTGGACAGCCCCGGCGCGGACCACTCCGAGAGCGTCAGGCCCGTGAACGCGGGCCCGATGTTGACATCCGCGAAGAAGTTCTCGCACGCGTCGGGGATGAGGTTGGTGTTGGTGTCCGGGGCGCCGTTGACGATGTCGATGATGTCGGGAAGGCCGTTGCTGTTGCAGTCCTGGATCGCGTTGGGCGTGATGTAGGTCCACCCCATGTCGTCGAGGGGCTGGGTGTCCGCCTGTGAGTAGAACGAATCGCAGAAGGTCGTCCCGCTGATGAGCACGGGGTCCATGATGCCCAGCTTGTCGGCGAAGGTGTCGCGGCGTGCGAGGTGGGAGGGCTGGTTGTCCACGCCGTCCTCGAGGAGCGTGGAGAACCCGTTCGGGGTGCTCGAGTAGGTGTGGGACGAGAACCCGCTGAGGATCGCGAATTGCCCGTGCCGCTCGAAGGCGGTGAACTGCTGGTTGTTGATGGGCGGCCCGCCCTGCACACCGGGGAGCGTGGGCCCGATCAGGAAGTCCTGGAAGAACCGCGCGACATCGAGGCCCTGGATCTGCTGGCTGCTGTTGCCCCCGCCCTCGGCGATGTTGCTCGTGTACCCCAGGCTGTGCGTGATCTCGTGGACCGCGACATCGATCAGGCTGAGCTGGCTCCCGACCGGCGCGACCGCGCACCCGAAGAACGCCCACGCGTTGTCCGAATCCAGGGTGATGGACACCGAGTTCGTCGGCGGGACCGCGGTCTCCCCGAATACGGCCCGCAGTTGCGCATCGGTGACGACGATCTGTGTTTCACTCGTAATGGAGGCGCCCGGGAAGCCGTACCGGACGGGGAGCGAGTTGAGCGGCAACGCGTCCGCGAAATCGTCGTCCTCGCGGTCGGACGATTCGCGGAGCCCCTCGACATAGATCGACCAGGGGATCGTGTAGCGGGTGCTGCCCGCGGACCCGATAGTGCTGCCCGGGATGGACTGGACATCGAGGTCCACGCGGTTGACCACCCGGTTGTTGAACTGGCGGTCGACGAACTCGGCGGCCTCCACGAAGTCCGGGAGGTAGAACCCGACCAGCAGCGCGTTCAGCGCGTTGAAGCTGATGTCGAACTGCGGGCTGGTCCCGACACTCTGCGTTGTCAGGGCGCCACGGTTCTGCCACCCGTTCAGATCGCGTTCCGCGTGGGCGATGAGCTGCTCGATCGTCGCGGCGGCGCCGTCGGGCCCGCACAGGCCTTTGTAGTACCGGCTCGTGGCGGTCACCCCCAGGGCCTGCGCCCAGCCGGGCGTTTCCATCGGGATGATCAGCTCCGGCTGCCCCGCGGGCCCGACGACTTCTGCGTGCGCGAGCAGCCCATCGAGCGCATTCGGAGCGCCGTGCGCCGACGCGGCAAGACCCGCGGTCGCGACAATCGCCGCGCCGCCCATAAGCGGTGTGTTCTTCAACATGCCCTCATTCCCTTTCTCTGTCGACGGCAGAACAGCCGCCGAATCCCCCTCAATCAGGAGGTCATTGAGGCGCAGGTTACCGGGCCGCCTTGTCCGGCCTTTCGTGGGATACGCAATTTTGCTGATTATTTTGATGCAATCAGAATGCAAACAAGTAGAGTTTCCGGAGTGACGCGGGCGGCGGACTCCTCGCGGCGGGATCGCAACTCTCGACCCCGCACAGGCGTATGGACTCCCGGGGGCGTTGCCCGGCGCGGTGGGTCTGCGGACGCCAACAACGGAAGTGCTACCGTGCGGGATGCCGCCCATCAGCGGCGACCACGGCCCGAGGGGCGAGAACGAGGACGATCATGAGTATGCGACGGATGTGGTGCGGGATGATGCTCGGCGCGGGGCTCGCGGCGGCAACGCTGACGGGATGCACGGGCTCGGGCGAATCCGCGACGATGGCGAGCGTGGGCGAGGCGGCCACGCGGGATGCGGCGAGCGCCGAGCCGTTCGAGGCGAGGCGGCGTTACATCGAGACGGTGCTGCACCAGCACGCGTCGGGCCTCCTGCCCCGCCGGGACGCGGACGCGGTCCGCGAAGGCTCGGGGTACGACCAACTCCCCGAGGCGCTCCGCCCCGTCGTGGACGCGAAGATCGAGAAGAAGCTGCGGTCCACGCCCACGACCGGCGCGAAGGAAGCGGCGGAGTTCTTCATGCACCAGCGCCTCAAGGAGGGGCAGGACTACCCGATCAACCGCGTCAACGAGATCGCGCGGCGCGAGATCGAGCAGGCGGACCGGATCCGGCGCATGCAGGCCGAGGCGCTGCTGCGCGGCCAGCCCTCGACCCGCCTGGGCACGAGCACGCCCATCATCGACGGGTGGCAAGCCGTGGGCCCGGGGAATGTCGGCGGGCGGACCCGCGCGCTGGTGATCTCCCCGGCGGGCCCCGGGACCGGTGAGGATGGGGACGAGGGCTTCATGCTCGCCGCGGGCGTGTCGGGCGGCATCTTCAAGAGCACGAACGGGGGCGCGTCGTGGCGTCCCACCGCGGACCTGCTCGAGAACATCGCGGTCTGCTCGCTCGTGATGGACCCGACAGATCCGAACATCGTCTACGCCGGCACGGGAGAGGGGTTCCAGAACAGCAGCGCCGTTCGGGGGCTGGGCATCTTCAAGAGCGTGGACGCGGGCGAGACCTGGGTCCAACTCGAGGAGACCACCAGCCCGTTCGTGGCGCCCTTCGCGTTCCATTATGTGAACAAGCTCGCGATCAGCCCCGCGGATCCGAACCGGATCTACGCCGCGACCCGCTCGGGCGTCTGGATCCACGAGAACGCGGGCGAGCCCACCAACGCGATGGGCGACGAGTTCTCCTGGCGCCTGGTGCTGGGCAATCCCTTCGTGCAGGTGGGCGCGCAGAACAGCGAGGGGTCCGCGGTCGGCGCGACCGACATCCAGATCCGCCCCGCGCCGGTCGGGGGCACGCCCGACCCGGTCGAGCAGGAGATCGTGCTCGCGTCGTTCGGGTCCTTCATCGCGGACGGGTTGTTCATCAGCGCCGACGGGGGCGAGGCGTGGTTCCGCCTCATCGACGAGACGACCAGCGAGGAGGAGCAGCTCTACCGGATCGACAGCCCCTACCAGGGGCGCATGTCGATCGCGTTCAGCACCCGCTTCAGCGCGAACGCCGACGGGATCGTCTATGTCCTGATGTCCCGCAACGGGGATTTCTTCACCCCGACCGACCCGGACGACCCTGCGCTGCTGCTCGAGTTCGGGTCCGTCGTCAGCGTCTTCCGCGCCGACCTGGGCGACCTGCTCATCGAGCGCGACGGCAACGACAACATCACGAATGTGAGCCTCCCCTTCGAGGCGCGGTTCAATTCCGTCGAGACGACCAACGCCAACAACAAGCTGCTGCTCAGCAACCCGCTCGTCTCGGGCGCGTGCTTCGGCGCGGTGGTCCCCTCGCTCAGCCAGGGCTGGTACGACAACATCATCAAGGTCGACCCCGTCAACGAGAATGTCGTCTGGGCGGGCGGCATCGACCTGTTCCGTTCCGACGACGGCGGTCGCAACTTCGGCGCCGCGAGCTACTGGTACTTCGACGACGACGAGCCCCAGTATGTCCACGCCGACCAGCACGAGATCGTCTTCCACCCCGACTACGACGGCTCGTCGAACACCACGATGTATGTCACCAACGACGGGGGCATCTACCGCACCGACGACCCGTTCAAGCCCGTCGCGGGCGATCCGTGCCCCTTCCCGGACAACCCCGACGACGACCCCGTCGTCTCGAGCGTCACCTACGAAAGCCTCAACAACGGGTACGAGGTCACCCAGTTCTATCACGGCGACACCGGGTCCAGCGTCCCGGGCGGACGCGACCTCTACATCGGAGGCACCCAGGACAACGGCACCGTCCGCTCCTACACCCGCTACTGCACCGAAGGCTGGGACCGCATCCTGGGCGGGGACGGCGGGTATGTCGCGGTCAACCCCCAGAACAACGGCACCATCTACGCCGAGACGCAGAACTTCGGGAACATCTATCGCCTTACGACCAGCAACGGTCGCGAACGCGTGCAGAGCCTGCGGGGCACGCCCGACCTCAGCACGCGCGACACAGGCCTGTTCATCACGCCCTTCGCGATGGACCCCAACAACCCGAGGGTGCTCTGGACGGGCGGGTTCCGCCCCTGGCGCACGCTCAACGCGGAGATCTCCGCGGACTTCATCGTCTGGAACGCGGGCGCGGACCTGAACATCGCGGGCCTGCCCGGCTTCTTCGATGTCGTCGGACGCGTCTCCGCGATCGCGGTCGCGCCCACCAACTCCGACATCGTCTACATGGGCACCGAGGACGGGTTCGTCGCGCGCACGAGCACCGGCACCGCCCAGAACCACGAGTGGGCGGTCCTCTCCGCGGGCCTCCCGATCGAGGAGGGCTTCATCTCCAGCATCGCGGTCGATCCCGTCAACCCCAATTCCATCTGGGTGACCAACGCCCGCTTCACGGAGTTCGATCCCAACGACCCCAGCCCCGAGTACAACCTCTACCGGGGCACCTGCACGGGCGACTGCGACGACCCCAACAGCTGGTTCTTCGAGCAGATGGACGGCTTCGACTGCAACCCCGACGACGGGATCGATCCCGTCCTGCCCGATGTCCCCGCCCACTGGGTCGCGATCCGACGCTGCGGCTCCGGGCCCTGCGCCCCGGGCGATTGCCTCGTCTTCGTCGGCACCGAGATCGGCGTCTATGTCTCCGAGGATGCGTATTCCGAGGACGCGAACTGCGACCCGGGCAACGGGCAGCCCCCCGTGGACAGCGTCACCTGGCGACTGCTCAACATCGGGGACGACGAGACCGCCGGGGTCCTGCCCACCACCGTTGTTGAGACGCTCGACTTCCGCGACGATAACACGATCGTCGCCTACACCTTCGGACGCGGCGCCTTCGTTGCGAACATCCTCCGCGAGTGCGAGGGCGTTCCCCAGAGCTTCCCGTGCAGCCCCGCCGACCTCGCGGCACCGTTCGGGCAGGTCGGCGCCGAGGATCTCTCCGCCTTCCTCGTCGATCGCGAGATCGGACGCCTCTCCGTTGATATCCCCGAGGGCGACAGCGACTGCGGAGACGGCATCATCGACCTCGGCGACATCAGCCGGTTCCTCGCCCTCTTCCAGCAGGGCTGCCCCTGACCGGCATCGCCAACGCGTGAGCGCATGAAAAAGGCCCGGCCCCTCCAGGGACCGGGCCTTTATTCGTGAGCGATCGCCGATCAGACGACCTGGAGCACCTGCATCGCCCGGTTGCAGATGTCCTGGGCGGTCAGCCCGCACATCTCGAGCATCTCCTCGGGCGTCTTGGCGCTCTTGGGGATCCGCTCCACGAACATCTGCTCGAGCTGGAACGCATCGCCCGCCTCGACCAGCGCGTCCGCGATCGCGGAGCCCAAGGCGCCGCCGTAGTTGTCCTCGATCGAGACCGCGTACCCGCCGTTCGCGGCGATGACATCGAGCAGCTTGTCGGTGTCGAACGGGATCGAGTACATGTCCACAAGCGTGGCGCTCACGCCCGCCTTGTCGAGCAGCTCGACCGCCTTGTTCGCTTCCTGCACCATGTAGCCGCACGCGCAGAGCACGACATCGCGTCCCTCGGTGAGCACCTCGAACCCGCCCAGGTTGAAGACCTGGTCGTCGCCGTAGATGAATTCCGTGTCGGCGCGGAGGGTCCGCATGTAGCAGAGCCCCTCGTACTCGGCCATCACGCCCGTGAGGGCGTACGCCGCGTACGCGTCCGCGGGCTGGAGGATGTAGCAGCCCGGGTTGCCGTTGTGGTCGCGCATCGTCGAGAGCGAGCGGAACCACGCGACATCGGGGAGCGACATCTGGCTGGGCCCGTCCGCCGCGAGGGTGATCCCCGCGTGCGAGCCCACGATCTTGAGGTTCGCGCCCCCGTTCATCGCCATCTCGATCTGGTCGTACGCCCGGGTGACGAACTTCGCGAAGGTCGAGCAGAAGGGCACCTTGCCCGCGGCGCTCATGCCCGCCGCCGCGGAGATCATGTTCTGCTCCGCGATCTTGCACTCCACGAACCGCTCGGCGTTGTGCTTCGCGAAGGTCTCCGCGAAGGTCGAGTTGCTGACATCCGCGTCGAGCACGACGACGCTCGGGTTCGTCTCGCCCAGCGCCCGCAGCGCGACGCCGTACGCCTTGCGGGTCGCGAACTTGCCCGAGTGGATCACCGCCTCCATGTCCAGCGAACGCATGTACTGGTTCATGCTGGGCATCTCGCCCGGCTCGGGGGTCTCCGGTGCGCCCTGCTCGGGGGGCTGGATCGTGAACGCGTCGTTGCTGCCCAGCGCGTTGGTCAGCTCGAGGCGCAGCTCGTCGAGCTCACCGATCGCCCGCTGCAGCGCCTCGCCCGTCGGGGGCTTGCCGTGCCAGCCCCCGCCCTGGATGGAGGGGCAGCCCCAGCCCTTGACGGTCTTCGCGACGACCGCCATCGGCGCGCCGTCCGTCCCGCTCCGCTCCGCGAAGCGGTCGAACGCGTCGCGGATCTGCTCGGGGTTGTGCCCGTCGATGCTCACGACCTCGTAGCCGTACGCCCCGAGCTTCTTCGCGAGCGTCTCGGCGGTCTGCTGCCCGCTCACCCGGCCCGCCTGCCCGAACTCGTTGCAGTTGAAGATCGGGAGGACATTGTTCAGCGCGTGGTCGACGATGAAGTCGAGCGCCTCGCTGACTTGGCCCTCCCGCGCCTCGCCGTCCCCGATGATGCAGTAGACCCGCTTGTCGATGCCGTCGATGCGCGCCGCCTTCGCGATGCCCGCCGCGACGGAGAGGCCCATGCCCAGCGAGCCCGTCGCGGCGTCGAAGAACGGGAACCCCTCGCGCGGGTTGGGGTGCCCGTCCAGGACGCTGTCGAGCTCGCGAAGGGTGGAGAGGTCCGCGGTGGTCATCCGCCTCCGCTCCTCGCCGGGCTTGCCGACCGACATGCCGAGCGTCGCGGCAGCGGCGTACACCGCGGGAACCGCGTGCCCCTCGCTCAGCACCAGGCGATCGCTCGTCGGGAAATCCGGATACTCGGGGCTCCAGCGCATCGCGCGGAACATCAGGTCCGTCACGAGGTGCGCGATGCTCAGCGCGCTGGACGGGTGTCCGCTCCCCGACGCGGCGCACATTTCCAGTGAATGACGCCCGATCTCAATGGCCTGGGCATGAACGGCGGCTTCGAAAGACATGCGACACTCCCCACGGGGACTCCCCGTGTCGTGAGGCCCGCCACCCGGGCGGATCCGCCGCCGCCTCGGGCGGCTCGCATGTGTGCCATACCCGCCGGCCGCGGCCGACCCCGAGGGGCGGACGCAGTGCTGGCTCACGGTTCTCCCGGCCAGATCCCCAAAACCGGGCATCCCCAAACCTGAGAACCGCTGTGATCGAACCACTAGTATGGGCGCTCCGGCAGCGGTTGGCAACCCGCGCCGCCTCCGGCGCGGTCAACTCGGCGCACCCCACCCCGGCGCGAGCGGACGCCCACGCTCGGGGCCGCGGGCTGTGCAAAACCTGTTGAAAGGCGTGCGACCCCCGTCATGGTGGTACACTTCCACGCCTTTGTACTACGGATAGGGATAGGAGCCCTTCGATGAAAGTCTTGTGCGATCGTGGCGCGCTGCTCGACGCGATCAACCTGATCTCGGGCGTGGTCGCCAACCGCTCCCCGCGTCCGCAGCTCAAGTGCGTCAAGCTCACCGCGACCAAGGACGGCCAGGCCGGGCAGCTCATGCTCGAGGCGACCGATGCCGAGCTCTCGATGACCCTGCTCACCGAGCGGGTGGATGTCGAGCAGGCGGGCGAGGCGCTGATCCCCGCCGACAAGCTCGCCCAGATCGTGCGCGCGGAAGAGAACGAGCCCACCCTGACGCTCGAGGTCGAGGGGGACACGACCCACATCCGCGGCGCCGATGCGCACTTCCAGCTGCGTGGGTTCGAGGCCAAGGATTTCCCCGAGATCCCGGGCTTCACCGCGATCGAGAAGGACACCGCCGCCTTCACGATCAAGGCGGGCGTGCTCGTCGATCTCGTGCGCCGGACCCTGTTCGCCGCGGCCCGGGAGAACAGCCGGTACGCGATCAACGGCGTGCTCGTCCGCCGCGACGGGAAGAAGCTCGAGTTCGTCGCGACCGACGGGCGACGCCTCGCCCTGTGCCGCGACACGCTCGACAGCGACGGGGACGGGATGACCTGCATCGTCCCCTCCAAGGCGCTCGTGACGCTGACCAAGCTCATCGACGACCCCGACGAGATGGTGACGGTCTCGATCAGCGACAACCGCATCGCGTTCGGGTTCTCCGCGGGCGACGGCACCGGGCGTGCGCTCATCGCGAGCAATCTCGTCGAGGGCTCGTTCCCCCCCTATGAGGATGTCATCCCCAAGGGGCACGACATCAAGGTCGGGTTCGACCGCGATGTGCTCGCCAGCGCCGTCAAGCGGGCCGCCCTGCTCACCAACGAGGAATCGCGGGGGGTCCGCCTCGCCTTCTCGGCGGGCGACAAGAAGCTCGAGCTCTCCAGCCGCGTCCCGGAGATGGGGGAGGCCCGCATCTCCGTGGACCTCATGAGCATGGAGGGCGACGACCTCGAAATCGGGTTCAACCCGGGGTTCATCACCGATGCGCTCCGCGTGATCGACGATCCGCAGGTCGTCTTCGAGCTCAAGGCCCCCAACAAGCCAGGCCTGCTCCGCAGCGGCAGTGACTTCGTCTATGTCGTGATGCCGGTCAACCTGCAGTAATCCACCGCCAGGCGTCGAATCCCGGGCACGCCGCCCAGTTCGGCCGGCGCGGTCGGGGCGCGCATCACCGGATGCATCCAAAAGAAGAAACCGACGGACACAGGTCCGCCGGTTCCCCTCTCTCAACTCCGGTTTGTTCGGACGCCCGACCGATCAGTCGGCCGCGGCGACGCGCTCGCTCGCGATCTGTTCGCGATGGAGCCCCCGGTCCACCGGGCCCTCGGCGCCGCGTCCCGCGGCGGGCTGGGGGGGCCTCGCATGCGGCGCGTGCCGCACGGCGCGGGCGGGGTCGCCCAACGCCGCGTCCTCCTCCGACGCGGCGCTGGGGGTGGTTTCCCGCCGACGGTCATCGTCCGCGAGCCCCGCGAGACGGACCGCCTCCAGGCGGTCGTGCCGCAGCGCGATCATTGTCATCGCGGGCAGAACGAAGAGCAGCACGAGCCCGAGCAGCGCCGTGGTCCCGAAATCGTCGATGATGCCCGGCTGGATGATCCGCTCGGCGAGCAGCAGGGCGAGCACGAGCGAGATCGCACCCGCCATCACGAGGCCTGCCATCCGGATCGGTCGAGTCATCGAGGTCATGCAAGCTCCAAAATGAGCGCACGATCGCGCCGCAACGCCCGGCTGTCCTTCTCGCCGGGCCATTCGCACAAAGCGGCACGAATCCGTGTGTCTCCCTCGCCTCCGCAGAGGGTGGCAGAGGGGGACTCTACCGAGGTCGTTTTTCCGACGCAACGGTCAGTTTGCGGCAATTTTCATCCGCGCGCCGCTCGTCCGTGCGCCGCAACGACTTGCGCGCACCGTCCGTTTGCTTGAAATAATTTCGAGGAATTCTCCCCCTCCCCATCTCTAAAGAGGGGGTCGGTCCGTGTTGCGGGCCGCCCGCGTTGTGCGCCGCGCCGTGTGGGGGTATTGTCTGCGATTCCATGACCCGAACCGCCCTGCAAGCCATCCTCGTCGGCGCCGCGTGCGCAACGCCCCTTCTCGGTCTGCCGGGCGTTGTCGCGCCGCGGGTCGCGGGCGCCCAGACCGCGACCCCCGAGGCGTACGAGGACCGCCCGATCCGCGAAATCCGGGTGACCACGATCGCCGAGGACGGCGGGCCCGGCGACGCGCTCACGGGTCGTGACCGCCAGCGCGTGTTCAACACCATCCGCTCCGCGGTGGGCTCGCCTTACCGCAGCGAGACGGTGCTCGACGATGTCACCCTGCTCAACCGCCTGGGGGTCTACCGGCGCGTCGAGAGCTTCGCGCAGCAGGTCGCCGACGGGGGCGTGGTCCTCTTCTTCGCCGTTGAGGAACAGCCCATCGTGCAGGATGTGCAGGTCACCGGCAACCGGCGCCTGAACGACGGGCAGCTCGCGTCCGCGATCGACCTGCTCATCGGCACCCCGATCGACCCGTTCCAGATCGACCGCGCCGCGCGCCGGATCGAGGATCTCTACCGCGAGAAGGGCTACTACCTCGCGCGCGTCTCCGTTGACGAGGAGGAGCTCGAGGCCTCCAACATCGTCCTCTTCCGCATCCGCGAGGGGCAGCGCATCCGCGTGACCGACATCCAGTTCGAGGGCAACGAGACGATCTCGGCGCGCCTCCTCCGACGCGAGGTCGACACCAACATCGCGGGCCTCCTCCGCACGGGCGAGATCGACGATGTCCAGCTCGACAGCGATGTCGCCGCCCTGATCGCGTACTACCGCAACCGCGGCTATCTCGATGTCCGCGCCGACCGCGTCATCCGCCCCAGCCCCGACAGCAAGGAGGCCGCGGTCATCTTCCTGATCGACGAGGGCCCGGTCTACACGCTCCGCGATGTGAAGGTCGAGTTCCCGCGGGGGTACGACGCGGACTTCACCGCCGAGCAGATCGCGGGCCTGCTCTCGCTCAACCCGGGCGATGTCTACGCGATCGACAAGCTCACCGAGTCGATCGACAATGTCAAGCGTGCCTACTGGCAGCTGGGCTACCCCGACGCGGTCGTCAACAACGCCGAGCTGCGCGACCCCGACCTGCCCAAGATGGACCTGCTGCTGTCGATCTCGACGGGCGAGCAGGTCAAGACGGGGCTCGTCGAGATCCAGGGCACGACGATCACCAAGGACAAGGTCGCGCGGCGGCATGTCGAATTGCTCCCCGAGCGCCCCCTCGACCGCAACGCGATCGAGCGCACCGAGCGCCGCCTCCGCCAGCTCCGCCTGTTCAGCCCGCTCCCGCCCGACCGGGGGGTGAAGACCACCGTCCAGCCGCCCGATCCCGACGAGCCCGGCTACCGCGATGTGCTCATCGAGGTGACCGAGACCGACACCGGGGAGTTCGCCCTGGGCGGCGCCGTGAGCTCCGACGCGGGCGTCGTCGGCCGCATCGCGCTCACCCAGCGGAACTTCGATGTCGCCGACACCCCCGACACGCTGGGCGACCTCTTCAGCGGAAAGGCCCTCCGCGGCGCGGGGCAGACCTTCAACATCGAGCTTCTGCCCGGCAACGAGATCCAGACCTATTCGATCGGGCTCGCCGAGCCCTTCCTGTTCGAGACCGACTACTCGGGCAGCGCGAGCTTCTACTTCCGCGACCGGATCTTCGACGAGTTCGACGAGCAGCGCTTCGGCGGGCGGTTCGCGCTCGGACGCCGCTTCGGAACGCGATGGGTCGGCAACCTCAACCTCCGCATCGAGGCGGTCAGCCTCTCCGAGCTCGCGCCCGACAGCCCGGTCGATTTCTTCGATGTCGAGGAGCAGTCCACCCTCATCGGCATCCGCCCCGCGCTCACGCGCACGAGCCTCGACAAGATCTTCCTGCCCTCCAGCGGGTCGCGCACCGAGCTCAGCGTCGAGCAGGTCGTGGGCGACTTCAACTTCAGCACCCTCCGCGCCGAGCACGCGGTCTACATCCCCGTCCGGCGCGACTTCCTCGGACGCGACACCGTCTTCAAGCTCGACCTCCAGGCGGCCTACCAGCCGCAAGGGCAGAGCGAGGTCCCGACCTACGACCGCCTCTACCTGGGCGGCGCGTCCTTCCGGGGCTTCGAGTTCCGCGCCGTCAGCCCGAAGGGCGTCCGCAACGACAACGGGCAACTCGGCAACGAGCCCGTGGGCGGCACCTGGATGCTCTTCACGGGCCTCGAGCTCCGCCAGCCCATCTACGAGGATGTCTTCCACCTCGTCGGGTTCATGGACGCCGGAACCGTCTCCGACGAGGTCGGGGTCAACGACTACCGAGTCTCCGTCGGCTTCGGGCTCCGCTTCAGCATTCCTCAGCTCAGCCCCGCGCCGATCGCTCTCGATTTCGGGTTCCCCATCGTCAAGGAGGAAAACGACGAGGAGCGCCTCTTCACCTTCTCGGTCGATCTGCCCTTCTGACCGCCGCGAGGCCGCCCCCGACCATCGGTTCGCCCCGCCGGTCGCTTCGGCGCGTGCGGGCCGGTATTCTTGTGTTCGCCGCGCCGCACGCGGCCCGAACACCGGAGACCCACCATGAACACCAGCGCTTCCCGCTCCTTCCGCCCCGCCCACGCGGGCCTCGCCGCCCTTGTCTGTGCGCTCGTCGCCGGCGCGTTCGCCCTCGGATCGGGCCGCGCCGAGGCGACCGCGGTCCGCGCCGCGAGCCCGTCCGCGATCGCGGTGGTCGATCTGCCCAGGCTCCTCGACGGCCTCGAAGAGCGCAAGTACCTCGAGGACGAGCTCAACGCGGAGATCGACTCGCGTCAGCAGGAGCTCGACACGATCGTGGGCCAGATCAAGCGCATGCAGGAAGACATCGAGATGATCCCCGAGAACGACGCGTCGGGGACGCGCATGCAGAAGATCCGCGACCTGCGCATCAAGGAGGTCGAGGCCCGCGCCCTCCGCCAGTTCGTCCAGGAGCAGCTCAGCCTCGAGAAGGGGCAGATGCTCGCGACGCTCTACAACAAGATCCAGGTCTCGGTCTGCGACATCCTCGCGCGGGACGGCTGGGATGTCATCCTCATCGACGACTCGGGGCTCGACCTGCCCCAGATGGCGCAGGAAGCCCAGATGCTCCAGCTCATCCTCCAGCGCCGCGTGCTCTGCGCGGGGGACCGCGTCGACATCACCGAGGATGTCAAGACGCTCATGAACAACAACTTCAACGCGCCGCGCCCGTAACCCGTCCGTCGCTCCGTGCCGTCCGGGGGGGACGCATGACCGACCGCACACCGCTCGCGACAACCGGCGATCTCGCCGCGATGCTCGACGCCGAACTCGTCGGGCCGGGCGATCTCCCCGTCTGCGGCGTCGCATCGCTCGACGACGCGATCAAGGGCGACCTGTCGTTCATCCGGGCGCCCAAGTACGCCAACCGCTGGGCGCGCAGCGCCGCGTCGTCCGCGGTCGTCACCCGCGGGATCGAGGTCCCGGGGCACGACGCCTCCGTGCGCGCGCTGCTCTTCGTCGATGACGCGGACCGGGCGATGATCACGATGCTGCACGCCGCCCAGGAGCGCGCGCCGCGCGACACCCCGTCGCCGGGCGTCCATCCCGGGGCGCACATCGCGAGCGGCGCCGTCGTTCCCGAGTCCGCGTCCGTCGGCGCCGGCGCCGTGATCGGGGAGGGCGCGACGATCGGGGAGCACGCCGTCATCGGCGCCGGCGCCGTGCTCGCGCCCGGGGTCGCGGTCGGTGCGCACACCCGCCTCCACCCGCGCGTCACGATGATGATCGGCACCCGCATCGGGGCCCATGCGATCGTCTTTCCGGGCGCCGTCATCGGCGCCGACGGGTTCGGCTTCCTGCCCGGCCCCGAGGGGCCCATCAAGGTCCCCCACCTCGGGGGTGTCACCATCGGGGACCGCGTCGAGATCGGCGCGAACACCACCATCGACCGGGGCAAGTTCGACGACACCACCATCGGGGACAACACCAAGATCGACAACCAGGTCCAGATCGCCCACGCCTGCAAGATCGGGCGCGGCGTCATCATCTGCGGGTGCTGCGCCGTCGGGGGATCCGTCACCATCGGAGACGGCGCCGTCCTCGCGGGGCATGTCAGCGTGCGCGACAATGTCTCCATCGCCCCCGGCGCCATCGTGGGCGGCAATTCCGCGATCGACGGGGATGTCGACGCGACCGAGCCCTGGTTCGGATACCCCGCCCGCCCCCTCTCCGTCGCGAGCCGCAACTACACGACGCTCACCAAGCTGGGCGAACTCTGGAGCACCGTCCGCGACCTGCGCAAGCGCGTCGGCGCGATGGAAAAGACCGACCCATGAACCGCGCACGGACCACGCTCGCGGCGCCGGTCCGCATCGAGGGCGCCGGTCTGTTCACCGGCGCCCCGGCCTCGGTCTCGATCGAACCCGCCGAAAGACCCGGCGACGGGATCGTGCTTCATCGCGACGGGGTCCGGTTTGCCGCGGAGTTCGCGGCGCTGTCCGCGGTTCCGGCGCACCCCGCCTTCGCGCGGATGCCCGCCCGGAACACAACGCTGGGCGCGCGGAACGACGGGCCGATCGTGCACACCGTCGAGCACCTGCTCGCCGCGCTCGCGGGGCTCGGGATCTCCGACGCGGTCGTGCGCGCCGAGACGGACGAACTCCCGATCGGGGACGGCTCCGCCTGCCTGTTCACCGATCCGATCACCGACGCGGGCGTGCGCACGCTCTCGCACGAGACCGTCGAGCCCATCCGTGTCCGCTCGCCGATCCGCGTCGAGCGGGACGGCGCCTCGATCACCATCGAGCCCTCCGACGGGGTCGAGTTCATCTACCGGCTCGACTACGGGCCCGGCTCGCCCATCCCCCCGGGTGAGGCGTCCTGGGACGGCTCGGTGGACGCGTTCGTGCGCGGGATCGCGCCCGCGCGGACCTTCTGCCTGCTCGCGGAAGCCGAGGCGATGCACGCGATGGGCCTGTTCGAACACCTGACGCCGCGCGACATGCTCGTCTTCGGGCCCGAGGGCCCGATCGACAACACGCTGCGCTTCGCGGACGAGCCTGCGCGGCACAAGCTCCTCGACCTGATCGGGGACCTCTCGCTCGCGGGGCGTCCGATTCTCGGGCGTGTCGTCGCGGAGCGGTCGGGTCACGCGCTCACGCACGAAGCGGTGGGGCGGCTCCGCGCGGTCATCGACGCCTGAGAATCAGACGCACCGGCCTCGGCCGTGCGCCGATTCGCGTCCGTTCGCGGCATCGGGCTTGGGCCGCGTGCCGAAGTCATGTAGCGTGATCGTGTTCCCCCCGGACAGCAGATCGGGGGGATCATGCGCAGGCGGAATGGCAAGTCGGATCGTGCTCGTGGTGTTCGGGGGCTGGCGTGCGCCGGGGTGCTGCTCGCGGTCGTGGGTGGGCCCGCGGGGTGCGGGATGATGGCGGACGGGCTGGTGGCCGTCCGGGAGGAGGCGCAGCGGACGCGCGACGCGATCGAGGCGGACCGGGACGCGCTGGCGCGGGAGGCGGAGCGATTCCCGGACGGGTCCGAGGACAGGGCCCGGATCGAGGGGCTGATCGCGGACCGGTCCGTGCAGGCGGACGCGTTTGCTCGTGCGATCGAGCGGATCGAGGCGGCTCGCGCACAGGCAGCCGCGGCGGGGGACGATCCTGCCGGTACGCTGGAGCAGGGGGCGGCGTGGCTCGCGCCGCTGGTGCCCCCCGGGGCGCAGTTGCCCTTGGTGCTGGGCGCGGGCCTCGCCGCGTCGGTGTGGCGGGCGGTTCGCCTCAAGCAATCCGCGGCGTCGATCGCGGAAGGACTCGAGAAAGCGATGCGGGGCGACGAGGCCCTGCGGGAAGGCGTGAAGCGGAACGCGGCGATCATCCGGAGTGTCCAGACCAGGGCCGCCCAGCGGATTGTCGATGAAGTGCAGAAGAGCAAAGCGATGGTGCGGCTGCCGATCTGACGCGGCCCGCCTCGCGGGAGCGAGAAGAGCCGGTGAGACGACCATCCCCCCGACAGTTTGGTAACTCGAATCGGGCTCGATCGGGCTTCACGCTCATCGAGCTCTTGGTGGTGATCTCGATCATCGCGGTGCTGATCGGGATCCTGCTCCCGGCGCTGGGCAAGGCGCGGGAGTCCGCGACACGCGTGGTGTGCATGGCGAACCTGCGCGGCATCGGGCAGAGCCTGGAGATCTACCGCAACGACCACGACCGGGCGTTGCCGGTCATGCGCGAGCTCTGGACCGCGACGCGCGACGAGGACGAGATGCCCCCGGCGCCGGATGACTATCTGGGGAACCTCGATTACCTGACGCTCCCGCGCGCGCTCGAGTCGTACATCGACGCGCCCGCGCCGCGGTGGGACCCGATCGAGCGCGGGTGGTCGGGCGTGGACCCCTGGACCTGCCCCGCGGACGACGGCTCGGAGAGCGAGCCGCCCCCGTTCTATGCGAAGTACCAGACGAGTTACTACTACGCGCCGGGGCTCGCGGTCTCCGGGGTTTACTTCCTGGGGCAGGTCGAGATCCGGGGCCGGGATCTGGGCACGGTCTGGGACGGGTGGACCCCCGTCGAGGGCACGGACGGCAGACCCACGGTGAGCCAGCTCGCGATCCTGATGGACGGGTGCGCCGCGGACCCCGGGGCGTGGCACCAGGGCGGCGGCGTAGCGAGCCTGGGCGCGAACGCGCTGTACGGCGACGGGAGCGTGGACTGGAACATCATCGACCCGCAGGACATCAGCGAGGACGGCGCCATGTTCCGGGCGTTGTGCCGCCTGGCCCGGGTGCTGAATCTGCCGGGCATCGGGGGCGATTGTGACTGACGGAGGACCCCGATGAACAGAGCGGATGTGCAGGGCGATACGGGCCCCCTCGGGGGCGGCTCGCTGCTCGACGAGATCGGGAGCGACGCGCCGGCACCGCGGGAGAAGCGGCGGGGCGTCGCGGCGCGCGCGGTCGGAGGGATCGGTCGCGTGCTGCGGATGTCCCCGATCGAGATGGTGCACAGCGCCGCGGGGGCCGTGGCCGCGCGACCCCGGGTCTCGGGCGTGATCGCGGCGGCGATCCTCGCGGCGGGCGGGGTCGGCGCGTGGCTGGCGCTGCGGATCGAGCCCCCGCCCGATTACGAAACCGAGCGGCTGGATGTCCTGTTCGAGTACACCCTGCTGACCGACGACTTCAACCGCCTGCCGGTCGAGGAGCGGATCGCGCTGCTCGGGCAACTCATCGAGCGGCTGAAGGCGATGGGGACCAACGACAGCCTGTTGCTCGCGATGTTCGCCTCCTCCATCATGGGCGAGATGCGCGCCCAGCTCGAGGAGAACCTCAGCCGGCTCGCGGTGGATGTCGCGGACCAGTACGCGGCGGACTACGACCCCAATGTCCCCGAGGGCGAGCGCGAGGCGTATCTCGAGGACGCGTTCGTGGACATGCAGCGGATGTTCGCGGTGTTCGATCCGGACCTCGCGACCCGGGACCGGGAGGAGATGCTCGAAGACGGGCGTCGGCAGGCGCGGCGCGATCTGAACCGCTTCGAGCGGGGGCGCGTCGGTGCGGGCGAGGTCATCCGGATCTTCGACATCATGAACAACAAGGTCGGTGCGCACATGAGCGGGCACGAGCGCGTGCGCGTGCAGACCATGTTCCGCGACATGACCGAAATGCTGCGGCGCGAGCCGTGAAAGATGCAGGCACGAAGTGAAGGAGTGGGGATCGGGCTTGTGCGTGCCGCTGACCTGCGTGCAGGTCAGCGCTGCATGGGGGAGGTGAGCAGGGGCGCACCGACCCGAAGACGGGTCAGTGGCACGGCCTGTCGACCGTTGGTCCGCCCGCGTGCGAGTTCGGCGTAGAGTCCGCCCATGCGAGGCGACGGCACACATCGAGAACTGAACGAACCGGCGGGTCCGGTCCCGACCTCGGGCTCGACGCCCATCCGCGTGCGCTACGCGGAGTGCGACCCGATGGGGGTGGCGCACCACGCGAGTTACGCGCCCTGGCTGGAGATCGCGCGCACGGAACTGCTCCGCGAAGCGGGGTCGTCCTACGCCGCGATGGAGGCGGCGGGGGTGTTCCTCGTCGTCACGCGGATGGAGATCCGGTACCGGCGCCCGATCCGGTATGACGATCTGCTCGAGGTGCGGGTCGTCGCGGAGCCCAAGGGCGCGGTCCGCATCCGGCACACCTACGAGGTGGTGGTCGTCGAGCGCGGCGGCGGGCCCGCGACACGGGACGGCAAGGCGGTGCCGCTGGACGGCGTGTGCGCCGTCGCGGAGACCGAGCTCGCGTGCGTGGACGGAACGGGCAAGCCCCGCGGCCTGCCGGCGTGGCTGGGCGGACGCGCGTAGCGCGTTCGTGGTGAGAACGCGCGTGAGCGCGCCGCGTCAGTCATCCGCGGGTGTGTAGTCCACGCCGAGGCGGTGGTAGAGGAACGCGTGGACATCCACGGCCTGGCGGATCTGCTCATCGAGGGGGGTACCCCCGCCGTGCCCGGTGTCCATGCTGGTGCGCAGGAGAACGAGGTTGGGGTCTTCGACGGTGCGCGTCGCGTCCTGGAGCATCGCGGTCATCTTGCGGCTCTGCATCGGGTCGACGCGTGGATCGTTGGCGCCGGTGAGGAAGAGGACCGCTGGGTAGTCGGTTCCGGGCTCGACATTGTGATAAGGCGAGTAGGCATAGAGGGCGCGGAACTGGTCGGGGTCCTGCACGGTTCCGAACTCGGGGATGTTGAACACGCCGTTGGCGCTGAGCTCGACGCGGAGCATGTCGTAGATGCCCACATAGGACACGACGGTGCGGGCGAGGTCGGGGCGCTGGGTGAGGGTGGCGCCCATGAGCAGGCCGCCGTTCGACCCGCCCATGATCGCGAGGCGGTCGGGATCGGTGAAGCCGCGCTCGATGAGGTGTTCGGCGGCGGCCTGGAAGTCGTCGAAGACATTCTGCTTGTTGGTGAGGTTGCCGCCCAGGTGCCACTCGGCGCCGTACTCGCCGCCTCCCCGGATGTTCGCGACGGCGTAGATCACCCCCTGCTCGAGGAGATCGGCGCGGTAGGCCCGGTAGCCCGGGGTGAGGTTGATGCCGTACCCGCCGTACCCGTAGAGGATGGTCGGGTTGTTCCCGTCGCGGGTGACGCCCTCGGGGATCATGATGTTGACGGGGACTTGGGTGCCGTCCTTGCTGGTCGCGAACTCGCGGACGACGGTGATGTGCGAAAGATCGGCGGGCGGGTCGCTGCGCAGGGCGGTGTCGGTGACGGTGCCGGTGCGGGGATCGAGGCGTTTCCAGGCGGTCTGCTGGGTGAACGACCCGACGCTGAAGAGCACGCCGTCGTCGGTCTCGACCATCTGCCCGATGCTGGAGACGGGGGGCAGATCGGGCGAGGGGAGCGGGTTGCCGGCGCGATCGAAGACGCGGATCTCGCTGGGCCCCCCGGTTTGGTATTCGATGAGCAGGCGTCCGTCGGTCGCGAGCAGGCTGGGCGGGCCCCAGAAGTTGCTGACGATGGTGTCCTCGGACTCCGGAATGACGCGGGTCGCGTTCGCGAGGGCGGGGCTGGTGGCGCGGACCTTCAGGATCTCGCCGCGCGGGGCGCCCTTGCGGGAGATGAGGTAGATCTCGCCCGCTTCCCCGAAGTAGGCCTGCTTGACGCCTTCTTTGTAGTCGCTGATGCGCGTCCATTCGCCGGCGTCGGGCCCGCTGATCTGGCGGACGAAGTGGGCGAACTCGCCCCCGTCGCCGTCCTGCACGGTGCAGATGACGCGTCCGGAGCTGGGGTCGCACTTGAGCTCGATCTCGCCGATCTTGGGGAAGTCGCGTCCGATCTCGTAGGTGTCCTCGCTGACGGGATCGCCCAGCGTGTGCCGGTAGACATCGACGAAGAAGGCTGTGTCCGATTCGGGGCGCTCGCCCGCGCGGGGGTAGCGGGTGTAGTAGAACGCGTTGCCATCGGGGGTCCAGGCGAGGCTGCCGCCCGCGGTGCCCCCGTTCACGCCCTCGATGACGGTGCCGGTGGGCTCGCCGGTCGCGGTGTCGAACAGGAACAGGTTGCCCGACTCGCTGCCGCCCTTGGAGAGCGAGACCGCGACGATCGACCCGTCGGGGCTGGGGACGAACCAGTCGATCGAGTACGCGCCTTCGGTCTCGTCGCGCAGGCCCTTGGGCGGTTCGAAGGTCTCGGGATCCACGAGCATCCGCTCGGTCTCGGGCGCGTCCGCGGAATCGAGCACGGCGAGGTAGGGCTGCTGCTTGGGGGGCTTGTTGATGATCGCGAAGAGCTTGCCCCCCGCGGCGTGCAGGTCGCCCCAACGCGTGACCGGCGCGCTGAGCAGTTCGGTCAGGCGGGACTCGATCGCCGCGCGGCTCGGGAGATTGTCCAAGTAGGTTCGCGCATAGGTGTTCTGCGCGTCCGACCATGCGCGGACTTCGGGGTCGGACCAGTCCTCGAGCCAGCGGTAGGGATCGCGGATCTCGACGCCGTGGTAGGTGTCGGTGACCGCGAGGCGGGGCGTCTCGGGGGGCGGGGGGAGATCGGGGGCGCCGGCGAGGGCGCCGGGGGCGAACGCGAGCAGCGTGACGGGGGCGGGTGTGCGCATGCGGATCTCCTTGCGGTGCAAGGGAGATCGTACTCGGATCGGCGAACGAGAAACCCCTCGCTCGCGCGAGGGGCTCTCGGGTGGGTCGGTGTGGTCAGTGGTGGTCGAATTTGCCCGCGTCGATGTCTTTCTCGACCTGGTCGATGATCTCGACGACCTGCTCGGGGGTGATCGACTCGTGGAGCGTCTCGCCCATCAGGATCGCGGGGGCGCCGCCGCACGCGCCGATGCACTCGAGCTCGACGAGGGTGAACTTGTCGTCGTCGGTGGTCTCGCCGACTTCGATGTTCAGGCGCTGCTTGACGGCGTTGGTGATGTCGGGCTGGCCGCAGAATTCGCAGGCGATCGACCGGCAGACGGAGATCAGCACCTTGCCCTTGGGCTTGAGCCAGTATTCCTCGTAGAAGGTCGCGGTGTCGAAGACATCGCTGGGCTTGACGCCCAGGAAGGTCGCGATCTCGTGCATCGCCTGCTTGGGCACCCAGCCGTACGCGTGCTGGATGAGGTGCAGCGCGGGGAGGATGCAGGCCATGTTGGTCTCGAAGCGCGGCTGGTACTCGTCGCGCATCGTCGCCTGCATCGCCTCGGTGAAGTAGGGCTCGTCGCGGCGTTCGATCTTGGTGCTGGCGGAGGGCTTGGCGATCCAGGCCATGGGGTCGGCTCCGGTTAAGGGCTCGTCGTCTGCGTGCGGACCGGATGGTACGCGGGGCGGGCTCGCGGCACCACGGGCGGGCGGGATCCGATAAGAACCCGATCATTTTCGGAGCGGGCAC